>Ga0209474_10000647_pt1 | contig 37061 bp, 26 predicted proteins | sample GraSoiAngelo_145_FD_185902 | JGI IMG/M metagenome (GOLD analysis project Ga0209474, IMG submission 185902) | Grasslands soil microbial communities from the Angelo Coastal Reserve, California, USA - 14_1009_05_20cm (SPAdes) (version 2) | ecosystem: Environmental > Terrestrial > Soil > Grasslands...
CCCGGGTGGCGGAATCGGTAGACGCGGAGCGCTTAAAACGCCCTGAGCGAAAGCTCGTGCCGGTTCGAGTCCGGCCCCGGGTACCACCGCCGCCGCCGTTCCGAACGCGTGCGCCATCGACCGCTCGCCCGAAAGCGGCCGGCGGAACTGGCCGGGGGCGTGCGCATCCGTTATTTTTCCGCTTCCCGCGCAGGTTTCGAGGCGTTTTCCTCCTCGCTACGGTGCGGGGCTGAGGCAGACTGCGATGGATTTCGATCGGGATTTCGGCGTCAATCAGGTGTTCGTAGAAGACCAGTATGAACGGTGGCGGGAGAACCCCGCGGCCGTCGACCCCGAGTGGCAGCAGTACTTCGCGCGGCTGGCGGGCTTGCCGCCGCCGCCCGTCGTGCAGACGAGCGCCCTGGTTCCCGCGGCGCGTCCGACGGACGGGAACGGCCATGGCAACGGAGCAGCCCTCGCGCTGAGAGGCGAGCGAGCCGAGGGCGCTTTCGCAGGGGCGCTCCTCGATCTGTCCGCCAGCGCACCCGAGGCGCAGCGGCTCGACGCCGAAGAGAAGCAGGAGGCCGTCGCCGAGCTCATCAACGCCTACCGCATCCGCGGCCATCTCTTCGCGAACATCGATCCGTTGGGCCTTCTGAAGCCGCCTTCACCCGAGCTGGAGCCTGAGAACTTCGGCCTCACCCGGGAAGATCTCGACAAGCCGTTCGCCACCGGCGACTTCGACGTCGGCGTGCCGACGCTCCCGCTGCGTGAGATCGTCGCACGGCTCGAGCGCACCTACTGCCGCACGATCGGCGTCGAGTACATGCACGGCGAGGATCCGCGCATCCGTCGCTGGCTGCAGCAGCGCATGGAGGCGACGGGCAACGAGGTGCAGCTGTCGCGCGACGAGAAGCTGCGCATCCTGGCGCGCCTCACCGACGCCGAGACGCTCGAGACGTTCCTGCACAAGAAGTACATCGGCGCGAAGCGGTTCTCGCTCGAGGGTGGCGAAAGCCTCATCCCGCTGATGGACTGGCTCATCGAGGAGTTCGGCGACCGGGGCGGAGAGGAAATCGTCATCGGCATGGCGCACCGCGGGCGCCTGAACATCCTCGCCAACATCCTCAACAAGGACCTGACGGCGATCTTCGCCGAGTTCGAGGACAAGGACGCGCAGGAGCTGATGGGGCGGGGCGACGTGAAGTATCACCTGGGCTACTCGTCCGACCGGGTCACGCGCAGCGGCAAGCAGCTCCACCTCTCGCTCGCGTTCAACCCCAGCCACCTCGAGTGGGTGAACACGGTCGTGGAGGGGCGCGTGCGCGCGAAGCAGGATCGCGACGAGCCGCGCGATCCCGAGCGCAAGAAAGTCCTGCCGGTTCTGATCCACGGCGATGCCGCGTTCGCCGGACAGGGGCTCGTGGCGGAGACGCTGAACCTTGCGAATCTGGCCGGTTACACGACCGGCGGCACCATCCACGTCGTGATCAACAACCAGGTCGGGTTCACCACGAATCCCGAGGATGCGCGGTCGACGCCTTACTGCACCGACATCGCCCGCGTGCTGCGCGCGCCCGTCTTCCACGTCAACGGCGAGGACCCTGAGGCGGTGGTGTGGGCGGTCCAGCTCGCCGTCGACTACCGGCAGACGTTCGGGCAGGACGTGCTCCTCGACCTGTACTGCTACCGGAAGTACGGCCACAACGAGGCCGATGAGCCGAGCTTCACGCAGCCGGTGATGTACGAGGTCGTCCGGCGCAAGCCACCCGCCCGCGCCATCTACGCGCGGCAGCTCGCGGAGAGCGGCATCGCCACTTCGGACGAAGCCCAGGAGCTGATGCGTGCGCGCATTGCGGAGCTCGAGGAGGAGCTGGAGCGGACGCGCAAGACGGGGGTAAAGCGCACCGAAAGCGCGATGGCCGGACTATGGTCGAAGTACCGCGGCGGTCCGGACGCCGACACGCCCGAGGTACCGACGGCGGTGCCGGTGGAAAAGCTGCGCGAGCTGCTGCGCGCGACGGCGCGCGTTCCTTCGGACTTCACGCCACACGACAAGATCCGCAAGCTGCTCGAGCAGCGCGCGCATCTCGCCGACGGCGCTGGGGACGAGCCGTTCGATTGGGCCACCGGCGAGCACCTCGCGTTCGCGACGCTGCTCGACGGCGGCACTCCCATCCGCTTCAGCGGGCAAGACAGCCGGCGCGGCACGTTCTCGCAGCGGCACGCGGTGCTTTCCGACGTACACGACGGCCGCCGGTACACGCCGCTCGCCAACCTCCGGCCGGGGCAGGGTCGCTTCGAGATCTACGACAGCCCGCTGAGCGAGGCGGGAGTGGTCGGATTCGACTACGGGTTCTCGCTCGACACGCCGGAATGGTTGACGTGCTGGGAGGCGCAGTTCGGCGACTTCACCAACGGCGCGCAAGTCGTCATCGATCAGTTCATCTCGTCGGCCGAGGACAAGTGGAAGCGCCTGTCGGGCGTGGTGCTGCTCCTGCCGCATGGCTTCGAGGGGCAGGGGCCGGAGCACTCCTCGGCGAGGCTCGAGCGCTTCTTGCAGCTCTGCGCCGAGGACAACATGCAGGTCTGCAACCTGACGACGCCGGCGCAGTACTTCCACGCGCTGCGCCGCCAGGTGCTCAGGCCATGGCGCAAGCCGCTCGTCGTCATGACGCCGAAGAGCCTCTTGCGGCACAAGCACGCCGTCTCGAACCTCAAAGACTTGTCGGAAGGCGGCTTCCAGCGCGTCATCACCGACGCATCCGTGTCGGCGCGCAGGGTCAAGCGCGTGCTGCTCTGCTCCGGAAAGGTCTATTACGACCTGCTCGCCGCGCGTGAGCAGAAGGAGCGCGAGGATGTGGCGCTGGTGCGGCTCGAGCAGCTGTACCCGCTCGATCCGGAGGAGTTGACCAGCGCGTTGTCGATCTACCCGGACGGCGCAAAGCTCGTCTGGGTTCAGGAGGAGCCGTTCAACATGGGCGCCTGGTACTACCTGCGCGCGCGTTACTCGATCCGCCGGATCAGCTGCGTCAGCCGTCCCGAGAGCGCGAGCCCGGCGACGGGAAGCGCCGCGGCCCACCGCGTCGAGCAGCAGCTTCTCATCGACCAGGCGTTCGGCGACGCGAGCGCGCGTAAGAATTAAAGCAGCGCGGCCCAGCGAGAGAACACGTCCAGCGCTAGCCCACGTAGCTGGGGGAGCGCTCGTGCTGCGTGCTCGCGAATTGCGCCCGGGTCGGCACCAGCCTCGAGGAGCTCCTCGCCGCCGGAGCGCAGCATCGCATCGAGGACCTGTTCGTCCGTCTCGAAGTGGAACTGGATGCCCCACGATCGTTGACCGCAGCGGAACGCCTGGAGGGGGGTCATGGCGGACGCGGCGAGCGCGACGGCATCGCGCGGCAAATTGAACGCGTCGCCGTGCCAATGAAAGGCCATGAAGGATCGCGGCAGTGCGGACAAGAGCTCGTCGTTGCGTGCCGCCGGCAGGAGCTCGACGCCGTACCAGCCGATCTCCTTGCGCGCAGCCTTCTGCACCGACCCACCGAGCGCCACGGCCAGGAGCTGGCTACCGAGACAGATGCCGAGCACCGGCCGGCTCGCGCGTGTCGTCTCGACGAGCAGCCGCAGCTCGTCGCGCAGGTGCGGGTAGCGGTCCGCCTCGTCGACCCCCATGCCTCCGCCAAGGACGACGAGCCCGTCTTCCAAGAGGGCGGGCGGGATCCGGTCGCCGGCAAAGGGTCGTACGACGCGCAGCTCGCACGCAGCGAGCGCCTCGCGCAGCGTGCCCGGGCCTTCGAACGGTTCGTGCTGGATGACGAGGACGGTTTTCACGCGCGGTACGTTGCCGCGGCTCTTGGTGGGCTGCAACTCGAGTCGCCCCGACGATCGCCGTGAGCTTCCTCCCCGGATGCGGTACAACCGGCGCCCTGCTCGCGGAGGTGCACCTTGACCCTCGGCAAGGATTTCCGCCTCCCAGGCGACGTGCGGCCGGTGCGGTACAGCGCTCATCTCGCGCCCGACCTTGGTGCCGGAACGTTCGAAGGGCGCCTCGAGCTGGAGGTGAAGCTCGCCGAGCCACGCCGGGAGGTGACGCTGCACGCGGTCGAGCTGTCGGTCGAGCGCGCTCGCGCTGGCACGGCGGGGAACGCGATCCGCGCGATTCGCATCGAGTCGGACGCGGAGAGCGAGACGGTCACGTTGTCGTTCGAACAGGAGATCCCGGCCGGGACGGCGGTGCTGGACCTCGCCTGGCGCGGCCGGTTCTCACCCGGCCTGCGCGGGCTGTACCGCGCCGGTCCCGTTGCAGTGACGCAGTTCGAGGCCGCGGATGCGCGCCGCGTCTTCCCGTGTTTCGACGAGCCGGCGTTCAAGGCGCGGTGGAACATCCAGCTGCTGCAGCTGCCACAGGGAATCGCCGCCATCTCGAACGGCCGCATCGCGGAGGACCGCGTCGAGGAGGGTGGCAAGCGCACCGTCGCGTTCACCGAGACGCCGCCGCTCTCCAGCTACCTCATCGCGCTGTGCGTCGGCGATCTCGCCGCGAGTGAGCCCGCCGTCATCCGAGGCGTCCCGATCCGGACGTGGGCGGTCCCCGCGAAGAAGCATCTGACGCGGTTCGCGCAGGATTGCGCCGCGGCGGTGCTGCCGCTTCTCGAGGACTACTTCGGGCAGCCGTACGCGTACGGCAAGCTCGACCAGATCGGCGTGCCCGATTTCGAGGCGGGCGCCATGGAGAACGCCGGCGCGATCACTTTCCGTGAAGTCGCGCTGCTGCTCGACGCGCGGACAGCGCCGCTCAACGTACAGAAGAGGGTGGCGGAAGTGATCACGCACGAGCTCGCCCACCAGTGGTTCGGAAACCTCGTCACCATGCTCTGGTGGGACGACCTGTGGCTGAACGAGGCGTTCGCCACGTGGATGGCCTACAAGATCGTCGACGTCTGGAAGCCCGCCTGGCGCGTGTGGATGGACTTCGAGGTCGGAAAGGGCGCCGCTCTCCACCTCGATTCCCTCAAGAGCTCGCATGCCATCCGCGCCGAGGTGAAGAATGCGCAGGAGGCGGGTGAGTCGTTCGACGCCATCACCTACGAGAAGGGCGGCGCCATCCTGCGCATGATCGAGGGTTACCTGGGCGAAGAGCGCTTCCGCGACGGAATCCGGCTGTACATGCGCAAGCACCGCGAGGCGAACGCGACGGCGGACGACCTGTGGGGTGCGCTCGCCGAATCCTCCGGCCAGCCGATCCTCGAGTTGGCGAACGGGTGGATCCGCCAGGTCGGCTATCCTCTGCTGAGCGTCGCGCAACGCGGGGGAGAGCTCGTGGTGCGCCAGCGCCGCTTCTTCTCCGATCCCGAGACGAAGGAAGAAGGTGCCGCGACGCGCTGGCTCGTCCCGCTCGTGCTGCGGTACCGCGATGAGGGCGGCGTGCGCGAGCACCGGGAGCTCTTGCGCACCGATGAAGCAGCCGTCGTCCCGCCGGCGCGAGGCGCGATCGGGTGGGTGCTCGCCAACGCCGGCGCGCGCGGGTTCTACCGTGTCGCTTACGATGCACCGCTTTTGCGCCGCCTGATCGAAGCGCTTCCGGAGCTCCAGTCCGAGGAGCGCATGAACCTCGTCTCGGACCAGTGGGCGCTCGTCAGGGCAGGTGCCGCCAAGGTCGATGGCTTTTTGCGGCTGCTCGACGGCGTCGCGCGACACGAGAGCGACCACTCGGTGCTCGACGAGGTCGTCTCGCGGCTCTCCTGGATCGAGCACCGCGGCGTCTCCGACGCCGATCGCCCGGCGCTCCAGGCCTGGATCGCGCGGCTCTTCTCCGCTGCCGCGTCGGAGCTTTCCTGGGATTCCGCCGCCGGCGAGGACGACGAGCGCCGCCTCCGCCGCGCCGCCGTGACGCGCGGGCTGACGCTGGTCGCCCGCGATCGCGCGGCGGTCGAGCAGGCGCAAGAGCGATACCGCAGGCTCGTGACGCACGATTCGCGGCCGATCGATCCGAACCTGCTCGATGTGGTCGTCGCGGCGGCAGCGCGAGCGGCCGACCGCGCACGATTCGAGGAGCTGCGCAAGCTCGCGGAGGAGGAGATCGACCCCGCCGCCAAGCGACGCTACTTGCACGCGCTTGCGATGGTGGAAGATCCCGGCCTCATCGCCGAGTCCGTCGAGCTGTCGCTCAGCGACACCGTCCGCATGCAGGACTTCGCCACGTTCATGGGCACGCTGCTGGCAAATCGCGCGACGCGCGAGCTGGCGTGGAGACTCGTGCAGGAGAGGTGGACGGAGGTGCGGAAGAAAGCGGACTCGCCCATGCTTCTACGCCGGCTGGTGGAGGCGCTCGGCGCGCTTCCTGACCGGACCCACCTCGGCGCCGTAGAGGCGTTCCTGGCCGCGCATCCGGTGGAAGGGGCGAAGCAAGCCATCGCGCAGACGCTGGAAAGGCTCCGCATGGACGTCACCTTGCGCGAGCGGCTGATGCCCGAGGTAGGCGCCTTCGTGCGCCACTGAGTCCGTCAAAAGTCTGTCGCTTCAGGGTCTTGCGGCTGCGCCGATGGCTGGTCTGCATGAACACCGCGGCCCACCGACGATTGCAAAATGTGCGCGGCAGACGCACGTTGCGCCACATGCGCGTCGTTGCCCTGCTCGCGATCGTGCTCAGCGCCGGTCAAGCAGCGGCGTCGCGCAAGGCGTTCATGCACATCGGCGCGACCGTCGTCTCGTCCGCGCGCCTTTTTGCCACCTCCTCCTCGGGAGGTGTCGCGCTCGCGTCACGATCCTTCGGGAGCCGCGCCTCCGCGGTACTGGTCGAGCAGCGCAGCGGAGCACCGGTGCGGCTGCGCGATGGATCGCTCGTACCGCGTGAGGGGAATGCTGCCCTGGTGCTCTCCGGCGGCGCGGATCAGCGCCTCGCGGTCGTCCCGTCTGGCGGGACCATCGAGCTCCTCGTGACGCTGTTTCCAGACGGAGCTCCGCCACCCGTCAGAAGTCGAAGGTGACAGTGATCGTGTCGGAGTAGCTTCCGACTGCGGCGTCCTGCTGCGCGAAGATTCGTCCGTACAAGGGAATCGTTTGCGTGCTGCCGCCGGTCGGCACCGGGTGGCTGTCCGCGCCGGTGCCCCACACGATCGTCATCGCGGCGTCGAAGTACAGGTCGTAATCGAGCGTGTTGGCGCCGGACGTCATCTGCCGCGGCCGATAGGCACCGTTCGCGCTGGCGCTCAGGCTCACGACTGGCGAGAGCGATGGCGGGCACTTGTAGGTGATCGTGCCGGCCTGGGTGACGTCCGTCGTGCTGTAGACGTTGTACGCAGCGGGCCCGAAGCTGAGTGCAGCGGCCAGGTTCGAGCACGAGGCGGCGCGCGCGGCGGCCGGCAAGAAGAGGCACGCGGCGGCGGCGATCGGCACGAAGCGCATCGCCGGAGTTTTCTCGCGCGACCCCGGGCGCGTCAACGTTTGCAATTTCCAAAGCACCGCCATCCACCTACACATACCCATCTAGACACGTATGGAATCATTTGCCAAATCTTTGACAAATCGCTTTTCGTTTCGCATCATTTTTTTGCATGAAGTCGCGCATCGCACTCGTGGCAGTCGTCGCCTGTATCGTCGGCGCCCCTGCGCTCTTTGCGGCGACCGCGACGACGACCTTCACCGTGACTGCGTCCGTATCGGCCAACTGCACGATCAGCGCGACCGGCATCAGCTTCACCTACGATCCCATCAGCGCCAACGCGACGACGGCGGCTACCGCCACCGGCACCGTGACCATCGCGTGCACGAAAGGGTCTGGGCCGAGCATCGGCCTCGACGCGGGCAACCACGCCGGCGCCGTGGCGGGAGTGACGCGCGCCATGGCGAACGGGACGAACAGGCTGGGCTACGAGCTGTACCAGCCGGCGGCCGCTCCGGGAAACGGAGGCGTCTGGACCGACATCGGCGGCGCCAACCCGCTGAATGCCGGCGTCTCGCCGAGCAAGGCGTCGCGCAGCTTCACGGTCGCGGGATCCGTACCTGCGGCGCAGGACGTGGCGATAGGCAACTACAGCGACACGATTACTGCGACCGTCAACTTCTAGCACGTGCTCGAGCGTACATCGATTTATCAAGTTATAGTTTTCCTTATCAAAAAACGGCTGTCAATCGTTTGACACGCGGTTTGCGAATCAAATACGGTCCTGCTTCAGAGATTCACTACCTTTCCAGGAGAGAAACCGTGAAGATTCGCATCCCAATCGCGCTCGCCGCCGCGCTGTTCATGGCGCAAGCGCCCGCTTTCGCCGCTAGCCCGAACAGTCCGCAGACGACGACGTTCACCGTCAAAGCGAGGGTGGACGCGAACTGCACCATCTCGGCGACGGATCTGGACTTCGGCTCCTACGACCCGGTGGTTGTTAACAAGATCGGCGGCGCGCCTCAGGACGCCAACACCACCGTCACCGTGCTGTGCACTAAGGGTTCGAGTCCTGTGACCGTCGGTCTGAACACGGGCACGCACGCTAGCCGCTTCATGTCCAACGGCGCCGACAGCCTTCAGTACGAGCTGTACTCGGATGCCCCCGGCGGCACCGTGTGGGGGAACTCCGGCGGAGGCCTCGTGACCTGGTCCGCGTTCGGTTCCATCGCCAGCCAGGGCGCGGGCATCTCGCATGCCGTTTATGGCCGCATCCCCGCGGGACAGGACGTCTCGGTCGGTAACTACACCGATACGATTACCGCGACGGTGAACTTCTAGGGAGGAAGATGGTCGCCCGCGCTGCGCTGCTGGCTCTCCTGGTCGTCACCTCCAGCGCGCACGCGGGCGGCCTGAACGTCTCGCCCATCCAGCTCCAGCTCTCGCCGCGCACCACCAAGGCGATGCTCACGCTGCGAAACGATGGCGCGGAGACGATGCGGTACCAGGTGAGCGCGACGAGCTGGAACCAGACGGCGCGCGCCGAGCTGCAGCTTTCACCGACGACCGAGATCGTGTTCTTCCCCGCCCTGTTCAGCTTGAAGCCCGGCGAGGAACGCAACGTGCGCATCGGCGTCGGGACTCCCTTCGGCCTGGTCGAGAAGACCTATCGCGTCTTCGTCGAGGAGCTTCCTCCGACGGAGCGTCCCGCGCAGGCGAGGTCGGAAGTACGTGTGCTGACGCGCGTGGGGGTGCCGGTGTTCCTCGCGCCGACGCGAGCCCTGGACCGCAGGGGCATCGAGAACCTCGCGGCGCGCGCCGGCCGGGCTTCGTTCCGCGTCTCCAACCAGGGGACTATCCATTTCCGGGAAGACGTCGTGCAGCTGCGCGGCCTCGACGGGGCGGGCACCGTCCTGTTCGAGCGCGAGCAGCGCGGTTGGTACGTGCTCGCGGGTGGGGCGCTGGACTACGACTTCGAGCTGCCGAAGAGCTGCCCCGGGCTCGCCACCCTCGTGGCGAGCGTGACCGCGGAGAACGGCGACAAGTTCGAGCAGCGTGCGCCGGCGGAGCCGTCGGCCTGTGCGCCGTAGCCTGCTGGCGCTGATCCTCGCTGCCACTGCTGCCGGCGCGGCGCAGGACCAGCCCGTCTACGTCGACCTCTTCGTCAACGAGGCGGCGAAGGAGAGCATCCTCGTCCGGCTGCGCGGCGACGACGTCCTGGCCGGCGTGCAGGATCTCGAGCGGGCGGGACTGACCGGACTCGCCGGACAGCGCGAACGGATCGACGGAAAGGAATACGTCGCGTTGCGCTCCCTCGCGCCGGCGATCGCGTTCCACTTCGACGAGCCTTCTCTCGAGCTGCGCCTTTCGGTGCGCCCCGACCTCTTGCCGGCGACGCGGGTCGATCTGAGCCCGAGCCCGCGGCCCCGCGACCTGGTGCTCCGCACGGACACGAGCGCGTTCGCGAACTACGCGGTCCAGTACGGCTCGCCCAACGTCGTTTCGGGGTTCGAGGAGCTCGGGTTGAGCATCCGCGGGAACCTGCTCTACACAGGGCTCTCGCAGACTCCGACCGGGTTCTTCCGCGGACTGACGAGCTTCACGATCGACGAGCCGCCGTCGATGCGAAGGTGGGTAGTCGGCGACACGTTCGCTTCGACGGGGACCCTCGGCGGCAGCTTGCTGCTGGGCGGAGCTTCGGTGTCGCGCAACTTCGCGCTGGATCCATACTTCGTGCGCACGCCGCTGCCGCGCATCGCGGGCGCAGTCCTCACGCCGTCGATGCTCGACGTGTACGTCAATGGCCTGTTGGTCCGACGCGAGCCGCTCCCGCCCGGCCCCTTCGAGATCGCCAACCTGCCGGTGACGAACGGCCTCTCCGGCGTGCAGTACGTGGTGCACGACGCCTTCGGTCGCACGCAGGAGTACAGCACGCGCGCGTACTCGTCCCCGACGGTGCTCGCGAAAGGCCTGAGCGACTTCTCATATGCCATCGGCGCCCGGCGCGATGATTTCGGTGCGTCGAGCTTCTCCTACGGCCGTCCGGCGCTGTTGGCGCAGCATCGATTGGGGCTGACGGACAAGGTCACCGGCGGCTATCGGTTCGAGGCCGACCCGCATCTCGTCAGTCTCGGCCCTACGTTCAGCCTGGCGTTGCCGATCGGGCAGCTCGATCTCGCCGCGGCAGGCTCCGTCGACGACGGCAGCTTCGGCGCGGGCGGATCCGCTGGATACGTCATCGTCGTGCGTCCCGCGGCCTTCGGCGTCTCGGTGCGGGCGATGACGCCGCGATACGCGACCGCTTCGCTCGACGCGTCGACGGACCGGCCGCTGCTCGACGCCAGCGCGTTTGCCTCCATCACCGTCGGGCGTTTCACGGTCTCCCTCGACTACGGCGCGTCCCGCATGCGCGACGCTGGAGTGACGGATTTCCTGCAGGCGCGTGCCGACGTGCGGCTGACGAGGCGCTCTTCGTTCTTCCTCACCGCATCGCGCAGCCGCACCGCGGGACAGGACGCCACGGGCGAGGCGACGGCGAGCTTCCTCTACACGTTCGACGAGATGACGGTGGTGAACAGCTCCGCGACGGCACGGGGGGGCGAGGGTAGCGCGTCCGCGACGGCGCAGCGGGGGTTGCCGATCGGCGAAGGCGTCGGCTATCTCGTGCAGGGCGAGAGCGGTGCGTCTGAGCACGTCCAAGCTCAGCTGCAGGCGAACGCACCGTTCGGTCATTACGAGGCGGCGTTCCAGCGGTTCGGCGCCGAGAACGCGGTGAGCGCGACGGCGGCCGGTTCTCTCGTCGTGCTGGGCGAACGCGTGTTCCTGGCGCGGCCCGTCCAGGAAGGATTCGCCTTGCTGCGCGTGCCCGGACTTTCCGGAGTGCGCGGGTACCTGAACAACGTCGAGGTCGGCCAGACCGACTCGCGCGGCGACCTGTTCGTGCCCAACCTCCTGCCCTACTACGGCAACCGGCTCTCCATCCGCGATAGCGACGTTCCCATGGAATACGAGGTGGGAAAGATCGAGAGGCTCGTCGCGTCGCCGTACCGCGGCGGAACGCTCGTCGAGTTCGACGTGCACCGGATCCAGAGCGTGACGGGAATGCTGCAGCTGGACGGCGGGGGCACGCCCGCGTTCGGTGAGCTGCAGCTCGCGGCGCCCGGGAAGAGCCTCGAGTCGCCGATCGCGGCCGACGGCAGGTTCTGGCTCGACGGCGTGCCCGTCGGGACGCACGAGGTGTCCGTCGAGTTCCGCGGCGGCACCTGCACTGCCCGCATCCAAGTCCCCGATTCCGCCGGCACGCTCCTCGACGTAGGGCGGCTGCTCTGCACTCCGGCCGGTCGCGTCGCGGCGCGCTGAGAGCACGACGGGCCCGTCTAGCGGGGTGACGTCGCGCAGGCCCGCCGTCGTCAGCAGTGGGTAGAGCTGTCGCCCGATGAGGGCGGCGCTCGGTTTGCTACCCGAGCATCTCGCGCAACGTGCGGAGCGCGATCATCGCCCAGTCGGGACGCCGATCGATCTCGAGGTATGCGTCGTCGAGCGCCAGCTCGAGGATGAGCGTGTCGAGCAGCAGGTCGATCTCGGCGCGGTCGCGCGGAACGATCGGCGATACCTTGGCCGCCTCGAGATAGGCGCCCAGGAACGCGGCGGGCGTCCACGTCATCCACAACCGCGCCCACGCTTCGGCGGTGGTCCGGTCGGCCTCGCGGACGATCGCGGCATCGCGCAGCGCCGTCTGCGCGGCGTAATCGAACGAGCGCAGCATGGCGGCGACGTCGCGGAGCGCGGCGCGCTTGCGGCGCCTCTCCGCCAGCGGCCGCGTCGATTCGCCTTCGAAATCGACGACGACGAAGTCCTTGCCCGTGTAGAGCAGCTTCCCGAGATGGTAGTGGCCGTGGATCCGGCAGCGCCGCGCGGTGAGGCGCGTTTCGAGCAGCGGCTCGAACCGCTTGTAGAGCGCTGCTTCGTGCGTGAGCAGGAATTCGGCGAGCTCCGCGAGCTTTCCGGACAGTCGGGAGCGGCGCAGCTTGAGCATGCGCAGCAGCCTGCCGCTCAGGTTGCGCTTCGTCTGATACGTGGAGCGTTGATCGAGGGTCGAATAAGCCTCCATGCCGAGTCCCTCGTCGGTCGCGTTCGCGAGGGCGAGGTGCAGCTCCGCCGTCCGACGGCCCAGGAGTCGCGCACCCGCCAGCGAGCTGATGAACAACTCGCGTGCGATCGGCGGCGGCTCCATTCCGGAGAGGTCGAGCAGGGTCGCACCGCGCGGGCGTTCCGGAGGCTGCATGTCGCGGCTGCTCGCCAGCGCGCGCTCGTAGTACCGGCGCAGCTCGTCTCGCGCCCACTGCCAGGCGGTCCCCTCGTTGCGCACGTAGCCATGCACCGTCGCGATCGTGATCGGTTCCGAACGGTGCGGGCGGTACTCCACCGCGCCGAAGAACGGCGGGATCGGCGCGTCGGGAACGCGTTCCGAGAGCCAGCGGTTCAGCTCCAGCTCGGGACTGACGCCTTCGCCGAGCCGCCGGAACATCTTCAGCAGGACCTGGTCGCCGAACCCGGCGGCGACGCGGCGGTGCTCCGAGCGCGGCAGCCGGGCCTCGAGCGGGACGGCCGGGAGGTCGTGCCGGAGGGCGGTCCAGATCGGCCCCAGCGATCCCATGCCGCGCGATCGGTTCCGTACGGCTTCGAGCAGGGCGACCGAAGAGGGCGCGTCGGCGAGCGCCTCGAGCAGCACCGCCGTCGGCTCGTCGCCTCGCCCCGGCGCGCGAAGGAGCGCGATCAGGGCCTGGGGTGATCGCTCCCGCAGGAGCGCGGCCCGTTCTCCGCTCTCCACCGAGAGCGGAACGACATATTCCTCGTGCTCACCGATGGTGAATTCCGCGCGCACGACCGCGAAGTACACGGCCCCGAACGGCAGGACGTCGAGAATGCGGACTTGCGACATTTCCCGCTCGCGACCGGCGAACCAGCGGCGACCCTCGATGTATCCGGGCAGCACTTGCTCGAGCAGCGAGCGGTCCGAGGGCGCGCTCTCCACCGCGGAGGTCACCTCGACGATGGGCGGCTGATACGCGGCCTCGCGCGCCACGTCGGCCGCCGCCTTTGGCTCCTCGAGCGCGAACCAGTAGAACTCGTGGAGGCCCAACGTCAGAAGGTATGGCAGCTCGCCGATGGCCGGGAACTTGGTCTGGCCGAACAGCTCGCGCGGCTCGCGTCCCTTGTATGCGGCGAGGTTCAGCTCGACGTACTGCACGCGGCGCGAGAGGTTCGCGACGACGAGTACGGTCTCGTTCTCGTGCTGCCGGATGAAGGCGAGAACGTGCGGATTGTCCGGCGAGAGGAACTCGATCGAGCCGCGGCCGAACGCCTGGAATCGCTTGCGCAGCGCGATGATGCGCTTCGTCCACCAAAGCAGCGAGTTGGGATTCTGCTGCTGCGCTTCGACGTTCAGTGACTCGTAGTGGTACTCGGGATCGATGTTGATGGGCAGGATGAGCCGCTGCGGATTGCAGCGAGAAAATCCGGCATTGCGATCGGCGCTCCACTGCATCGGCGTGCGCACGCCGTTGCGGTCCCCCAGGAACACGTTGTCGCCCATGCCGATCTCGTCGCCGTAGTAGACGACCGGCGTTCCCGGCAGCGAGAAGAGCAGCCCGTTCATCAGCTGGACGGAGCGGCGGTCGTTGCCGAGCAGAGGCGCGAGGCGCCGCCGGATACCCAGGTTGATGCGCATCGCCTGGTCGTGCGCGAAGGCGCGGTACATGTAGTCGCGCTCTTCGTCCGTCACCATCTCCAGCGTCAGCTCGTCGTGGTTGCGCAGGAAGATGGCCCACTGGCAGACGGGCGGCAGCTGCGGCGTCTGCGCGAGGATGTCGATGATTGGCAGCCGGTCCTCCATGTGCATCGACATGAAGATTCGCGGCATGATCGGAAAATGGAAATTCATGTGGCACTCGTCGCCGTCGCCGAAGTACTGGGCGGCGTCCTCGGGCCACTGATTCGCCTCCGCGAGCAGCATGCGGTTCTTGAAGCGCTGATCGACGTGGGCGCGAAGCCTCTTGAGGAACGCGTGCGTCTCGGGGAGGTTCTCGCAGTTGGTGCCGTCCCGCTCGTACAGGTACGGCACCGCGTCCAGCCGTAGCCCGTCGACGCCAAGCCCGAACCAGAAATCCACCACACCGAGCATCGCGTCGTGCACTTCCGGATTGTCGAAATTGAGATCCGGTTGGTGGGAGAAGAACCGGTGCCAGTAGTACTGCTTCGCGACCGGATCCCACGACCAGTTCGACGGCTCGAAATCCTTGAAGATGATGCGCGCGTCACGGTAGCGGTCCGGAGAGTCGCTCCAGACGTAGAAGTTCCGCTCCCGCGATCCGGGAGCCGAGCGGCGCGCTCGCTGGAACCAGGGGTGCTGATCGCTCGTGTGGTTCAGCACCAGCTCGGTGATGACGCGGATGCCACGGCGGTGCGCCGCTTCGAGGAACAGCTTGAAATCGTCGACCGTGCCGACGTCGGGATGGACGTCCGTGTAATCGGAGATGTCGTAGCCGTCGTCCTTCCCCGGCGAAGGGCAGATGGGAAGGAGCCACAGCGCCGAGACGCCGAGGTCCTGCAGGTAGTCCAGCTTCTCGGTGAGCCCGCGAAAGTCGCCGATTCCGTCGCCGTTCGAGTCCATGAACGACCGGACTCGCAGCTCGTAGATGACCGCGTCCTTGTACCAGAGCGGGTCCTCGGCGAGACCGCGACGCGGCATTTGCAGAAACGGCTTCCTCATTCGCGGACCTCGCGCGCCGCGAGTCGCAACGGACGCGCGTGGCGCTTCTCCGCGCTTTCCGCACGAGCCGCGCGGTCGTAGATCCGCGTCAGGTCCGTGAGGCGCTGCCGGACCGCTGCGCTGAACGCGCCGTCGCGCATGCGCCACTCCCAGTTCCCATTCTCCGTCCCTGGCCGGTTCATGCGCGCTTCCGAGCCGAGTCCGAGCAGATCCTGGATGGGGAAGATGGCGATGTTGGCGACGGACGCGAGTACGCACCGGATCATGTGCCAGTGGATATCGTCGTTTTCGTCGACCCCCACATAGGAGAGCGCAGCACGCCGCTCGCGTTCCGTCTGGCGCGCCGTTCTTTCCCGGCCGCCGCGATCGAAGAACCACCCAACGACGGTGTCGTTGTCGTGCGTTCCGGTGTACGCGACGCAACCGCGCGGGTAATTGTGCGGCAAGAAGTCGTGCGCCTGCAGATCGTCGCCGAACGCGAACTGGAGCAGCTTCATCCCGGGCAGCTCGAACCGATCGCGCAGGCCCTTTACCTCTGGAATGACGAGACCGAGGTCCTCCGCGATGAGCGGCAGGCGCCCACCGCGTCTTTCGCGCAGGATGCGGAAGAGCTCGTCGCGCGGTCCCTTCGCCCAGCGGCCCTTCTCCGCGGTAGGCGCATCGGCGGGCACCTGCCAGGTGCGCCAGAACCCGATGAAATGATCCAGCCGGAGAGCGTCGAAGCGCGAAAGGCCATGCTCGAATCGCTCGATCCACCAGGCGTAGCCATCGCGGCGCAGCCTGCTCCAGCGGTAGTGCGGGTTCCCCCAGCGCTGGCCCGTCTTGCTGAAGAAGTCGGGTGGCACGCCCGCGACGACCGTCGGTCGCCCCTCGCCATCCAGCTCGAACAGGTCGCGGTGCGCCCAGACGTCCGCGCTGTCGTGCGACACGAAGAGCGGCAGATCGCCGATCAGCCCGATACCCAGTGCGTTGCAGCGGCTCTTGAAGTAGCGCCACTGGACGTCGAAGAGCCACTGCTGGAAGACGTGGAACTCGACCTGCTCCGCGAGATCGCGCCGCGCCTTCGCGAGCGCCGCTGCGCTCCGCAGCCGCAGATCGCGCTCCCATTCCAGCCACGGCTTTCCCGTCGCTTCGCGCAGCGCGGAGAAGAGCGCGTAATCGTCGAGCCACGCGCGCGCGCTCTCGCGGAACGACGCGAACGAGCGTTGCTTCCGCCGCGCCGCGAACGCGGCGAATGCGCGGCGCAACTCGGACGTGCGGAACGCGCTGGCCGCGGCGTAGTCGACGCGATCGGAAGGAAGCCGCGGCGGCGAGGGGCGGCGCGCGAGCAGCCCGTCCTCGACGAGCATGTCGAGATCAATGAGCAGCGGACTGCCGGCGAACGCGGACCGCGCGCTGTACGGCGAGTTGCCCCTCCCCGGCGGACCGACCGGCAGCATCTGCCACCAGCGCTGCCCCGCCGCGGCGAGCTGTTCCGCGAATCGACGCGCCTGTGCGCCGAGGTCGCCGTTGCCGTGCGGCCCGGAAAGCGAGGTGAGGTGAAGCAACACCCCGCTGCTGCGCTCGTTCAGGTCGAACATCGCTCGAAAACCATAGAGTAGCGATGCGCATGCCGGAACGCCGCTGCGCCGTCCAGTGTCGCATGGAGTGCGTCACCGCCCGGCCGCCCGGCTCTCCAGCACTCGCGCGAGCGCGCGCCAGCCTCCGCAACCCCCGAATCTATTATGCCGCCGCGAGGAACGACTCGAGCTCGTCGCGGACTTCGTGCGCGTCGCGTTCGCCGAGCGAGACCAGCTCGCGCGCGTACTCGCCGTCGAACAGCAGATAGCTGAGGAGGTCGGGCGGCTCCTGCGTGGTGACCGCGTTCTCCGCCATGCGACGCATGAAGTATCCCGGCGGGCCAGAGAGGCGCGTGCGCACCCCGGGACGACTGAGCAGGTCCGCGGCGAGCTTGCCCAGATCCTGGCTGGGGCGGATGAACAGATCGCGGACGGGCCGCATCGCGCCGCCCGCCGCTTCGAACGTGAGCGCGATTTCCTGATCCTGCAGAAGAGCGGGCGTCAGCGTCCGCAGCGCCGCGTTGACCCGGCGCAGGTTCGCGAGATCGTTCTCGACGCGGTCGAGCAGGAGCGCGTCGAGAAGCTTGCCGAACAGATACAGCGGCGAGGAGAGCGATTCCTGCTCCGATGCCGCCTGACGGCGCGCGACGCGGGAGGTGAGCGTGCGCGGATCGGCGCGCAGCCCGATGACGAGGACCCGCTCGCAGCCCATGCGGATGGCGGGAGAGATAGGCGTGTTCTGCCGCACGCTCCCGTCGACGAAGAGGCGCCCTGCGACGCGCACCGTGGGAAACATGATCGGGATCGCGGCGCTGGCGAGCGCGTGTTGCGGCTTGAGCCTCGTGGCCGTGTATTCGACCGCGGCATCGGTGGAGTAGAGCGCGTGATCGACCGCGCTCTCGACGAAGATGATGGTGTGCCCCGTCTCGACGTCAGTCGCCGAAAGGGCGATGGCGTGCACCCGGCCCTCCGCGATGTTCTGGTGCAGCGTGCGCCAGGGAATGAACTCGCGGACGAGCGCCGCGAGCGGCGTCGCATCGAGCAGCGAGCTGATCCCTCCCGCTACGGGCCTGCCGATCAGCCAGCGCGCGATGGAGCCGAGATCGCCCCATCCCAGCCGGAACACGTCCTCGATCCGCAGCGACTGCCAGCGATCGGCGAGAAGCTGTACGCCGAGATCGGGCAGCTCGGCGCGCGCGCCGAGTGCGCACGCGTTGATGGCGCCGACGCTGGTGCCACAAAAAATGCGGGGAAGCGCGGTCCGCCCGATGCGCGGTCCGAGCTTCCCGAACGCGTACCGCAGGACGCCGGCCTCGTACGCGCCGCGCGCGCCGCCTCCGGAGAGAACGAGCGCGAGCGGCTGGTCCGAGGCGTCCGTCATCCCCCGCTCAGTCGCCGCCGGCATGCGGCGGCGCTGCGCTTTTCGCGGCGATCAAATGCACTACAGGTGCAGCTGCAGCCCTGCGCCGACGGAGAGCGTCTGCGTGTCGAAGAAGTCGTGTCCGCCGCCGCCCAGCGGGAAGTCCGCCGCCAGCTCGATGTAGAGCTTGGCGACGGGCGGGCCGATCAGCGTTCCGATCGCCGCGCGCATGCTGGCGAAGAAGTCGCCTGGCTCGAGGTGGAGAGGCACCGCGGCGCGCAGGTAGAAGGGCAGGAGCGGGGGCTCGAAGGTGGCGCCCAGCCGGAAGGTGGTGCCGATGCGCGAGCTTTGGTTGGCAGGGGGATTCACGCGAAAGGCTTCGGCGATCTCCGCATCGATGGAGAGGACAGGAAGCACGTAGAACCCGAGCATGCCGACGAGCGAGGGGCGCCACTGATCCGTCAGCCACGTCGTGGACGACGTACCCGCAGGCGGATTGTTCACGTGCTCGAGGAGCTGCGTCTCGGCTCCCAGCCGGATCTTCACCTGCGCGTTGGCGGGAGCTGCGGCGAGCGCCGCTACTGCCAACGCGGCGCCAAGGGTGGGGAACTTCAACACGGTGTCCTCCTCGCCCTCTAGGGGCTATCCGGGGAGGACCCGCTGGGTGGGTCCTCCGGCCACGCGCAAGCTATAGCCGCAGGACCGGACCGTCCAAGAAACGTCAGGCGGATAGCGCCAGCATGCGCTGCACCGGTGCGAGCGCTCGCACGCGCAGGTCTTCGGGCAGCGTGATCTCCGGCGTGCGGTCGCGCATGCACAGATAAACCTTCTCGAGCGAATTGAGACGCATGTAGGGACAGATGGCGCAGTTGCAGCCGGAGCTCGGAGGCGCGGGGATGAGCTCCGCGTCCGGACGCGCCTTCTGCATCAGGTGGAGGATGCCTACTTCCGTGGCGACGATGAAGCTCTTCGCCGGGCTGCTCTTCACGTACTCGAGCAACCCGCGCGTCGATCCGACGTAGTCGGCCATCGCGAGCACGCTCTCTTCACACTCGGGATGCGCAATCAGCTTCGCGTCAGGGTGGCGCACCTTCAGCTTGGTGAGCTGCCGTTCCGTGAACTGCTCGTGCACGATGCAGAACCCCGGCCACAGGACGAGGTCGCGGCCCGTCTTTTTGCTCACCCACGCACCGAGGTGGCGGTCCGGTGCAAAGACGATCGGCGTCTCCGCCGGAAAGCTGCGGACGATCTTCTCCGCGTTGGACGAGGTGCAGATGACGTCGGAGAGCGCTTTCACGCCCGCGGAGCAATTGATGTAGCTGACGACCTTGTGGCCCGGGTACTCCTCGAGCCACTTGGCGAATTGATCCGGAGGACAGCGATCGGAAAGCGAGCAGCCAGCGTCGAGATCGGGGAGCAGCACCTGCTTGTCGGGATTCAGGATCTTCGCGGTCTCCGCCATGAAGTGCACACCGCAGAAGACGATCACCTTCGCTTTGGTCTTGGCGGCCGCCTGCGAGAGCTGCAGCGAGTCGCCGACGAAATCGGCGATGTCCTGGATCTCGGCATCCTGGTAGTAGTGCGCGAGAATCACGGCATCGAGCTCTTTGCGAAGCCGATCGATCTCACGTAGCAACGCCGCGCCCTCGGGTACCGGAGCGGATGCGCGCGGCTTGGCAGTGGCGAGCGGCAGCGTCATACGGCGTCCATAGGATGCACGGCTTACCGGGCAGTTCTAACGCCCTTGCGCATGCTCCTCCACCAGGCGTCCCAGGCGCTGGACGATCGCCCTGCCGCCGTCCTCCGCGTGCGCGAATCGGTAGTCGCTGCGGCCGGCAGTAAGCTCATCGACGCGGCCGAGATCCAGGTCTTCGCGGAAGGTCGCGACGGTCACGGCCCGGCCCTCCACTACTACTCCGACCGCCGCACGCGCTTCGAGGCGCGACAGCAACGCCTTCTTTACCGGCCGTCCGAGGTCCTTGGGCACGCGGACCACGAGCACGCCGCGCGCTTCTTCACGAGCAGAGCGGGCCAGCTCTTCCACGGGCGCGAGGGTTTCCGCATGGGCGCGTTGCAACTCGCGGAGCCGATTGCGCAGCTTGGTCGGAAGAGTTTTGGGCGCCGCCACGAGACCTTCCACGAGCTCCTGGCGAAGCGATTCGCGCGCTTTGGAGCGCAGCGTCCCCGCCCCCTCATCGAGCGCGTCGACCAGGAGCTGACCGAACGATGACAGGGCGTGACCGCGGCCGGGGCTGTCGACGGCGCGCGCGTCCTCGTCGGCTTCCGGCCAGGGCGAGGTGCCGCCGCGCAGGAACTTCACGGCCGAAAGCAGACCGTCGAGATCGGCGTGAGCGACGACGGCGTCCACCTTTCCGGCGCGCGCCACGACCTCGGGTGTGACCAGCTCGGGGCAGGCGTGCGCTTCGCGATTCGGGACGAGCACGAACCGCGGATCGCCGCGTACGCGCGACCAGCCGACGGGATGTTCGTGGTGGTCGATCCAGATGGCCAACCGATCGCCGAGCGATGAGAGAAACGGGAGCGTCACCTTCTCGAAGTTCTCGCCTCCCGCGAACGCGACGTCGAGGACGGCCACGCGTCCGCCAGGAGGCGGAGGGAGATTGCCGGGCTGCTCGACGAACACGACGGCGGGAGGCATGGGATGTATTCTAGCGTCCGCCGATGCAGAACCTGCGCGACAAGCTGCTCAAGGCGGGGCTCATCTCCGAGAAGCAGGCGAAAGAAGCCGATCGCGGCGAGCGCAAGCCGCAGGGCACGGTGAAGCAGAAGCAGCAGGCGGTCTCGGAAGAAGAGCAGCAGCGCCGCGAGGCGTTCGCGCAACGCGAGGCGGAGCTTGCCGAGGAGCGGCGGAAGGAAGCGGCAAAGCGCGCCGAGGCACGCGAGCAGTCGGAGCGCGCCCAGCGGCTGCGGCAGCTCGTCGCCAACCACCGGCTGCGCGAAGCTCCCGGCGACGTGAACTTCCATTTCGTGAAGCGCAGCGGAAAGATCGGCAGGCTGGCCGTGTCTCCGGAAACCGCCAAGCTGCTGGAGAACGGTGCCGCCGCGGTGGTCGAGGACCCGGGCAACCCGGAGCACGCCGTCGTGCCGAGCGACGCCGCGAAACGAGTCTACGAGGTCGATCGGCAGGCGGTCCGGTTCTGGTTCGGCCCGGAAAAGCCGATCGGCTTCGAGCTCGACTGATTTCGCGACCCATGCTCCACATCGCGAACGGCGATCACGCTCTGTCGGTGCTGCGCTCCGCGGGGCTTCCTGGCGAGGTCGACGCCTGGTCCGACGTCTTGGACCAAGGGCCGGTGCGCGGCGCACCCGGAACGGAAGAGTTCCGTTCGATGCGCGCGGAATGGCTCGCGGCACATGGCGCCGGGGAACGCAACGGCATCGCCGCGCAGCTTCGCGCCTGGGACGAGGTCCTACGCACGCCGGCGGACGAGACGGTGCTCTGGTTCGAGGCGGACCTCACCTGCCAGCTCGCGCTGCTGCATCATCTGGTGCTGATCGACGCGTCCGCCGTGGTCACGCAGGAGCCCGTGCCGAGCCAGAAGGAGTTCGCGCAGCTCCTCGCCGGCCGCCGGCGCTACGATCGCGCGCAGGCGGCCGCGGCCTGGGCGGCGGTATCGTCACCGGATCCGCGCGCGCTCGAATCGCTGGTCCTGTCCGGACTGCCGCCGCAGATGGGCCCCGCGCTCCTCCGGCAAATCGAGGAGCTGCCGGAGATTGGCAGCGGCCTCTCGCGCACAGAACGGGAGATCCTGGAGGAGGAAGCCTCGTTTCCTGCCGTGCAGCGGCGGGAGCCGGTTCCGTGGATCACCGACTTGTTCTTCGCGCGCGTCGTCACCGAGCTCCACGAAGCGGGCATGTTCGACGAGCCGGACCGGAGCAAGTGCCTCGCGGGGCGGCTCGACTATCGAACGCGCGCCTGCGACCGCTGGGTCGGCGGCGTCCTGCTGCAAGGGCCGTCGTGCTTCCGCCGCGACGGAACGCACATCGTCGCTCCCGCGTAGAGCGCGCGCCGCGGACGTGCGCGATCGCTCCGCCTTGCGCTATGGTGCGCGGTCACGCCTGGCTGAAGGCGTCGCCGCGGCGCTCCAGCTCGAGGATGGCGGGATGCGCTGCTTCTTCGCGCAGCGCCTCAATGAGTTGCGCGTGGCGGCGTATCACGACCGATCGGACCACCTTCTGCGTCGGCGTCAGCTCGCCGGAATCGACCGACAATGGCGAGCTGACCAGCGCCACGCGCCGCACGCGCTCGTAGGGGAACTGTGCCAGCGCGTTCGCTGCCTGCAGAGCCTCGGTCAGTGTTCGCCGCAGCTCCGGGATGGCGGCCACGTCGGCGCTTTGCGGCAACACTCCATTCGCCTCCGCCCAGGCGCGGGCCGCCGGCGACGACAACCAGCACAGCGCCGTCGCGAAGGGCTGTCCGTCGCCCAGCACCACCGCCTGTTCGAGCAGCGGCGTGGAAGCGAGGAGCCGGCCTTCGACGATCGTCGACGAGACCTTCTCGCCGTTCTCGAGCTTGAACACGCCGTCGAGGCGGCCGCGGACGCGCAGCCCGCACGGCGTCCATTCCCCGAGGTCGCCGGTTCGCAACCAACCGTCGCGTAACGCTCGCGCGGTGTCCTCGGAAGCATTGCGATAGCCGTGCATCACTTGAGGTCCGCGCACCGCGATCTCGGCTTGTGGCAGGTTGGCCTGATCGACCGGGTCGAGACGGATCGCGGTCCCCGGGAGCGGCCAGCCCGCGATTCCGGATTCGCGAGGCTCTCCCGGCCGCGTGAGCGTCGCGCACGGCGAGGTTTCCGTCAGTCCCCATCCCTCGTGCACCGGCACACTGGCTTCCTCGAAGAAACGGTACGCCGGTGCCGGCAGTGGGGCGGCGGCGGTGAAGACGAAGCGCAGCCCAGGATGGAGAATCGCGGCGCGCGTCTTCTCATCGGCACGCGCTCGCGCGATGAGCGCCTGGTAGATGCGCGGTACGCTGAAGTACACGGTCGGCTTGATCTCCCGGAAGTTGGCGATCAGCTTGTCGAGGTCGCGACCGCGGCTGTCGTCGAGCACCAGCAAGGCGCCGTTCCAGAGCGCCATCATCCGCTCGAACAAGCCGCCGAACACGTGGTGCCACGGAAGGTACGAGAGGAAGACGTCGCGCTGCGAGACGTCCCACACCGTCGCGATCGCCGCTTGCTGCGAGAGCACGTTCCCGTGCGTCAGCTCGACGCCCTTCGGCGGACCGCTGGTTCCGCTCGTATACAAGAGGAACGCAAGGTCCTCCGGTGCCACGGAGGCGCACGCTGCTTCGACGGTCGCCAGCCGGCGCTCGCGTTCGTCTTCGGGCAGCTGCCGCACCGAATCGAGCACCTTCACCGCCGTCAACGCGCCCGGCAACGCCTCCTCGTCGAGGACGATGATTTTGTCCAGGGCGGCCGCCTTGGAAAGCTTGTGCTGCTGGGCGGTGGTACCGCAGAGCGCGATGCGCGCGCCGGAGTCGCGCACGCAGTGGGCGAGGAGCTCCGGCGAGAAGTCCGAGTAGACGGGCGCGCTCACGGCACCGAGCGACAGAAGCGCCAGCTCGGCGACGAGAACGGCGGGGCCGTTGGGTGCGCAGATGAGCACGGTGTCGCCGCGTTTCACGCCGAGATCGGCGAGGCCGGCGGAAGATAGACGACAGAGATAGTCAAGCTGGCGGAAGGAGAGCTCCTGCCAGCGGCCGCTGCGGGTGCGGAACCGCACCGCGTCCTTGTCGCCGAAGCGTTCTGCCCGCGAACGGAGCAGGGCGCCCACGCTGCGCTCCGCGAACGCGGCGAGCGGCTCCGCCTTGACCACCTGGGCAGGCCGCAGCTTCGTCGGATCGATGCGCATGAAGACCGCCTTTGAGGCGCTGCCGCGCCCTACGCGGTCATCTTACTTCTTCGCGGCCGCCTGCTTCTCGCGGAACTCCTTGATCATCTGCTCCTGCGTGGCGCGGGGTACCGGCTGGTACTTGGCGAATTCCATGGAGAACTCGCCCTTGCCCTGCGTTGCGGAGCGGAGATCCGTCGAGTAGCCGAACATTTCGCTCAGCGGGACGTGCGCGGTGGCCACCATGTATCCCTCGACCGTCTCGGTCGACTGGATGACGCCGCGGCGCTGGTTGAGCTGCCCGACGACGGCGCCCTGGAACTCCTCGGGCGCCTGCACCTCGACGTTCATGATGGGCTCGAGGATGACCGCCTTCGCCTTCTCGTAGCCTTCGCGGAAACCCATCAGCGCGGCCGTCTTGAACGCCTGCTCGCTCGAGTCCACCGCGTGCGCCAGGCCGTCGTTCACCACGTAGCGAATTCCGACCACCGGGAACCCGATGAGGGAACCCTTCTTGATCGCCTCGAGGAAGCCCTTCTCGCAAGCCGGGATGAACTCGCGCGGAATCGCGCCGCCCACCACGTCGTCGACGAACTCGTGCGCCTCGACGGAGTCGGGCGGCAGCGGCTCGAGGTAGCCGGCCACGCGGGCGAACTGTCCCGAGCCGCCGGTCTGCTTCTTGTGGGTGTACGAGAAGTCGCCGCGCTGCTGGATGGTCTCGCGGTACGCGACCTGCGGCTGGCCGACGGTCACTTCGCAGCCGTACTCGCGCTTGATGCGCTCCATGTAAATCTCGAGGTGCAGCTCGCCCATGCCGGAGGCGATGGTCTGCCCCGATTCCTCGTCGCGGTGGACGCGGAACGTGGGGTCCTCGCGCGTGAAGCGATTCAGCGCTTTGGAGAAGTTCGCCGCAGCGGACTTTTCCTTGGGGGCAATGGCGAGCGAGATGACGGCGTCAGGCACGTGCATCGACGTCATCGTGTACTTCACCGTCCCGTCGGTGAAGGTGTCGCCGGAAGCGCAGTCGATGCCGAACATGGCGACGATGTCACCCGCCTCGCAGCGATCGATGTCATGCATCTCGTCGGCGTGCATGCGGACGAGGCGCGGCACCTTCACCTTCTTCTGGTCGCGGTTGTTGACGATGAAGTCGCCCTTGGACAGCTTGCCCTGGTAGACGCGCAGGTACGTGAGCTGACCGTAGCGCCCGTCCTCCAGCTTGAACGCGAGGCCCACGAACGGCTTGTCGGCGCGCGACTCGAGAACGACCTTCTCCTCGTTCCTGCTCTGGTCGTGCGCTTCGTTCGTCACTTCCTTCGGATTCGGCAGGTAGAAGACGATTCCGTCCAGTAGGTGCTGCACGCCCTTGTTCTTGTAGGCGGACCCGACGAACACGGGCGTCAGCTTGAGCTGCAGCGTTCCAGCGCGGACGGCGCGGCGGATGTCCTCGACCGCCGGCTCCTTGTCCTCGAGGTAGAGCTCGGTGAGCTTCTCGTCGAAGTCAGCGACGGCGGCGATGAGATCGTGCCGCATCGTCTTGGCCTGCTCGACGAGGTCGGCGGGGATCTCCTCGGTACGTACATTCTCGCCGTTCTCCCCGTCGTAGTAGTGGGCCTTCATGGTGACGAGGTCCACCACTCCCTTGAACTTGTCCTCGGCGCCGATGGGCAGCTCCATCAGGACCGCATTGTGATTCAGTTTTTCGCGCAGCTGCTGCGTGACGCGGAAAGCGTTCGCCCCGGCGCGATCCATCTTGTTGATGAACGCCAGCCGCGGGACCTTGTAGCGGCGCATCTGCCGATCGACCGTGATCGACTGCGACTGAACGCCGGAAACGGAGCAGAGCACCAGGATGGCGCCGTCGAGGACGCGCAGCGCGCGCTCCACCTCGATGGTGAAATCGACGTGACCCGGCGTGTCGATGATGTTGATGTTGTGGGTCTCGCGCGAGGCGTCGGTCGTGTCCCACTCGCAGTACGTGGCGGCGGACTGGATCGTGATGCCCTTCTCACGCTCCAGCTCCATCGAGTCCATCTTGGCGCCGACCTGGTCCTTCCCCTTCACCTCGTGGATCTGGTGGATCCGGCCGGTGTAATAGAGGATGCGCTCGGACAGGGTCGTCTTCCCCGAGTCGATGTGCGCGGAGATGCCGATGTTGCGGATGAGCTCGATGTTCGCCACGTCAGTGTCTGCCCTTCTCGAATGCAGTCTGGAACAAGCGCCCGGGAAGCGCGAATTTCCGAGCGCGCCTGAGGCCCTTCTGCGGGGGCCGCGCTCCCTAACCTGAACCGTTTGGGAAAGCAAGCAGGCGCCGATGCGCTCGTGCCTGCAGAACCCTGCTGGATCCAGTGGGAAGGAGTGAGATGCCGCAGGGTGGCGTGCGTTGCTCGAAACGCGGGCAAGCTGGCGTACCTAGATTGACCGCGGATGACGACGGTCGAGCGGCTCCAGCAGACCGGGATCCACCGCCAAGGCACCCTGAAGAGGGGGTTTCGCTGGGTCGGAGCGGCCAAGCGGGACCTCGAACGGTTGCATGAGCTGAAGATCCCGCCGGCCTGGACCGACGTGGTGGTGAGTCGTTCCCCGGCCGCGAAGGTGCAGGCCGTCGGACGGGACAAGGCGGGGCGCTGGCAATACCGGTACAACGATCGCGCGGTCGTCGAGCGGGAGCGCAAGAAGTACGACGGCCTCGTCGCGTTCGGGCGCGCGCTGCCGAAATTGCGCAAGGAGATCGACCGCGGGCTCGCGCTCCCGGGACTGCCGCGCGATCGCGTGATGGCGTGCATCCTCCGCATTTTGACGACCTGCTTCATGCGCCCGGGAAGCGAGGTGTACGCGAAGGAGAACGGCAGCTTCGGGATCGCGACGTTGCGCAAGCGCCACGTCTCCGTGCATGGCGACGTCGTCCGGTTCGACTACGAAGGCAAATCGAAGAAGCGCCAGGTGCGCGACCTTCGCGATCGGCGCGTCGCTCGAGTCGTCCGCGAGCTGCTGAAGCTGCCCGGGCGCGAGCTGTTTCAGTACCGCGACGAGGATGACGCCGTGGTGAACGTCACGCGCCGGATGATCAACGACAAGGTGAAGGAGGTGATGGGCGAGAGCTTCTCCGCCAAGGACTTCCGCACCTGGGCCGGCACGATGATCTGCGCGAACGTACTCGCGCGGCTGCACGGCGAGGCCGTCGATGGGGTGACGGACCGCCGCAAGTTGCTCACCGCGGCCGTGAAGGAGACCGCGGCGCAACTCGGCAACACGCCCGCGGTCTGCAAGTCGTCGTACATCTGGCCGTCGATCCTCTCGTGCGGATACAAGGGCGACGTCCTACCCACCTTCTTCCCGACCGTCGAGGAGCTGATCAGCTGCGTCGGCAGGAAGCGGTCGGCGTGCGAGGCCGCCCTTCTGGAGTTGCTGCGGGTGGGACGCGACGCGACGCCCATCGCGCTCGCCAAAAAGCTGGCGCGCAGGCGCCGCGAACGGCAGGCCATCCCGAAGCTCTCGCGACGCATGCGCACTCCACGGATGCGCCGCCTCGCCCACGCCTTCACCGTCCATTAGCCGTTTTGGGGACACCATACGTAATCCCGACGTTCGTCGGAGACGCATGGCGTCCCCGGATCTTTGTTGGAGCTCAAAGCATGGGATCGGCTAGAGGAAGCTGAATGCAGATCGACGATGTCGTCGGCGGTGCAACGACGGACGCGCTGCCCGTTGCTCCGTCCCTCTCTCCCACGCTCGCGGCGGCCCGGGTGCCGCCGGAGCGCGTGCTCGTCGACGGTCGCGTCGTGTTCATCAGCGCCCTGGCGGTCGTCATCGCCATGGCGGCTGGCGCGGTCGCCCAGATCCTGACGCGGCTGATCTGGTTCGTCACGAACGTCTCGTTCTATGGACGGTTCAGCGCTGAATACGTGACGCCCGCAGCGAACCAGCTCGGCGGTTGGGTGGTGCTGATTCCCGTGCTGGGCGGCATCATCGTCGGGCTGATGGCCCGGTACGGATCGGCCGCGATCCGCGGCCACGGAATTCCCGAGGCGATGGAGCAGGTCCTGCTGAACCGCAGCCGCATTCCGGCTCGCATCACGCTGCTCAAGCCGATCTCCGCCGCGATCGCGATCGGAACGGGCGGACCGTTCGGCGCGGAAGGACCGATCATCGCGACGGGCGGCGCGCTCGGGTCGCTGGTCGGCCAGGTGCTGCGCACCACCGCGGCGGAACGCAAGACGCTCCTCGCCGCCGGCGCGGCCGCGGGAATGGCGGCGACATTCGGCAGCCCGGTCTCGGCGGTGCTCCTCGCAGTGGAGCTTTTGCTGTTCGAGTTCCGCCCGCGTTCGCTCATTCCGGTGGCGCTCGCCGCGGCGACGGCGACGGGCGTGCGCATCGGTTTCGGCGGCTCGGCGCCTGCGTTCGCGATGCCCAATCTGCTGCAGCCGCACGGCGTCGCGCTCGCCACCTACGTGATCCTCGGCGCCATCGTCGGCGTCGCGGCCGTGTTCGTCACGCGCGCGGTGTACGCGGTCGAGGACGCGTTCGAGCACTTGCCGGTGCACTGGATGTGGTGGCCCGCGATCGGCGCGGTCGCCGTCGGGATCGTCGGCTACTTCGCGCCGCGCACGCTCGGCGTCGGTTACGACAATATCGACCATATCCTCTCGGCCAACTTCACCGTCCGCGCGATGGTCGCCCTCTGCATCCTGAAGTTCGTCTCCTGGTGCGTCTCGCTCGGAAGCGGCACGTCGGGAGGTACGCTCGCTCCTCTCTTCACCATCGGCGGAGCCCTCGGAGGAGTCCTGGCCGCGGGAGTCGCTGCCGCCGCGCCGCACCTCGGCATCGACTTGCGCATCGGCGCGCTGGTCGGGATGGCGGCCATGTTCACCGGCGCCTCGCGGGCGCTCCTCGCATCTGTCGTGTTCGCCTTCGAGACCACGCGTCAGCCGCTTGGGCTGCTGCCGCTTCTCGGCGGTTGCAGCGCCGCCTTCCTCATCTCCTGCCTCTTCATGCGCAACACCATCATGACGGAGAAGATCGCACGCCGCGGAGTGAGAGTGCCGGGCGAATACGCGGCGGACTTCCTCGATCAGATCCAGGTGGGCGTGGCGGCCTCGCGGCCCGTGGTCTCGCTATCCGCCGACGAGACGCTCGAGTCAGTGCGCGCGCGCATCGCGAGCCACGCTCCCGAGTACGCGCACCAGGGCTTTCCCATCGTCGACGCGCAAGGTTTGCTCATCGGCGTGGTGACGCGTCGAGATCTGCTCGATCCGGAGCGCGCCCCGACTCTGCGGGTGCGCGATCTCGTGCGCAGGCCGGCGTCGATCGTGTTCGAGGACAGCACGTTGCGCGAGGCGGCCGACCACATGGTGCGCGAGGGAGTGGGACGCCTTCCCGTGGTGGCGCGCAGCAGTCCGCGCAAGCCCATCGGCATGCTGACGCGGAGCGATCTGCTCGTCGCCCACAAGCGTCGCCTGGAAGAGCTGGACATCGCGGAGCAGCACCTCGCGTTCCGCGTTCGGCGGCGTCGGCCGCCGAGTCCGCCGGAGGAATCGGCGGCCGACCATCAGGGGCCGGCGCGCACGCGGAACATCGTGTAGGTGAACGACGCGCGCGGATCGCGCTCGATCGACATGATCTGCGAGCATGCCTCTTCGACGCGGGAGCGGAGCCGCTCCGGCAGCGACTCCTGCGCACTTCGCAGGATCTCGCTGAACTCGGCGAGAATGCCGTGCAAGTAACCCGCTGGTGAGCCGGCGTGCAGGTGCAGCGTCGTCGGCACGACTTCGACGTGCGCGAAGCCTGCCGCGGTGCACAGCCCGTACAACTTGCGGCCGATGATCGGATCTCCTCCGCCCGCCGCCTGCGCCTCCCACAGCGCGCGGGCGCACTCTTCCACGACGGGCAGGCGCGGCCAGAAAAGAAGGCTCTCGTTCTCCACTTCGCACAGGTACAGGATCCCGTTCCTGCGCAGCACGCGGCGCGCTTCGCGAAGGATCGGAACGACGTCGTTGCGCGAGACGTGCTCCAAAAACCACGAGGCGTGGATGGCGTCGAACGTCTCGCCGGCGAAGGGCAGCGCCGCCGCGGTGGATTGGACGAGCGGGATCGGATCGCGCAGCCGGACCTGCTCCTCCTTGGCCGCGCGGAGCTGTGCCATCGACAGATCGGACCCGGTCAGGAGCGCGTCGGGAAAGCGCGCGCGAAGCCGCCGCGACATGGCCCCCGTACCGCACGCCAGGTCCAGGACACGCGCGGACGGGCCCACCTCGACTCCGTCGAGGATCCAGCGCGAGAGGAAGCGCGCTTGCGTTTCGAGACGCGCGACCTCGGCTGGGTCGGTCTCTCCGTGGATGTAGCGGGGCATGAAGTCTCCTCTATGCTACGGAAAAGCTCACGCGACCGTCAGATGCAGGCCGAGGGGCAGCGCTTCGCCGAACACGCGCTGTTCGTCCTTCTCGCCGAGCGTGGTGACTTCCCGGATGGCCCGCGACCACTCTGGCGGTGCGCGGAGTTGCTCGAGTGTCGCGGCCGCACGCCGGCGCAGCTCCTCGTCCAGATCGCGGGCGCGATCTCCGGACAGGCGGGCGAGCTGCGCGATGGCGAAGGAGGCCTCGGCGTTCGCGCGCAGGTCGGTCCCGAGCAGGAACTTGAGCCACTCCGTCGCGACCGCCGGCGGCACGACGGAATGAGCCGCACCAGCGATGGGAACGCGCGCGCCGAGCCGTCCCAGCGCCCAGGCAACGCCTGCGACGGATCCATTACGCAGGCGCTCGATTAGCCACGAACCGGCTTCCACTTTGCTCGCGGGCGGAAGCCGCTCCAGCGCTCCGAGGAGGCGCACCATCTCGTCGACCGCCACACCGGGAGGCTTCTTTCCCGGATTCGCCACGCGCCCCTTGGGAGGCGGGCGGAGGTGTGGCTCGATGGCCGCGAACAGTGCCGCGTGCGCCGCTTCGTCGAGCCCTGCGGCGATCCGGCGCCACAGGATCCACCACGCTGCCCACACCGCAGCGTCCTTGTGGTGGGTAATGCTTTGCGGGAGCAACGTGAGCGTCTGCTCGCAGCGCCACGAGTCGAGAGGTGCGCCGAATCCCGGGCGCAGCGTGAATCCGCACAGCTGCAGGAAAAGCCGTTCGTGGTCGGCGCTGCGGCGCCTCTTCTGCGTACCGGCCCACAAGACGCTCCACAGATCGCGGTTGACGGCGAGGGTCCAGCCGGCGCGGTCGCCGAGCGCCTTCTCGAGATTCCGCCAGAGGTCCTTCACCTCGCGGCCGGCGATCGGCTGCGGCTTCTTCCCGAAGACGAGTTGCACCGCCTCGCGTGCCGGCTCGATGCCGCGAGGCAAGGCGGAGACCGCGCCGGCGCTATCACCGTCCGCCCCAGCGGACTGCCGCAGCTGGAACTCGAGCTTCCATCTGGCACCGTCCGCCGCCGCGGACGCGGGACCCGTGGCGCACCACAGCTCGAGAGTTCCGATTTCCGTCAGCGCGGCGTGCAGGCGCACCTGCGCCGCGCCTTCGCCTTGGACGACGGTTTGCAGCGGCGGTAGCTCGGCGAGCTCGTCCTCGATGGGTACGAGGTCCCCGGGTTTGTCCGCGCGATAGCCGCTGGCGGCGAACAGCCTGAAGCGTACGGGGCGTCCGAGCGTCAGCGCGAACGTCCGATCGCGGACTTCCTGTTCGACTCCCTCGGGCGCGCCGCGCGGGACGACGCAGAGTGCGTCCGTGCGATCACCGGAGGCCACCGCAACGTAGTACGTGCGTGGGCTGCCGCCGCCGATGCGCAGACCCAGTCCTCGGCGGACGAGCCCATACGTCGCCGCGCCGCGGGCGACGGCCAGGTCTGGATCGTCATTGCGCAGCCGCCGGGGCGGTCTCGATTGCCAGGACCGAAGAACCTCGTCGAAGCGCTCCGAGAGGAGCTCTGCGCGCAGCGCGCCACCGTTATAGAGGACCGCGTCGATTTCCACTGGTTCGCGCGCGCTCGCGCGCAGCGCTTCCGCCACCGTGAGCGCGTGGCGCCGCAGGAAAGCGGCGGCGTGGCGGGTAATCGCCGGATCGGACGCATAAGGAAGCCCGAGCTCGGCGAGCCCGGCACCGCGCGTCGAGCGCTCGGGAAGGTCGGTTGCGCGGACGCGCGGAAAGAAGCCCTCCAGGATCTGCTCGCGCGCCGCGTCCCGCGTGAGTTGGATCGTCAGCGCGCCGCCGACGAGTCGCGAGCCCTGCCCCGGCACGGTCACGGAGACTTCCCTCGGCGCGTCCGGTGCGAGCAGACTCTCCTTTGCGTCGCGGCACGCCTGCACCAGCGTCCCCCACTGTCCGGCGGAGAGCTTCGCGCGCAGCTCCGCCTCGGCTCTCCGCGCGAGCGCGATGTCCATGTTGTCGCCGCCGAGCAGCAGGTGATCTCCGACCGCCACGCGCCGAAGCGACGGCTCCTCGCGCGACGCGTCGACCGCGATGAGCGTGAAGTCGGTCGTGCCGCCGCCGATGTCGCAGACGAGCACGAGGCGGAGTCCAGAGAGCTCCTCCCGCAGCGTCGCGCGGTGCACGCGCGTGAAATCGTAGAAGGCCGCCTGCGGCTCCTCGAGGAGTCGCAAGCGGGGCAACCCCGCTTGCTCCGCTGCCCGCAGAGTCAGTGCTCGCGCTCCTTCGTCGAATGACGCCGGAACCGTCACGACGACGTCCTGTTCGGCGAGAAGGTGCTGCGGGTGCGCGGCGTCCCATGCCGCACGTAAGTGCGAGAGGATCCGGGCGCTCGCCTCGACGGGCGAGAGGCGCGGCACTTCGGGAGGAGCACCCCACGGAAGGATCGACGCGGTCCGATCCACGGAAGGATGTGACAGCCAACTCTTCGCCGACGACACGTGGCGCCCTGGAACGCGCGCCCCCTGATCGCGTGCGAAGCTGCCGACGGCCGGGCCGCGATCGGTGGCGTTCCATGAAAGCGCGAGCGCTCCCGGGGGCAGCTCGTGAGGACCCGGAAGGTAGAGGTGCGACGGTAATAGCGGCCTGGGCGCCGCGTCGCCGGGACCGATCAGCTGCGGCACCTCGAATACCGCAACGGCAGCGCCGGGATCGGCCGCTTCCAGATCGGCGTACGCCAGCGCCGTGTTGGAAGTGCCGAGGTCGATGCCGACGCAGTACCGCAGCGCCATCACGCACCTGCCGGCGCGTCGCCGCGCACCGAGAATTCCAGCTTCCAGGTGCTGCCCGCATGCGCCTCGTCGCGGGCGACGAGCTGCAGCTCGAGCGTGCCGACTTCCGTGACGGCGGCGCGGAGCCCGACGGGCAAAACTTCTCCCGTGGAGCCGTCGCGCCCCGGCAACTCGGCTTCGATGGAGGGCAGCTCGACCAGGTCGTCGGTATCCTCCACCATCGTGCCGGGTTGGTCGTCGCGACGCGTCGACGACGCGAAGAAACGGAACGACGTCCGCTCTCCGACGACGGCGCCGACCTCGAGCGCCGGCACCTCGATGGCGCTTCCTTCCTCCATCCCGAACGGCGCGAGGCACACGGCGCGGATGGGCGGCGCGTATCCCGGGACCGCGGGCATCGCCGCCTCGACCCCGACGTAGTACGCCCGCGCGGTACCACCGCGGATGCGGATCCCCCGCCCGCGTCGCGCAAGCCCGCTGTACGCGGCGCCCTCGGCGACGGCGAGATCGAGGCTCTTCGATACGAGGCGCTTCAGCTTCGAGCCGCCCTCCGCCTTGACCCAACCCTCGACGACGGCCGCGACGCGTTCGCGCAGGGCGGCGTCCTTGAAGACGCCGCCATTGAAGAGGATTGCGGTCGGGTGCACGAACGTGGCACCCGCGCGCTTCGGTGCGCCGCCGGCGCGGCGCAGGAATGCCGCCAGGTGGCGCGTGACGGCGGGGTCCTGCGCGTAGGGCAGTCCGAGCGTCGTCAGTCCGACGCGGCGTTGCGCCGCGGGCGCGGCGGTGATCGGAACGTCGGGGAAGAAGCCTTCCACGACGTTGCGGAGCTCGCTCCACGACAGCTCGGCCCGGATCGTCCCACCCACGAGTCCGCTGCCACGTCCCGGGATCGCGAGCGGCACCACGCCTTTCGCCTCGAGCTCCGGATGCTCCTTCGCCTGGCGGCAGGCGTGCGTCAGCGCTGCGAACTGCCACGCGTCGAGCTTTCTCCCTTCGCCGCGCAGCCGCTCCTGCACGAGGTGGGCGAGCGCGAGATCGACATTGTCTCCGCCGAGGAGGATGTGATCGCCGACCGCGAGGCGTGACAGCGCGAGCCGTCCGTCCTCTTCCCCGACCGCGATGAGGCTGAAGTCGCTCGTTCCGCCGCCCACGTCGACGACGAGAATCACGTCCCCGGGCCGCACCGACTTGCGCCACGTGTCGCCCGCGTCCTGCACCCACGCGTACAGCGCGGCTTGCGGCTCCTCCAGGAGCGTCAGCTGCGCGAGTCCCGCGTCCGCGGCGGCCTGCACCGTTAGCTCGCGCGCTACGGCGTCGAAGGAAGCGGGCACGGTGAGCGTGACGGCCTGATCGGCGAGGCGTAGCCCCTCCGCTGCGTGAAGCGCGTCCCAGGCGGCGCCGAGGTGACGCACGATGCGCGCGCTCGCCTCGATCGGCGAGAGGCGCGGTACCTCGGGATCCGCTCCGACGGGCAGGAGCTGCCCGCGCCGATCCACCCCGGGATGGGACAGCCAGCTCTTCGCGGACGAGACCAGACGTCCGGGAACGAGCGCGCCGCGGTCGCGCGCGTACTGCCCGACGACCGCATCGGGCTCGCCCCAGGGAAGAGCGAACGCGCGCTTCGGCGCCTCGACCGCGGACGGGAGGTAGAGGAACGACGGCAACAAAGGCCCCGCCGCGACTTCGCCGGGCGCGACGATCTGCGGCACCTCGATGGGAAGCGCGCCCGGCAGGGGCTCGCCGGGCCGCGATTCGTCGACGAGCTCGACCTCCGCGATGGCGCTGTTCGTCGTCCCCAGTAGCGCGGCGTCATGGCAACTCCACCTCGGCCGGCGCGAGGACGGTCGCGTCCTGCCCCTCGGGAGGAGGTGGCAGCCGCACTCGCGCCGCTTTCCACCCGTGGTGGCGCAGCGCTCCCGTGAAGGGGGGCGTTCCGACGACGTTCCCCGTCAACCGCACCGACGCGGCGTCGAACCCTTGGGGCACTTGCACCTGTGTCCCTTCTGCCTCGCCGCGGATCGGGCTCAGCTCCAGCACGTCGCGCAGCACCTTGCGGCAGCCGGCGTGTACGGTCCGGGCCGCAGCACCGACTTCCGCGTCGCTGAACCCGGAGATCTCTTCCTCGCAGAAATCGATGAGGCGGCCTTCACGTTGCAGCAGCGCGAGCAGGTGGAGCGTCGCGTCGGGACGCGCAGGAGGAAGGAACGGCTGTGGAGCGGGTGCGGGCAGCGCCTGACGAACAACGGCTACGCGCGCGGCGAACTGCGGATCGAAGATGACGCGAAAGAAACAGACGATTGCGAGCCACAGGCGGGCGAAGAAAGGCGGCGGAACGAGATCAGGCATCGTGCAAGACTCCCTGGAAGCGTGGCTTCTATCGCGTCAGCGAGTGAAATCGACGTCGCGCTCCACGTGGACGGGAACCGACGCGCCGCCGGAGGTCAGATGGCCGTCCAGCGCGACGTGCGCCTTTCCCAGCCGCAGCGCCTGCGCGGCGGCAAACGCCTGCGCGAAGTGGACGGTGACGGGGACGGCGACCGTGCGGCTCTGGCGCGCATCGACGCGGCCCAGCTCCGCCGACGCGATGTGCCCCACCTGCGCACCGGCGATGCTCAGGTCTCCTGCGAGGGCGCCGAGCGGCAACGCAAAGGAGTTTGGATTCGATAGCGTGAGCGGCAGATCGAGCGTCGCTTGCGTGAGCGACAGCGAGGCGATGCGCGGTGACTGCACCGACACGGTCGGTATGCGCGGGAGAGGCAACGTACCTTCCTGCGCAAACGCAAGGGGCACGATGCCGAGCGGCGTGCTCACGCCCAGATGCCCCTCGGCCCGATACGGCACTTCGTTCTGCTGCAGCACCGCCGCGAGCGAGTCACCCAGATCGGCAAATCGGACCTGGGCAGGCAAGGTGAGGTCGGAGCTCCCCGCGGCGGGAATGCGAAGGCCGGCGGGGGGCTTTCCGGCAACCAGTTGCTTGCCCGCCAACGACAGCGTGTAATCGGTTTCCGCCAGCGAGATGCCCACCGGATTTGGGTTTTGCACCGTGAAGGTGAGGTTCACGGTCGCGCCCGCGAGCGAGATGTCGGAGAGCGACGCGTTCTTGAACGACAGCGACGGCTCGCGAGACTGGGCGACGTTCTGCAGCAGCGAGCAGCCGGACAAGACGGCCGCGCAGACGACGAGCAAACGCTTCATCGCGCGAAGCGTAACCATTCGCGGAGGGGACACCATCGAATGGTGTGCTACAAGCGCGCGCTTGATGCCCCGAGCGCTTTCCGCCCTGCTCCTCGTCTCCTGCGCTTCCATGAAACCTCCCAACGCCACCGAACCGCCTGACGCGCGCGGCCGTGCCTCGACGCCCAGCGACCGGCAGCTCGGCTCGCGTACGCTGCCGGGCTGGCCTCAGAGCGGTGACGATCGCGAGCTCGTCGACCTGCTGGTGAAGAAGCACGGCGCGGCACAGCGCGGTCGCATCGAGCGTGGGCTGAAGCAGGTCGCCGCGCTCTGGCGGTCGCAAGACGGCGACGATCGGTCGCGGCGCGCCTTCGAAGAGGAGTGGTTCGAGTCAGATCCGGCCAAGCTCGCGACGCTTCTCGGTCGCTTCGAGGAAACGCTGGAGCAGGTCGACGGGTACTTCGTCGATCTGCAGCGCGAGCTTCGCAAGCGCAGCGACGTCGAGATGGGCCCGCTGCTCCCCATCGACGAGCAATTCGCCGCGCTCGATCTGTCGGCGCATTCGTCCGAGGACCTGTTCGCCTCGAAGCTGGCGTTCATCGCGTTGCTGAATTTCCCGCTGCCGACGCTCGAGGAGATGCTTTCGGAAGGCCCGCGGTGGACGCGCGCACAGTGGGCTGAGGCCCGGCTCACCCGGCGATTCGCGCTGCGACCCAGCGCCGAAGCGCTGCAGGCGCGCACCAAGGCGGCGGCCGACGCCGAGGCGTACGTCGCCGGGTACAACCTCTGGATGCACCATGTGCTGACGCGCGACGGGCGGCGCTTGTTTCCCAAAGGCG
>Ga0209474_10000648_pt1 | contig 37051 bp, 28 predicted proteins | sample GraSoiAngelo_145_FD_185902 | JGI IMG/M metagenome (GOLD analysis project Ga0209474, IMG submission 185902) | Grasslands soil microbial communities from the Angelo Coastal Reserve, California, USA - 14_1009_05_20cm (SPAdes) (version 2) | ecosystem: Environmental > Terrestrial > Soil > Grasslands...
CCGCGCTTCGGCCAGGGCCAGATCTCGGGCGTCTCGGCCGATCTCGCCTGGAAGCTGTCGATCGGCGACCAGGGCGTCGGGGTCGCCATCTGCGACACGGGGATCCGCTGGGACCGGGAGGAGCTCCGCCGCCGCGTCCGGCTCAACCCCGGCGAGCTGCCCGTGCCGTGCGGCGTCACGGCGGGCCAGAAGGGGAGGCCGCTCGCCGAGTACGACTGCGACGGCGACGGCATCTTCACGCCCGACGACTACGCCGGCATCGTGCTGCCCAACGAGGGCGCCCACGGCAACCCGGCCAGGCTCGACGGCGAGGACGTGCTCGTCCACTTCTCCGACGGCGTCGACGACGACGGCAACGGCTTCGTCGACGACATCGCCGGCTGGGACTTCTTCGACGACGACAACAACCCGTTCGACGCGAGCTCCTACAGCTCGGCCGGAAACCACGGCAGCGGCCGGGCGTCGGACGCCGTGGCCGAGGCGAACAACCGGCTCTCCTCGCTCGGTCTCTGTCCGCGCTGCCGGGTGGCCCCGATCCGCATCTGGGACACCTTCGTCGCCGACACCAACAACTTCGCCCTCTGCATGCTCTACGCCGCCGACAACGGCATCGACGTGATCGAGGCAGCGATCGGAGGGCTCACGACCACCGAGTTCGCCCAGGCGGCGACGCAGTACGCCTACGAGCACGGCGTCGCGCTGATGGAGGTCTCCTCGGACCTGAACACCGCCGACCACAACAACCCGACGAACTTCAACAACACGATCTTCGTGAAGGGCGTGGTGGCCGATGTCGAGGGTCTCGGCCAGGGCGGCAACGAGTTCTTCCCGCCGGTCCCGTTCGTCGCCGCGCAGGCGCCGGTCGGCACGTGGCTGCGGGACTCGAACCTCACGCAGTACGGCGGGCACGCGCACATCGACATGAAGGGGGACACCGGGTCGGTCTGCACCGGGCAGGCCGCCGGGGCCGCGGGCCTCCTCATGTCCTACGCAAAGCAGCGCGGCGCACCGCTCACCTCGAACGAGGTGAAGCAGATCCTCACGCTCACCGCCGACGACGTCCTGCCCGGCGACACGGGCGGCACGGGCGCTCCCGACCCGTCGCAGGCGGGCTGGGACCAGCACTATGGCTACGGCCGCGTGAACCTCCGGGCGGCGCTCCAGCGCCTCGGCGTGCCCGCGCTCGGCATCGCCGCCAAGATCCCGCCCGAGGCGACGCTCGAGCGCCCGGCGTGGTTCCAGGTGCTCGATCCGGACCAGTCGCCGACGGTGCCGATCGTCGGCACGGCGTCGGCCGACCGCGGCGCCGGCACCGCGCTCACGTGGACGCTCGAGTTCGGCATCGGCATCGAGCCCACGACCTTCACGCCATTCGCCAGCGGCTCGAGCGCGAGCCGGGTCGGCTTCGACACGAGCGCGACGCCGCCGCGGCGGCCCGGAACCGCGCTCGGCACGCTGAACCTCGCGGCCGTGATGGCCGCCTTCCCGCCGGCCACGGACTTCTCCGCACCGCCCTCGGGCGTCGTCGTGCAGGGTCAGGCGAACGTGCCCTCGAACCAGTTCGCCTTCACAATCCGCCTGCGGGTGACCGACGGCGACGACCCGACCAACGTCGGCGAGGACCGCAAGGTCTTCTTCGTGCACCACGACCCGACTCTGCACCCCGGCTGGCCGATCGCGATCGACGCCAACGGCGACGGCCGCACCGACGGCGGCGGCGAGGCGCCGCCGCAGATGGCCGACCTCGACGGCGACAACCGGATGGAGATCGTGTTCGCGACCGCCGCGGGTCGAATCTACGCGTACCGGGAGGACGGCTCGCTGCTCGTGGGCTTCCCGGTCTCGACCAACACGGCGCGCAACGTGGCGAGCCACCTGGGCGCCCCGGTGTTCGCCAGCGGCGCCATCGCGCCCCCGTCGCCGACCACCAGCGCCCGGCCGGCGATCGCCGACCTCGACCACGACGGCTACCCCGAGATCGTCTACGCGAACCTCGAGGGCGACGTGTACGTCTTCCGTCACGACGGGACCGCGTTCCCCGGCTTCCCGGTGCGCATCGACCCGACGTTCTCGGCGCCGGCGGTGCGGACCAACAGCAACCACCTGAAGACCGGTATCTTCGGCTCGCCGGTGCTCGCCGACCTCGACGGCGACGGCTTCCTCGATATCGTCGTGGCGGCGCTCGACCAGCACCTCTACGCCTGGAGTCGCTCCGGGAGCCTGCTGCCCGGCTTCCCGGTGCTCCTGCAGGATGCGCACCCCGGCGGCAGCCAGACGCCGGCGGGGGCGGAGAGCATCAACACGCCCGTGGTCGCCGACCTCGACGGCGACGGCCATCCGGAGATCCTGATCGAGACCAACGAGGTGTACGACGCGACCGGTGACGCGAGCCAGTTCTTCCCGAGCGACCAGGGGACGCCCACGTCCGTGCCGGGCCTCAACACGGGCACGGTGCTGGCGGCGGCGTTCGCGCAGGCGGGCGGCTCGGGCCGCGTCTACGCCGTGCACCACGACGGCACGCAGCATGCCGGAGGACCGTTCGTCGCCGGCTGGCCGCTCAAGCTCGACGGGCTCGCGATCGACGTGCTGCCGCTGATCGGCCCCGGGCACAACCTGGCCGTCGGCGACCTCGACCCCTCCCCGGGCCTCGAGGTGGCGGCCGCCCTCACCACCTCGAACCTGGCAGTCTTCCGCCCCGACGGCAGCCGCGTCCGCGACATGGACCCGAGCACGCGCGGCGCGTCGTCCGACGCGCACCAGGACGGCGGCAGCGTGCTCAACCTCTTCGAGTACCCGGCGATCGGCGACGTCGACCGCGACGGCAAGCTCGACCTCTCGAAGGTGGGCGTGACGCTGAACGGCCTCGTGAACCTGGTTCTCGTCGGCCAGAACATGCCCTTCAACCACGTCCTGCAGGCCTGGACCGGCGCGACCGGCCAGCCGCTCCCCGGCTTCCCCAGGGTGATCGACGACTTCGGGCTCACGACCGTGCCGCTCATCGCCAACGTGGGTGCCACCTCGGACGCCGGCGACACGCTGAACCTGCCCGAGCTCGTCTCCGGCAACGGGCTCTACCTCGTGCACGCCTTCGACGCGACCGGGCAGGAGCCGGCGGGCTGGCCGAAGCTGACGGGCGGGTGGCAGACCGGGCAGCCCGCCGCCGGCGACATCGACGACGACGGCCGCATGGAGATCGCGTGGGCGACCCGCGAGGGGAACTTCTTCGTCTGGGACACCCCGGCACCCATCTGCAACACGGCAACCACGACGAACCTCGACGGGCGCGACGGCGCCTACAACCCGCTGGTGAACACCCGGAACAACAACCTGTACGGCGAGGACACCGTCCCGCCCGCCCGCTTCGCACCCGCGGACATATCGGGAACGACGCACGACCGGACGGCGAACACGGTCACCCTCACGGTGGCCCGCATCCCCGGCGACGACGTGTACTGCGGTCGCGCGGCGCGGTTCGACTTCCGCTTCTCCACCGCCGGGCCGATCACCACGCAGGCGGCCTTCGACGCGGCGTCCTCGGTCGCAAACGTGCCGCCGCCCCCACCCGGAAACCACGACGCCGGCGCCACCCTCACCGTCGGCGATCCGCGTTTCGCCGGCCAGCTCGTCTTCCTGGCGGTCCAGGTGGTGGATGATTCCGGAAACGTGTCACCGCTCACCGCGGTCGGCAGCTTCGACTTCGCGCCCACCTTCACGCTCCGGCGGGCGGCGCTCTACTTCCGCTCCGCCCCGGGCGGCGGCGACGATCGGCTCGTGATGACCGCCTCGATCCCGACGTCGCTCCCCGCGGCGGACCCCCTCACGCTGACGCTCGCCGACGCCGACGGGACGTTCTACTCGGCGACCATCCCGGCCGGCGCCTTCGTCGCCAACCGGAGCGGCTCGCGCCTCACCTTCCGCGATCCGACCGGGACGATCGCGGGCGGCCTCACGCGCGTGACGCTCGCGGTCGCCCGTGGTGGGCTGCGCTTCACCGCCCGCGGCCACAGCCTGGACCTCTCCGGCGCCGACAGGCCGGAGATCACGACGACCATTCAGCTCGGCGGACAGCCCTTCCGCTCGACGAACCTGTTCCGGATGATGCGCACCCGGCTCCGCTTCCCGTAGCCGCCTCGCTCACCCTCGCCCTTCCGGCTTCGTGACGACCACCACGAGCTCGCCGCGCTCGTGGCGGGCCCGCAGCGCCTTCTTGTCGAACTTGCCGACGCTCGTCTTCGGCACTTCCCCGATGACGCTCCAGCGCTCGGGCACCCACCAGCGGGCGACGTGGCTCGCGAGGAACGTCCGCAGCTCGTCGACGGTCACCGCGGCGCCCGCCTTCGGCACGACGCAGGCGAGCGGGCGCTCGTCCCAGCGGGGGTCCGGCACCCCGATGACCGCGGCCTCGAGCACGTCGGGATGCGCCATGAGCGCGTTCTCGAGCTCGACCGAGGAGATCCACTCGCCGCCCGACTTGATGACGTCCTTGGCGCGGTCGGTGATCTGGATGAAGCCCTTCGGGTCGACCGTGCCGACGTCGCCGGTGCGGAGCCAACCGTCGTGGAACTTGTCGTCGGCCGATTCCCGGTGGTAGGCGGCCGTGACCCAGGCGCCGCGCACCTCGATCTCGCCCGCCGACCTGCCGTCCCACGGCAGCACCCGGCCGGCCTCGTCCACGATGCGCAGCTCCACCCCGGCCACCACCCGGCCCGTCTTGGCCCGCCAGTCGAGCTCCTCCCCGGGGCAACAGCTCTTCGGCGGGAGCGCCACGGCGGCGAGCGGGCTCGTCTCGGTCATGCCCCACGCCTGGACGATGCGAACGCCGTGTTGGCGCTCGAAGCGCTCCATCAGGCTGCGCGGGACGGCGGAGCCGCCGCAGACGACGAGCCGGAGCGAGGAGAGGTCGATCGGGTTGGTCTCCGCCCACCGCCCGATGTCGTTCCAGATGGTGGGCACGGCGCCCGACACGGTGGCGCGCTCCTCGGCGATCAGGCGGCAGAGCGGCTCGGGCTGGAGGAAGCGCCCGGGCATCAGCAGGTCCGCCCCCGTGAGCCAGCCCGCGTAGGGGAGGCCCCAGGCGTTGGCGTGGAACATCGGCACGATGAGGAGGACACGGTCGTGCTGCGTGAGCCCGAAGACCGACGCGGCGCAGACGCCGAGCGAGTGCAGGACGGTCGAGCGGTGGCTGTAGACGACGCCCTTCGGGTTCCCCGTCGTGCCGCTCGTGTAGCACATCGCGGCGGCGGCCCGCTCGTCGAGCGCGGGCCAGTCGTAGCGCGGCGCCTCGGCGGCGAGCAGCTCGGCGTGGCGGAGGGCCTTTGCGCCGAGGGGCGCGGCGTCGCCGTCGCCGATGACGACGAAGTGCTCGACCGTCCGGAGCTCGCGCGCCACGGGCGCCAGCAGCGGGACGCAGGACGCGTCGACGAGCACCACGCGGTCCTCGGCGTGATTGGCCACGTAGGCGAGCTGCTCGGGGAAGAGCCGGATGTTGAGCGTGTGCAGGACGGCGCCCATGGAGGGCACCGCCAGATAGGCTTCCAGGTGCTCCTGCGTGTTCCAGCCGAAGGTGGCAACGCGGTCGCCGGGTCGGATCCCGAGGCGCCGGAGCGCGCCCGCGAGCCGTGCTGCCCGCTCGGCGACCTCGGCGAAGCAGGCCCGGCGCACGCCGCGCTCGCCCGCGGTCACCACCTCGCTGTCGCCGTAGAGGCGGGCCCCGTGCTCGAAGAGCGCCGTGATCGTCAGCGGGCGGTCCTGCATCGTGCTCTGCATGGCGCGCCTTATACCCGCGCCCGGCTTGCTCGTGCGAGGGGGCCGGCGGTAGAGACCGCGGGTCACGAAAGGAGGACACCGGCATGCGGCTCGAGAACAAGGTGGCGATCATCACCGGGGCAGGGCAGGGCATCGGCGAGGCCTATGCCCGCCGCTTCGCGCACGAGGGGGCCAAGGTGGTGGTCGCCGACGTCAATGCCGAGAAGGGCACCGCGGTGGCCCGCGCGATCGGCGGCGAGACCGTCTTCGAGCGCGTCGACGTGGCGAGCGAGGAGGACACGCAGCGGCTCGCGCGCGCCGTCGCCGACCGCTTCGGACGGATCGACGTCCTCCTGAACAACGCCGCCATCTTCCACGGCATCGAGAACCAGAACTTCTCCTACGCCTACCTCCGGAAGATCTTCGACGTGAACTACTTCGGAGCCTGGCTCATGTGCCGGGCGGTCTTCCCGTTCATGAAGCAGCAGGGCGGCGGCGCGGTGATCAACCAGTCGTCCGCCGCCGCGTGGATGCACCCCGACATCCCGTTCGAGGGCGACCAGCTGCCATCGTTCCACTACAGCGTGACCAAGGCCGCCATCAACGCGATGACGCACTACATGGCCGGCTGCGTCGGCAAGTTCGGCATCCGCGTGAACGCGATCGCGCCCGGGCCGACCATGACCGAAGCGACCAAGCAGCTCGTCCCCGAGGGCATCCTCGAGCTGATCGTCAACATGATGATGGCGATCCACCGCCCGCTCGAGCCCGATGACCTGACCGGCACCGCCGTCTGGCTGGCTTCGGACGACGCCAAGATGGTGACGGGCCAGTGCATCCTCGTCGACGGCGGGATGATCATGCTCGGGTAGCGGCAATCCTGGCCGAAGTACACGGAGAAGCAACCATGCGGGCGACCGCGGTCCGACACAAGCACCTGAAGCTCGACCAAGGCAAGATCGACTTCGCGAAGCGCTACCTCGGCCTCGACTCGGAGCAGGAGGCGATCGAACGAGCGCTCGCGCTCCTGGTGGACGACGAGCGATCCGCCAGCGACTGAGGCCGCTCAAGGGAATCCTCGCTACAGCTATTTGCCTCGCCCACGACGCTCGCCGGTCTCGCCGTGCTCGCGGGGCTCGTCGTGGCGACCTGGGCCCGCGCGCGACTGCGCGTCGACTCGGCCGCCGCGTGGGCATGGCCCATCGCCGCGGCCGTCGCGCTCGCCCCCTCGGTCTATCCCTGGTACCTGCTCTGGTTCACGCCGTTTCTGTTCACACCGGCCACCCGGCCGCTCGCGGTCTGGACGGTGACCATCCTCGCCACGTACGTCGCACTCTCCCTCGAGCGTATCCACGGACCCTTGGGACTACGAGTCCGCGGTGGCGTCGGACCCGTAAGGCGGACCTCGGACGCGAGGACGACGCCATGCTGTTCGCCTGGCCGGGCCTCCCGCTCGCCGGAGCGACCCGGCGCCTGACGGCTCCGGGGGCCGGCACCCGTTCTGACTCCAAATGTCACTCCGTGATGGCATAGTGTGCCACGGGTGACTCGGGCACGGACGACGCCAAATCTCTCCGGGCGCGCCGGACCATCATTCCGCGTCATCCGATCTTCCCGAGCACGGCAACCGCGATGCGGGTACGCTTCTTGCCATTCACCTCCCACGCGCAGCTAGCGGTGACCGTATGAAGACATCCATCGCCATCCTCGGACTCCTCGTGAGCCTCACGCACGCCAGCCCGGCGTGGTCGGGCTCCGGCACCCGCTGCTCCGTCGACTGCCGTGGCGAACTCACGGAGTGTCGAGGGGTATTCGTCAAGGGACGCTTCTATCGCGATTGCGTGCGAAAGATCGTCTCCGCCTGCCGACACGCGGGGAGCTGCGGCGTGGTGATGCCGCCCCCTCCGACGGAGCAGTGTCGAGCCGGCGTGTACTGCCCGCTCGATCGCCCGATCTGCAATTCCACTCGCATGACCTGCGAGCGCCAACCGTCGCCGCCGTCGTCGCCATCACCTCCGTCGCCGAAGTCACCGAAGTCACCGAAGTCATCTCCGTCGCCGCCGTCGCCTCCCGTCTGGCTTCCGCCGGCCAACTACGACGTGACCTTCTGCGCCGACGGCCCCGTCTCGATCAACTGCCAGGATGCTGGCACGTTCCCTATCAGGGACGTGGCCGTGTTCGAGGAAGCCATCGCCAGCACACTCACACAGTTCCTGTCACAGAACGGCGCTGGAAACTGTTCGCTGGGTGCTGGCGAGTTGAAGGTGACGGGGAACGGGATTTACGTGGACTTCGGCGCGACCTGTATGGATCCCCGCGGCATCACGATCAGCGAGTCGGTCAGGATCAAGATCCGCCCGTCCTGATCAGCCGCCCGTAAGAGTCGATCCATTCGCGTCAACGGCTGGGGCCTCCCCACCCGGCGCTCGCCCTCCGCGCAACCGCCACCGGACGCGCACGCTGCTCCAGGCGGTGAGCGGCGCGGTCGGTAAATCGAAGATCACGGCGAAGGGAAAGGGAGACAACTTGCTTCTCGGCACCTTTACGACGTTTGAGCGACCCTGCGAGGAGACTCGCTCCCGTATCCGAGCCGATGATATGGTTGGTCGCGATGGTCGACGAACTTGCCGGCGCTGACGGCTTCGAGGACGTCGAAATCGACCAGATCGTCGAGCGGCTCGCCTGGACTCCGCGGGAGCGTCTCGACTACCTCCTCGACATGCTCGCGTTCGAGGAGCGCGCGTACCGAGCCCGACGGATTCCGGGGGGGTCTTGATTGGCGCGTTTCGATCCCGACGCGATGCTTCGGGTCCTTGCGGATCACGGCGTACAATACGCGCTGATCGGGGGACTCGCAGCGACGCTGCACGGTTCGCCGCTCCGTACCGGTGACGCCGACATCTGCCCGTCGCGCCTCTCGGAGAACCTCACGCGGCTCGCCGCCGCGTTGCGGACGATGGACGCTAAGATCCGCAGTCCCGACGCGGCCGCGGGGTTGCCGTTCGCCTGTGACGCATCCTTCTTTCACAACGTGGAGCTCGTCAATCTGACGACGAAGTTCGGCGATCTCGACGTTGCGTTCATGCCAGCCGGGACCGCCGGCTATGACGACCTGAAGCCCAACATCGTCCAGTACGATCTCGGCGGTCTGGTGGTCCCCGTCGCCGCGCTCGCGGATATCATTCGCTCGAAGGAGTCGGCGAATCGCCCGAGGGACCGGGCTGCCCTCCCCACGCTCCGCGCCCTGCTGGCGCGTCAGCCGAAGAAGACCTGAAGCGTTTCCGACGTTCCCGAGGGCGGGATGATCATGCTCGGGTAGCGGCCATCCTTGCCACCTCGCGTCGGCGGAAGCAGTCGACGACGTGGTCGTTGACCATGCCGACGGCCTGCATGTGCGCGTAGATGATCGTGGAGCCGACGAATGCGAAGCCGCGCCGTTTCAGGTCCTTGCTGAGGGCGTCGGATTCGTCCGTCTTCGCCGGGATGTCCTTGAGCGCTCGGGGGCGATTCTGTCGCGGCCGCCCATCGACGAAACGCCACTGGTAGACGGCGAAACTCCCGAACTCGTCCTGCACGCGCCTGAAGGCGCGGGCGTTCTTGACCGCTGATTCGACCTTGAGCCGGTTTCGAACGATGCCGGGGTTTCCGAGGAGCTGCTCCACCTTGCGGGCGTTGAAGCGCGCGACGCGCTCGGCATCGAAGCCCGCAAAGGCCTGGCGGTAGGCTTCGCGTTTCCTGAGGATCGTGATCCAGCTGAGGCCGGCCTGGGCACCTTCGAGGATCAAGAACTCGAACAGCTTCTGGTCGTCGTCGACTGGGACACCCCACTCCTCGTCGTGGTAGCTGACGTAGAGGGGGTCCGTCCCGCACCACCCACAGCGAGTCGTCGCGCGCGCCATGGGCGGCAGCATAGAGCCCGCCGCCATCGGCCGCCAAGCTCGACGGCGACCGGGCCCGGCGGGCTGCCGCACAGCTCCCTTGGGGACGGCCCTGGTGCCCCCGAACGGGCGGGGGCCGATACGTTTACGGGGTAGTTGCCGTGTATTTCAGAGGAGATCCCGGTGCATGCGACGACCATGGAGAACGCGGTAGACCCGGACGTAGGAGCGCAACACCTTGTAGAAGATCAGATACTCGCCGCGGACGACGTAGCGGTAGCCGGCCTTGCGAAGACCCTCATCCCTGGGGCGCTCGTAAGGGAAGTGTCGCGAGACGCTCGAGTTGCCACGAGCTGGTTGATCAGCCGGGTGGTCGCAGCCGGGTCATCGCGAAGCAGGTAAGCCTGTATCTCGAGCAGATCGAGCTGGGCCAGGCGAAGAACCCGAACTGGGCGCTTCACTCGCGCGCCTTGCGAAGCACGGCGGCGAGCGTCTTCAGGGGAACCGCCGCGATCCCCCTTGCGAACGTCGCTCTCGGCGGCTGCCAGCAGCTCATAGAGTTTGAGCCTGGCCTGGTCACGTTCGTAGGCCGCCGCGCTCAGGACGACAAGGTAGTTCTCGCCGTTCTTGGTGATGAAGACCGGCTCTCCCGACTTGCGGCAGATTCTTTCGATCTCCGGCGTCTTGTTGCGTAGGTCGGAAATGGGGCGGATCAGGATTCTGATAGGGCGCACCAGCGATGAAGTATTTCTACCTGCGGGCGCGAGCACCGCGGTCCTCGCGAGCGTCGTCGAGGGAGGAGCACCGCCGCGCCGTGGCGAAGCTCGCAGGCGGGGCGACGCGGATGAGGTGACATCATTTGCTACGATCCGAAAGCGTGTCTTTGCTCGGGCTCACCTCCCCACCTGTGGGCGTCTGCGCCTTGAGGAAGTTCCTTACGAGCGTGCCGGCCAGGGCGTCGAACGTGTTACCCCCGTTGACCAGGACCTCCGGGACGATCGGCTGGTTGATTCGGGAGAGCGCGTCAATGACGTTGACCAAGGCCGTTGCCGTGGGTCCTAAGGCTTGCACCTGACGGTCGTACGCCTCGGCACGGGCCAGCCCGACCGCTCGCACCTCGGCCCCACGCGCAGCACCGGTCTTCTCCGTGTAGGTCGCCTCGCCGTCGGCTTCGGCCTTCCGAGCCAGAGCATTGTTCTCCTTGATCTTGACGCCGACCTCGGACTTGGCGAGCTCCCGCTGCGCGTCGCCCAACCCCGCAGCCTTCTCGGTCTCGATCCGCTGCTTGTTGGCCGACTCTTGCATCTTCAGGGTCTCGACCTGTTGGTTGGCCACTTCGCGATCGGTCAGGACCCGCACGAGCTGCTCGGGGAGGATTACGTCCTGGATGTAGACGCCTCGGACCTCGACCCGGTACTCGGCCAGCTTCGTCTTGATGTGCTCCATGGCTTCCTCCTGGACCTGCTGGCGGGTCTGGATGAAGGTGATAGCCGCCATCGACTGGAGCTTGTCTCGGAAGTGGTTCCCGACCGCGGCCTGGAGCACCTCGTTGACCAGGTTGAGCATCGTCCCGACAATCGAGATGACCTGCGGCGCCAACGTATCCGGTACGTGGATCTGCACCTGGAGATCGATCATGAAGACGAAACCTTCCCGGGACTTCGCCTCGATCTGGCTGAGGCCTTTGTCCAGCTGGTGAGCTTGGGACGTGGCGGCGGCCCAGTTGAGGGTCAAGATCGACGTGGGGACGATCTCGGCTTGGTAAATGCGCGGGTTCAACGGGTACTTGCCGGTGCGTAGCGGCTCCTGCCAGATCCCCCGGTGTCCGGGGCGGACCAAGCTGCCGAACTTGAAGTCCAGCCCCGACACGTCTTGTGTCGGGAGCCCGACGTAGGACTTGACGACCGCGACCTGACCTTGCTGGACGACCAGCATCGGGACGAGCTCCACGCGAACCAGCACGGGATTGAGGTTGTACGCTCCGTACAACAGCGGGTCATGCTGCAGGCCGATCTTGCCGCCCTTGTCGAGGAAGGTCTGGAAGTCCTGGTAGTTGTTGTGGAGTTGGTTCTTGCTCCCGAGCACCATCTCGATCGCTTCGGAGGGACTGTAACCCTCAGCCCGATCGCTCTCGTAGTTCTTGATATCGTCGAAGCCGTCCAAGCGGCACGCGATGTCACCCTTGGGGAGCGGGTCGCCTTCGTAGGTCGTAACCACTCCAACCACGTCAAGCACCCGACTCTCTTCGACCCGAGGTTGGATCCTCACTACTTTCAGCTGGTCGGGGGTCAGGCCGTACGCCTTCATCAGCCCGGCGGCTGGATTCTCCCGTACCGACTCATCCAAGGGCACACCGAAGGCTCCCTCAGCAGTCAGGACGAGGAAGGCCACGGGATGGATCGGCGCCAACGTACCTGGCGGGAGCACCTGCCGTTGGACCCCCTTCTGCCCGCCACGATCCACGAAGGCCGGGAGATCGACGAAGTTGCCGAACTCCCGCTTGTAGACGGCGGACTTCGCGCCGATCGGCAACGGCGTACCCACCTGGGCGATGACCAGACCGATCTGTCCGGCGGGGACCTGAACCCAGGGATGGACTTCAACGGAGAAGATCGGCCAGATCTTCCACCGCCATCCGGGCATGAGGAGGGCCGCTTGGTAGCCCGCCTCGCCGCGGAAGGCTATCGGGTTGTCGCCCGGGAGCTTCTTGAACGAGAAGCGCTTGTTGACCAGACCGATTTCGTCGGAGCCGATCAAGTGCACTGACATGAACACGATGAAGCAAACTGCACCGAGCAGCGCCAAGACGAGAAGTCCTTGGAATGTCGCATAGACAGCAGTGCTCATCGAGTCCCTCCATTGACTGACTAACTTACGCAGGAGATCGAAGGTGGCAAAGACATCGTTGGGATCATCGGACGCTGCTAGATGACCTCCGCCTCGCGCAGGCGGGCGATCTCCTCCCACGTGTAGCCGAGGAGGTCGATCAGGATCTCCTCCGTGTGCTGCCCGAGCTCCGGCGCCGGGAGCCGGATCTCGCCCGGTGTCGCACTCATCCGCACCGGGATGCCCATCACCCGCGTCGGGCCGAACGTCGGGTGGTCGAACGAGGTGAGGTAGCCGTTCACCACCATCTGCGGGTCGTCGGGCAGGTCGTCCACCGAGTTGATGATCGAGAAGATGAAGTCGCCGCCCTCGGCCAAACGGCGCAGCCACTCGGCGCGCGGCCGGCGGGCGAAGACCTCGTCGAGGAGCGCGATGCAGTCGGTGCAGTTCATCATGCGGTCGAGCATCGTCCGGAAGCGCGGGTCGCTCGCGGCCTCGGGAATCTCGAGCGCCGCGCAGAACTGCGCCCAGTAGCGATCGGGCTGGAGCATGCTGAGGGCGATCCATTGATCGTCGGCGCAGCGGTAGTGGTTCCAGAGCGGGTTGACCGCAGAGCGCCGCGGCTGGCGGGGGAGGGCGCGCCCCAGCATGAGCCGGGCGGAAAGGCCGAGACCCTGGAGCCAGGCCATCGACCCCAGGTGTGAGGCGTCCACTTCCTGGCCGGCGCCCGTGCGCTCGCGCGCGAAGAGCGCGATCATGATGGCATAGGCGAGCATCACGGCGCCCATCTGGTCGGCGATGCCGCCGGCGATCGCCATCGGGGGGTCGTCCGGCTCACCGCAGGCATACATGATTCCGGAGCGGGCGAGGCCGAGGTAGTCGAACGACGGCGCGCCGCTCTCCTCGCCCTCGGGGCCGTAGCCCGAGGCGCTCGCATAGATCAGCCGAGGGTTGCGCGCGCGGAGCGCCGCCGCGTCGAGGCCGAGCCGCGCCGCCACGCCCTTGCGGAAGTTCTGCACGAAGACGTCGGCACGGTCCGTGAGCCGGCGGACGATCTCGGCTCCCTCGGGCTTCTTCAGGTCGATCGCCAGGCTCTTCTTGTTCCGGTTGTTGGCCTCGAAGTAGAAGTTCGGCCGGTCGGAGAGGTCGAGGCCCTGCGCGCGCAGGATGCCTCGGCCCGGATCGCCCTCGCGCGCCTCGACCTTGATCACCTCGGCACCGAGGTCGCCGAGCATCACGGAGGCGACGGGCCCTTGTTGCCAGATCGTCCAGTCGATCACGCGGATGCCCTCGAGGGGAAGCGCCATGCGCGGCCTATTCCACAGCCCCGCACCGGGCGGCAAGGGAGCCGGCCTCAGACGTGGCCGAGCGTGTGGCGACGGAAGAGCACGAGCCCGAGGAGCAGGTAAGCCGCTCCGTACGCGAGGAGCACGGCGGTCGGCTCGAAAGCCGCCGCGAGGTACTCGCGGCGGATCATGAGATCGTTGTAGGCGCGCATCGCCCACGTGGTCGGGAGCGCGAGCGCGGCCTGGCGCATCCAGGCGGGCTCCAACTCGAGCGGCCACCAGCAGCCGCCGGCGGCGGCCATGGTGACGATGGCGATCGAGCCGACGGGGAGGACGGCATCGCGGCTGCGCGCCATCCCGGCCACGACGAGGCCGAAGGCGGTCGCGGCGAAGACGATGCCCGCCGTCGGCAGGAGGAGCGCCCACGGCTCGGGGCCGAGGGAGACGCCGAAGACGAGGCGGCCGACGGCGAAGAGGGCGATCATCTGCACGAGCCCCACGAGGAAGCGCGCGAGGAGCTTTGCGACCAGCGTCGCGGCGAACGGCGCCGGCATCGCGCGCAGGCGCGCGAGCGTCCCCCAGTCACGCTCGTCGAGGAGGCCGAGCGACACGCCGAGCAGCATGCCGAGGAGCAGGAAGGTCACGCTGAAGCCCGGCACGTTCTGGTCGAAGGCGTTGAGACGCGCGGGGGCGCCGGTGACGCTCGCCTCCACGACGTCCAGAGAGCCGGGCAGGCGCGCGGCGGGGAGCTCCGGGGAGGCCGGGAAGTCGAGTGCGGGAAGAGACGGCGGGGGCGGCAGAGTGACATGCGGGACCTCGAGCGCCGTCTCTTCGGCCGGGAGGAGCCGCTCGGCCAGCGTCTTCGCGTCGGCAGCCGCGAGCGCCGCGACCGCCGGCGGGACGGAGGGGGGCGCTGGAGGCGGCGGCAGGCGGTCCGCGAAGCGCCCGGCGCGCGCCCGCGCCTCGGTGAGCCAGTCGGCGAACGCCCGCTGGCGCGCCGTGAGGTCGTCGAGGAACTGGTGCAGGGGGGCGAGCTCGGCGGCCAGCCGGGCGCGGGCGGCCGCGGCTCGGCGAGCGGCCGCGGCGCGAAGAGCCGCGTCGGTCTCGCTTCGCAGGGCGGCGAGACGCCGCTCCGTGTCGGTGCGGGCCGCGGCGAGCTGGGCGGCCAGCCCGTCGACCGCCTGCCGCAGCGCGCGGGCCGAGCGCTCGAACCGCCGGCGCGCCGCGCGTGCGCCGTGCCGTGCCTCGACGAGGCGGTGGCGGGCACGGCTGTGGGCGGACGCCTCGACCCGGCGCCGTGCCTCCTGCACGAGGGCGCGGACGTTCGCCACCTCGAGATACTTGACGGGATCGGTGTAGAGCAGGAGCGACGCCGGTTGCCCGTCGAGGAGAGCGGCCGACACGCCCGGCGGGATGACGAGCGCCGTGCCAGCGACCCCGCCGCGGACGAGCGCCCGCGCCGCGTCGCGGTTCGCCACCGGACGGACCTCGATCCCCGGCTCTCCCGCGAGCCCGCTCCGGAGCGCGCGGCCCAGGCGACCGCCGTCCTCGTCGGCCACGGGCAGGACGTAGGCGCTCGTGCCGCCCGGCGCCGCGCCGAAGAGGCCGGCGAGCGAGAAGCCGGCGACCGTGATGACGAGGACCGGTGCCAGCGACAGGAAGACGAGCCCGGCCCGGTCGCGGCCGAGGAGGCGCAGGTCCTTGGCGATCGCCGCGCCGAGGGCGGCGAGCATCAGCGTGCCGCGGCGGCCGGGCTCTCGTCGTCGCGGAGGCCGTGGCCGGTGAGGGCGAAGAAGACGTCGGCGAGGCTCGGGCGGTGGAGGACGAGCTCCAGGACGTCGCCGCCCGCGTCCGCCGCGGCGCGGAGCACGCCCGCCACGCCGGCCGTCTCAGTGATCTCCACCAGGGCCTCACTTCCCGTGCCGTCGAGCGCCCGGGCACCGCTCACGTTCGCGAGCCAGTCGCCTCGCAACGCGCGTGTGGTCCGCAGGTGGAGACGCGGCGTCAGGCGGGCCGCGGCGACCAGCTCGGCACCGGTTCCCGCCGCGGCGATGTGGCCGCGATCCAGGAGGACGATCCGACCCGCCAAGCGCTGCGCCTCCTCCATGTCATGCGTGCTGTACAGGATGGCGGCCCCGGCCCGCGCCAGCGCCTCGACCGCCGCGAAGATGCGCTCGCGGGACTGCGGGTCGACGCCGACGGTCGGCTCGTCGAGCAGGAGGACGCGCGGCTCGTGCAGGACGCCGCAGGCGAGGTTCAGGCGCCGGCGCATGCCGCCCGAGAAGCGCCAGACGGGCTCATCGGCGCGTGCCTCGAGTCCGATGAGCGCCAGCGCGCGCCGCGCCGCCGCCGCGGCCGCGGTCCCGTCGAGACCCTGCATGCGGGCGAAGAAGCGGAGGTTCTCGGCGGCCGTGAGGGTGGGGTAGACGGCCGTCTGCTGCGGGACGAGTCCAAGCACGTGGCGAGCGGCGCGCGCCTGGGCCGGCAGCCGGTGGCCGGCGACGGTCGCGGTGCCGGCGTCGGCGACGAGCACGGTCGCGAGGATCGACAGCAGCGTCGACTTCCCGGCGCCGTTCGGCCCGAGGAGCCCGACGATCTCGCCGGGGCCGACGTCGACCGTGACGCCGGCCAGCGCGACGCGCGATCCGTAGCGCTTGACGATGCCCTCGACCGCGATCGCCGCCCGCACGGCGAACAGTATTGACGTGACCGGACGGCGCGTCCATAGGACGGCGCATGCGGATCCTGCTCGTGGCGATGCCCGACACGGCCTCCTCCCTCGACCGCGTGATGAAGTTCCCGAACCTCGGGCTCTGCTCGATCGCGGCACAGGTGCCCGGGCACGAGGTCCGCATCCTCGACCTCGTCCTGCGCCCGAAAGGCGTGCGCCGCCGCGTGCTCGAGGAGGTCGCGGCCTTCGCCCCCGAGCTCGTGGGCTACTCGGCGATGTCGTTCCAGTACGCGACGGCGCGTGCGCTGGCCGCGGCCGTGCGCACGGTCGCGCCGGGCGTGCTGCACGTCCTCGGCGGCTACCACGCGACCGTGCTCCCCGACGAGGTGGGCGCGCGCGACGGGCACCTCTTCGACTTCATCGTCCGCGGCGAGGGCGAGCTGGCGTTCCGCCAGCTGGTCGACGGGCTCGCGGGGCGGACGCTCGACCTCGCGTCGATTCCCGGGCTCTCGTGGCGGAGCGGGTCGGGCTACCACCACAATCCCGACGGCGCCCTGCTCGAGCTCGACTCGGTGCCGCTGCCTCGCCGCGAGGCGCGCGCCTGGGACGGTGCCTTCTACTTCGACCGCTCCTTCGACGTCGCCGAGACGAGCCGCGGCTGCCCGCTGCCGTGCACGTTCTGCTCGATCCGGCGGATGTACGGGCGGACGTTCCGCCGCTTCCCGATCCGGCGGGTGATCGAGGACCTGCGCGCGCTCGACCGGCGGGGCGTCGGCGGCGTCTTCTTCGTCGACGACAACATCACGATCGACGTGCCGCGTTTCAAAGAGCTGTGCGAGGAAATTCATGCAGCGGGGCTGTCACACCTCCGCTACATCGTGCAGGCCTCGGTGCACGGCATCGCCAAGGACCCGACCCTCGCGCCCGCGATGGCGCGCGCCGGCTTCGACACCGTCTTCATGGGCATCGAGAACGCGGAGGCGGCCAACGTCGCGGCGCTCGACATCGCCGCCAAGCGCGGACGCACGGAGGACGAGACGCCACGCGCCGTCCGCCTGCTGCAGGAGAACGGCATCAAGGCGGTCGGCGGCTTCATCGTCGGCAACCCGGACGACGACCGGGCCGCAATCGCCCGCACCTTCCGCTACGCGCGGCGCCTCGGGCTCGACTTCCCGATCGTGCAATGTCTGACGCCGTATCCGCGGACGGAGATGCGCGCCGCACTGGTGGCCGAGGGGCTGGTCACGAACCCCGACGACCTCTCGCGCTACAACGGCTACGTGGCCAACGTCCGCACCCGTCACCTGTCGAGCGCGGCGATCGCCCGCGCGATGCTGTGGGAGGGCCTGAAGCTCTACTTCGACCCACGGGCCGCCCGGCGCAGCCGCTTCTTTTACGACTTCCCGCGCTTCCGGGCGGCGATGCTGCGCAATAACCTCGCGCTCCTCACCGCGGCGCGTAATCGGATGTTCCTGTCGACGCACACGCTCTGACCCCGGGTTTTTCTTTGTGAGCTGCGCGCGGCCGTGATAGACGGGCCGGCGTGTCCGAGCGGCTGGCGGAGGTGGCGGCATTTCGGCGAAGCTTGCGACCAAGGGCGGTTTCGCCACTCGAGCGTCTGCTCCTCCGGGTCGGCGCCCGGTTCGACCGGCTCATGCTGCGCATCTGGATGCGCGGCGACGCCGCTGCGCCGGACGTCGACCGGGCGCTCCGCGACGAGATGCTCCGGGCGCACGCCTTCTACCGCGACCCCACCTTCCTGACCGACCCGGGTTCGTTCTTCCGGGAACCTCCCGCGCCCGAAGGCGTGGCCGAGCGGACGCTCCGCGGGCTGCCGGACGGCGGGCGATGCCTCGATCTGGCGTTCGCGAGCGGCTTCACGCCGGTCTATCCGGCGGCCCGCGCGGACTTCGCCGGCTTCGGGGAGAACCAGCTGGCCCAGGCGCGCTGGTGGCGCCATGCGGGTCGCGAGGCGCCGGCCGTCGTTTGCCTGCACGGCTACGCGAGCGGCGATCCGCGCATCGACCGGCTGGCGTTCGGCGTGCGCGCCCTCTACGAGGCCGGGCTCGACGTTCTGCTCTTCACGCTGCCCTTCCACGGCCGGCGGAAGCCGCGCGGCGCTCGCAAGTCGGGCGAGGCCTTCTTCGCGCGGAACCTCGCGCGCACGAACGAGGCCTTCGCGCAGACGGTGTTCGAGGTGCGCGCCCTCTTGCGGCACCTGCAACAGGCCGGGTGCGGGCCGATCGGTGCCTTCGGGATGAGCCTCGGCGCCTACGCCGCGGCACTGCTCGCCGCCGTCGAGCCTCGCCTGGCCTTCGCGATCGCGATGATCCCCGTCGCCTCGCTCACCGACCTCGTCTGGGGGGAGCCGATCCATCGCTGCCGCCGTCAGGAGGTGGAGGCACACGGCATCACGTTGACGTTCTTCCGCGAACTCTGGCAGGTGCACGCGCCGTTGCTCCGCCCCTCGCTCGTGCCGCGCGAGCGGCGCTTCGTGGTGGGGGCGCTCGGCGACCGCATCTGCCCGCCCGCGCACGCCCACGCGCTCTGGCACCACTGGGAACGCCCGGAGATCCACTGGTACCCGGGCGGCCACCTGGCGCAGTTCCGCCGCGGGAGGGCGCTGTGCGCGGTACGGACGTTCCTCCAGGGCCTCGGCCTCGCCCGCTGAGGCGGGGAGCGAGCCGGCCGCCGGGCGGGTGAAGTTACGGTTGCAGGCCGCAGCCCGCACCGGCGTGCACTTGACCTGCTCCCTTCGATCGGCAAGAAAGCCCGCATGACGCCGGGCGTTACGCTCAGCGTCGTCGTGCCCGCGCACGACGAGGCGGCGAACCTCGACCGCTTGGTGGACGAGGTGCGCGCGGCGCTCGAGCCCACCAGGCTCGTTTGGGAGCTGATCGTGGTCGACGACGGGTCGAACGACGAGAGCCCGGCGAACCTCGCGCGCCTGGCGGCCGCCGAGCCGCGGCTCCGTCCGCTACGACTCGCGCGACGCAGCGGCCAGACCGCCGCGCTGCGGGCCGGCTTCGAGGCGGCGCGCGGCGCGATGGTCGCGACGCTGGACGCTGACCTGCAGTGCGCGCCCGCCGATCTGCCGGCGCTGCTCGTGGCGCTCGACGGGGCGGCGCTCGCGTGCGGCGTGCGCGCGGGGCGCCGGGATCCGCCGGCTCGCAAGCTCGCGTCGGCGCTCGCGAACGCCGCGCGGAGGCTCTTCCTGGCGCCGCGCCTGCGTGACCTGGCGTGCCCGCTGCGCGTCTTCCGGGCCGATGCGCTCCACCGCGTCGTCACCCGGGGTGCGCTCTTCGAGGGTGCCCATCGCTGGCTCCCCGCGCTCTTTCATCTCGCCGGCGAGCGGGTCGTGCAGCAGCCGGTCAGCCACCGGCCGCGCACCGCCGGGCTCTCGAAGTACACGACGCGCGGGCGGCTGGTGCCGATCGCGAGGGAGCTCTCCCAGGTGCTGGCGCGTACCCGTCGTGGCCGCCTGCTCGCCGCGGCGGTGCTCGTGATCGCCGTGGCGCTGCCCTTCCTCTGGGGGCTCGGCCGCTGGCCGCTCCTCGAGCCCGACGAGGCGCGCAATGCCGAGGTGGCGCGGGAGATGCTCGCGCTCGGCCGCTGGAGCGTCCCACACTTCAACGGCCTGCCGTACCTCGACAAGCCCGCGCTGTTCTTCTGGCTGATGGCGGCCGTCTTCCGGGTGCTCGGCACGGGGGAGCTCGCCGCCCGCCTGCCCGCGGCCGTCGGGGCACTCGCCACCATCGCACTCACGTTTGCCATCGGCCGGCTCCTCTTCCCCGGCCGGCGCCATGCGCTCCTGGCCGGGCTGATCGTCGCGTCCACCCCGCTCGTCATCGCCTTCGGGAGGCTCGCGATCTTCGACATGCCGTTCACGGCCCTCGTGACCGCGGCGCTCTTCTGCCTGCTGCGTGCGCGTCTCGCCGGTGGGGACCGGCTCTGGCTCCCGCTCGCCGGGCTTGCCATGGGGCTCGCGACGCTCACCAAGGGGCCGGTTGGCCTGGCGGTGCCCCTGGTTGCGTGGTGGGCAGGGCGGGGCGCGTTGCCCGCCTCGGCGCGGCCGGCCCGGCCGGCGGTGCTGGCCGCGGTGGGTGCCGCGGCGGTCGTCATCGCGCCCTGGCTCGTCACCATCGCGCGCGAGGAGCCCGGCTTCGTCCGCTATGCGCTCGTCGACGAGACGCTCCTCCGCTTCGCGTCCGTCGCCCGCTTCCACCGCGGCGGACCGGTCTACTACTACGCGGGAGTGCTCGCGTGGGGCCTCGGCGCCTGGGCGGTCGTCCTGGTCGCCGGGCTGCCGGGTCTGGCACGACGATGGCGGACGGACCGCGCGGCGCAGCCGGCGATCGCCTTCCTGGCGCGCACCACCGCGGCGATCCTCCTCTTCTTCACGGCGTGCGCTTCCAAGCGGCCGGCGTACGTCCTGCCCGCGGTCGTGCCGCTCGCTCTCCTGGCCGCCGCGGGTATCGTCGCCGACCGGGCGCGCGTGACGGCGACCGTCCGGCTGTTCGCCGCGCTCGCCGCGCTCGTGGGCGCGGCGGCGGCCGGGGCGGCGCTCGTCCGGTGGCTCCCCGAGAGCCGGACGCTCGCCGCGGTGACGCCCGCGGTGCTGGGCCCCGCGGGCCTCCTGCTCCTCGTCTGGGGAGGCCTGACGCTCGTCGTGGGCGGCCGACGGCCGGCCCTCGCCGTCGCGGCGTGCGCGGTGCTGGCTCCGGCGATGGGCCTGGCGCTCCTCGGGCCTCTCGGCCCGTATGCCGAGTCCCGCTCGTCGCGGGCGCTGGCGGCGCGCATCGAGCCGGGTGCGCCGGTCATGTGCTTCGAGACCTTCCGGACGGGCCTGCCCTTCTATCTCCGCCGCCCCGTGGTGCTGGCGAGCGAGCGCGGCAGCGAGATGACCAGCAACTACGTCGTCGCGCGCCGTGAAGGACACTCGTGGGTCATCGTGTCGGAAGGGGCGGCCGTCGCGGCGCTCAACCGTGGCGGGCCGCTGTACACCGTGGCGTCGGCCTTGAGCCTCCGGCGGCTGGCCACGCTCACCCCGCGCCGACTGGTGCCGGTCTATGCCGACCGGCGGAGCATCCTTCTCCGCGCCGAGGGCTGACCCTCCGTGTGCGGCATCTACGGGCTCGTCGCGCGCGACGGCGCCGCGCGTGCCGAGGCGGTCCTGCCGCGCATGGCGACGTCGCTCGCGCACCGCGGCCCGGACGGCGATGGGACCGCGATCAGCGGCCAGGCCGCCCTCGGCTGCCGGCGGCTCGCCATCATCGACGTCGCGGGCGGCGCCCAGCCGCTCCGCAACGAGGCGGGAGACGTCATCGCGGTGTGCAACGGCGAGATTTACAACAGCGCTTCGCTGCGCTCCGCGCTCCAGGCTCGCGGCCATCGCTTCCGAACCCGCAGCGATGCCGAGGTGCTGCCGCACCTCTACGAGGAGTACGGGCTCGACTTCGTCCAGCTCCTCGACGGGATGTTCGGCCTGGCGCTGTGGGACGCGCGCCGCGCTCGCCTGGTCCTGGCGCGCGACCGCCTCGGCGAGAAGCCGCTCTACTACGCGGCGACGCCCGACGGCTTCTTCTTCGCCTCGGAGCCGAAGGCGCTCCTCGCCGGCGGTGCGGTCGCCGACACGCCCGACTGGACGGCGCTCGCGCTCTACCTCCGCACGGGCTACGTGCCGGCGCCGGCGAGCGCCTTCCGCGAGATCGTGAAGCTGCCCCCCGGCGGGCGCCTCGTGCTCGAGGGCGAGGGGCTCGCCGTCGACCGCTACTGGGAGGTGGCACCGCTGCTGGCGGCGCCCGCGCTCGCGCTCGACCTCGATGCCGCCGCCGAGACGCTCCGCGCGCACCTCGAGCGGGCGGTCCGCGCCGCGCTGGTGAGCGACGTGCCGCTCGGCATCTTCCTCTCGGGCGGGCTCGACTCGACCGCCATCGCCGCCCTCGCGCGGCCGGCGGTGGACGGCGAGCTCGCGACCTTTGCCCTCGGCTTCGACGTCCCCGGCTTCGACGAGCGCGAGCATGCGGCGCTGGCGGCCCGTGCGCTCCGCACGCGCCATCGGACGCTCACCATCACCCCCGAGCTCTTCCTCGAAGGCCTCCGTGGCCTGGTCCCGCTCCTCGACGAGCCGCTCGCCGACCCGGCGCTCGTGCCGACCTTCCTGCTCGCACGCTTCGCGCGCAGCGAGGTGAAGGTCGTGCTCGTGGGGGAGGGTGGCGACGAGCTCTTCGCGGGCTACCCGACCTATCTCGGCGGCCGCCTCTCCGCGGGCTTCCGCCGCCTGTCGCCGGGCCTCCGCCGCGCCCTCGCGGCGGCGGCGCCCCTCCTCGGCGCGCCGCGCGGCAACACGACCCTGCGCTACCTGCTCCGCCGCTTCCTCGAGGCGGCCGAGGCACCGGCGGCGGCGCGACATCGTGCCTGGACCGGGTGCGTCGGCGCCGAGCTCCTCACCGCGATCGCCGCGCCCGGCGGGCCCCTGGTGGCGCCTCCCGAGCCCGACACGCCGCCGGCGCGCACCGAGGTCGATGCGCTTCTGGCGCTGGATCTCACCGGGTACCTGGCCGACGACCTCCTCCCGAAGCTCGACCGGGCCACCATGGCCGCCTCGCTCGAGGGCCGCGCGCCGTATCTGGACCACCACCTCGTCGAGTTCGCGTGCCGCCTGCCGCTCGCCCTGAAGCTCCATGGCCTGTCGAGCAAGCGTGTGCTCAGGCGCGCGATCACGGATCTGGTGCCGGCCGCGATCCGTCGACGCGTGAAGCGGGGGCTCACGGTGCCGCTCGCCGCCTGGCTCGCCGGTCCCCTCCTGCCGTTCGCGCGGGCGACGCTCGCGCGGCTCGACGCGCAAGTCGTCCGTCCTGAGGCGGTGCGCGCCCTCCTCGACGCCCACGTCGCCGGCCGGCGCGACAACCGCCGCGAGCTCTGGGCGCTTGTCATGCTGCAGCTCTGGAGGGAGGCGTGCGCGTCCTCGTGACCGGAGGCACGGGCTTCATCGGCCAGGCGGTCTGCCACGCGCTCCGGGGCGCCGGGCACACGGTGACGATCGTCAGCCGCGACCCGGCCCACGCCTCCGGCACCGCCGTCGGTTGGGACGCGGTCGGCCAGGCGGTCGGCGCCGCCGATGCCCTCGTCAACCTCGCCGGCGAGCCGATCGCCGGCCGCTGGGGACCGGCGCGGAAGGAGGCGATCCTCCAGAGCCGCGTGAACGCGACGCGCGCGCTCGTCGACGCCGCAGAAGCGGCTGCGCAGCGGCCGGGCGTCCTGGTCAGCGCGTCGGCCGTCGGCTACTACGGCGCGCGGGACGACGAGCTCCTGGACGAGACGGCCGGACCCGGCACCGGCTTTCTCGCCGAGGTGTGCCGGGCATGGGAGCACGAGGCGTCCCGGGCGGAGACCCTCGGGCTGCGCGTCGTCCGCCTGCGCATCGGGATGGTGCTCGCCGGCGACGGGGGCGCCCTTGCCCGCATGCTGCCCCCGTTCCGCGCCTTCGTCGGCGGACGGCTCGGGAGCGGGCAGCAATGGATGTCGTGGATCCACCGCGGCGACCTGACCGGCCTCGTCGTCGAGGCGGTGGCCAACGAGGGCTATCGCGGCGCCGTCAATGCGACGGCCCCCCAGCCGGTGCGCAACCGCGAGTTCGTGGCGGCGCTCGGCCGCGTGCTCGTACGTCCCGCGACGGTTCCCGTGCCGGGGGTGGTGCTTCGCCTCGCCCTGGGTGAGATGGCCGACATGCTGCTCACCGGCCAGCGCGTGCTGCCCCGCGCGGCCGAGCGGCTCGGCTATCGCTGGCAATACCCGGAAGTGCTGGGCGCGCTCCGGGCGAGCGTACGCTGAAGCGCCTTCCCGTTACGGGCAGGCCGGGAAGACGAATGGCGGCCCCGGGAACTGGGACGTGAAGGTGTTGTCCTTCCAGCATTCGCCCGCATCGCTGGCGCCCGGGACGTCGATGAGGTCAGCTGCCAGGGAGGTGTAGGTCGGGTCGGGGGCGAGGCCGTTGCCGGTGACCGTGTTGTGCTCGAAGCGATCGGCGTCCGGCTTCGGATCGTAGCCGGGCGGGGGAGTCGGATCGCAGCTCGCGACGAGGCAGCCGGTGACGAGCGCGATGCCGCCGGTGCCGTTGCCCGTCACGACGTTGTGATCGACCTCGTTGGTGTCGGCCGCGAGGATCAACATGCCGGTGCCCCGCGGCACGAGGCAGACGTCGTCCGAGGGGTCGAGACAGGTGTTCGGCTTGTTGTTGTCGTGGCTGCGGTTGTGGTCGATCCGGTTGTTGTGGTTGAGCGCGACGTCGAGGCCGGGCAGCGTGAAGGAGAGGATGCCGCCGGTGTTGCCCGTTGCCTCGTTGTGGTCGAGGCGGACGTTGGAGGAGTTCTCGATCTCGAAGCCGCTCACGTTGCCGGTCGCGAGGTTGTGGTCGACCCGCACGTCATGCGACTGCCCGACGTAGATGCCGGTGTCATTGGAGCCCGTCGCCGTGCTCCTGGTGACGCGGCCGCGGCCGCAGTGCGAGGGGAAGATGCCGTACTCGCCGTTGTCGTTGGTGGTCGTGGTGCGCACCTGCCAGTTGTCGGCACAGAAGATGAAGGCGCCCTCGCCACTGAAGCCGTTGACCGTGAAGCCCGTGAGGCCGATGCCCTTGATGCGCTGCGTGGCGTCGGTGAGACAGCCGGGGCCCATGGCGCTGCTCTTGGCGAACGCGATTCCCTGGTCCTGGCCGCCGGGGTTCTCCACGATGACGGGCTTCGTCTTGTGCGCCAGGGCGATCAGCTTGACGTTGTCCTTCGTCACCACGACGGCGCACCGATGGGCGGCGTCGGTCGGGCAGGGAGTGCCTGCCTCGTGATAGGTGCCGGGGTAGACGAGGATGTGGTCGCCTGGACTGGCGGCGTCCACGGCCGCCTGGATCGAGTGACCGCGATGCACCCGGATCACCGCGGCACCGCCAGGCGTTGCGGCGAGCAGGAGACCGAGGACGACCGGGCAGGCGGTCGAGCGCATGGGGGGCCCTCCTTCGAGGCGGGCGAACATACTGGCACCCGGGGCGTTCCGTCAAACTCGTTTCACGGAATCGCGGTGCTCGAGAGCCCGGACGCGAGCCGGCTAGCGCTTGCGGACGAGGGTGATCCCGTCCGAGACCGGCAGCATGACGGCCTCGACGCGCTCGTCGCGGGCGACGGCGTCGTTCAGCGCGCGGATCGCCTCCGTCGACGACGACCGCTCGTCCGGGTCGATCACCCGGCCCATCCAGAGCACGTTGTCGAAGACCAGCACGCCGTTCGCCCGCAGGCGCGGCAGGAGCTCCTCGTAGTAGGCCTGGTAGCTCTCCTTGTCGGCGTCGATGAAGGCGAGGTCGATCTCCGGCGCCCGCGGCAGGGCGCGGAGCGTCTCGAGGGCCGGCGCGACCTTCAGGGTGATGCGCTCGGCGACGCCCGAGCGCGCGAAGTAGCGCCGCGCGATCGCCGACCACTCCTCGCTCGCGTCGCAGCACAGGAGGCGGCCGTCCGGCGCGAGCCCGCGCGCGATGGCGATGGCGCTGTAGCCCGTGAAGGTGCCGACCTCGACGGCGCGGCGCGCGCCGATCAGGCGCGCAAGCCAGCCGAGGAACGCCGCCTCCTCGACCGCGACCTGCATCAGGCTCACCGGTCCGAGCGCCGCCGTCTCCTCGGCGAGGTCGCGGAGCACGGCGTCGGGCGGCGGGGCGTGCGCGACCAGGTAGCCGTACAGCGCGGGCGTCATGTGCGTGAACTTCTCGTGCATGGCACGGTGGTACGCGAGCTTTCCGCCTGCCGCAAGGCGCGGCGGTTGACTTGCGTCAGCGGCCCGGCCAACAGTGCCCGCCGCCATGCCCCGCGTCCGCGCCGGCGAGCTCGAGCTCTTCTACGACACGGCCGGCACGGGCGAGCCCGTGCTCATGCTGATGGGCCTCGGCGGCGAGCATCATGCCTGGGACCTCGTGCGGCCGGACCTCGCGCGCTACCGTCTCGTCCTCCCGGACAACCGCGACGCCGGTGCGAGCGACGAGGCGTCCGGCCCCTACACGCTCGACGACATGGCGAGCGACGCCCTCGCCGTCATGGACGCGCTCGGGATCGAGCGCTTCCACGTCGTCGGCGCCTCCATGGGCGGGGCGATCGCGCAGCGCCTGGCGCTGCAGGCGCCCACCCGCGTCGCGACGCTCGTGCTCCTCGGCACGTGGGGACGGACCGACCCGTTCCTCGCCACCATCCTGGAGAGCTGGCGGCTCATGGCCGAGCGGCTCTCGGCCGAAGCGCTCTTCCGCGCGCAGACGCCGTGGGCGTTCACCTACCGGTTCTTCCAGCACCCGTCGCCCGAGGTGCGTGCCTGGCAGGCGGCGCTCGCCGAGCGCGGGCTCCTCAAGTCGGTGCCGGCCTACCAGCGGCAGATCGACGCCTGTCTCGCGCACGACGCGCTCGACGTCGTGCCGCTGCTCCGCACCCCGGCGCTCGTGCTGGTCGGCGAGGACGACATCCTGACGCCGCCACGCTACTCGCGGGCGCTCGCCGCGGCCCTGCCGGGCGGGGAGGTGATGCTCGTGCCCGCCACCGGGCACGCGCTCTTCCTCGAGACCCCGAAGCCCTGCACGGAGCGGATCCTCCGCTTCCTGGCGAAACACCCGCTCGCCTGAGCGCGACCCAAGACTTCTTGGGTCGCGGGCACGGACGCGAGCATGTGGCGCTCGCGTCACGCGCGACCGCCGTGCCGCGGCTGGCGAAGCCAGCGCGGCAGACGAACGCGCGCGGTTCCACGGCTGCGCAGACTGGCCCATCGCCAACCGATGAACCTGAGCGCTGCGAGACCTCTGGAACGGCGCGTGTCCGTTCTGCCGCGCTGGCTTCGCCAGCCGCGGCAGGACAGTCGGGCGTGATCCCGACGGAACACCCTCGCGTCCGGGTCGCGACCCAAGAAGTCTTGGGTCGCGCTCCTATCCGGCGCGCGACAGCGCCCAGACGAGGAGGCCGTAGGCGGCGACCGCGCCCGCGACGGCGAGCAGCGTCCGGAGCCAGCGTGGCATCGTTGGCTTCGGGCGCTGGCGGGCCGCGCGACCGGTGATGACCACGCTCTCGGGGTGGGCGAGCGCCTCGCGCAGCTCGAGCGCGCTCTCGGGACGGTCCCGCGGGTCGCGCTCGAGCGCGTGCAGGATGATCTCCTCGAGGGCCGGCGAGATCTCGGGACGCAGGCGGCGCGGCGGCGTCGGGTCGTCGTGCAGCTTGGCACGCATCGCCGCGTAGACGTTGTCGCCCTGGAACGGCATCTCGCCGGTCAGCATCTCGTACAGGATGACGCCCAGGGCGTAGAGGTCGCTGCGCGCGTCGCCGCGCTTCCCCTTCACCTGCTCGGGGGCCATGTAGTCCGGGGTGCCGACCGTCTGGGATAGGCCCGCCCACGTCATCTTCCTGAGCGTCGTGTCGAGCGCGATGCCGAAGTCGACGAGCTTCACGCGGCCGTCCGGCGTGACCATGATGTTCTCGGGCTTGAGGTCGCGGTGGATGACGCCATGATCGTGCAGGTAGACGAGCGCGTCGGCGATCTGGACCGCGAGCTCGACCGCGGCCGGCACGGGGAGGCGGCGCTCGCGCCGCAGGCGGTCGCGGAGCAGCTCCCCCGCGACGTACTCCATCGCCAGGTAGAGCCGGCTCTTCTGGCGCGGGCGGAAGACCTTGATGACGGCGGGATGATCCAGGCGCTGCCCGATCTCCTCCTCACGGCGGAAGCGCTCGTGGAAGACGAGGTCGCTCGCGTACTGGAGGTGCGGCACCTTGAGCGCGACCGGGTGCCCGTTCTCGAGGTCGCGCGCCCGGAAGATGGTGGCCATGCCGCTGCGCGCGATCACGTCGAGGAGCTGGTACTGGTCGACGGTCTCGCCGGGGGCGAGGTCTCCCATCGGCCCGCGACCTTAGCGGTCGGCGGGTCCCGCCGGCAAGCGGCCCGCAACGCGCAGACGCTCAACGCCCGAACCGCCACCAGGGACGGGCGGCGGGGGCCGGACAGTCGATGATGGCGGCGATCTGCGCGCTCAGGTTGTCCTCGCCACCCTCCTCGCGCGCCCGTCGCACGAGCGCGCGGCAGGCGGCCTCGGGGGGATGCGCCGCGAGCAGCTCGCCGAGCTCGGCCTCGCCGATCGGCCCGTGCACGCCGTCGCTGCACTGCAGGAGCACGTCGCCCGGCTTGACGTCCAGGCTGAGGACGTCGATGCCGACGATCAGCTCCTGGCCGAGGGAGCGCGTCACCACGTGACGGCGGGGGTGCGTGCGCGCCTCCTCGGGCGAGAGGATGCCGTACTGCACCTGCTCCCCGACCCAGGTGTGGTCCTTGGTGAGCTGCGTCAGCTTGCGGTCGCGGAAGAGGAAGAGCCGGCAATCGCCGACGTGCGCGGCCACCAGCATGCCGCCCACCACGGCGCTCGTCGTGAGCGTCGTCCCCATGCGGCGGAGCTCGGGGACCGTGATGCCCTTGGTGTAGATCTCGAGGTTGGCCTCCTGGACGGCACGCCTGAGGCGCTTCGCCACCGGCCAGCTGCCGGGGGCGCGGTCCATCTCGCGCGCCAGCACCTCGAGGGCGAGGCTGCTCGCGATCTGGCCGCCGGCATGGCCGCCGATGCCGTCGGCCACCGCGAAGACGAGGCCGTCCTCGTGCGGCCAGTGGCCGACCGCGTCCTCGTTCTCGGCGCGGACGCAGCCGACGTCGGTCAGCTGGAAGAAGTCGATCTCCGGCATGACGGCACGGGCCGGCGGCACCGCGCCGCCGGCCCGAACCTGCTGCGAGATGTCAGAAGAAGCTACGCCACCGTCCGTGTCGCGGGGATCAGCTTGCGCCCGCTCCGCATGCTGCTGATCGCCACGTACAGCCCGCTCACCACTGCCCAGGCGCCGGCGATCCCGAGGCAGATGTAGGCCTCGTGCTGCGAGTCGGCGTTGCCGATCACGTAGAGGTAGAGGATCGCGCCCAGCATGGCGACGTTCATGATCAGCCCGACCCCTGGAACGATGAGGTGCTTCAGCACGCTGAAGTCCTCTCGTCCCGAGAAGGCGACGATACACCACATGCAGGTGAGCCCGTAGAGGACGAAGGTGCCGAAGTTCGACGCGAGGCCGATGCCCGTGAGCCCCACCACCGACTGCACGCCGACCGCCGCGATCAGGGTCGAGACCACCACCAGCACCCAGATCGCCCGGTGCGGGGTGGCGAAGCGGCCGTGCAGCGCGCCGAGGACCTCGGGCATCTCCTGGTCCTGGGCCATCGCATAGCTGACGCGCACGGCCGTGTTCAGGCAGCTGAGGGTGGTCCCGAGGATCGCGAGGCCGACCGTGATGGCGATCGAGATCATGAGGCCGAAGCCGATGCCGCCGAGCACGGCGTCGCCGACCCGGATCGCCATGTCGCCGATCGGGGCGCTCGAGGCTGCCGCCGCGGCCATGCCGGTCACCGCCGCCCCGGTACTGTCGGTGCCGGCCAGCTTCTCGCTCACCATGAAGCCGGCGGCGAAGTACTCGAACAGGTAGGCAATCAGGCCCTGGATGACGAGCGAGAGGATCACCGCCCGCGGGATGTTGCGGTGGGGGTCCACGGTCTCGGCGGCGAACGCGGTGCAGCTCTCGAAGCCGACCAGGATCAGGATGGCGATCGTCGACTGGATGAGTACGCCTTGGACGGAGTGCGGCCGGATGACGTCCCACCCCCCGGAGAACGTCCACTGCGTGGCGTGCTCGGGATTGGCCACGCGGTAGTAGATGGCGAGCACGCTGAAGAGGACGAGCGTGCTCAGCTGGATGACGTTGATCATCAGGGATGTGAAGGTCGAGCCGGTCACCCCGCGGAAGGCGATGTACCCCGTGAGGGCCGCGAAGAACGCCGAGAAGATGATCATCGACGTGACCGACATCGTGCCGCCCGTCAGCTGGCCGTACACGTAGCCGACCAACGTGGCCATCATGGCGACCATGACGCCGGGATAGACCCAGTAGAAGAGGTGCGCCGCCCAGCCGGTCACGATCTTCGCGAGCCGGGCCCAGCGATGGTGCTTCTTGTTCTCACGGTCGAGGAAGGCCTTCTCGGCGAAGTAGTAGCAGCTGCCGAAGCCTGCCTCGGGATAGATGCGCGCGAGCTGTGCATACGAAATCGCGGTGAGGAACGCGAGGATCAGCGCGAAGCCGATCCCCGCCCAGATGTCGCTCCCCACCGAGCTGCCATCGGGCGCCGCGGCCGCGGCCTGGAGCTGATAGGTGATCCAGAGGAACGCGCCCGGCGCGATCAGCGCCATGGCGTTCACGGTGACGCCGGTGAGCCCGAGCGTCGGCTTAACGGACGGAGCTTCCTGAGGCATAAGCCCTCCTTTCCCCGGGGAAGGAGGGAGCAACCGACGTGCCATGGCGGGATGCACGGTGGGGTCCCGGGCCGGCGCGAGCCCGTGGCTTCGCGGGCGGCCCGGCTGCTCGTTCTCTGAGCGACGGCACAAAAAACGAGCAGGGGGAGGAGCGGCCCCGCGACGCCCGGTCGGGCGATCCGCGAAGGCGCTCAGAGACGCCGCCGGCCCGTCGCGACCTCGTCGAGGAGCGCCCGCGTGAACGGGAGGTAGGTGCGTGCCGTGTCGTCGCGCACGAAGAGCGGATCGGCGATGCGCGCCGGGTCGTATCCCTCGGCCGCGAGCGCGAGCTTGCGCTGCTTGAGCGTCCCGGTCACGTCCACCTCGCGGACGAGCCGCACGAAGGCCGGGCGAGCGTAGCCGGGGAGGTGACGCTCGCCGTGCGCGTAGAAGGCTCTTCCGTCGAAACCCTCCCCCTCGCGGAGCACGACCGCCGCCATGCCGGCGCGGCCCTCCGTGCCCGGGACGACGACGCCGTAGACGCTCGTCTCGCTCACGCCCGGGGCGGTGTTCAGCAGGTCGGCGACCTCCTGCGTGGCGACGTTCTCGCCCTTCCACCGGAAGGTGTCGCCGAGGCGGTCGACGAAGTAGTAGTAGCCGTCGGCGTCACGGCGCAGGAGGTCGCCCGTCCGGAACCAGGCGTCGCCTGCCGCGAACGCATCGCGCACGAGCTTCGCCTCCGTCGCCTGGCGATCGGTGTAGCCGTCGTAGTCGACGGCCGAGCTCTCGCCGCCGACGCGCCCGAGGAGCTCGCCCGGCTCGCCTGCCTCGCAGGGGACGCAGAAGCCGTCCGGACCGCGCACGAGCTCGCCACAAGCGAGGTCGAAGCGGGCAAGCCGCACGTTGTCTTCCAGCAGCGGATGGGGTTTGCCGACGGATCCGACCCGCCCATCGGCGTTGTGGAGCGCGACGTTGCCCTCCGTCGCGCCGTACATCTCGACGATCCGCGCGATGCCGAAGCGCTCCTGGAAGGGGACCCAGATGTCCGGCCGGAGGCCGGCCCCGGCGGCGACGCGCAGCCGGTGGTCGCGGTCGCGGGGCGTGACCGGCTGGCGGAGGAGATAGCGACAGAGCTCGCCCACGTAGACGAAGGCCACCGCCCGGTGGCGGCGGACGTCGTCGAGGAAGGCGTGCGCCGCGAAGCGCCGGCGCGAGGCGAACGTCCCGCCGACGCGGAAGGCGGGAGCGAAGCCGACGAACAGGCTCTCGCCGTGGTAGAGGGGCAGAGGGGCGTAGATCGTCTCGCCCGGCTCGACGCCGAGGAGCGGCGCCAGGCTGAGGCCGGCCATCGTGAAGCGGAGGTGGCGGATGATGGCGGGCTTCGGATAGCCGGTCGTGCCCGAGGTGTAGATGTAGAGGAAGACGTCGCCGCCGCGGAGGTCGGGGAGGTCCGGCTCGTCGGCGCGGGTGAGTACGTCGCGCAGGGGGCGCATGTCGGCGGGGAGGGAGGCCGTGCCCGCGTCGGCGAGGAAGCGGACGGGGTGCGTTCCGCGCACGGCGTCGAGGCCGGCGAGGGCATCGCCGTCGCAGACGCCTGCGGCGGCCCCCGAAGCCCGGAGCACGCTGGTGAGCGCGCTCCCCCGGACGTGTGTGTTGATCAGGGCGCCGACGGCGCCGAGCTTGGCGACGGCCCCGAGCGTGGCGAGGAAGAGGGGGCTGTTCAGGCAGAGGATCGCGACCGGCGTTCCCTTGACGACCCCCGCACGCCGGAGCGCCCCCGCGACGTGGTTCACCTTCTGGTTGTAGGCGGCGTAGGTGAGCGACTCGTGCTCGAACGCGAGCGCCAGGCGATCGGGAATCGTCTCGGCCTGGCGGCGGACCAGGGGGCCGAAGGTGTCGGAGGAGGCCCTCAGTTCGGCGAGGACGCTGCGGAGGTCCACCGCCGCGTACTAGGACGCGCCCTCGCCGGTTGGCAACCCCGGAGGGCCAGAGGCCCCGTGCGCGACGGGTCGCAAAATCGCCACCGATCCGGTCACTTGGCCGGCTTCCGACGACGGACCTTCGGGCCGCACGGCTCACCGGCTTTTTGTTCCGAAATCAGCACTTTGGACGATTGTGTGGGGTTTACCCGCGGACGAGTATCCGAACCCATGTCGAGTCGGAGAGCAGGCCGCACGAGCACCATCGTGACTCTTCCCGAGCGGGCGATCCCGCAGGGGGCGCCTCCGGCGCGCAAGGGGTTCCATGCGGGCCGCAGGCGAGCGGCGCTCGCCTCGCTGGGCCACCGCCCGAGCGACCCGACCGGCTTCGACGGCGACGTCTGCGTGCGCTACGAGGCCGTCTACCGGCGGGCCGAGCCGGCTTGCGGCGAGCGCCGGCTCCTCCTCGCGGTGCTCGAGGACGGCATCCGGACGTTCCTCAAGAACGCGCACGCGACGCACGGCCGGGCCGGAAACCTCAAGCGCGAGGCCCTCACCTGGCTGAGCAGCGACCAGCGGGACGACGTCTTCGACTTCGAGAACATCTGCGAGATGCTCGGCATCGACGCCGGCCGCCTGCGCGCCCGCGTGCTCAGCGAGGCGGGACTCCCCGCGACGCTGCCGGCCGCGGGCTGAGCCGCCGGCGCCGCGGACGAGGGCTCGCGCGCCGGCATGAGCGCCCCGATCGGCGGCCACTGGCTCGTCGCGCCGGTCGGCTCCGCGCCGCAGTTCACGGGCGCGGACTTCACGGAAGAGGATCTGCTCTACGCCAAGACGGCCGAGGACTTCGTGCGTCACGAGGTCCTCACCCGGCTCGCCGAGATCGAGGAGAAGCGCGCAGGTGTGATGCCCGAGCTGCTCAAGCGCGCGGGCGCGCTCGGACTCCTCATGATCGACATCCCGGAGCGCTACGGCGGGCTCGGGCTCCACAAGACGACCTCGATGCTCGTCTCGGAGCGCGGGGCGCTGTGCGCCTCCTTCAGCGTCTCCTGGGGCGCGCACACCGGCATCGGCACGCTGCCGATCGTCTACTACGGCACCGAGGCCCAGAAGCAGCGCTACCTCCCGAAGCTCGCCAGCGGCGAGTGGCTGGCGGCCTACGCGCTCACCGAGCCCCAGGCGGGGAGCGACGCGCTGGCGATCGGCACGCGCGCCACGCTCGATCCCGCGACCCGGACTTACCGGCTGAGCGGCACAAAGCAGTTCATCACCAATGCCGGGTTCGCCGACCTCTTCACGGTATTCGCCAAGGTCGACGGCGAGCACTTCACCGCCTTCCTCGTCGAGCGCACGAGGCCGGGGGTCTCGACCGGCCCGGAGGAGCAGAAGCTCGGCATCCGCGGCTCGTCGACGCGGCAGGTGATCCTCGAGGAGGTCGCGGTGCCGGCCGACGCGGTGCTCGGGGAGGTCGGGCAGGGGCACAAGATCGCCTTCAACATCCTCAACATCGGGCGCTTCAAGCTCGGCGCCGGGGCGGTCGGCGCCGCCAAGGAGTGCCTGCAGGTGGCGCTCGACTACGCCCGCCAGCGCCATCAGCACGGCCGTCCGATCGCGAGCTTCGGCATGATCCAGCGCAAGCTCGCCGACATGGCCACCCGTATCTACGTCGCCGACAGCATGAGCTATCGGACCGCCGGTCTCATGGACGCGGCGGCCGCCGCGATCCCCGACGACCAGCCGAGGCGCCTGATCGAGGAGGCCGTCGAGGAGTACACGATCGAGGCCTCCATCCTGAAGGTCTTCGGGACCGAGACGCTCGACTTCGTGGCCGACGAGTCGCTGCAGACGCTCGGGGGCTATGGCTTCATGGCCGACTACCCGGTCGAGCGCCACTACCGCGACTCGCGCATCAACCGCATCTTCGAGGGGACGAACGAGATCAACCGCCTCATCATCCCGGCCACGGTGGTGAAGCGGATCGGCCGGGGGCGCCTGGCGTACCAGGACTTCCTCCAGCAGGTCGAGCGGGAGATCGCCGACCAGGCCGCCTGGCCGGCGCCGCCCACCGGCCCGATCGCGCGCGAGATCCGGGCGGCCGACGTCGCCAAGCGGGTGGTGGCCTACACGGCGCGCGTGCTGATCGAGCGGGAGCTCGCCTCGCTCAAGGACCGCCAGCAGCACCTGGAGATCCTGAGCAACATGATCATCGACCTCTACGCGATGGACAGCGTCGTCGGGCGCACCCAGCGGCTCCTCGGCCACGGCTCCCAGCAGGACGACGAGCTCCGCATTGCGATGACCAACGTCTTCACCGCGTCGGCCAACGAGCGCGTCATCGACGGCGCCCGGCGCCTCCTCGTGAACGAACTGGAGGGGGAGGAGCTACGACGGCACCTGCGGCTCGAGCAACTCGTCCCGCACTTCCCGATCCGCACCATCGCGGTCAAGACGCGGATAGCCGAGGCCCTCGTCGCGCGAGGGCTGGGGCCCGTCTTCTTACGCTGACGAATGCCGCGCGGCGCGCGGGAGCCCCGCCGGCGCCGCGGGCCCGGGCGGCCGCAGCTCAGCGGCCGCCGCTCGCCCGCCGGCCGCCCCGCATGCTGCTCTTGCGCAGCTTCTCCTCGAGCGCCGCGGCAACGAACTCCATCACGGAGATGCCGCTCTGTACGCAGAACAGCTTGATCTCGCGATGGAGTCCCTTCGGGATCCGGGTGGCGAGCTGGATCAGGACGTCATCGTCTTTGGGCATCGTGGCCATCCTCCTAGCGCACCAGCGCGCGCCGGCTGTTATTTAACTTATTTAGCGACCTGAGGCAAACCCGCGGCAAGAGTTTATCGGCGTGGGCGAATGTTCTTCATGTTTTCTACCCCAGGGCGTTACGAACCGGGAGCAGAATCGCTCCCGTCAAGGGGTGAGATCAGCGCCGGGAAGGAGGGGGGGCGCTGCGGGTCCGCATGGTCCGCAGGTTGCGCTCGACGGACTGGAGCTGGCGCCCGAGGTCGACGATGTGGAGCTGCGCCCGCACGCGGGCGTACAGCTCGTGGGTGTTGATCGGCTTGGTGAGGAACTCGCTGACACCCTGGTACATGCCCTCGAGCCGGGTATCGAGGTCGTCGCGGGCGGTGAGGAGGATCACCGGCACCCCGCGGCCGCCGGGGAGCGCCCGGAGGGCCTCGCACACCTCGAACCCGTCCATGTTGGGCATCATGACGTCGAGCAGGATCAGGTCGACGGGCTCCTGCTCGACGATGTGCAGGCATTCGCGGCCGCTGCCGGCGCGCCGGGTCCGATAGCCCTGGCGCTCGAGGAGCCGCGCCGCGATGTCGCAGGAGGCGGGGTCGTCGTCGACGACCAGGATGAGGGGGGCTTCGCTCATTCGCCGGCGTCCTCCTGCGCCTCGTCGCCGAGCTCGTCGGGACCCCGCCGCCGGCGGAGCTTGGCGACGAGCGTCGTGCGCTTGAGGCCGAGGAGGCGCGCCGCGGCCTGCTTGTTCCCCTTGGTGCGCCGGAGCGCTTCCTCGATCAGGCGGTTCTCGAACTCCTCGACCGCGGTGTTGAGGTCGAGCCCATCCTCGCCGAGGGTGGGACGGGGGATCTTCTTCTCGGAGATGAGGGACCGGATGTTCGACGGCAGGTGCTCGACCTCGATCATGCCGTCCTCGGACAGGATGACCAGGCGCTCGAGGAGGTTCTCGAGCTCGCGCACGTTGCCCGGCCAGTCGTGCTCCCAGAGGTGCACCATCGCCTCCTCGGACAGGCGCGCCGGCCGGCCCGCGCGCTTGCGGTTGTGCTTCTCGAGGAAATGGCGAATGAGCAGCGGGATGTCGGAGCGGCGCTCGCGCAGCGGCGGCATGACGATCGGGATGACCTGCAGGCGGTAGAAGAGGTCTTCGCGGAAGCGACCGTGCTCGACCTCCTGCGCCAGGTCCTTGTTGGACGCCGCGACCACCCGGACGTCGACCTTCATGGCGCGGTCCGCCCCGACCGGCCGCACCTCGCGGTCCTGGAGGACGCGCAGGAGCTTCACCTGGAGGACCGGGCTCATCTCGCCGACCTCGTCGAGGAAGATGGTCCCGCCGGCGGCGAGCTGGAACATCCCCGCACGCTGCGCGATGGCGCCGGTGAAGGAGCCGCGCTCGTGGCCGAACATCTCCGACTCGAGGAGCTCGGCCGGGATGGCCCCGCAGTTGACGGCGATGAAGGGCCGGTCGGCGCGCGGGCTCGACGAATGGATCGCCCGGGCAATGAGCTCCTTGCCGGTGCCGCTCTCGCCCGTGATGAGGATCGTGGCGTCGGTCACCGCCACCTTCATGACGAGCTGCCCGATCTTCTGGATGAGCGGGTGCTCGCCGATCAGGGTCGGGTGAGGCTCAGGGATTCCGCTCGGTGTGCTCACAATTCCCTTG
>Ga0209474_10000649_pt1 | contig 37050 bp, 32 predicted proteins | sample GraSoiAngelo_145_FD_185902 | JGI IMG/M metagenome (GOLD analysis project Ga0209474, IMG submission 185902) | Grasslands soil microbial communities from the Angelo Coastal Reserve, California, USA - 14_1009_05_20cm (SPAdes) (version 2) | ecosystem: Environmental > Terrestrial > Soil > Grasslands...
GAGCACCTCGGGAACGACGTTCAGCGCCGCAAGCACCGCCGCATCCACCGGCTGCTGCGCGAATCGCGCAGGCGGGGTTTCGAAGCGGATGCGCAGCTTGCCGTCGCGACGCGCAAGCTCGGCGCGCAGCAGGCCGGCCTTGCAGGTGAACGACACGTCCGTGCTGCCTTCGGGCGCGATCCGGATGCGTTGCGCCTCGTCGGCGAGCACATGCAGCGCCGCGAGCGTCGCATGCCCGCAGAAACCGACTTCGCAAAACGTGGTGAACCAGCGAAGGTGGAACGTCGCACCCGGCTCGAGCGCCGGGAGCGGGAACGCCGTCTCCGCGTGTTTCAGCTCTTCCGCGATGCGCTGGAGCTCGTTCGTGTCGAGGTCTTTCGCGTCGAGCACGACTCCAGCGGAATTTCCGGCGCACGGCCGGTCCGCGAAGGCATCGACGACGTAGCAGGGTCGCCTAGACACCGCGCGCCTCCGCGCCCCAGATCACCTTGTGCAGCTGTAGCTGCAGGCGCGCCGGGCGGCGGCTGTCGAGCACCCACCGGGCGAGATCCGCGGGAGCCACCTGGCCGTAGCTGGGCGAGAACAGCACCGGGACCCGTTCCCATAGCCCCAGCCGATCGATGACATCGACGGCCCAGTGGAAGTCTGCCTCGTCGCAGACCACCACCTTCAGCTCGTCGCCCGGGCCGAGGCGGAGAAGGTGCGAGAAGTCGGTGTGCGGCTCGCGCGAGCCGGGCGTCTTCAGGTCCACGATCTTCTTCACGCCCGCCGGCAACGCATCCAGCGGGCGCTGGCCGTGCGTCTCGATCGATACTTCGTAACCGCGGTCGAGCAGCTCCTGCGCGAGCTGCGGCAGCTCTTTCTGCAGCGATGGCTCGCCGCCCGTCAGGCACACGAAGCGCGACGGGTATCGCGAGACGCGGTCGAGAATCTCGGCGCGCGTCATGTCGACACCGCCGCGGAACGCATAGGCGGTGTCGCAGTACTGGCACCGCAGATCGCATCCGGTGAAGCGGACGAACACGCACGGCTTGCCCGCATGCGTCGATTCGCCCTGGATGCTGAAGAAGATCTCCGTGACGCGCACTGCGCTTCTCTACTCGTGCGCCGTCACGTGCGCAACGCGTAACCCCCCGCTACGCCGCCGCCGGTTTGCCTATTCCTTTGACTCGGGCCAGCGCGCTCCGAGCCAGGCGGCCCGGAGCTGCTTTTGCTCTGCCGTGGCGCGCTCGTCGGGAACGAGCACGATCGTGTCGCGCGGGGCCGCGGCGAGCTGGACGCGGACGTCGAGCAGCTCGTCCATTCGGAACAGCGCCACGCGCAATGCTTGTCCCGGGAGCGCGCGGCCGAGGCGCTGCTTCAGGTCGGTGCGGAAACCATCGAACGCGACGATCTCGTCTCCGGCGGCGACACCGGCTTGCTGCGCCGGCGATCCCTCGACCACCGACTGCACCTCGAGGGACCCGTTCTTGTCCTTGAGCTGTGCGCCGAACCAGGATCGCGGCCCGCCGTTCTGCGGCGGCGGCTTCGGCTCCGCCTCGGCGCCTCCCTTGTCCTCGGGTCCAGAAGCAGGCCGGACCAGCGCGCGCAGGCCGACGCCCGCGAGTGCCGCGTCGAGCTCGAGCTCGTCGGTGCTGCGCAAGGCGCGGTCGAACCACGGTTCGAGACCGGGCACCAGCTCGACCGCTGCTTTCTCGACGCCGTCCTCGGGAAGCCCCGGCGCGCGGCCGTGCCGCTCGAACAACAGCCGCACGAGGTCGTCCAGCGACCGCTTCCCGCCGCTGCGGCGCCGCATCTCGAGGTCGAGCAGGAACCCCACGATGCTGCCCTTCAGGTAGTACGACACGGTGGTATTCGCGGTGCTCTCGTCGGGCCGGTAGTGCTTGATCCAGGCGTCGAACGACGCCTGCGCGAGAGGCGTCCGGAGGCGTCCCGGCGTGCGCTGCAGCGTCGTCAGGCGCTCGCCCCAGATTTCCAGGAACCGCTGTGGCGTGACGATCCCCGCGCGCCTCAGAGCGATCACTTCATAGGTGCTGGTGAGCCCTTCCATCGCCCACAACAGGCGCGTGTGGTTTTCGCGTGCCCAGTCGTACGGCGTGAACGCCGCCGGCCGGATGCGCTTCACGTTCCAGAGGTGGAAGTACTCGTGCGCGGCGAGCAGCAGGAAGTCCTCGTACGCGCTCTTCTGCACGAACGCGAAGCGCGGGACGAGCAGCGCGCAGGAGCGCCGATGCTCGAGGCCGCCCCGCCCCTTGTCGTTGAGCTGCAGCACGAACACGTACGGCTCGCGGAACGGTAGTCCGCCGAAGATCGCCGCGAGCGCCTCTCCGATCTTCGCGACGTCCGGCGCCACGCGCCGGCCATCGAAATCGCCTCGTCCCCACACGACCAGCTCGTGCGGCACTCCCTGCACCGTGAGCTGGTACATCTGATGACTCGTGAGCGGCCCCATCTCGAACGGGCTGTCTGCCAGCTCGTCGTAGTCCAGCGCATGCCAGGCGTCGCCGCGCCGAGGGAGCGCCACCCACGTCTGCCATCCCGCGGGCAGATCGGTGCGGACCGTGCAAGGCTCCTCCTCGCGACCCACGAAGAAGGCGCATGCGGCCGCGGGATTGAGGAACGCGTGCGTGGCATCGACGTGGTTCGTCCGGACGGTCAGCTCGAAGCACGCCAGGCGGTACTCGACGCGCACGCGCCGCGCGCCCGACGTCGAGATGCGCCAGGTCTGCTTGTCGGTCTTCTCGACCGCGAGCGGCCGCCCGTCGTCGGATGTGGCGCGCAGCCCGTCCACGTGGCGCGGGTGTTCCCGGACGAGGTAGCTGCCGGGAGTCCAGACGGGAAGGCGCACCTGCATCGAGGCAGCGCCGCGGCTCTCCGCCTCGATCGAGACCTCCGCGCGGCGCGCCTCCGGCTGCGCGATTCGCAAGACGTATGCGGTCGACATGCGGGCGGGAGTCTACCCGACCGCCTGCCACTCGCGCGAAGCTTCCTGGCGAAGATCACTCGGTCTGAGTCTCGCCGGCCACAGGCCGGCGCGCGCGGGAGTCCGCAGCGCTTCAGCGCTGTACGCGCGCGAGCAGCACTTCGGAATCGGGTATATCGGAGCTGCCGCGCATGAGCCGCACGAAACGAGCGTGCTCGCGGTTCACGCGCCGCGGGTACTCCTTGAACTTGTCCGGGATGTCCTTCACGCGGCCGCGGTACTGCTGGATTCGCTTGGGGCCCGCGTTGTAGGCCATCAGCGCTTCGTCCCGGCTACGGAACCGGCGCTGCAGCCAGCGGAAGTAGCGGATGGCGAGCCGCACGTCGACGACCGGGTCATCGGCGACGTCGAGGTCCTCGCCGCCCAGGTCCGGCTCGCGTGCGCTGATCCAGGCGAAGGTGCTCGGTTTGAGCTGGACGAGGCCGTAGGCGCCCCGCTCGCTCGCGACCTTCAGGCGAAAGCGGCTCTCGACGCTCACCAGCGCGAGGATGAACAGCGGGTCATATCCCGCGCGCGCCGATTCGGTCAGGACCGCGTCAGTGAGCCTGGCGCGAATGTCCTTCGGAAGCGCGGGAGCGACGCGCACCAGCAGGCCTTCGAGCTGCGCGTGCGTCATCTGCTCGGGCGCGTCGTCCTGGAGCTTGCGCCCGGAGAGCAGCGCGGGACGCTCCAGGATCCACACGTCCGCGGCAGCCCCGGCGATGACGAGCCCAAGGCACACGAGCAGCGTCGTTCGGACACTCGGGCGGCGGATCATCCGTTGAGGCTCTCCACGGCGGCCCTCGCGCGACGCACTGCGTCGCACGCCGGAACCACATCGGCTCCGCCGACTGTCCGGATCCAGGACTCCTGCACGACTGCGCGCAAGTAGGCCATGGTCACCCCGCCGGAACGCCTCGCCTTCACTCCCGAGGCATCCGGGCAAGCTAGCGACCGGGCGTGAAGGTGGACAAGGACCTGTGTGGGCGAAGCGGCGGCACGGGTGGGTGCTGGTCGAGCGGCAAAAGTTGCGCTCTACCGGAAAAGCGGCCGGCGTCCCGGGTGCTCCGCGGGACGCCGGCTCAGACTTCAGACTGGGCTGCGGGAAGGCGCGGGCGGCTGATGTTCACGCCACGACAGCGCGGCGCAGCAGGCGAACTCCCGACGCGCTTAATTCGCAGGCCGGTCGGCGCCGTTCGGGCCAGCCGGATCGCCGTTCTTCAGCTCGCCGGCTGAACGGGCGAGCTCCTGGACCTTGCGGCCGAGCTTCTCGATCTCCGCGCCCAAGTCCGCGATGCGACCGCGCGTATCGGTCTTCGTCTGCGCGATGAGGACCTTCAGCTCGGCCTGGGCGCGATCTCCCAGCGCTTCGAGAATCTTGCGCGCCTCCACTTCGAACTCTTTTGCCTTGGCGGTTGCCTTGGCCTGCGCCGAACCGAACGCCTGCTTCACCTGCTCCGACGTGAACATCGCATCCTCCCGTGACGCGGTGCGTGATTAACAACCAGCATGTAACGCGACGCGGCGGCGTGTCAAGCCGTCACTCGCCTACGTCCGACCGGGCATGTACAGTCCTGGTATGGACGGCGCACCTACATCGATCGCGGCAATCCCCGCCACGCCGTCCCAGGGGTCGAGCCTCGTGGCGCCGCTGGCGGTAGTGCCTTCGTCCGAGACCGCCGCTCCGGTGCAGTCGCTGTCCGATTCGCGCTGGTTCATCAACCGCGAGCTGTCCTGGATCGCATTCAACGAGCGGGTGCTCGAAGAGGCGTGCGACCCCACCGTGCCCGCGCTGGAACGCCTCAAGTTCCTCGCCATCACCAGCAGCAACCTCGACGAATTCTTCATGATCCGCGTCGCGGGCCTGAAATCGCAGCTGTCCGGGCACGTCGAGGAATCGGGACCCGACGCGCTTTCTCCGGGCGAGCAGCTGCACCTCATCAGCCTTCGGTGCCACGAGATGGTCGGGCGCCAGTACCGCGCGCTGCTCGGGGACGTGCTGCCCAATCTCGAGCGCGCGGGTGTGCGGCTCCTCGGCCTGCAGCAACTGTCGGCGGGCGCGGCGGCGTTCGTGAACGAGTACTTCTGGCGCGAGGTATTCCCGGTCCTGACGCCCATCGCGCTGGACCCGGGGCACCCTTTCCCCCACTTGCGCAACAAGTCCCTGAACCTGGCCGTGCGATTCGGCCCCGCTTCGCCCGGTGCGCGGCTGCGCTATGGCGTGGTGCCGGTGCCGAGCGTGCTCCCTCGCCTGGTCGAGATCCCAAACCACGGACGTTGCTTTGCGCTCCTCGAGGACGTCATCGCCCGCCATGTGGCGCAGCTCTTCCCCGGCATGCCGATCGACGGCTGCTGGCCGTTCCGCGTGACTCGCAACTGGGACTTGAGCATCGACGAGGAGGAAGCGGAGGACCTGCTCGTCACCATCGAACGCGAAGTGCGCCGCCGCGACCGCGGCAGCGCGGTTCGGCTGGAGATCGCGGCGGGCGCCGAGCAGCCCATGGTCGATTACCTGGTCCGGGCGCTGAACCTCGGCGCCGCTGACGTCTACCGACCCGAGGGGCCGCTCAACATTCCCGACCTGCTGCCCCTGCTCGGCCGGATAGAGCAGAAGGAATTGCACGACGAGCCCTTCACGCCCGTCATCCCGCCGCAGCTCGGCGACGCCGAGCGCGACCTCTTCCGTCTGATTCGCGAGCGCGACGTCCTGCTGCACCACCCGTACGAGTCGTTCGACCCGGTGGTCAGCTTCGTCGAGGCGGCGGCCGACGATCCGTCGGTGCTCGCCATCAAGATGACGTTGTACCGCACCGGCAAGGACTCGCCGATCGTACGAGCGCTGCAGCGCGCGGCCGAAAACGGAAAGCAGGTCACCGCGCTGGTCGAGCTGAAGGCTCGCATGGACGAGGAGGCGAACATCGTCTGGGCGCGCGCGCTCGAGCAGGCGGGCGTCCACGTCGTTTACGGTCTCATCGGCTACAAGACCCACTCGAAGGTCGCGCTCGTGGTCCGGCGCGAGGCGGGCGGGCTGCGGCGGTACGTGCACCTCGGCACCGGGAACTACAACCCGGCCACGGCGCGCATCTACTCGGACCTCTCGCTGTTCACCGCCAAAGACGAGTTCGGCGCCGACGCCACGTCGCTGTTCAACCTGCTCACCGGATATTCGAAGCCGCTCGCGTGGAAGAAGTTCCGCGTCGCTCCGATGGGCCTCAAGAACGCGGTGCTGGAGCTGATCGATCGCGAGACGCAGATCGCCAAGGAGACGGGCAAGGGACGCATCATCGCGAAGATGAACGCGCTGTCCGAGCCCGACGCGATCAAGGCGCTATATCGCGCCTCCCAGGCCGGAGTGCAGATCGATCTGATCGTCCGCGGCATCTGCTCGTTGCGCCCGGGCATCCCCGGCCTCTCCGAGCGGATCAAGGTGATCAGCATCGTCGACCGATTCCTCGAGCACTCGCGCATCTGGTACTTCGAAGCGGGAGGCAAGCGGGAGCTGTACCTGTCCAGCGCCGACTGGATGCAGCGCAACTTCGTCCGGCGCGTCGAGATCGTCTTCCCCGTCGAGGATGCGTCCGTGAAGGAACGGATCTTCGACGAGATCCTCGGAACGCAGATGGGCGACAACGTCAAGGCGCGGATCCTCTGCCCCGACGGACGTTACGAGCGCATCGCCCCGGGCACCCACGGAACGGGGCTGACCCCGCTGCGCAGCCAGGAGCGCTTCATGGCGCTCGCGCGCCGTGCCGCGACGCCCGAGGCGCAAGCGGCGGTCGCCTCGCCCGACGTTTTCCCGTCGACGCAACGCCGCCGCGAGCCGCGCCGCAAGAAGCGGATGGGATGATCGCCGCGGCGTTCTCGCTCCTTTGCATGCTCGCCGCGCCGTTGCCGTCGCCGTGGCACCAGGTGGCGCCGGGCGTCGAGACGGCGACGGTCGCCGACCTGGGCGGCGACGCCAACTGGGCGGCCAAAGTACTGCTGGTCGATCCGCAGCTCGCCACGTTCGCGGTCCGATTCGACGCGGCGAAGCCGACGCTCGTGCAATGGCGCCAGCGCTACCCCAGCGCCATCGCGATCGCCAACGGGTCGTTCTATTCCGCTGACGGAGGCGAGGTGCGGCCGACGTGCGAGATCGTGCAGGAGAGCCGCAGGGTCAAAGGCGCCGGGTGCCAGCGACAGGACGCGCTGTGGTTCGGCGCGCGCTCGGCGCTTGCGATCGCGCAGAGCAGCGTGCCCGCATCGGTGCGGCCGCGGCGATTCTTCGCTCCGCCCGAATTTCGCCCCGACCAATGGACCGAAGCGCTCAAGAGCTTTCCCTCGCTGGTGCGGGCGGGCACGCCCGCTTGCTCTGGCATGCACTACTGCGCGGAGTCGAGCCGGACGGCGGCGATCGGGCAGCTGCGCGACGGACGGATCCTCCTCTTCGCTTCGCAATGGCCGGCCGTCAGGCGGGACGTGGCACGCTGGTTGGCGGAGGCGCTTGGCGTGAGCGACGCGGTGAACCTCGACGGTGGCCCCGAAGCGACGCTGGCCTTGAAAGGCGAATCCGCGGAAGACGTGATCGGCACGTACGGCCGCGGCTTGCCTCTCGTCCTCGTCGTGCTCCCGCCTTGACCGAATCGCGCATTTGGAATCCGTCCGGCGTGAGCGACCGTGCGCGTGGCAGGTCGTGAACTGTGCGATGTTGCAAAACCAGCGCAAATCAGGTACTTCGCCTCGCGCTTGGCCGACGGGCAAGCGGCCACGCGATGTGGGAGAGCATGTGAATAGTTTCTCACGTCTGACCGCCATGCCCCGGCAAAGGGACGGTTTCGGAGGTTGATGCTGGTCCTCTTCGCCGCCGCCGCGAGCGTGCTCCTCCTCGCCGTGTATGGCGTCCGTGTCGCCGTCCTCGGCCGGTTCGAGCACGAGCGCGCGCGCAAAGAACCGGGCAGCTTTTTCCTCGGCCGCTTCCTCATCGAGTTCGGGTACTGGTGCTTCTCGCCGCTCGAGCGCGGCGCGCTCGCTCTGGGCGTCACGCCGAACCAGCTCACCGCGGCGTCTCTCGCATGCAGCATCGCTGGCGCGACGGCGTTCGCGCTGGGGAAGCCCGAGGCGGGCGGCGGTCTCGTGATCCTCTGCGCCATCCTCGATGCGCTCGACGGCATGGTGGCGCGCACCAGCGGCACCGCGTCCGACGCGGGCGAATTGATCGACGCCGCGGTGGACCGGTATGCGGAGATCGCCACGTTCGCGGGGATCGCCGCCTACTACCGTACGTACCCGCTGGGGTTCTGGCTGGCGATCGTCTCGCTCGGAGGCGCGCTGCTCGTCTCGTACGCGCGCGCGAAAGGCGAGATCAGCGGGATCGACGCGCGCATGGGCGCGATGAACCGCGGCGAGCGCGCGATGTACATCGGCATCGCCGGGCTGCTCTCGCCGGCGCTCGCCCAAGTCCTCGAGCCTTCTGCCACGCGTCCCGTCTACCACCTCCTGCTGGCGACGCTCGTCCTCGTCGCCGTCGTAGCGAACGTCACCGCGGTCCGGCGGTTCGTCTACATCCACCGGCAGCTGCGCAAGCGCGAGGCGATCGCTTCGGTCGTACCGGATCAGGGCAATCCCCTGAGCGGCTGGATGGGCCGCGCGTGGATGGCATCCGCTCTCGCGACCATCATCGATTACGGGATGTTCACCGTGTTGGTCGAGCTCGCGGGCGTCTACACCGGCACGTCGCGCGCGCTCGGCGCTCTGCTCGGCGCCATCACGAACTTCACGGTCAACAAGATCTGGACGTTCCGCACGCAAGGCGATTCGGTGTGGCACGAGGTCCCGCGGTACGCCGCCATCTCACTGACGTCGCTGCTCTTGAACACGCTCGGCGTCGTGCTGCTCACGGACGGACTGCATTGGAACCCGCTCGTCGCCGCGGCGCTGGTCGGCGTCCTGGTCGGGGTCGGCTGGAACCTGCCGCTGCACCGTTACTTCGTGTTCCGTCACGGCGCGCATCGCCCGCGCCCGGGTCTCGCCTGGATTGGGGCGCTGGCCTCCGGAACCGCCGCGGTCGCCGTCCTGTTCGTCGCGTACGGAATGCCGTTCGCCGAAGAGGGCGTGCACGGGTTCTCCACGCAGATCGACGACGCCGCGAAAGTCACGCAGACGAGCTATCTGCCGAAGCTGCTCCCCGAGGCGTTCTATTCCGAGAGCTATTCGTTCCTCTTCCAGGCCGATGACGGCACCTTCGCACGCGTCCAGTTCCTCGTGAGCAACGCAGGCCTCGAAGGACACGGCGGTGCCGCCGCGCGCGCGGTGCTGGTGGGCACGAACGGAAAGACGATCGAGGACGCCGAGGCGTTCGAGGCCGCGCAGTGGCGAGTGCTCCCGGAGGGCGCCATCGAGATGGGCGCGCATAGCCTGACGATGGGTCCGGATGCGAGCCACCACGTGCACTTCGCGGGCAAGAAGCTGGTCATCGACGCGACCGTGCTGCCGCAGACGCAGGCGGTCCGCCCCGGCGGCGGCCGCGTGACGTTCGACGCGGGTGGACGCGCGGTGTTCGACCAGACCATCTTCGCGCTGCGCAGCAAGTTCGACGGAACGGTGTGGAGCTCCGATCGGGGCGGCCGCCGCGTGCGCGGTTACTGCTACGCCGACACCTCGTACAGCACGATCCCTGCCTACAAGTCCGCGTCGCTCTGGTACCGCATGGAGGCCTTCGACGACTCCGAAGGCACCACGGCGGCCCTCGCGGTCCTCATCCCGCCCGAAGGGTCGCGCCTCGCGCCGCAAGGATGGCTGTACACGAGCAAGGACGGTCATACCGAGGTGCGCTCGAGCGACGTGAAGCTGTCGTTCGAAAAGCCGCGCCGCGAGGCGGGCGGCCGCTTCGAGTACGACGTCCCGCAGCGGGTGGTCGCTTCCGCGCGAGGTGCGCGCAGCGAGAAGATCACCGTCACGATCGATGCCAGGAGGCTGCTCTACAAGGAAGACGTCCTGGGCGAGATGGGTCCCTTGTCACGCTTCCTCGTCAGCGTGATGGCCGCGCCGATGACCTACACGTACGAGAACCACTACGACTTGCGCATCGAACGTCCCGGCGCCTCCCCGGAGGAGCGCGACGGCACTGCCCTGTCCGAATTTGCGTACGCGAACGCGCCGAAGCAGGTCGCGCAGTTCTAGCCTCCTTCGACGATAGAGAGCGGAGCTACCGGGGAGTGCCGGCGTGCCGCGGCCGGTTCATGGCACATTGCTGACGCGGAGCTGCCAGTGTAGAGGTGCCCGCGCATTGCGAAACGCGGTCGGGAATCGAAGCCTGTCTTCGGGCTTCCCACAGGAGAGGTCGGCGTGAAGCTCACGGCTCCTCACATCGAGACGGCGATCCCCGGGCCGAAGAGCCAGGAGCTGGTGCGCAAGGAACAGCAGCACCTCGCCCCGGGGCTGCAGGGATTCGCGTTGATGAGCGGGATCGCGGTCGAGCGGGCGCAGGGCTCGGTCGTCGAGGACGTCGACGGGAATCGTTACGTCGATCTGATCGGCGGCATCGGCGTCAATGCGCTCGGCCACTGCCACCCCGCTTACAAGGAAGCGCTGCACGAGCAGGTGGAAAAGGTGACGGTGGGAAGCTTCACCAGCGCCCCGCGCGCGGAGCTGATCGACGAGATCGCCAAGCTCACGCCGAAAGGCGTCGACCGCGTGCAGCTCTACTCGAGCGGCGCGGAAGCGGTGGAGAGCGCTTTCCGCCTGGCGAAGAACGCGACCAACAAGCACGAGGTGGTCGGGTTCTGGGGCGGGTTCCACGGCAAGACGATGGGGACGCTGGCGGTCAACGGTTCGGGCAACCAACGCACCTATGGGCCGACTCCGCCGGGTCACGTGCTGCCATACGCGAATTGCTATCGCTGTCCGCTCAAGCTCACCTATCCGTCGTGCGGAATCGCCTGCGCCGATGTCGCTCGCGAGCAGCTTCGACACCAGAGCACCGGTCAGGTAGCGGCGGTCATCGTCGAGCCCATGCAAGGCACGGCGGGGAACGTCATTCCACCTCCCGAATTCCTGCAGCGCGCCCACGACATCGCGAAGGAGTTCGGCGCCATCTTCATCTCCGACGAGATGATCACGGGGTTTGGCAGGACGGGGCGTTGGTTCGCCTGCGAGCGCAGCGGCGTGACACCCGACGTGATCACCATCGGGAAGGGGTTCGGGTCAGGTTTCCCGATCACCGGCATCGTGGCGAAAGACGAGCTGGTGCAGGCGAAGCCATGGGCGAACCCCAGCGGCTCGTCTTCGAGCTACGGGGGAAACCCGCTCGCCGCGGCCGCGGCGCTCGCCTCGGTCAGGACGTTGCAACGCGAGAACGTCCTCGCGAACGTACGCAGCGTGGGCGCCGCCATGCTCTCCGAGCTTCGCACCTGGCCCGACCGTCTGCGCTGGGTAGGTGACGTGCGCGGCGAAGGCCTTTTCATCGGCATCGAGCTGGTCGCGGACCGGGCGAGCAAAGAACCGTTGCCACGCAACATCTGCGAGGAGATCTTCCAGGAAGGGCTGCGGCGTGGGCTGTTGGCGATGAGCTACAAGCATGCCATCCGGTTGCAGCCTGCCCTGACGATCGAGAAGGACGTCGGGCTCGCGGGACTCGCGATCCTGCGCGAGGCGATCGCGATTGTGGCGGCGCGCCACGGGGCAGGGTAACAGGGACACCTTGGATCGCGTCCAGCCCATTCCATCCCGGCGGCGAGGGGACCGGTTGTGGGAGCGTTTCGCCGCGCTCGCCATGCGCCGCCCATGGCTGATCGCGGGCGCCGGAGTCGCGGTGCTCGCCGCGGCATCGCCTTTTGCTGCCCGGCTCTACGGCGATCTGCGCACCGACTTGCGGGAGCTGCTGCCGCAGGGCGCGCCGTCGGCGGTTGCGCTGCGGGAGCTCGAGTCGCGCGTGGGCGGGCTCGCCTCACTCGCCGTGGTCGTGCGAACCGACGACCTCAAGGCCGGCGAGCGATTCGTGGATGCGCTCGCGGCGAAGCTGCAGAAGATCCCACGGCACACCGTCGCGCGGATCTTCTGGCGCATCGACGACGAAAAGACCTTCTTCGAAGCGCACGGCGCGCTGTATGCGGACGCCAGCGATCTCACGCAATTGCGTGACGTGCTGCGCGACCGCATCGCGGCGGCGAAGCGCACCGCGAATCCGCTCTTCGTCGCCCTGGAAGACGAAGGGCCGGCGAAAACGGTTCGCGAGCCGGGCATCGAGGAGGCGATGGACGGGGTCCGCAAGGCGTTCGGCCGCCTCGATCACTTCATCGACGGGTATCTGGCCGGCGAGGGTGGCCAGACGCTCGTCGTGCAGGTCTATCCGCCTGGTGTCGCAACGAGGCTGGAGGACAACCAGCGGATCTTCGCGTCCGTGCGCGGCGCCGTAGACAGCCTCGATCCGCGCAGCTTCGATCCGAGCATCCGGGTGGGATATGGCGGCGAGGTGCGCGCGCTGATCGAGAACCAAGAGAACCTGGTGCGCGACCTGCTCGTCTCCAGCTTCCTGGTGCTCACGGCCGTGGGCGGCGTGCTCGTCCTGTACTTCTGGAGCTGGCGCGCCATTCCACTGCTCGTCGTTCCGCTGTTCACGGGCGTCGCGGCGACGTTCGCGATCTCCCGCTGGGTGATTCACTACCTGAACCCGAACACGGCTTTTCTGGGCAGCATCATCGTTGGGAACGGGATCAACGCCGGGATCATCCTGCTGGCGCGCTACTTCGAGGAACGCCGGCGCGGCGCCTCGATGGAGCAAGCGCTGCCGTGCGCGCTGAAGACGACCTGGGTCGCGACGTTCGCCGCTAGCGCCGCGGCCGCGGCGAGCTACGGATCGCTGGGGGCAGTCAGCTTCCGCGGGTTCAACCAGTTCGGGTTCATGGGAACGCTCGGGATGATGCTCTGCTGGGTGGCGACGTACCTGCTCATGCCGCCGCTGGTCGTCCTCGCGGAGCGCGTGCGTCCCTTCCGCGACACCAGAGCGTCGCGCTTCACCGGCTGGGTAGCGGGTCCATACGCGTCGGCGCTGACGCGCTACCCAGGTTGGGTCATCGCCGCGTCGGTCTTGATCATCGGCGGCGCCGTCTGGGGCGCGCTGCGGTTCTCCCGACAGCCCATCCAATACGACTTCCGCCAGCTGGGCAGCCGGAACGGGCTCACCGAGGGAGCGGCGTATTGGGACACGCACGTCGATGCCGTGCTGCAGTCGTATCAGACTCCCACCGTGGTGCTGACGGAGTCGGCCCAGAAGGCCGAAGCGGTGGGCGACGCAATCGAGGAAGTCCGCCTGAAGCAGGGCCGTTCGGGCACCATCGACTCCGTCCAGACCCTGCAGAAGCTCGTGCCGCGCGATCAGCCGCGCAAGGTCGAGCTGTTGCGGGACATCTTCCGCCTCGTCGCGCCTCCTCCGGGAACGCCAGGTCTGATCGATCCGCGCATCCTGCGCGCCATGCCCGACGACTTGCGCCCCACGCTCGTGCGGTTGCGCGAGAAGACGCGCTTGACGCGCATCACGCTCGCCGACGTGCCGCCGAGGCTGAAGCTCCCCTTCCACGAGAAAGACGGCCGCTCGGGCCGGCTCGTCCTCGTCTATCCGACGCTGGAGACCGACTCCCGGCACGGCAAGGAGCAGATCGCGCACGCGAAGCTGGTGCGGTCGACGGCCTTGAGCGTCGACCCCAAGGCTCTCATCGCCGGGCAGATCGTCCTGACGAGCGACATCGTCGATTCGATCACCAGCGACGGCGGATTCGCGGCGGGTCTGAGCTTCTTCGCGGTCGCCGCGTTGACCGTGCTCGTGATGCGCTCCTTCCGCGACTCGACGTGGGTCATCTCGTCGCTGTGCCTCGGCGTGCTGTGGATGTTCGGCGCCCTGGGCGCGCTCGCGCTGCGCCTCAACTTCGTGAACTTCGCAGTCCTGCCAATTACGTTCGGCATAGGCATCGATTACGCGGTGAACTTCTATCAGCGGTACCGGCAATCTTCCGGCGTGGAGGAGTCGCTCACCGCATCGGGCGGCGCCGTCACGCTCTGCTCCGCGACCACCATCATCGGCTATGCGACGCTCGTGACCGCGGACAACATGGCCATCCAGTCGTTCGGATTGATCGCGGTGATCGGCGAGATCACCTGCTTGTCGGCGGCGCTGTTCGCCCTGCCCGCGGTGCTCGCGTTTCGCGATCGCCGGCGCGCCCAGCAAGCGGTCGTGGCCGCAGAGATGCCGCGGCTCGAGCCAGTCGCCCCGCCCGAGCGGCCCAGGCGCGAGGCCCGCGGGCTATGACGCTCCTGTCGATGCGCGAGCGCATCGAACAGCTGCGGCGCGCACCCCGCTTCTTCAGTATCGGAGTGCCGGTGCTTTGTGCCGCGTACCTCGCGCTGGTTCACTTCGTCGCGCGGCTGCAGCCGGAGCACTATCTCGCCGCGGCGCTATTCCTGGTCCTTGCGCTGTGGAGCGACGGCTCGCGTCGCGTCGCGCGCGTCGGGATGCCGTTCCTGCTGTACGGAATCGTCTACGACTCGATGCGCTGGTACGCGGACTACATCCGCTCGCCGGTGATCCATTTGCACGAGCCGTACAACTTCGACCTGCGGGTGTTCGGGATCCACACCGCGGCCGGCACGCTGACTCCCAACCAATGGTTCCAGCGTCACACGAACCCGATTCTCGATTTCGTGTGCGGCCTCTCGTACACACCGTTCCTGTTCATCGGCGAGTCGGTGTTGCTCGCCATCTGGTTGCTCTTCCACGGCCAGGAACGGCGCGCGGTCCGATTCGCCTGGGTTTTCGTCATCTCCAACTTCGTCGGATTCAGCCTCTACTATCTCTATCCGGCGGCACCGCCCTGGTACGTGGCACAGCACGGCTTCACCGTCGACATGAGCGTGCATGCTTCGCCGGCCGGCGCCGTACGGTTCGATCAGCTCGTCGGGTTCCCCGTGATGGCGAGCTTTTATGGCAAAAGCGCCGACGTATTTGGCGCCATCCCCAGCCTCCACGTTGTGTATCCGATGCTGGCGCTCATCTACGGATGGAAGCTGCCTCGCTTCCGCGCGGTCGCGGCCGTCTACCTGTTCCTCGTCTGCCTGAGCGCGGTGTACCTGGACCATCACTACATCCTCGACATCCTCGTCGGGTTCGCGCTCGGTCTCGCCGTCATGGCGTCGTTCCGCGCGGCGGCTGGCCCGCTGGAGGAGCACGAGGAGACGCTCGCGATGGAACCGGATCGCGTCCCGGTCTAGAAGGGCTCGGCGCCGGCGACGCGCTACGCGGTCGCCGGTTCAACGGCGGCTTGGTAGCCGGGCGCTTTCGGCAAGGTGAATGAGAACGTCGCGCCTTGCCCAGGTGTGCTCTGCACGGAGACCTCGCCGCCGTGAGCGACGACGAGCGCCTTGACGATGTAGAGGCCCAGGCCCGTGCCGCCCTTGCGCGTTTGGTCCGCGCGCCAGAATCGCTCGAAGAGGTGCTCGCGGTGCTCGGGTGAGAGGCCCGGCCCATTGTCGCTCACCGAGAATCGCGCCCGCTCAGTGCAATCCTCGACGCCGACGGAGACGCGGCCGCCGGGCGGCGTGAACTTCACCGCGTTCCCCAGGAGATTCGAGAAGACCTGCAGGATGCGATCCTTGTCGCAGAGCACGCGCGGCGCGTCGCCGGCGATCTCGACGGACAACGCGAGGTGGCGCGCGGCCGCGAGGGGGGCGATGAACTCGACTGCCTCGCGCACGAGCGCGGCGGAGTCTTCCGGCTCCGGATGGACGACGAGCTGGCCCGAGTCGATCCGCACCAGGTCGACCAGATCGCCGATGAGCAGCCGCATGCCTTCGGCGGCGCGTGTCAGTCCCGCGAGCGCGCGTCTGGCAGGGTGGTCATCGGGGTTGATGTGCTGCTCGATCAAGCGCGCGCTGAGCAGGATCGAGCTGACCGGGTTGCGCAGATCGTGCGAGACCACGGCGAGCACGTCGTCGCGTGTGCGTACGGCCCGTTGTGCTTCGGACGCCGCGGAGTGCTCCTTCGAGAGGAGGCGCGCGAGCTGCAGCGCATGCCGGTGGTTCGCGAGCAGGACGTAGAACACGAGCGCGCTCACGATTGCTCCGACCAGCAGGACCGCGAGAGGCGTGCGCCCCTCATGGACCCGGTAGAACGCCGGGGTTGCGAAGAGCCGCAGCGTCCACGTGCGCCCCGCGACTGCGAGGGGCTCCAGCCGCTCTTGCTCCGCGCGCGCGGGTTCCCTGGAGCTCGCGTACAGGAGGCCTTCGGGCGAGGGCTGCGAACCGTCGAATACCTGATAGGCGATCGTATCCAGCGCAAGCGGATCCTTGGAGAAGATGCCGCGGAAGAGGTCTCCGCTACGGAACGGGCTGTACGTGAAGCCGACCAGGTCGGCGCCTCGATACGCGGCGACGTAGATGAGGAATCCGCGCTGCGTTTCGCGCTCGCGCTGCTCCTGGACGAGCGTCAATGCCGCGCTTGCCGACGGCGTGCCGCGACGCGCCGCGCGGTCCATCGCTTCGCGACGGGCCGCATCGGAGTACATGTCGAACCCGAATGCCCGCTGGTTCATCTCGTCGAACGGCTCGATGAGCACGACGGGATACGCATCACCCGAGCTCGCCGGCCAGATGTGGAAATCGGGAAAGCCCTCGCGACGCACTTCTTCCTCGAAGGCGCGCTTCGCATCCGGCGGCACGCGCCTCGTGAACCCGATCGCGAGGACGCCCGGATACCGCGTGTCGAGGTCCATGTTGCGCACGTAGGCGCGGAACTCGTCCCGCGTGACCTCGTGTGTTCCCGCGAAAAGGCCGCGCGCCTGCTGCAGAGCGCTCACGTACGTTTCCATCCGGAACGCGATTGCGCGCCGCACTTCCTCGGCTTCCAGACGGAACCGCGCGCCGCGCTCGAGCGTGTCGTATCGACGCGCGAGCTGCCAGGCCAGCACCGTCAAGAGCATGCAGATCAGCAGGCCCAGCCATGCCGCCGAGGTGGGGCTTACGCGCCTCACATGGCGAAGCTAGGTCGAAGACGGTGCACGTGCAGGCGTGCGGTCCCTCTCTACGTAGATCTTCGCATCGAGGCCAACGGCTTGGCCGAGCGTGAGCCCGTCTCGCTCGAGCAGGCGCGCGAGTCCGTCCTGGATTTCGCGAACGGCGCCGGGACCTTGGTAGACGAGAGCCGTGTAGATTTGCACGAGCGTCGCACCCGCCCGGATCCGCCGGTATGCGTCCTCGGGGCCGCCGATCCCACCGACGCCGATGATCGGCAGTCGTCCACCCAGCCGCAGATACAGGCGGGCACAGGCGCGCTCCGCGGCTCCGCGAAGCGGCGCACCGGACAACCCGCCTGTTTCGACCGCGCGGGGATGCTTCTCCACTCCCGTGCGCGCCACCGTCGTGTTGGTCGCGATGATTCCGTCGGCACCCGCGGCAGCGACTGCATCGGCGACCGCGTCGAGGCGTTCCGGCGGCTCATCGGGCGATACCTTCACGAGCAGCGGCACGCGGCGTGCGCTCTCGTGCCGAAGCTCGTCGCGCGTGCGAGCAACGGCCGCAATGAGCGCGCGCAACTCGCCTTCCTCCTGCAGCGAGCGCAACCCTGGCGTGTTGGGACTCGAGACGTTGATGGCCGCATAGTCGCCGTACTCCGCCAGCGCCCGGAAGGCTGCCACGTAGTCGTCGGCGGCGCGGTCGTTCGGCGTGTCCTTGTTGCGGCCGATGTTGACACCGATCGGACCAGGCCGCGCACGGAGCCGCGCCAGCCTGCGAGCCACCCGCTCCGCGCCGGGGTTGTTGAAACCCATCCGGTTGACGATCGCGTGGTGCTCGACGAGCCGGAACAAGCGCGGGCGCGGGTTCCCGCGCTGCGGACGGGGAGTGACGGTCCCGATCTCTACGAAGCCGAAGCCGATCCGGAACCACGCCGGAACGAGGACCTGTCCCTTGTCCATCCCGGCTGCCAGCCCGACGGGGTTCGGAAAATGCAAACCCCACACGGTTTGCGACAGCTGGTTGCGCGTCGGTTGGTCGGGCAAGACGCGCGACCAGGCCCACAACGCGGAACCGGCCATCGTGTGCGCCGCCTCGGCCGGCAGCAGGAACAGAAGCGGACGGACCAGGCGGTACACGCGCGCAGCATAGCCGCTGCGCGCCGTCAGGCGCCGAATTGCGGCAGCTCGGCGTGAGCCGAACCTCGTCGTGTCCGTGAACCGGAGTCGGCCTCGCGCGTCGCGATCGACGAATGACGGCGCGCGCTTGCCGCAGACCGTGACGCCGCGCACAATGGATGGTTTGGACGAGCGACCGAAAGATCCGTGGCGCGACGCGCCGGCCGGGGCCGCCCCGCCCCAAGGTACGCAGGACCTCCTGTTCGAGGCGGCGCGCCGGTTGCGCCGCTGCGAATCCGCCCTGGCGCGCGTCTTCGAGGCGCACGGGTTCGCCGAGGTGATCCCGCCCGCGATCGAGCCGGCCGAAGTGTTCGCCGAGGCGTCCGCCGGCGGCGGCGCCGGAGCGTTGCGAACGGTCGATCGCAACGGACGGCTCCTCGCGCTCCGCGCCGACTTCACGGCCCAGGTTGCACGCATCGCGGCGACGCGCCTTTCGAAGATGTCGCCGCTGCGGCTGTACTACCGCGGAAGCGTGGTGCGCGAATCGGATTTGGCCTCCGGGATGCCTCGGGAGCGCCTGCAGGCCGGATGCGAGCTGGTCGGCGAAGCCGATCCAGCGGCGGACGCCGAGATGCTCGCCCTCGCGGCCGCCTCGCTGCACGCGCTCGGGATAGACCCCGGCGGAGCGCGCGTCGCGGTCGGCACCGTGGGTTACTTCTCTTCGCTGATCGACGCAGCGGGCGCTTCTCCGCGACTTGCTCGCGCGTTGACCGACGCGATCGACCGCAAGGACCTTCCGGGACTGACGCTGCTCTGCAATCGGGAAGTGCCGCCCGGCAAGGCGCGCGACGCGCTGCTGATGCTCGCGCAGCCGCCGCGGCCGCAGACTGAGGCGTCTTCCCTGCTCGCCCGGGCCCAGGACCTCGCGCCGAACGATGCGGCGGCCGCCGCTTTGCGCCGCCTCGCCAACGCGTTGCACGCCGCCCAGGCGCGAAACCTCGGCGCCGAGCTGGAGGTCGACCTGGGTGAGGTGCGAGGTCTCGGTTACTACACCGGCCTGGTATTCAACCTGTACGCCGCGGGCGCGCCCCGCGCCGTCGGCGGCGGCGGCCGATACGACACGCTGCTGGGGCGTTTCGGCGATCCGCGGCCAGCAGTCGGGTTCTCGCTGGATCTCGACGCACTGGTGCCTCTGGCGAGGCCGGCGTGATTACCGTCGCGCTGCCGAAGGGCCGCACGATGCAGGCCGCCCTCGAGCGTTTCGCGCGCGCCGGCGTCGTTCCGGACGAGGATTTCTCGTCGACGCGCAAGCTCATCGTTCCGGCCAGTTCCGCACAGGCGCGGTTCCTGCTGCTCAAGGATCCCGACGTGCCGCTCTACGTCGAGCGCGGCGCCGCGGACGTCGGCGTCTGCGGGCTCGATCACGTTCTCGAGTCAGGCGCCGACCTGCTCGCACCGCTCGACCTGGGATTCGGCACATGCCGCCTCTGTCTCGCGGCTGGGCGGGGAACGGGAGTGGCGAACGGCTGGCGCTCCGGCGAGAGCGGCGCAGAATTGGGCCGTTCGCTCCGCGTCGCCACCAAGTACCCGCGGTTGACCGCTCGCGCATTCGCCCGCCGCGGCGTTCCCGTCGACATCGTTCCGCTCTCCGGATCGGTCGAGCTGGCGGCGGTCGCGGACCTTGCCGACGCGATCGTGGACCTGGTCGAGACCGGCCGCACGCTCGAGCAGAACGGGCTCGTGGTGTTGGAAGAGTTGCTGCAGGTCAGCGCACGCCTGGTGGTCAACCGCGCCTCGTATCGCTTGAAGCTCGAGGAGCTGCTCCCCGTCCTGGAGCGGCTTGGAGGCCCGGCATGATCCCCATTCTCGACCTGGCCGATCCCGAGCAGAGAGCGCGCGCTTGTGCTCTGCGTGCGTCGGCGGAGCTGCCGGCCGACGTGGCGCCGACCGTCGCGCGGATCATCGCGGACGTCCGCAGTCGCGGCGACGAAGCGGTGCGGGAGCTGACACGCCGGTTCGACGGCCCCGATCTGCCCGATCCTTTTCTCCCGATCAGCGAATGGGATGCCCTCGAGTCGCGCTGCGATCCGGCCGTTCGCGCAGCGCTGCAGAAAGCGGCCGAGCGCGTCCGGGCCTTCCATGCGCCGCAGGTGCCGCAGCCCTATGAACAGCGGCTGCCCGACGGCGGCGTGTTGAGGTCGCTCGTCATTCCTCTCGAGCGCGTCGCCTGCTACGTGCCCGGCGGTCGCGCCACCTATCCATCGACCGTCATCATGACCGCCGCCGTCGCGCATCTCGCCGGCGTACACGACGTCATCGTGACGACGCCGCCCCGCCCCGACGGGGGGATATCGCCCGCGATCGCCGCCGCCGCGCGCATCGCCGGCGCGACGCGGATCCTGCGAGCCGGCGGTGCCCACGCCGTTGCAGCGGTGGCCATCGGGACCGACGGCATCCCGCGCTGCGATGCAGTCGTCGGACCGGGCAATGTGTACGTCACGGAAGCGAAGAGGCAGCTCTCCGGCGAAGTTCGCATCGACTCGCTCGCCGGACCGACCGAAGTGGTCATCGTCGCGGACGGGAGCGCCGAGCCGCGTATCGTCGCCGCGGACCTGATCGCGCAGGCAGAGCACGATCCGTTGGCCTTGGCCGTCGTGGTGACGGATGATCGGCGCCTCGCCTCCGCCGTCCAGCGCCATCTCGAGGACGAGCTGCGCCAGCGCCCGAATGCCGTGGCGGAACAGGCGCTGCGCGCCCGTGGCGCCGCGGTCGTCGCACCGTCGCTGCAGGACGCGCTCGCATTCGCGGACGAGCTCGCGCCCGAGCACCTCGAGCTGCTGGTGCGCGACCCCGGTTCGGCTCTCGGCCGCGTGAAGCGTGCTGCCGCGGTATTCGTCGGGCCGCACGCGCCGGTGCCGGTCGGAGACTATATGGCGGGCCCAAATCACACGCTGCCCACCTCGGGCACCGCGCGCTTTGCCTCTCCGCTGTCCGCGTCCGATTTCGTCCGGCGGCAGAACGTCATCGAGTACGGGGCGCGGCAGCTTCGCGCCGATGCGCAAGAGATCCGCGCCCTCGCGGAAGCGGAAGGCTTGACGGCGCACGCGCGCGCCGTCCAGGTGCGGGAATGAAAGCTCCGGAAAGCTTCGTCCGCCGCACCATTCGCCCGCTCGCCGCATACGGACCCCCGCGCGATCCAGCCGCCGTCCCGCTGCACTTGAACGAGAGTCCGACGGATCTGCCGGCGGACCTGAAGCGCGAGCTGTCGGATCGGATCGCCCGCTCCGACTGGAGCAAGTACCCGATCACCAGCGGCGCGCAGCTCGCCATTGCGCTGGCGCGCGCGTATGGCGTGGACGCCGATGCGGTGCTGGTCGGCAATGGTTCGAACGAGCTGCTGCAGCTGTTGCTCTTCGCCTGCATCGAGCCCGGAGACGCTGTCGTCGTCGCCGCGCCGTCGTTCTCCCTCTACTCGTTGCAGGCCGCCGCCCTCGGTGCGCGCGTCGTCGAAGTCGCCTTGCGAGGCGCCGACGGTTCCTTCCACTTCCCGATCGACGAGCTGCTGCGGGTCGCGCAGCAGTCCAACGCCAAGCTCGTGCTGCTCGGGTCGCCCAACAACCCCACCGGAACCACGATGAACGCGCGCGATGCGCGCCGCCTCGCGGACGAAGTCCCAGGCCTCTTGGGCGTCGACGAGGCATATCGCGACTTCTGTGGACAGGACTTCGCGCCGCTGCTCGCCGACGCACACCGCTTGGTGCTGTTCCGCACGTTCTCCAAAGCGCTCGCGGCGGCATCATTGCGATGCGGCGCTTTGCTCGCCGCGCCCGCGCTGTGCGCCGAGCTGCGCAAGGTACAGCTGCCGTACAACCTCAGCGCGGTCACTTCGCTCGTCGCGCAGGCGCTCCTGACCCGTCCGGAGCTCGTGCGCGAGCGCGTGGCGCTGGTCGTCAGCGAGCGCGAGCGCATGGCGGGGTCGTTGCGATCGCTGGGGTGCACCGTGCACGCGTCGGGAGCGAACTTCCTCCTCTTCGAGCAGGAGAAGCGGCCCGCCTCCGAGCTGCACAAGGCGCTGTTCGCTCGGGGTGTGCTGATCCGGAACGTGTCGTCGGCCCGCGACCTCGGCCGCGCGCTCCGCGCCAGCATCGGTCCGCCCCGCGCGAACGACGCGTTCCTCTCCGCGCTGGAGGCGGAGCTGTGAGCTGGTCGCGCGTCCAGGCCGTGATCTTCGACGTGGACGGCGTCCTGCTCGACGCGCGCGCGAGCTATCACGCCGTCGCGGAGGAGGCAGCCCGCCGCGCGGTGAGCGAAGTGGTCGGCGAGCCCTGCACCGCGTCCTTCGATCGCGATCGCGAAGTGCCGCGATTCAAGGCGGCCGGCAATTTCAACGACGATTGGGAGATGGCGCGCGGGATCGCGCTGCTCCTGCATCTGCGCCAGCGCGGCGCCGCGCCCGACCTCCAACGCTTCCTCGACGCAGCAGGCGGGCGCGGGATCCGGGGACTCATCGAGGCGCTCCCTTCCATCGCGCCCATGTACCCACAAGGTCGAATCTCCCGCTATTGCGGAGCTCTGTACGGCGGCCGGTCGCATTGCCGCGAGCTGTTCGGATTCGAGGCGCAGGATGCGCTGCGCGACGCGCCGGAGGACGGACTGTGGCAAAACGAAGAGCTGCTCGCCGATCCGGCGCTGCTCGAGCGCGTCGCCGCCCATTTCCCGGTCGCGCTGTACACCGGCCGCAACCCCGGCGAGGCCGCCCTCGCGCTGCTCCGCTGCGAGCTGCACGTTCCGCAGCGGCTCTGCTGGGTCGCGGACGGGCGCCCGCGCAAGCCAGATCCGGCCGGTCTTCTGTGGCTGTGCAACGAGCTGGTCCGCCCCGGCGGCGAGGTCCTTTTCATCGGCGACACGGCCGACGATCGCACCGCCGCCGAGGCGGCGCGAGCGCGCGGCGCGCCTCTGGTCTACGCTCACGTGGCGGGCCCGGATGAGACGACGCGCGCGCTCTCCCGGCTGCTCGCGGAGACAGGAGCCTGAACGACGATGCCTCGCACCGGCAGCGTGCAACGCAAGACGAAGGAAACGGACCTGCGCGTCAGCGTCGATGTCGACGGCAACGGCGAAGGAAAGGCGGACACCGGGATCCCGTTCTTCGATCACATGCTGGAGACCCTGGCGAAGCACGGCGGGCTGTCGCTCGACGTGACCTGCAAGGGCGATCTCCACATCGACCAGCACCACACCGTCGAGGACACGGGGATCGCGCTGGGAAAGGCGCTCGACCAGGCTCTTGGCGACCGCAGCGGCATCGCGCGCGCCGGATGCTTCTATTTTCCGCTCGACGAGGCTCTCGCGCGCAGCGTGGTGGATCTCTCCGGCCGCTCGTACCTGCATTGGAACGTGCAGCTCGAACAGGGGCCGCGCAGCGCGATGGACCTGTCGGTGCTCGAAGGTTTCTTCAAGGCGGTCGCCGACGGCATCCGCGCCAACGTGCACATCGACCTCATCACCGGACGCGATTTCCACCACGGCGCGGAGGCGGTGTTCAAATCGTTCGCCCGCGCGCTGCGGCAGGCGTGCGCGATCGACAGCCGGATGGGCGGCGTGCCGAGCACGAAGGGAGTGGTGTGAGCGCGGCAGTCACCGTCGTCGACCTCGGACTGGGAAACCTGGGTAGCGTAGTCCAGGCGCTCCAGAGGGCGGGCGGCGAGCCCCGCCTCGCGTCCAGCGGCCGCGACGTCGCTCGCGCGCCGCGCGTCATTCTTCCCGGGGTCGCTGCGTTCGGGCTGGGAATGGAGCGAGCCGCGACACTGGGGTTGCGCGGCGCGCTCGAGGAGGCGCTGGGACGCGGCGCGCCGGTCCTGGGTATTTGCCTGGGGATGCAGATCCTCTTCGAGGAAGGCGAGGAGGACGGGCTGCGCAAGGGTCTGGGGTTTCTCCCCGGTCGCGTCACGAGGCTTCCGGACGGCGTCCAGGTGCCCCACATCGGGTGGCAACGGCTCGAGCGGACTGGCACTTCTCCCCTGCTCGAAGGCGCGCCGAGCCCCTGGGCATATTTCGCCAACTCCTACCGGTGCGAGGCGCCCGCCGAGGTCACGCGCGCCGTCGCGGACCATTGCGGCGTGCGCATCGCCGCCGTCGTGGCGAGGGGCAACGTGCACGGCGTGCAGTTCCACCCGGAGAAGAGCGCGCGCGACGGCGAGCTTCTCCTCGCCCGCTTCCTGCGGCTGCGCGAGGACGCGGCGTGAATCCGATCGTCTATCCCGCCATCGATCTGCTCGGGGGACGCGTCGTGCGGCTGCAACAGGGTGACCGGCGCACCGCGAAAGTCTACTCGGACCACCCCGCCGCGCAGGCCGCGGCGTTCGTGGCCCAAGGAGCGCGCGGGCTGCACGTCGTGGATCTCGACGCCGCTTTCGGCGAAGCGCGCCAGACCGCGCTTCTGCTCGAGATTGTCGAAGCCGCTGGGCAAGTGCCTGTTCAGGTGGGCGGAGGCGTGCGCGACCTCAGCGAGGTGGAGCGCACGCTGACGGCCGGCGCGGCGCGCGTGATCCTCGGCACGGCGGCCGTGGAGCGGCCCGAGCTGGCCGGCGAAGCGGTCCGGAAGTTCGGAGTGGACCGCATCGCTTGCGGGATCGACGTCAAGGAAGGCAGAGCAGCGACTCGCGGGTGGACGGAGGCGCGGGGGCCCGTCGCGGCGGAGCTCGCCTCTACACTCGCACGCAATGGCGTGCAGTGCTTCGTGGTCACCGGGGTCGCACGCGACGGGTCGCTGCAGGGGTTCGACATGCAGCTGCTGCGCGACGTCTCGTTCGCCGCGCCGGACGCGTGGCTCATCGCCAGCGGCGGCGCGGGATCGCTTTCCGATCTGAAGGGTCTCGCCGCGGCTGGGTTGCCTCGTCTCGCCGGTGCGATTGCCGGCACCGCGCTGTACGAGAGCCGGTTTTCGGTGCGCGAGGCGCAGGAGGCGCTCGAGCTCCCGAGGAACGGTGCGTGCTGACGCGGCGGATCATCCCGTGCCTCGACGTGAAGGACGGGCGCGTCGTGAAGGGCGTTCGATTCGAGGAGCTGCGCGATGCCGGCAACCCCGTCGAGCAAGCGCGCGCGTACAGCCGCGCCGGGGCGGACGAGGTGTGCTTCCTCGACATCAGCGCCTCGCTCGAAGCACGCGGCACGCTGCTCGCACTCGTCGAGCGAGTCGCGCGCGAGCTCTCCATCCCGTTCGCGGTGGGCGGGGGCGTGCGCTCCGTCGAGGACGCGGAAGCGCTGCTGCGCGCAGGAGCGGACAAAGTGTCCATGAACAGCGCCGCGCTTTCCGATCCGCGCCTCGTGACGCAGGTTGCCCGTCTGACCGGAAGCCAGAGCGCCCTGCTCGCCATCGACGCCAAGCGCGTCACCGGCGCTCTCTCTTGGGTCGTGCATTCGCACGGTGGAACGCGGCCGACGAACCGCGACGCGGTGAGCTGGGCGCGAGAGGCGGTCGACCGCGGGGCCGGCGAGATCCTGCTCACCTCCATCGACCGCGACGGTACGGCGAGCGGCTTCGACCTGGACCTGACCCATGCCGTGGCATCCGAGGTGCCCGTTCCAGTGATCGCGAGCGGCGGCGCCGGCTCGGTAGAGCATTTCGCGGACGCGTTCGCGGCAGGCGCATCGGCGGCGTTGGCCGCGACCGTGTTCCATTTCGGCACGCTCACGATCGAGCAGGTGAAGAAGGAATGCGCGCGGCGAGGATTCCCGATGCGATGGCCGCTGGAGGATTGAGATGGTTCGCCCCAACGAGCTGAAGTACGACGACCGCGGGCTCGTGCCGTGCGTCGTCCAGGACGCCGCCACGGGCGAAGTGCTCATGCTCGCCTGGCAATCGCGCGAAGCACTCGAGCAGACGATTCGTTCCGGCCGGGCGACGTTCTTCAGTCGCAGCCGCGGCGAGATCTGGGTCAAGGGCGCAACCAGCGGCAACTTCCAGTCGGTCCGCGAAGTCCGCGCTGATTGCGATCGCGACGCCGTCCTCGTGCGCGTCACTCCGGCGGGGCCCGCGTGCCACACGGGTGCACGATCCTGCTTCTTCGAAGCTGTCGCTGGAGCGCCGTCGGCCCTTGAAGCCGTGGGCGAGACGATCGCGCGGCTGGAGCAGGTGATCCGCGGACGGAAGTCCGACGCTCCGCCGGGATCGTATACGGCGAAGCTGTACGCCGACGAGAACCTCCGCCACAAGAAGATCGGCGAAGAGGCGACGGAGCTGGTGATGGCCTCGATGCGCGGCGACAAGGAGAGCATCGCGCGCGAGGCGGCGGACGTGCTGTACCACCTGCTGGTCCTGCTGCAGTCCCATGACATCGGCCTGGAGCGGGTCGCGGACGAGCTTCGCCGCCGGGAAGGAGGGCGGCGCAACCCGGCCTGATCGCCGGCATCCACGTCCCTGATGGGCGCGCATCTCTTCTCGCCTCTGCGGTTGCGCGACGTGACCCTGCGCAACCGCATCGGGGTTTCACCCATGTGCCAGTACAGCTCCCCGGGCGGTCTGGCCACCGACTGGCACCTCGTACACCTCGGCTCGCGCGCCGTCGGCGGCGCGGGCGTCGTCTTCGTCGAAGCCACCGCGGTGGAACCGCGCGGCCGCATCTCGCCCGACGACATGGGTCTTTGGAGCGACGCTCACGCGGAAGCGCTGGCGCGCGTCGCGCGATTCGTCGACTCGCAAGGAGCGGTCTCCGGCATCCAGCTGGCGCACGCGGGCCGCAAAGGTAGCACCGGAGCTCCATGGCGCGGCGGTACTCCCGTGGCCGATCGCGATGGCGGATGGCCCGTCGTGGGTCCGAGCGCGATCGCGTTCACGGACGGCTGGCGGATTCCGGAGCCGCTCGATGCGAACGGAATCGCGCAGATCACGCGCGCCTTCCGCACCGCGGCAGCGCGCGCTCGTGACGCGGGGTTCCGCTTTCTCGAGCTCCACGCGGCGCACGGGTACCTTTTGCACAGCTTCCACTCGCCGCTGTCGAATCGGCGGACGGACGCGTACGGCGGCCGATTCGAGAACCGGGTCCGATTTACCATCGAGGTGACGGAAGCGTTGCGCCGCGAATGGCCCGACCACTTGCCGCTGTCGGTTCGCCTCTCGTGCACCGACTGGGTGGACGGCGGGTGGACCCTGGAGGAGAGCGTCCGGCTCGCCTCGCTCCTCCGCGAGCGCGGTGTCGATCTCGTCGATTGCAGCTCGGGTGGGAACGTTCCGAACGCGCGTATTCCGACGGCGCCGGGATACCAAGTTGCCTTCGCCGAGTTGGTCCGCCGGGGCGCGGGAATCGCGACGGCGGCGGTCGGCCTGATCACGGGCCCGGCTCAAGCCGACGAGATCATCCGCGCCGGCCACGCCGACCTGGTGGTGCTCGCGCGCGCGGAGCTGCGCGATCCCTACTGGCCGCTGCACGCCGCGCGCGTTCTTGGCCATGCGGAAGCGTTACCGGCGCCCCCGCAGTACCTGCGCGGTTTTCCGCGCGATCTCCTCAACTGAGTGGCGGTTCGGCCGTCACTTACCGGACGTCTTTTCGGAAGCAGACGATTCGCTCGACCAGCTCGTACCCGAGCGCAAGATGCGCGCGGATGCTCGTCTCGTTTCCCAGCCGGGAATCGGAAGCGAGCTCCGCGTACCCACGCGACCTGCACCAGTCGAGAGCGGCGGCCATCAGCGCGCGGCCCACCCCCTGGCGGCGGAGGTCCTCGTCGACGAACCAGGCCTCGACATAGCCGACGGGACTGGTCCGGCATTCCTCCGCGTACGCACGCTCCCCGAGCTGGATGAATCCCCCGAGCCGCGGTCCGCGCTCGGCGACCAGCACGTTCGAGGGATCCCAGCTGTCGACGTCTTGCTCGACCTCCGCTTCCGGATGGTCGGGCCAGAGAAGTTTCGCCATGCGCAACAGTTCCGAGCGATCGGCGGCGCGCGAGGCGCGGATGCGAACGGGAAGCACGGCTCACCGCTTCTTCAATTCCTTCACCATCACGATCGCGTCCTCTCCCTCGTCGACGTAGTAGTTCGGGCGCACGCCGACGGCGCGATATTCGAACGCGCGGTACAGCTCGAGGGCGGCCGCGTTCGATCTCCGTACTTCCAGCGTCATGAGCGTCGCACCGGCCTGCATGGCGCGCCGTTCCGTCTCGGTCATGAGCGTGCGCGCGATCCCACGACGGCGGTGCTCGGGCGAGACGGCCACGTTGAGGATGTGCACCTCGTCGTGCACGAGCCAATAGATGACGAATCCGACGATCCGTTCGCTGGCGCGGCCGCCGGCGGCCGTGGTCAGCGGCTCCACGCAGACGAGGATCGTGCTCCAGTCGTGCTCCAGCTCGCGTCGGAACAGCTCCGTCGACCACGGATGGCGGAACGCGGCGCGCTCGATGACCATCACCTCGTCCAGGTCGTCTGGCCGCATGCGGCGCAGCTCGAACCTGGGGCGCAACCGTACGGCCATCAGTGCCTCTCCGCGATCGAGCGCGTGCCGTCGTCGAGCGGGTCGACGATGCGGACGCTCGCTCTGCGGCGCAACTCCGCGAGGAGCTCGGTGAGCATCCTCTCGTATTTTTCCTTGGAAAGCCGTTGGCGCAAGGCCTCGCGATCGCCCTGGGCGCCGGCCGCCTTCCACGCCTCGTCGAGCTCACTGTCGCGCAGCTGCGCCGCAAGCTTGAGACGATTGTCGAGGTACCGCGCGACGCGTAGCTCGCGCCCCAGCACCGCCGCGATCTCCTCGTTCGTCAGCTCCAGCTGCCGCGTGAATGCGTCCCACGCCGCGGAACCGGGAAAGCGCGCGCGAAGCCGGGCGAGCGCCGATTCGACTTCGGCGTGGTCCAGGTCGAATACCTTGAGCCTCTCGACCTCCGAGAGGACGACGCGCTCCTCGACCAGCCGCCGCAGCGAGGCGGCGAGGATCGCGCGATCGAGTGGAGCCGAGGCCATCTGAGGGCCGTGCTGCTCCACCATCCGGATCCGCGTCTCGGCGGCTAGCTCGGAGAGGGTCACCGAGTGCGCGTCGACGACCGCCACGACCTCGTCGACGAGCTGCCGTTCCTGCGGCGCGGCGGCCTGTGCGACGAGGGCGAGGAGCAGGACGAGCCGCATGTGCCCTCGATCGTAACGACCGGCTGCGCGTGCGGTCAATGCGCGGGTGCGTTCGTTGACCACCTGGATTCGTGTGGTTACGGTACGCGCGGCCGTGAAAGACCCATACGCAACGCTCGGCGTCGCCAAAAACGCCAGCGCCGAGGAGATCAAGAAGACCTATCGGAAGCTCGCCAAGAAGCTCCACCCGGATGTGAATCCCGGCGACAAGAAGGCCGAGGAGCGGTTCAAGGACGTCTCCGCCGCGTTCGAGATCCTGGGCGATCCGAAGAAGCGCGCCCTGTACGACGAGTTCGGCGAGGTGGCGCTCTCGAGCGGGTTCGACGAGAAGAAGGCGGAGCAGTACCGCGCGTACCAGCGCGCCGCGAGCGGCGCCGGTCGTGGCGGCGGGTTGTCCGGCTTCGAGGGATTCGGCGGCGGCGGGTTCGACCCGTCGGAGTTCGGCGACCTGGGGTCGATGTTCGGCGATCTCTTCACGCAGCGCCGCCAGGGCGCCGCGCGGCGGCGGGCGAACGAACCGGTCCCCGGAGACGACGTCGAGGCCTCGATCGAGGTGGAGCTGCGCGATGCGGTGCTCGGCGCCGAGCGCGAGATCACCGTGGAGAGGCCGGCGCGGTGCCCGGAGTGCAAGGGAACCGGTGCCAAGCCTGGCACGAAGCCGCAGCGCTGCCCGCAATGCGGTGGAAGCGGCGAGGTGAAGGTGGCTGGCGGGCTGATGCGCGCCACCTGCCCGCGCTGCCAGGGGTCCGGTAGGACCCAGGAGTCGTGTCCACGGTGCGGCGGCGAGGGAACGGTGCTGGAGGCCGCGCGGCTCCGGGTGAAGATCCCTCCGGGCGTGGAGACGGGGTCGCGGGTGCGCCTCGCGGGACAGGGATCTCCGGGAGAGCGCGGCGGCGAGAATGGCGACCTGTATCTGCGCATCACGGTGCGGCCCCATCCGACCGTCCGCGTCGACGGACGCGATCTGTCGCTCGATCTGCCCATCACGGTCGCCGAGGCGTTGCAAGGCGCTGAAGTGACGGCGCCCACGTTCGAGGGACCGGTGAAGCTGAAGATCCCGCCGCGCTCGCAAAGCGGACGGCGGCTGAGGCTGCGCGGGCGCGGGTTGCCGGCGCTACGCTCGGGCGAGACGGGAGCTCCGCGCGGCGATCTCTACGTGGTGTTGCAGATCGTGCTTCCGCCGGACTCCGCGGCTGCGCGAGCTGCTGCGACCGAGCTGCAGAAGCTGTATCCCCCCGACGTGCGCCAGGACGTGAGGCTCTAGATGGGACTGCTCGACAGGCTCGGCATCGGAGGCACGAAGGACGAGCGCGAGGCGCGCGCGGTGGCGAAGCTGCAGAAGAAGACGGTCGAGAAGTACGGGCCGCCCGAGAACCGCCAGGGCGCCATCGAGGAGCTCGGCGAGATGCGCACCGCACGCGCGATCGAGGCGCTCCTGATGCGCTACACGGTCCGCGTCGAACCGGGCATCACCGACGACGAGGAGAAGCAGCGCGTCCTGGCGCTCATCCACCAGGCCGGCGCCGCGGTCGCCGTCCCCGTCCTGAAGAAGTTCATCCTCTCGCGCGACGAGATCTCCTGGCCGCTCAAGGCGTTCTCGGACCTCTTGCCCGAGTCCGAAGTGGTCGCGTTCCTCGTCGAGGCGCTGCGCAAGGCCGCCGGAGAGTACAGCCGCGTCCCGGAGAAGAAAGTGCTGCTGCTCCACGCGCTCGCCCAGCACCAGAGCGCCGACGCCGTCCCCGCTGCCCTGCCCTTCCTCGAAGACATGGACGACGAAGTCCAGATCGCGGCCGCGCAGGCCATGGCGGTGCAGAAGGACGAGCGCGCGCGCGAGCCGCTCATCCAGCAGTTCCTTCGCGCGCACGAGGCGAAGAACGCACGCGTCCGCGAAGCGCTCGCCGGTCTTCTCGCCGACGCGCAGTTCGACGTGAAGGGCTACACACCGAAAGTCGAAGCAGCCCTTCCGCCGGGCTATAAGCTGGACTCCAAGGCGCGTGTGACCCGGAAGACATAGGCCGAGTTCTATTGGCGGCCGGCGAGCCGCTGGCGGACGGCACCGGCGACCATGTCGATCGCGATCTCGTTGTTCCCGCCGTGCGGAATGATGATGTCGGCGTAGCGCTTCGAGGGCTCGACGAAGCCGAAGTGCATCGGGCGCACGGTGTGGAAGTACTGTTCGATGACGCCGTCGAAATCGCGCCCGCGCTCCTTCACGTCGCGTGACAGCCGCCGCAGAGCGCGGACATCCGCGTCGGAGTCGACGAAGACCTTCACGTCGAGGAGCGCCCGCACCGGCTCGACCGCGAGCACGAGGATGCCTTCGAGCAGGATCACGTCGCCGGGATTCACCCGCTGCGTCTCCCCGGTGCGCGAATGCAGCGCGAAGGAATAGACCGGCTTCTCCACCGCGCGCCCGGCCCGCAGCTCGTTCAGGTGCTTGACCAGGAGCTCCGTGTCGAAGGAGTCGGGGTGATCGAAGTTGAAGCGCTTGCGATCCTCCAAGGGAGTGTCGGAGAGGTCGCGATAGTAGGCGTCCTGATCGAGCAGCGCGATGGGGTGGCCGGCGAGCCGCTCCACGAGGCGGCGCGCCACGGTCGTCTTCCCGCTCGCGGTTCCGCCCCCGATTCCGATCGTCAGCGGTCGCACTCGTCCTCCGGCATCTCCTCTATCGCAAAGAGGCACGGACTTCAGCGGAAGCTTGCGCGGGGCGATCCCGCTGGGGGAGGATGACCCGCATCGATGGCCAAAGACTCCGCCGAGATTTCCCGGATTGCCGCCGAAGCCTTGGACATCGCGAAGAGCGCGGGGCAGACCCCCACCACGGCCCATCTGCTCCTCGCCACGTTCACGGTCCCGAGCGCGGCGGACGTCCTGTTGCGCGAGCGCGGCTGCAACGAGGATCGCGTACTCGACGAGCTGTCGCGAGCCCGCCCCGCCGAAACCGCCGAGGCCTTCTCGCAGGCTCTCGACCGGGCGCGGCAGCTCGCTGACGACTGCGGCAGCTCTGCCACGGACGCCCTCCACCTGCTCGTCGCGCTGACCAGGCTCCCGCGCTCCGCAGCCGCGGTGTTGCTCGACGCGCTGATCAATCTCGCCTCGCTGCGCACCACCGCGTTGGGATACCTGACAGGCGCGGTGCCGCGCCGCCGCGCCGCGCAGGACGTGCGCGTCGTGACGACCGAACGCAAGGCCTACGCGCGCCCTGCTCCGGTGGTGCCGCGGACGGCCGTTTCGGGCATCGCGACCGCCGCGGCGGCGGCGCCCGAGCTTTCGCGGCCGCACCCGCCCGCGAGCGCGGCGCCCGCGTCACAGGAGCATCCCGAAGCAACGGGGCAGCAGGACAGAGAACCCCTGATCGCGCCTACCGCCGTTCCGCGCGGCGCGACCATCCCGGAGCCCGTCTCCACCTCGGGCGCGCCGGATGCGGCGCAGCGCTGGGCGCTGGATCCGCGCGAGTTCCCGTACCTCGTGGCGCACGGGCGCAATCTGTCGGTGCTGGCGGCGCGCGGACAGCTCGATCCCGCGCTCGGCCGGGAGGCCGAGGTCGAAGAGGTGCTCGACATTCTCGGCAAGCGCCGCGCGAACAATCCCATCCTCGTCGGCGAGCCGGGTGTGGGCAAGACAGCCATCGTCGAAGGGCTGGCGCAGCGCCTCGTCCAGTTGCGCGCCGAGCGCGTGCTGGTCGAGCTCGACGTCGCTGGGCTCGTCGCCGGGACCCAGCTGCGCGGGTCGTTCAGCGAACGTCTCCTCGGCATCAAGGACGAGGTGCGCGGCGCCGATGGGCGGGTCGTGGTCTTCATCGACGAGCTACACATGCTCATCGGCGCGGGCGCGACCGGCGAGGGGCCGCAGGACGCGGCGAACGAGCTCAAGGCGGCGCTCGCGCGCGGCGAGTTCCCCTGCATCGGCGCGACTACGCACGACGAATTCCGCCGCCACCTGCAAAGCGACGCGGCCCTCGAGCGCCGATTCGTTCCCGTGCTCGTGCGCGAGCCTTCCCCGCGCGCGACCATCGCCATCTTGCGCGGCGCAGCCGACCGGTACGAGGCGCACCACGGCGTTCGGTTCCGCGCCGAAGCGCTCGAGGCGGCTGCTCTGCTCACCGCCCGGTACGTCCGCGACCGCTGCCTCCCCGACAAGGCATTCGCCGCGATCGACCTGGCGGGCTCGCGCGCGCGTCGCGAGGGCAATCCGCAGGTGACCCGGGAGGACGTCTGCCGCGCTGTCGCGCGCATGGCCGGTCTTCCCGAGGAGCGGCTGCTGCAACCGGACGGCGAGCGCTTCCTGCACCTCGAACGTCGCCTTCAGGAAAGGGTCGTCGGCCACGAGGCGCAGCTCGCCGCGATCGCGCGTGTCATCCGCCGCAACTACGCGGGCTTTTCCGCGCAGCGGCCACTCGCGTCGTTCCTCTTCGTCGGCCCGAGCGGAGTGGGCAAGACCGAGACGGCGCGGGTGCTGGCCGAGGAGCTGTATCCGGCGAGCGAAGGCGGAGCACAGCCTGGAGCGTTGGTCCGGATCGACTTGTCGGAATACTCGGAGCCGCACAGCGTCGCGCGCCTCGTCGGCGCACCTCCCGGCTACGTCGGTTACGGCGAAGGCGGGCAGCTCACCGAGGCGGTCCGCCGCCGGCCGGCATGCGTGGTCCTGCTCGACGAGGTGGAGAAGGCGCACCCGGGCGTGCTGCAGCTCTTGCTGCAAGTGCTCGAGGAGGGGCAGCTCACCGATGGCAGGGGGCGTGGCATCGACTTCAGCGGCACCGTCGTCGTGTTGACCAGCAACGTTGGCGCCGCCGCCTTCGATTCTTCCGCGCGCACCGTCGGATTCGGAGCCGCGGAGCGCCCTGCTGAAGCTGCTCGCCAGGATGGAACCGAGCATCCCGGAGCAGCCCGCGCTTTGGAGCAAGCGCGAGGTGCCTTTCCACCGGAGCTGTGGGGACGGCTGGACGAACGGCTCGTCTTCGCCCCGCTCGGCCGCGACGACATCGCGCGCATCGCGATACTGCTCCTGGCAGATTCTTCGCGGCGCCTGTGGCAGGAGCGGCAGATCGCGTTCCGCGGCGGTCCCGGACTGATCGAGCACCTCATCGCGAAAGGCGGATGGGAGGCGACACTCGGCGCGCGTCCGATGCGTCAGACGATCCAGCGCCTCGTGGAATCGCCTCTTGCCGACGAGATCCTCGCAGGCCGCGTGCGCCAGGGCGATCGGTTGGTCGCGAGCGCGAGCGCGAGCGGCGTGGAGTTCCGCCGCGACGGATGACCGCTGCTCTTCGCACCGCCGCGGTGCTGGGCGGCGGTGCCGTCGGCCAGGTCCTCGTCCCTGCCCTGCGCGCCGCGGGCGTTCGGGTCGTGCTCGCGTGGAATCGCACCGAGCAGCGCGGCTGGGACACCGACCTCGAGCGCCTGAAGGACGCTGACCTCGTCTTCCTCGCCGTGAGCGATCCCGCGGTGGAGCCGCTTTGCAGGCGCATTGCCGGACTTCTGCGTGCAGGACAGCTCGTCGTCCACTGCGCCGGTGCGCTCGGCCTCGACGTGCTCGCCTCGGCGCGCGAAGCGGGCGCGCGCACCGGATCGCTGCACCCGCTGCGCGCGATACCGCGCGGCAGCGGCGCGGGGATCCTGCGCGATGCGGCGGCCGGAATCGCCGCGTCCGATGCGAGCGCGCGCGAAGCCCTGCACGAGCTGGCCCGCTCGATGGGGCTGTCGCCCATTCCGGTGAGCGGCGAAGCGCGGCCCCTCTACCACGCCGCCGCCGTGCTCAGCGCAGCCGGTCAGGTCGCGCTGTTTTCGCGCGCCGTGAAGGTCTTCCAGGACGCCACCGGCGCGCCGGAACCGCTCGCGCGCTCCGCGCTGCTCCCGCTCGCGCAGGGCGCTCTCGACCAGCTGACGCAACACGATCCCGCCCACGCGCTGACGGGTCCGGTCGCGCGCGGCGATGCCTCGACGGTGGCGTCACACCGCGGCGCGCTGGACCAAGCGATCCTGCCGCTCTACGACGAGCTGACCCGCGCGATGCTCGCGCTGCGGCCGTCGCCGGAGATCGAAGCCGTGCTCAGAACACGCCCGGCGGAAGCGCGTTCGGCGGCGGACCGAGGCTCCCGATCATCGCGTCCACGTCCTCCGCCACCACGGGCGGCGCTCCCATCGGCCAGCTCGCGATCACCAGCGCGACGTGCTCCCCCGTCCGCACCACGGCGACGCGGCCGCGCGCCTCGTCGGAAACGCTGAACGTGAACCCGTACGCTTCTCCTCCTCGCGCGAGGAGACGGTTCACCTCTTCGACATGCAAGCCTTGCTCGGCCTGCAGATGATCCGCCAGGAGCCGCGCGAGCTGCCGGAGCGAGGTCACGCCGTCGGCGTTCTGCACGATGAGCTGCGCGCCGGTCTCCGGAGCGCGCGCGACGAGCGGCAGGCGCTCGCCATCGGGACCGCGCGTGTCTCCGCGAAAGCTCCAGCGATCGCCGTCAGGACGCTCGATCGAGAAGGCGCCCGACTGCTCGATCCAGACGCGCGGTGCCGTCATGCGCGACTGCGGCCGCGGACTGCGTCCTTGCTCTCGCGTCACCCGCGCCGAAACGGCTGGCGCTATCACGAGCGCGACGCCGACGAGGAGCGGGAGGGGCCGCATGGATCAACGGTCGCCATCCCTCGCGCGACGCGCAACGCGCATGCGCATTGGTTGCTCGGTCGGTCAGCGTGGCGAGGAATGCCGCCGCAGCAGCTCGTTCTCGAGCGCGAGACCGGCTTGCGCGGCGGCCAGCTCGAGGATGTCCAGCTCCTCGATGGCGCGATTCGAAGGTCCGTTGTCGGCATAGACGAGCGCGATCACGCGCTCGCCTCCGACGACGGGAAACACGGCGCAGTGCCCCGACCGAGGCTTGCCGACCACACGCGTGAATGCCTCGGGAAATGCCGCCTCGTCGAAGGAGAGCGATCGTACGGTGGCATCGTCGAGAGCGCGCGTGAGGGCGTTCTTGCTGGAAATCGGGAGCTGCATCCCGCGCGTGAGCTGCGCCAGCGGGTGCCCGGCGGGATTGTTCCCGAAGGCGCCGATCGCGCTCAGCGAATCGCGGCGGACCAGGAACAAGACTGCCCGCTCGACGGATTCGCTGATGATGTTCATGAGGCTCAACGAGATGGTGGTCGAGATGAGGCCGCTGCGCAGATCGCCCACGATGCGGCGCAACCTCGCCAGATTCGAATGCACGCGATCGGCGCGCGAAGCACCGCCTGTCACGGCGTCGCGCCGTACCTGCACCAGGCTCCAGAAGCAGCTGGCGATCACCTTGAGGTCGCCCGGAACGACCGCAGCCGCTCCGGCACCGTAGACGGCCGCCGCAAGCGCCGCATCGGCGGCGATTGCGATGATCAGTGCGCGTGGGCGTGCGCGCCGGAGCTGCTCGACGGCACCCAACGCGATGCCGCCGTCGCGCAAGTCGACCAGCACGATGGGCGGCCCCTCGCCGGGCGGCGGTCCGCCGGCGTCGCGCAGCGTGACGCGGGTGACCGTCGCCTCGTCCCCCCCGACGACCTGCGCGAGCTTGTCTGCGAGCTGCTTGTCCGCGGAGACGACCTGCAGCCGCGGCTTGGGCTCGTCCTCCGCGAGAAGATGGCGCGGCGGACCGCCCGCCTGAGGCGTCGCGGGCAGCGGCGCGGCGGGCGCGACGAAGCTCGTGGGCCCCGGTCCGTCCTGCAGCCGGTTCCGGTCGTCGAACACGCGCAGCGCGTCGATGAGGACGGCCTGCGTATCGAGCCGCAGATGACTGACCACGTCGGCCGGAAGGACGGCAACGTCGTCGATGGGTTTCAGGTCGTCGAGTGCGAACTCGAACGTGCCGCTCGTCCACGTGACCAGCTCGTAGATCGTACGCTCGATCTGCTGCTGCA
>Ga0209474_10000653_pt1 | contig 36997 bp, 28 predicted proteins | sample GraSoiAngelo_145_FD_185902 | JGI IMG/M metagenome (GOLD analysis project Ga0209474, IMG submission 185902) | Grasslands soil microbial communities from the Angelo Coastal Reserve, California, USA - 14_1009_05_20cm (SPAdes) (version 2) | ecosystem: Environmental > Terrestrial > Soil > Grasslands...
GCGCCGCTTCGGACGGGGGCTCGTAGAACGCGCTGTCGATCCCCACCGTGCGGAACAGCGGATAGCGCGCGTACTCCTCGAGCCGCCGGGCGGGCTGCGCGCCGCGGTACGCCCGGTGGTACACGTCACCCGTCCAGCCGTCGTAGGTCCAGGTGGACGTGCCGAACTTGATGCTCGGGGGGATGCGGCTGGCGAGTGCTACCAGATCGGGGGGCGGCGGCGGGAGCGCGCCGATGTCGTCGAACAGCCCTGGGTGATTGCGGCTGGTCATGGGAAGTCAAAATATATCAACAAGTTATCCATCAAGTAACCACCTTGCGGCGAACTCGATATTCGGGATATATTCGGGTCCCATTCTCGGCCTGGACCATGACCCGACCCACCCATCTCACGAGCGACGGCGCCGCGTGCTGCTGGATTCCGCTGTTCCCGCTGCGCTGCGAGACCGCCCGGCAACCCGAGCTCGCATCGCTGCCGGTGGCGCTGGTGGGGCCCGACGATACACGTCGGGTGTGGCAGCTGTCGTCGCTCGCCCGGCACGCCGGGGTGAAGCCGGGGATGACGGTGAGCCAGGCGATCGGGCTATGTCCCGCGCTCAAGCTGTGCGAGCCCGACCCGGTGCATTACGACGCGCAGTTCTCCCGTCTGCTCACGGCGCTGGGCCAGGTAAGTCCGGTGATCGAGCCGGCGGAGCTGGGAAGGGCGTACGTGGGCACCGATGGACTGGAAAGACTGTACGGCAGCGTAGAGCAGATCATTGAAGCCATCAAACGCGGAACGCGAAACGCGGAATGCGGAACAGCAGAGGAAAGTCCGCTCGCCTGTTCCGCGTTCCGACCTCCGCGTTCCGCGTTTCGGGTGGGGTGGGGAATCGGAAAGTTCGTCTCCTGGATGGCGGCGAGCCGTGCAAAACCCGGCGCAGCCGTCATCGTTCGCTCCGGGGAGGAGGGGAAATTTCTCGCCGCCCAGCCGCTCGCCGCGCTGCCGCTCGATTCCGACACGCATCGTCGCTTGCGTCAGCTCGGCATCAGGACGCTGGGCGCACTCGCCGCGCTGCCCGAAGAAGCGGTGGTATCGCAGTTCGGCCGCGCCGGCCGGCGGCTGTGGCTCCTCGCGGCGGGGCGGATTGCCGAGCGGGTGGTGGGGCGGGTGGCGCCGGAGCCGATCGTCGCCGCGCTCGCGTTCTTTTCGGCCGTCGGCGAGCGGGAGCTGCTGGTACACGCGCTCGACCGGCTGATCGAGCGCGCGCTGCGGGATCCGCGTCGCAGCGGCTGGCGGGTGCAGGTCGTCCGGGCGCGCGCCGAGCTCGAGCACGGCGCGTCGTGGCTGGTGGAGGCGACGCTCAAGGACCCGTCCGCGGACCGGGCGCGCATCGCGGCGCCTCTCACGACGCAGCTGGAGCGGTCGCCCCCCGCCGGGGCGGTGGAGCGGCTGGTCGTCGAGTTCACCGCGTTCGTCCCCGGCACCGCGGAGCTGCAGCTGTTCGCGCGCGACGCACAGGCGGCGGCGCGCGCCGGGCGACGTCGCGCGCTGCGGAGCGCCGCCCAGGAGATCAAGCTCCGGCTCAAGCGCTCGTTGCTCTACCACGTCATCGAGGTGCAGCCGTGGTCGCGGCTCCCGGAGCGGCGGTATGCGTTGATCGACTTCGAAACCTAGTGCGGAGTGCGGAGTGTGGAATGCGGAGTGGAACAGACAGACTTCGAGCCATCAACGTTCCCCAACCTGTGGTAGTGGAGCTCGACGTCTGCGGATCGCCGACAAAGATCGAAATGCGGAGTATTGATGATCGAGGGTCGGTGACGATCGAAGCCGTCCGGGAAACATGGCGGATCGATGACGAATGGTGGAGGGAGCCTGTCAGACGGAAGTATTACGAAGTGCTTGTCGAAGGCGGAGGACGGGTGGTGCTATTCGTGGATCTCGTAACACTGGAGTGGTTCGTGCAAAAACCCTAGCGAATGGGGTGGTCGGAGCACGGCATCGAAGCTTTCCCTTCTATTCCGCATTCCGCACTCCGCATTCCGCACTTTATGTATATCGAGCTCCACTGCCACTCGGCCTTCTCGTTTCTCGACGGCGCTTCCCTCCCCGAGCAGCTGGCGCTCACCGCGTCGCAGCTCGGCTACCCGGCGCTCGCCCTCACCGACCACCACGGGCTGTACGGCTCGATGGCGTTCGCGCAGGAATCCCAGAAGCTCGGCCTGCAGGCCATCACCGGCGCGGAGCTGACCCTGCTCGACGGTGCTCACGTGACGCTGCTCGCCGAGACGCCCGAAGGCTACGCGAATCTCTGCCGGTTGATCACTGAAGCTCATCTCGGCCGTGCAGACCGGCGCGACCCGCGGCTCGACTTCGCCTCGCTCGAAGCCCGGCATGCGGGACTGATCGTGCTGTCGGGATGCCGGAACGGACTGCTCCCCGGGGTGTTGCGGCGCGACGGCCCGGCCGCGGCCCGCCGCCTGGCGGAGCGGTGCCGCGCGGTGTTCGGGAAGGAGAACTGCTACGTCGAGCTGCAGCGAAACTACGTCCGGGGAGACCTGGCCCTTACTCGAGCGCTGAACGACGTCGCTGATTCCGTAGGACTTGACGTCGTGGCGTCGGGCAACGTGCACTATCACAAGCGCGAGCGGCACCGGCTGCACGACGTGCTGGTGGCGATCCGGCACCGCACCACGCTCGACGGCTCTCACAACGTGCGCCATGCGAACAGCGAGTTCTTCCTGCGGCCGCCGCAAGAGGTCGAGGAGCTGTTCCGTGACTGTCCCGATGCTGTCGCCAATACAGCCGCACTGGCTGAACGCTGCAGGGCCTTCGACCTGACGCGCGACCTGGGGTACACCTTCCCCGACTTTCGAGGGGCGGACCTCACCCCCGCCCCACGCGCCCTCGCCGAGCTGTGCCGGGCGAAGCTGGAAGAGCTGTACCCCGCCGGCTCGCCGCACCGTGACGACGCCCTGCGGCGCCTCGAGCAAGAGCTGACACTCATCGAACACCATCGACTCAGCGGATTCTTCCTCGTCTATCACGACCTGTTCGACCTGGCGCGGGAAGTGGCGGCGGGCGTGCGCCGCGGCAGCCGGCGGGCGCACGCCAACCTGCTGCCCGGCCGCGGGCGCGGCTCGTCGGTGTCGTCGATCGTGTGCTATCTGCTCGGCCTGTCGCACATCGATCCGATCGCGAACGGGCTGTTCCTGGGACGGTTCTTGAACGACACCCTCGCCTCGGTGCCGGACATCGATCTCGATTTCCCGCGCGAGATCCGCGAGGAGCTGATCCGGCGGGTCTACAAACGGTACGGCGACGAGCACGTCGGGCTGGTGTGCTCGTTCCCCACCTACCGCCTGCGCTCCACGGTGCGCGAAATCGGCAAGGCGCTGGACCTGCCACCGGGCGAGATCGAGCAGGTGGCACGACTGGCGGACCGGCGGTCGGGGGGACTGGCGGACGAGCTGGAGCAACTGCCGGGCTTCGCGGGCCGGACGGCCGCCCCGCTTTGGAAAGAGCTGTGCGAGCTGGCGGAGGAGGTCGCCGGACTGCCCCGCCACATCTCCCAGCACGTGGGCGGGATGGTCATCTCGAGCCGGCCCCTGGTCGAGATCGTGCCGCTCGAGCGCGCCGCGATGGAAGACCGGGTGGTGTGCCAGTGGGACAAGGATTCGTGCGACGACGCGCGCTTCATCAAGATCGACTTCCTGGCGCTCGGCATGCTGTCGCTGGTGGAGGAGTGCGTCGAGCTGGTCGCCGGACGAGCGGGCACCCCGCCCGATCTCTCGCGCATCGACTTCACCGACGCCGCGGTCTACGACCGTATCTGCCGGGGCGACACGGTGGGGCTGTTCCAGATCGAGAGCCGGGCGCAGATCCAGATGCTGCGGCGCACCCGACCCCGCAACCTCGAGGACCTGGCGGTCGAGGTCGCGATCGTCCGCCCGGGCCCGATCGTGGGCGGCGCGGTGAATCCGTACGTGCGGCGCCGCGAAGACCAGCGCCGCGCCCGCGCGGCGGGCCGGACCTACAAGCCGCCCCTCGACCATCCGCTGCTCGAGGAGGCGCTCGCGGAAACGCTCGGCGTGATCCTCTATCAGGACCAGGTGCTGCAGGTGTGCCAGGCGCTCGCGGGATTCACGGCGGGCCAGGCGGAGGCGTTACGGCGCGCCATGAGCCGGCGCCGCAGCCGAGAAATGATGGCCGAGTTCTGGGAGGAGTTCCGGGACGGTGCCGCGGCGCGCGGCGTTCCCGAGACGACCGCCGAGCGGGTATTCACGCAGGTGATCGCGTTCTCGGAATTCGGGTTCCCCAAATCGCACGCCGCGGCGTTCGGGCTGCTCGCCTACCAGTCGGCGTGGCTCCGGCACTATCACCCGGCCGAGTACTACTGCGCGCTCTTCAACAACCAGCCGATGGGGTTTTATTCGCTCGACGCGCTGGGACGGGACGCGAACCGCAATGACGTCGGGATTCTGCTGCCGGATGTGAATGCGAGTGATGTGTGGTGCACGATCGAGCGGGATGCGGGATGCGAGATGCGGGATGCGGGTGCTGTGCGGGTGGGGCTCGGGTTTGTGCGGGACTGGAGCGAGGAGACGGCGACCGAGCTCGTGCTCGAGCGGGAGCGGCGCGGGCCGTTCACGAGCATCGGCGACCTGGCGCGCCGGGCGCCGCCCCGGCTCAAGCGCACCGCGATCGAGCATCTCGTGTGGGTGGGCGGGTGCGACGGCTTCGGGCTCACCCGGCGCGAGCTGCTGTGGCAGGTGGGACTGTGGCTGCCGCCCGAGGCGGCCCGCGACTCGGACGCCCGCGCGCGCCGGCAGCTCGAGCTGGCGCTCAACCATCCCCACGAGGGGCTCCGCTTCGGCGGCCTCGCGGCGGAGGAGCGGCTGCTCGCCGAGTACGCAGTCCTCGGGTTCGCGCCCGGCGGCCATCCCCTGTCGCTGCTCAAGGGAGCGTTGCCGCCGGGCGTGGTGCAGAGCGACGCGCTCTCCGGCCGCGAGCACGCGACCACGGTCGAAGTCGCCGGGCTGGTGGTAGCACGCCAGCGGCCTGAAACGGCCAAGGGGTTCGTCTTCGTGCTGCTCGAGGACGAGGCCGGAATGGTGAACGTGATCGTGCGGCCCGACGTGTACGAGCGCTATCGCCCGGCCATCCGCGGCGAGCCGCTCTTGTGGGTGCGTGGCAAGCTCGCCAAGGACGACGGGACGGTGAACGTCATCGCGGAAGAAGCGCGGCGGCTGCGGCTTAGTGCGGAATGCGGAGTGCGGAGTGCGGAATCGACAGAAGACCCTTCTACTCCGCATTCCACACTCCGCAATCCGCACTCGCCATATGAGTTTCTCAAGACGTTCCGTCGCCTCGCGCCCGAATCCAAGGATTGGGGCTAGCGCCATTGACATCGCCTTCACGCCGGATAGCCTTGCTCGATGCCCATTCCCACGGAACCCGTCGGCAGCATTCCCAGGTCCACCGAGCTGATCGCGGGGATGCAGCAGTTCGCCGCCGGCCGCCTCTCGCGCGACCAGCTCGCCCGGCTCCAGGACGATGGCGTGCGTGACACCATCAAACGCTTCGAAGCCACCGAGTCCCCGGTGATCAGCGACGGGGAGCAGTCCAAGCCCAGCTTCGCCACCTACCCGATTCACGGGCTCGCGAGCCTCGCGCCCGATGGCGTCACCATCCCGTTCGCCGACGGACACACGCGGCGGCTCCCCCGTCTGACCGCGGGGCCGTTCCGCTACCAGACCTACGCCGATGCGTATCTCGTGGCCGCGCGGGCCCATACCCGTGTGCCTGTGAAGCAGGCGGTGATCGCGGCCTCGGCCCTGAGCCTGCTGTATCCCGAGGACGGGATCCGCGGATACCCGCGCGACGCGTTCCTCCAGGATCTCGTGCGCGAAGCGGAGACGGACATCCGGCGCTGTCTGGCGGCGGGCGCGCACGTGGTCCAGATCGACTTCACCGAGGGCCGGCTCGCGGTCAAGCTCGATCCCACCAAGGGAGTGCTCAAGGCGTTCGTGGACCTGAACAACCGCGTGCTCGATCGGTTCACCGCGGACCAGCGCGGCCGGATCGGCGTCCACACCTGTCCCGGCGGAGACCAGGACTCGACGCACAGCGCGGACGTGGACTACGCGGAGCTCCTGCCGACGCTGTTCGAGCTCAAGGCAACGAGTTTCTACATCCAATGCGCCAGTGAGCCGGATCGCGGCAGGGCATTGCGCCTGGTGAAGCAGCACGCCAAGCCGGGGCAGCGGATCTTCATCGGCGTGACCGACCCGATCGATCCGAAGGTGGAAACGCCCGAGCAGGTGCGCGACCGCGTGCTCGAGGCGGCGGAGTACATCCCGCTCGACCGGCTGGGGACGACCGATGATTGCGGGTTCGCACCCTTCTCTGACGACACCTCCACGGACCGGGACACGGCGTTCGCCAAGATCCGCGCGCGCGTGGCCGGCACTGCCCTGGCGGCACGGAAGCTGCGCGTGGGCTAAGACCATTGCCATGCGGACACTCTGGACCGCCGTCCTCGTCCTGACTGTCGCCCACCCCGCGCCGGCGCAGCTCCGGGAGGTCCGCCCCGCGCGCACCGCGTTCGCTGTCGGCTGGTCGGATGTCACCGGTTACGGAACCGCTATCGCCGCTTTGGAGCGGTTTCCACGGGCTCCGCTCGGTGTGGGGATCGCCGTCGGAGCCGGTGGGATCGGGGGGCACGCGCAGATCCAGCTGCCCAACCCGTTCCGGCCGCCCCGGTACCGCGATGAGCCGTTCGAGTCCGTCATGTACCTGAGCGGCGGCGTGGCGCGCTTGTTCGGCCGCGACGCACCGGGTATGAGCTCGGTGGAGTGGGCTGTCATGATCGGAGGGGAGGTGTGGCCCCGCGTGAGGCCGTGGCTCTTCGTCGACCTCGGTTTCGGCTTCGTCGGCCCGATCGGCGGCGCGGCGCCCGGGGGCCGCCTGGGCGGCCCCGCATTCCGTTTCCTCGTAGGCTGGGCGTTCTGAGCGCCGAATCAATCCGGTACCTTTCGGGATCACCAGGGAGGTAGGTTTCGTGTCGCGTCACGAAGTCACAACGCTCGCCGGCGGCTGCTTCTGGTGCCTCGAAGCCGCGTTTCAGCAACTGAAAGGCGTCGAGCACGTGCAGTCCGGCTACGCGGGGGGTCATGTGCCCAACCCGTCGTACGAGGACGTGTGCACCGGCACCACCGGTCACGCCGAAGTCGTGCAGATCAGCTTCGATCCCGCTGTCGTCTCGTTCGACGAGCTGTTGCACGTGTTCTTCACGATTCACGACCCTACGACACTGAACCGTCAGGGCGGCGACGTGGGCACGCAATACCGCTCGGCGATTTTCTACCATTCTCCCGAGCAAGAGGCCACGGCCGAGCGGGTCATGGCCGAGCTTCGGGCCGGCAAGGTGTGGGACGATCCGATCGTGACCGAGCTCAAGCCGCTCGCGGCGTTCTACCCGGCCGAGGAGTACCACCGCGACTATTTCCGCCGCAACCCCAACCAGGGCTACTGCAGCGCGGTGATCGCGCCCAAGGTGGCCAAGGTCCGCAAGCTCTATCTCGACAAGTTGAAGCAGCCGACGGCCTGAACGGGCTCCAGACTTAAGGAGACACACATGCTGCGTTGCGCGATGCTCGCCCTCCTGCTCCTGGCGCCGGCAGCGGGCGTCGCCCAGGCGCCGCCGGCGGGAGCGAGCGAGCCGTTCGTGGTGGAGTACTACTACAAGGTCCGCTGGGGCTATGCCGACGAGTTCATCCGGCTCTTCAAGAAGAACCATTTCCCGGTGTTGAAGCGGCAGATCGAGCTGGGCCACGCGCAGCAGGTCAGCGCGGAAGCGCCGCGTTTTCACGGCACCGAAGACGGCCGCTGGGACTATCGCGTCACGATCGTGTGGAAGAACGCCGCCGCGCCGCACGAAGCGTTCCCCGAAGCGGAGCTCAAGCGCCTGTTCCCCGACCAGGACACCTTCCGGCGCGAGGAGCAGCGGCGCTTCGAGATCCTCGCGGCGCATTGGGACCTGCCGGTGGTCGGCGTCGATCTCACCCGGCCGTGAAACGGCTGCGCGGCGCGGCCTGCCTGCTCGCCCTCTGCGCGACGCGCCTTTCCGGCCAGGCGCGCGTCTTCTACGCCTCGGGAAGCGTGGACGAACCGCCTCGACGGCTGTCGGGCCCGCCGGTGGAGTACCCACGCGCACTGCTGGTGCGCCATGTGCAGGGCGTGGTGCGGGTGGCGGCGATCGTCGATACCTCGGGGCGGGTCGAACCGGCGTCGGTGGAGGTGTTGTCCACGCCCGACTCCGGCTTGAACGACGCGGTGAAGCAGATGATGCTGGCCTCGCAGTTCTCCGCCGGTCGCCTCAAGGGCGCCGCGGTGCGCGTCATGGTGCAACTGGGCGTGGACGTGCGCCCGCCCCGGTTGCGCGCGACGGAGCTGGTGGGGTCGGCCCGCGCTCAGCTGGCGGCCCGGCGGCCCGACAGCGCGCTCACCCTGCTCGAGCTCGCGCTCGATACGTCGCTCACGCATCCGACCGATGGAGAGCGGGTGTACGCGCTGCTGGTGCGGGGCGCCGCCGCGTCGCGCGCCGGCCGCGACAGCGCCTCCCGCGCCGATCTGGGAGAGGGCCTGGCCCTGTATCAGAGCCTCACGGCCCGCGGCGTGGACCTCGCGCCCTTCCTGCGCCGCCTGGCCGACTCCGTGCGGCTCGCCCGGCGCGGAAGCCAGGGGGCGAGTCCAGCCATGCCGGCCCCGAGCACGGTCGACCCGGTGGACGAGCAACCCGTGCTCGTATCGCATCCGGCGATCCGCTATCCGCCCGAGATGCAGGCGCTGCGGGTCGGCGGCACCGTCGTGGTGGAAGCGGCGCTCGATGCGACCGGCCATGTAGAGCCCGGGTCCGCGAAGATCGCGGAGACTCCGAACCACGCGTTCGACGCGGAAGCGCTGCGGGTGGTGCGCGGCTCGGTCTATCGCGCCGCGCGGCGCGAGGGGCGACCGGTGCGCGCCGTGATCCGGCAGGCGATCAGCTTCGTCAACTACTAAGCGCGCGCAGACGCCGGTCTGGGACCGGTCCTGCCGAGATAGGCGCGCACCAGCGGTGTTGCGCGGCCGCGCACCAGCGCGGCCTTGAGCCGTTCACGCTCGTCTGGCGTCGTCTCCACGAGGTACCGCTCCCCGCTCCCGCTTCCCTCGCGCACGGCGACGGGGATGCCGTCGCGGTACAGGATGCGGTTGGTCGCTAGGGCGGGCACGACGTCACCCGGCGTTATGATCCCAGCCAGGTTGAAGGGATCGGCGCCGCTCACCGCGACCAGCTGGCCCGTCGGCTGCTCGCGCCGCACGGTGCGCAGCAAGCCCACCGCCTCGGGCAGGGCGTACTGCTCGCCCGAGAAGCCGCCCACAAACCGGCCGCCGCGGATCTCACCCCGCGCTTCGAGCCGGCGGTACGCGCGCAGGATGTCGCGCCACGGGGCAAGCAGCGTCTCGCGCGTGGCCAGCCGGCGGAACACGACGCCGTAGCGCCGCAGCAGCTGCCACGCCACGGCTTCGGCGACCTGCTCCTCGGGCAGGGCCACGGGACTCCGCACGCGCGACCACCGGCCCGCGGTCTCGACGCCAAAGGGCGCCACCTTGCCCCGGCGCCGGAAGCCACCCACCGGGCGGCGGCGGTCGGATGGGACGAGCAGCGCCCGCAGGCCGGCGAAACTGTCCGCCGTGACGAGTCCCCACGCCACCAGCTCCCCCAGCCCCTTCTCGACCTCGGTGCGCAGCAGCCCGGTGGCGTTCACGAGATCGCCGAAGAACGAAGCGCCGCGCCCGTCGAGCGCCCCGGCGATGGCGCGGCCCGAGTGTGAGAGCGGCAGCTCCGCGGGATCGGGCTGCGTGGTCAGGGACCTCCAGGTCGCGCCCCGCTCGCGCCGAAACAGGGCGACCGGCGTCGTGCGAATGGGCCCGGTCCTTCTGCTCCGCGTTCCGCCTTCCGCGTTCCGCGTTCCGCTCAACCTTCCCCACGCGATTTCCCCGGAAAGACACAGGCCGTCGAGCCACAAGGGGTCGTACTCACCCACCCGGGCGGGGAGCAGGTCGGTCTCCCACGCGCCTGCCGCCGCCTCGAACCCGTCCAGCAGCTCGAGCACCGCCGCCAGGCCGTCCGGGCCCTCGGCGCGGGCGTCGGGGGTGAGCCGCTGCCAGCGGAGCAGGAAACGCATGAAGTCGGCGGCGCTGACGGGCTCGATCTCCTGGCGCAACCGGTCGAGCGTGTACCGATGGATGCGCGCGAGCAGCCGGCGCTCGCACCACTCGAGCTGCGCGACGCCGGGCGTGAACTGACCCCGCAGCACGAACCCCTCGTGCTCGAGGGCGCCGAGCGCGAAGTCCACGTCGGACGGCGGTACGCCGAGCGCCGCGGCGATCGCCTCGGCTGTGGTGGGACCGACGACCTCGAGCCGGCCGCGCACCAGCTCGCGCAGGGCGTCCTCGCGGGTCCAGGTCCTGGCGCGGTCGCGTCCGGGCACCACGACAGCGGGCTCGTACCGAGTATCGGCGAATGCAGCCTCAATTAGCGGCACGCGCTCCGTGGCGATCCACAGCCGGGGCTCTCGCAGCAGGGCGGTCGCGCGTCCGGCCCGCGCCAGCTCCTCGAACCACACGTGCGATTCCGCATTCCGCATTCCGCATTCCGCACTCGTCAGGGCGCCGCTGACGAGTAACGCATCGTGGAGTTCGTCGGCGGAGCGGGCGTCCGGCCACGCCTCGTCTCTCACGCGATCGATCGCCGCCTGATCGAGCCGGCCCAGCTCCTCCGCCGTCTTCACGTCGAGACCGCGGCGGGTGATCACCGCCTGGGTGCGGCGCTCCTCCAGCGGGGCGTCGTCCAGGAACGCGTAGGGCTTGGCGTTGATCACCTCGTGCGACAGGGGCGACGGCTCGGTCGTGTCGCGCGCCACCAGCCGGCAGCGCCCGGCATCCATCTCCTCGAGCACCCGCTTCAGACCCGGGAAGTCCATCGCTTCGAGCAGGCAATCCTGGATGGTCTGCTGCACGAGCGGATGATCCGGAATCTCGCGATCGCCCACCAGGTTTTCGGGACAGGCGAGCTGGTCGGGGAAGACCGCCGCCACCAGGTCCTCCGCCTCCATGCGCTGCAGCGGCGTCGGCACCTTTTTGCCCCCGCGAGCCCGCAGCACCGCCAGCGCTCGCGTCGCGTTCCAGCGCCACCGGGTACCGAACATCGGCGCGTCCAGCATCGCCTGCACGAGCAGCTGCTCGGCGGTAGCCGGTTTCAAGTACTGGAACACATCGTCGAGCGGGAAACTGTGGTGCGGCCCGAGGGAGATCACGATGGCATCCTCGGTGGCGGCCGCCTGCAGCTCGAAGTTGAAGCTGCGGCAGAACCGCTTGCGCAACGCCAGGCCCCAGGCGCGATTCACCCGGCTCCCGAACGGCGCGTGCAGCACCAGCTGCATCCCCCCCGCTTCGTCGAAGAAGCGCTCCAGCACCAGCGTCTGTTGTGTGGGAATGACGCCGAGGATCTTGTGCGACGCGTCGAGATACTCGACGACCTGCCGCGCCGCGGCCTCGGGCAGGCCGGGGATCTCGCCGCCGAGCCAGGCGAGCGCGTCGGTCATATTCCCCAGCCGGCTCGCGATGTCCTGGCGCAGCCGCGACACCTGCACCGACAGCTCGGGCGTGCGCCCGGGTGCTTCGCCGGTCCAGAAGGGGATGGAGGGCGGTTGCCCCTGCGCGTCCACCACCCGTACCTGGCCGGATTCGATCTTCCGGATGAGGTACGAGCTGTTGCCGAGCTGGAAGATGTCGCCCGGCATGCTCTCGATCGCGAAGTCTTCGTTGAGCGTGCCGACGAATGTCTCGGTGGGCTCGAGCATCACGCGATAATCGCCGACGTCGGGAATCGCGCCCCCCGACGTGAGCGCGGCGAGGCGGGCGCCGCGCCGGGCCTTGAGGCGTCGGTTCACGCCGTCGTAATGCACGTACGCGCCGCGGCGCCCGCGCCGGGTCGTGAACCCGTCGGCGAGCATCTGCACCACCGCGTCGAAGTCTTTGCGCGGGAGATCGCGGTAGGGGTAGGCCCCGCGCACCAGCTCGTACAACGCCGCCTCGTCCCACTCTTCGCACGCCACCGCCGCCACCACCTGTTGCGCGAGAATGTCGAGCGGGTGGTCCGGGATGATCAGCCGGTCGAGCTCCCGCTCGCGCGCCGCCCGCAGCAACGCCACGCACTCGATCAACTCGTCGCGCGACAGCGGAAACACCCGTCCCTTGGGCACGGCGGCGAGATGATGGCCCGAGCGGCCCACCCGCTGCAGCAGCGTCGCGATCGATCGGGTCGAGCCGATCTGGCACACCAGATCCACGGCGCCGATGTCGATCCCCAGCTCGAGCGAGGCGGTGGCGACGAGCGCCTTCAGCTTCCCGTCTTTGAGGCGGGTCTCCGCATCGAGCCGCTTTTCCTTGGAGAGGCTGCCGTGGTGCGACGTGACCTGATCCGCCCCCAGGCGCTCGGAGAGATGCAGCGCGAGCCGCTCCGCCAGCCGCCGGGTGTTCACGAACACCAGCGTCGTGCGGTGCTCCGAGATCAGCTGCACCAGCCGCTCGTAGATCTCGTCCCACACCTCGGCCGCCATCACCGCCTCGAGCGGCGACGACGGGATCTCGATCGCGAGATCGAGCGTGCGGGCGTGGCCGGAGTCAATGATCTCGGGAAGCGGGATGCCGGATGCGGGATGGGTGCCAGCTCCGACGAGGAAGCGGGCTATGTCCTCGATGGGCTTCTGCGTGGCCGAGAGCCCGATGCGTTGGAGGCGACGGCCGGCCAGGTGCTCCAGCCGCTCGAGCGTCAGCGCGAGATGGCTGCCCCGTTTGTCGCGCGCCACGGCGTGAATCTCGTCCACGATCACGGTCCGCACGCCCCGCAGCATCTCGCGTGCGCGCTCGGACGTGAGGATCAAGTAGAGCGACTCGGGCGTGGTGACGAGGATGTGCGGCGGCCGCCGCACCATCTCCTGCCGCGCCGGCGCCGGCGTGTCGCCCGTGCGCACCAGCGTGCGGATCTCCACGTCGGGCAGGCACAACGCTTCCAGCGTGCGGCGGATCTCGGCCAGCGGCTCGGCCAGGTTTTTCTGGACGTCGTTCGAGAGCGCCTTCAGCGGGGAGACGTACACCACCTGCGTGCCATCGCCCAGCGTGCCGTCCAGCCCCTGGCGCAGCAGCGAATCGATGGCCGCCAGGAAGGCGGCGAACGTCTTACCGGAACCCGTGGGCGCGGCGATCAGGGCGTTGCGCCCGGCCTGGATCAGGGGCCAGGCGTGCCGCTGCGGCTCGGTCGGCTCCCGGAAACGCGACTCGAACCAGCGCCCGATGGCGGGATGGAAGCCCTGAAGCGACATACCGAAATATGGCTCGGTTAACCCCGGGGCGGCGCCCCGGGGTCAGGCGCCGGCAATCCCCTCGAGCGTCAGACCGCGCGCCGCCGCGATGCGCTCGATCGTCTCACCGACCTTGTTGTTGGGCGTGGACGCGCCGGCGGTGACGCCGACGGTCAGCGGGCCCGCGGGCAGCCACGCAGTCACGCGCCGCTCGTCATGGGCGCCCACCGGTCGAAACCGGATCGCCTCGCCGTCGGGAGCGATGCACGCCGCATCTTCGATGTGATAGGTGGGCACCTTCTCCTGGCAGATGGCCGCGAGGTGGGACGTGTTGCTCGAGTTGTACCCGCCGATCACCACCATCACGTCGAGCGGCTCCGCGATGAGCTTCAGCACCGCGTCCTGGCGATCCTGCGTGGCCGAGCAGATGGTGTCGAAGGTGCGGAAATGCCGGGGCACCGCCTCGTCGCCGTACCGCTTGGCCATCGCCCTCCTCAGCTCCGCCGCGATGGCGAGCGACTCGCCCGACAGCATCGTGGTCTGATTGGCGACGCCCACACTGACGAGATCGCGATCCGGGTCGAACCCGGGGGACATTCTTCCGTCGAACAGGCCCAGGAACCGCTCGCCGCTCCCCACGCCCTCGATGAACGCGCACACCTCGCGCGCCTCGGCCATGTCCCGCACCACGAGATACCTGCCGCCCGGGTAGCGGGTGACCTGGCTGCACGTCGCCTTGGTCTCCTCGTGATAGTGCTTGCCATGGATGATGGCGGTGAACCCGTCTTTGGCATACGACTCGACGCGCTTCCACACGTTGAGCACCGAGCCGCACGTCGTGTCCACCAGCACGCAACCGACGGCGCGCAGCCGCTCGAAGTCCTGGACGGTGACGCCGAACGCCGGGAGCAGCACGACGTCGGCGGCGGTGACGCTCGCGAAGTCGAACTCGGCGCCTTCGGGCCGGTGCAGGAAGTCGACACCCATAGCCCGCAGCTTGGCGTTGACGTGGGGATTGTGGATGATTTCGCCGACCAGGAGCAGCCGGCGGTCGGGGAACTTGGTGCGGGTCTCATAGGCGTATTCGACTGCGCGGTCCACACCGTAGCAGAAGCCGAACTCGCGCGCGAGCTTGAACGTCAGATCACCGAGCGTGAGCGCGTACCCCTGGGCGCGGATCCGATCCACCACCCGGCTGTGGTAGTCGGCCACCAGCGCGCCTTCGATGTCGCCCTTGAGGCCGAAGCCGCGCCGGAAATAGGTCTGCTCCACGGCGTCAATCTAACCGGACGCCTGGGCCGGCGCGCACGGCGTCCATCACACGCTGCACCGCCCAACCGTCGCGGAAGGTGGCGGCCGCTCCCGTGGCGGGCCGCCCTTCCAGCTCGGCGACGAGATCCCGCATGAGCCGCACGAACGAGCGGGCCCACATGTTGTTCGGGGTCGTCCGCTCCCACAGCTCGTCGGCGGCGCTGGCATCCGCGAGCGGCGCGCCGGGACGGCCGACGTCGAGTCGCGTCTCGCCGGTCAGCACCAGAGTCCCGTCCCGGCCGGTCAGCTGGGCGAAGTGGCCGGGGCCGTGGCCGGACATGGTGGTGAGCGTGATGGTGGCGATGACGCCGCTCGCGAGCCGCAGCACACAGCTCGCGTAGTCGTCTGCGGTCACGGGGCGTGACACACCGCGCTCGTCGAGGCGCGCCGCCACGAGCGTCGCGGTCCGGCCGCTCACATCCACGACCTCGCTCCCCGTCCAGAAGCGGCACAGATCGATGAGATGCGAGCCGACGGCGCCCAGGATGCCGCCGCCGCGCGCGGCGTCGTACCACCAGCTCCAGGGGGCATCTGCCGCCTGAAGCCGGCCGTCGCCGCGCAGGTACGGTCGGAGCACCAGCTCCATGTGCAGCAGGGGACCGATCGCCCCCTCGCGGAGCAACCGCAGCGCCGCGAGGCGGTTCGGCTCGTAGCGCAGCTCGTGATCGATGCGGGCGAGGCCCGGGCTGCGCTCGGCTACCTCGACCATGCGCGCCGCCTGCCCTGCGTCGAGCGCCATGGGCTTCTCGCACAGCACGTGCTTCCCCGCCTCGAGCGCTGCGATGGCCTGACGCGCGTGGCAGTCGGGGGTGGAGGAGACCAGGACCAGGTCCACGTCGCTCGCGCGCGCCAGCTCCTCGCCGCTTCCGAACGCGTGCGGGATGGCGAACTCGGCGGCCACCATGCGGGCGCGCTCCAGGTTGCCGCTCGCGATCGCGGTGACCGTCGCCCCCGGCACGAGCCGCAGGGCCGGGAGCTGCACACGGCGGGCGAACCCGGTACCGATGATGCCGATCCGCACGCTCACATTTGGAAGCGACACGACACGGTGTCCCGACCCACCGGAACCGCATCGAAGGTCGCCTCGACGGCCATGTGCGTCGAGGTGAGCGTCTCGGTGCCGGTGCCCCGCGCCACGAGCGCCACGGCGCTGTCGGCCCGGGTAACCCAGACCGTGCCGCTGTCGAGCGGCGCGCCGTGCGCCGCGTCGCCGGTCACGAAGCGCACGCCCACCGTCGCGCCGCGCGGGGACAGCGTGTCGCCGCGCTGCAGCACGGGCCAGGGTCCGGTCGTCACCGAATCCCGCGTGCGCAACCACACCACGACGCCGTTGCCGCCGTTCGCACCCTGGAGCAGCAGGCCGCCACGGATCTGCGCGCCAGGTCCGGTGCACCGAAACGCGCGCACCGGGGCGTCGATCCGCAGCGTGTCCTTGCCTTGCCGGGTCAGGACCGCATGCACGCGTGGCTCATGGCGGGGCTCCCGACACCAGGCGGTGCCGAGTACGCTGAGCGCGAGCGCCGCGACCCCCGCCCCCCGGTGGGTCAGGCGGGCGCCCCCCCCTCCCGGTCGGGCGGCGACGGTACACCCAGCAGCGCGCGTGCGGCGGTTGTGGTGAGCGTGTGGGGCGCGAGGGCCTGCACGAGGCCGGCGGGCAGCGGCTCGGGACGCAGTCGTTTGCGGTCCACGCACACCAGCACCATCCAGCCGGCGGCGCCGAGCGCCGGGGCGCCGTCGCGCAACACGTCGAAGTTGAGGGTCATGGACTTGGTGCCCACGCGGCCGACGTAGGTCGCCACGCGGAGCCGGTCGTCCAGGCGGGCCGGCCAGTAGAACTCGCTATGGACGGCCTTGCGGGGGAGGAAGATGTCGTAGCGGTCGAACACGCGGGCGTAGGCGAGGCCGCACGCCCGGAACAGTTCCGTCTCCGCGATCTCGAAGAGGCGGACGTAGGAGCCGTAGAAGATGATCCCGGCGAAGTCCACGTCGGACCAGCGGACGTATTCCTCGATGACGTAGGGCGTGGCCGGCATCGCGTCCCGCAGGGTGGGAGCCGAGCGGGAAGCTAGACGGCGCGAAACGCCGACGCCAGGATCGAACGAAGGGGCGGCGCGCCTTAGGCGCGCACGCCCGACGCGTGGTCAGCCTGCCCGTTGGGTCGCAACCCGTAGGCGCGCAACCGGCGCCACAGGGTCGTACGGCTGATCCCGAGCCGGCGAGCGGTCTCGGCCAGCTTGCCGTGCGTCACCTCGAGCGTGTCGAGGATGGCCTGGCGCTCGCGCTCGGCCAGCGTGCGGCCGTGGTCGCCTTCCGGCAGGAACACCGCTTCGCCGAGCTCCATCGAGCCCTGCTTCAGCGTGCGTGCCCTGCCGCCGAACGCCATAAGCCGCTCGCGCAGGTGGTCACCGCGATGCGCGGCGCCGTCCCCGAGCCCTTCGATCACGCGCCGGGCCCGCTGGTTCGCGTACAGCATTCGACCATATGGGTCGAACACCACGACCCCCTCGCCGAACGTTTCCAGCACCGCCTGACCGAGCGGCGCGAACCCCGGCTGGGGTGGGAGACTGGACGTCTTCTCTCTCGCTGACATACGTCCTTGCATAGCCGTGGACCCCGGTCAAAGTTCCAGCGAGCACCGACCCCAAAAGAAGTGACCCGCAGCACGCAGCGACGTCACACCACCCCGCGCCGACGCGGGTCCAAGGAATCTCTCGTACCCGGGACGGAGCGGAAAGGGTTGTGGCGGGGCCGTGACACCTGACCCGGGTGTTTACCCGGGTCCTAGCGCCGCCGTCCCCGGCGGCCGCCTCGCACCAGGCGCTGCCGCTCTCCGCGCGACAGCCCGCTCAGGCCGCGACGCAGCTCATCGAGCGAGTCCGAGCGCAGCGCTTCGCGCTTGCCCCGCAGCACCGTGAAGCGCACGGGGCGATCGAACGGCGGCAGGTCCGAGGGTTGGAGCCTGCGGGCCTGGCCTTCCTTGAGGCGCAGCCGTACGACGCCTACGCCCCGCTCGACCTCGTAGTCCACCGGGACGCGGTCGCCGTACAAATGCACCGACGACGGCAGCGCCTCGAGCACGCGCCGCTCGTCTTCGGCAATCATCGCGTCGACGTCGAGCGTCAGCCGCGAGCCCAGGAACTCCTCCCACGAGCCGACGCGCGCGAGCTGCGCGCCGAGCAGGGTCGCGACCTGCTCCGTGGCGGTGCCGGCGAGCCGGCCGCCCGAGCGGCGCCAGTAGAACCCGAGTCGCTCCAGGGCGCGCCGCAGCCGTCCCTGGTCAGGGTGCGGCGTCTCGCCGGCGAGCAGCGCTTCGACCAGGGCCGTACGCGCGGCGTCCGCCAGCTCGCCCGGGAACGGATTCGCCAGCGGCTCGACATCGCGCTCCAGCACGAAGCCGAAGTATTCGACGGTCCGGACCACCATGAGGCCCTCGCGCCGCCGCTGCCGCTCGAACACGACCGTCGGCGCGCCGCGACGCGCGTAACGCCGGGTGGCGCGCTCGGGAAGCGTGGTGCCCTCGATGCTGGCGCGCGGCACGCCGAACCGGTCCGCGAAGTAGCGCAACGTCCCCGCCACGGCCCCCCAGCTGCCGCACACCGAGCCGCGGCTCACGCGTGCCTCCCGCCCGTCGGCCGTTTCCTCGTCGATCACCAGGTCGAAGGGCATGATCCTGGCCACCAGATCCGCGAACGCACCGAGCGTCTTGTCGCCGGCGTACGGCAGTCGCTCGGGCAGCGGGAGCTCGAGCTGGCGATAGACGGACGCCGTGCCGAGCGCGACGTCTTCGATCGCCTTGACGAGGACGCCGCGGCCCTCCGCCCAAGCGTCGACCGCCTCCCGGAACAGATGGCGGGGCAATCCATAGACTTCCCCCGCATAGCCATGCTTGTTGACCGCTTCGGCGTACACGTTGTACGCGGTGAGGTGATCTGAGCCGGAGACGGTCAGGCCGCGCAGATCGCGCTCCTCGCGGGTCATGCGGTGCAGCGACTCGATGTTGGCGGCGACGGCCACCATGGGGATGAGCTCGGCGTCGGCGTGATACAACAGCTCGCCCCAGGGCCGCTCGACCGGCATCGCCTCCACGTCGCGGCCGTACCGAGTGAGCCGCCCCTGCTCGATCAAGCCGCGCCGGGTGAGGAGATCCACCGCGTCGCGATAGGCCTTGCGGTCGAGCGGCACCGGGAGGTCCAGGTCGCGCGCGTCGACGCCGAGCGCCGCGCACGTGATGGCCACGCGCTCCGCATCGCCGGCGAGCTGGAACTCGGGAGGGGTCGGCACGAGCTGCTCGAACACCACGTCGCGGTCGCTCAGGATATAGACCTCGCCGGCGTCCACGCGCCCGTGCACCCGGCCCGCCATCTGGAGGATCTCGTTCGCCCCCAGGTAGAGCCGGGTGAGCACGTTGCGACCCCGCTCCACCACGTTGGCGTAGCGCGCGTCGTAGATCACCACGGTGTTCAGGCCGCGGATGTTGAGCGCGGATTGCCCGGCCGCGGTCATCGCCAGGAGAAAGGGCCGTCGTATCTGACCGTCGAGAAACGGCCGGATCACCCTGATCGGCTCACCGCCGTGGTAGAACGCCGTGGGGAGTCCCTGCCAGCGGCTGCCGAGCTCCTTCGCGATCTGCTCGACTTCGGCGCGGGTGGGCACGAACACCGCTACGCCGCGTCGCTCGCGCAGCACCCGCTTCATGAAGCGGGCGTCGAGGAATTCGAGCGGCTGTTGCGCCAGCACGCGCACGTGGGCGGCCTTGGCAGGATCGAACGCGCGAGTTTCGAGCACCTCGACCGAGCCGAGGTAGCGCGCGTAAAACGAGGGGTCGACCGTCGCCGACAGCCACACGAAGCGGCAGCCGGCGCGCTTCCCCAGCGCGAGGCACAACTCCAGCTCCGCGGAGGTCTGATGGATCTCGTCGACCACCAGCGTGTCGCGCGCGGTGATGAGCCCATCCTCGAACCAGCGGCGCGCGATTCCGGTCGTGACGATGACGACGTTCCACGTCGGCGTCTCGGGCGTCGCCTCGCGCTCGCGGTTCACCACGCCGACCTTGAGCGGCGCGCCGAGCACCGTGGCGGCGATCGGCCGGATCGCGAGCGTCTTCCCCGTGCCCGTCCCCGCGACGATGCCGAACCCGCGGCCCGAGGCCGCGAGCCGACCGATGTCCTCGCCGTGCTCGCGAGCGAGCAGCGTGTCGATCTCGAGGCCCATCCCCAGCTCGATCGTCTCGCACGCGGCGCGCGTCGGGGCGATCACGATCACGCGCCCGGTCGTAGGCTCGGCGGCGAGGAAGGCGGTCGGATCGGGGGGAAGGAAGTGATCGCGAGACAGGCGCACGGTCGCAATATAGAAAGACGCGATCGGGATAAGGGGGGTAGCGAGCAGACGACCGGATTCGAGCCGGCGACGTCCAGCTTGGGAAGCTGGCATTCCATTCTGAATTACGCCCGCAAAACCGACGCCCTACCTTCGCAACGAACCACGCGCGGCGGTGCTTACCTGCGCTTTAGCACCACTTGACCCCCGTGCGGTAATCTGGCGGATGGCTCTGACAGGAGCACACATGCGCACCGCCCGCTCGTTGCTTTGCACATTGGTCGTCATCCCCTTGAGACTCACCGCCCAGGCCGAACCCACCACTGCGCCCGGTGACCGGGTGCGTGTCGTGGCACCGGTGGTGAGCAAGGCCTCGCTCACCGGCACCTTCGTTTCGCAACGGTCGGAAACGCTGTGGGTGGAGGTGGCGGGCAGGCCGGGACCGCTAGCCATTCCGTTCACGGCCATCCGGCGGCTCGAAGCGAGTCGCGGCCGGCATTCGAACGTGCTCACCGGCCTTCTCGTGGGCCTGGGGGTCGGCGCCGCCGGCGGCGCGATCGGAGGAGCAGCTTGCGGGGAATCGTTTCTCTGCCCGGGTCCAGGGGCTGGCGCAGTCGTGGGCGCTATAGTCCTCAGCATTCCCGGGCTCGTGATCGGCGCTCTGACGCACTCCGAGCGGTGGGAAAGCGTTCCGCTGAGCGGCGTGAGCGTCGGCCCCGTCCGCGGCGCTCCCGGGGTGACGTTGGCCCTGACCCTGCGGGTCCCCTGACCGCACGTCAGCCCGACGCTCAATCGGGACAGGGGGTAGAGCGGCTGGTGGCCGCTACTCCCCTCCCACACCACCGGACATGCGGGTCCGCATCCGGGGGTTCAGCCAGTTGAGGTTTAGCGCGCGGCAAGCGGCGGCACTCCCAAGCGATCGAAATACACCGTGGGCAGCGCGAGATGCAGCGCTAGGACTTGCACCTCCAAGTCAGTGGTCATGCTGGGCACACAAACGAAAAGCGGGAGGCGTGCGTGCCTCCCGCTGTTCGCGGCTCCCGACTTCGGTCGCGTGAGCTACTCGTCGTCGTCCCAGCCGTGCCGATGATGGTGGCGCCCCGGGTAGACGCGCCGTACGAACAGGAGCGGCCGCCGGTGCCGGTAGAAGTAGGGGCGCCGCACGACGACGAACGCGGGGGGATAGTACGCGAACGGCCGGCCCACGACCACGACGCCGTGCACGAAGGGCCGCGGCACGCCGAACCCGACTGCGACGCTCACGCGCGTTTGCGCCACCGCGGGCGTGGCACCGAGTGCGAGCCCCAGCCCGATTGCCCAGATCATGTTTTTCATAGGTCACCTCCCTTGGCGCGGGCTCCCATTGGAAAGGCCGTGCCACGGCTGGAGGCGTCGGGCTAACGGCAGCGGCTCACGGGAGTTGGGGATCACGCCGCGGGAGCGTGCGGATCGGGCGGCATGTCCCCTGCCGCGGTCAGCCGTCCCCCGACAGTCAACGCGCCGGTGGCGCGACCTGCTGCAACAGGCGCAGCACTTCTCCCGGCTCGGCGTGGCGGCCCAGCATCTTCTTGGAGAAAACCCGTCGCCCCTCCACCTCCACCTCGAACACGCCGCCCGACGACTGGATCAGCTTCACGTCGGCGTGCGGATAGGCCTTGCGGATCTCGGCCACCAGACCGGCGGCCCGCGGCTCGTAGTTTCAGACGACGCAGTATTCGATCGTAACACGCATGTCGTAAACGATAGTCGCGCTTGACACGCCCCGCCAAGGGGCCGACTTTGCTGCGGGCGTGCCATGAGTTCCCTCTCCCGCCTCAAAGCGTCGCCGGGCCTGCTGATCCGCGCGCTGGTCGCGCTCGGTGCCGTCGCAGCGATCGCTACCGCGCTGGCGAACATCGCGTCGGGACGCCCGGCGTTCGGAGCGGACGCCGCCGAAGAGCTGGTCGTGCTCGTGATCCTGGGCGCGCTGGCCCGCCGCTTCGGCATCGCGCTCCCCGGGAACGGCTTTACCTCCTACATCCTCGGCGTCATGGCCTACGCCACGCTCGACCGCGGGTGGCCGTTCGGGGTCCTGGTCGGCCCGGCCGCGATGCTCGCGGGCGACGTGGCGCTGCGCCGGTTGCCGCTCGCCGCCGCGCTCGACAACGCCGCGCATCTCACCGCCGGGGGGGCGGTGGCGGGGCTCGTGTACGAGCGGCTCGATGGGGCGACGGGGGCGGCGGCGATGGCGGCGCCGAACCTCCCCACGCTCGCCGTCTTTCTCTTGCTGCTCCCGGTCGTCGTGAACGCGACGTTCTACCTGGAGCTCGCGCTGGGACGCTCGCTCGCCTGGGTGGACCCGCGACTCACGGCGCGCTGGGAGGCGGTCGTGTACGCCTGCTCCGCCGGCCTCGCGCTCGGCTGGCTCGCGCTGATGCACGCGAGCGTGGACACGGCCGCCTTTCTGGTGATCGGCGCCGGGCTCGCGGGCGCCACCGTGGCGGCGCTCGCGGTCGTGCGCCGGGCCGTGCGGGCGGATGAGCTGGCGCTGATCCAGGGACTGGGCCAGGTGATCGCCCGCGACATCAGCCTCGCGAAGAGCTTTCCGCGCATCCAGGAGCTGGCCCGCCGCCTGGTGCCGTGGGAGCACATGGGGTTCGCGCGCTACGACGCCGCGACCAACGAGATGGAGCTCATCGCCGACACGGCCGCGACGCCCGGAGGCAAGTTCCGCTACGACGCCAACGCCGGTCTCACGGGCGAAGTGCTGCGGCTGCGGCGCCCGGTGGTGGCGCGCGCCCTGGCGCGCCAGCAGGTGGTGGCGCCCGGGGGGGGAGAGCAGCCGGGATCGGAGGTCCTGGTGCCGCTGTACCACGGGGCGCAGCTGGTGGGCGTGTGGAGCGTGCGTCACTCGGATCCCGCCATGTACCGCGACTCCGACGGCGCCTTGCTGGCGCTGCTGGCGCCCCAGCTGGCGCTCATGCTCGCCATCGAAGGCTCGGTGCAGCCCGTCGTGGGCGCGTCCGACAGGACGAGCTCCTACATTGCGACCCTCACCGCAACGACCCAACAGATTCATGCGTCGAGCGAGGAGGTGGCCGCGTCGGCGCGCCGGGCCAGCCGCGGCGCGGCGGAGGCCGCCGGCCTGGTGAGCGCGCTCGCCGATGACGCGACGGCGCTGGCCCAGCACGCCGGCGAGGTCGCGGCTGCGGGCGACGAGACCCGGGCATCGGGCGCGCAGATGGAGCAGACGACGGAGAAGGTCCGGCTCGCCACGCAGGCGGCGGTGCGCCGACTCTCGGACTTGGGCCTCACCACCGAAGAGAGCGCGCGCGAAGTGCGCCGCCTGCGGGACGTGGCGGAGCAGGTCGAGAAATTCTCGGAAACGATCGGCTTCATCGCGAACCAGACGAATCTGCTGGCGCTCAACGCGACCATCGAGGCGGCCCGCGCCGGCGTGCATGGCCGCGGTTTCGCGGTCGTGGCCGACGAGGTCCACAAGCTCGCGGAGGCAAGCGGCCGCGAGGCCCGCAACGTGGGCAAATCGGCCCAGGACACGCGCCGGGCGTTGGACCGCGCGGCGCAGCTGCTCGAGCGCGTCCGCGGCGACCTGGGCGAGGTGGTCCAGGGCTCGACGGACTGGGTCCAGGACCTGACGCGCATCGCCGAGGCGGCCTCCGGCACCGCGCGCGCCGGCAAGCGGGTCGCGGACCTGGCGCACGGGATCCGCGAGCGGGCGGGTACGATCGGCCGGTCGCTCGAGCAGGCGAAGGGCGGGGCTCACGCGTCGACGCAGGAGGCGGAAGGGGTCGCCGCCGCCGCGGCCGAGCAGCTCCGCGCGATCGAAGGGCTGGCGCGCGGCGCCACCGAGCTGGCGGCGCTGGCCAACCATCTCGCCAAAGCCGTACGGTTCGTGCGCGGGGAAAACGGGCGCTAGTAGGGCGTGACGTGCGTCACGCTGAAACGGCCTCCGGGGTTTCAAACCGGAGGCCGAATTGTTACCGTAGTGCGACCTCAGGGAGGGATCCGCCGCCGGTGCGCACGCTTGCGATCGTCCTCGTCTCGGCAACGGTGCTGGCCGGCGCTCCGGCGAGCCTCGGCGCGCAACGCGCGCACCAGTTCGAGCTCGGCGCGTTCGCGTCGATGGCGCGTTACGACCAGCTGTTCAATCTCGAGAACCAGGTCGGCGGCGGCGGCCGTCTCGCGTACTTCTTCAATAACGTGGTGAGCGCGGAGCTCGACGGCGGCTATCAGAGTCTCATGCCGCGGACCGGCGGCGCGTCCCCCACGCTCGCCGTCGGCGCCGCGAGCCTGGTGCTGAATTTCGGAGGCGCCAGCAACCTCTTCTACATCCTCGGCGGTTATTCGCGGCTCGACTTCGAGCAGGCCGCACCCTACCGCTTCACCGACAACGCGATCCATGGCGGGCTGGGCGACCGCGTGTTCCTGGGCGAGCGCGCCGCGCTGCGGGTGGAGGTGCGGGGGATCTACGCGCCCAGCACCCGCTTTCCCGGCGCCGACTGGGCCGGTCATGTCGTCGGGTCGATCGGGCTGTCGGTCTTCGCCGGCGGAGGCCCGGCCAGCGACGCCGATGGGGACGGCGTGCCCGACCGCCGCGACGCCTGTCCCTCCACCCCGACCGGCGCCACGGTCGACGCGCGCGGCTGCCCATCCGACACCGACGGCGACGGCGTGCTGGACGGTCTCGATCGCTGCGCCAATACGCCACGCGGCGCGCATGTCGACACGACCGGCTGCCCCATCGACTCGGACCACGACGGTGTGTTCGACGGCATCGATCAGTGCCCCGACACGCCCGCCGGCGCCACGGTCGACTCCCGGGGCTGCCCGTCGGACGCGGACGGCGACGGCGTCGTCGACGGCGTCGACCAGTGCCCCAATACGCCGGCGGGCGCCATGGTGGACAAGGCCGGCTGTCCGCTCGACTCGGATACGGACGGCGTGCCGGACGGCATCGACAAGTGCCCCAACACGCCGGCCGGGGTGGAAGTCGACAGCGTGGGGTGCCAGCGCTTCAAGGACTCGGACGGCGACGGCGTCGACGACACCAAGGACAAGTGTCCCAACACGCCGCACGGCACGCGCGTGGACGCCTCCGGGTGCCCGATTCTGTTCACCCCCGAGCGCACGCCGGTCATCCTGCGGGGCGTGATCTTCGAAACGGGCAAGTCGGCGCTCAAGCCCGAGTCCTTCACCGTGCTCGACATCGTCGCACAGTCGCTCCAGGCGAATCCCGACATCCGCATCGAGATCGCCGGCTATACCGACAACACCGGCGCGGCGGCGACCAACGCCCGCCTGTCGCAGGCGCGGGCCGAGGCCGTGCGGGCGTATCTCGCGACGCGTGGCGTCGCGCCCAGCCGCATGAGCGCTAAGGGCTACGGGCCGGTGAATCCAATCGCGCCGAATACGACCTCGGTGGGACGCGCCCAGAACCGGCGAGTCGAGCTGCACCAGCTGCCATGAAACGAGTGGCGGTGCTGGCGGGCATGCTCGTCCTGGTCGCGTGCCCCCTCACGGCGCAGCGGGCCGGACAGTTCGAGGCCGGCGCGTTCGGCGCCTACACGCGCTACGACCCCGCGTTCGGCCTCGGGCAGAAACCGGGCGGCGGTGTCCGGCTGGGCTATTTCCTGAACAACTTCATCGGCGTCGAGGGCGACGTGCTGTTCCAGCCCGAGTACACCGTGACCCCGCCGGGCGGGACGGCCAACACGCTGCAGCCCCTGATCGCCGGCGCATCGCTCGTCGTCAACGCGTTGCGCGCGCCGCGGCTGACGGTGTACGCGCTGGGTGGGTATTCGCTGCTCGATTTCGGCACGCGCGCCCCGTACCACTTCACCGACAATGCGCTGCACGGCGGCGCCGGGATTCGGGTGTTTCTCACCAATCGCATCGCCTTGCGCGTCGAGGGCCGGGCGATCATCACCCCGAGTACCAAATCGGCCTTCGGCTTCCAGTCGGTGACCCACTATCTCGGCACCGCCGGCCTCTCGGTGCTGCATCTGGGTAGCGTGCGCAAGGACTCCGACGGCGACGGCGTGGCCGACAACAAGGACGCCTGTCCGGGCACGCCCGCCGGCGTCATCGTCGACCAGCGGGGCTGCCCACTGGACGCCGATCAGGACGGCGTGCCCGACGGGCTCGACAAGTGCCCGGGCACCCCCGCGGGAGCGCACGTCGACGCGACGGGCTGCCCCACCGACGCGGACGGCGACGGGGTCGCCGATGGGCTCGACCAGTGCCCCAACACGCCGACCGGGGTCAAGGTCGACGCCAAGGGCTGCCCGATCGATTCCGACGCCGATGGCGTGCCCGATGGCATCGACCAGTGCCCCAACACGCCCACGGGTGTCGCGGTGGACGCGAAGGGCTGCCCCCAGGACGCCGACGGCGACGGCGTGCCGGACGGACTCGACAAGTGTCCCAACACGCCCAAGGGCGCGACGGTGGACGCCAGCGGGTGCCCGCTCGATTCCGACCTGGACGGCGTGCCGGACGGCATCGACCAATGCCCCAACACGCCGGCCGGCGCAAGGGTGGATGCCACCGGGTGTCCGCTGCCCGTCGAGGCCGTGAGGACGCCGACCCCTGCCCCCCAGGCCGCCGCGCCCGCCAAATGCCCGCCCGCGCCCCCGGGAAGCCAGGTGGACGCGAATGGCTGCTTGGTGCTGTTCGCGCCGGAACCGGCGCGACCGGCCACGCCGGGGGCGCCGGCGCCGCGACCGACGCTGGTCCTGCGGGGCGTGAACTTCGAGACCGGCCGGTCGGTGCTGACGCGCGACTCGTACCTGGTGCTCGACGCCGTGGCGGCGTCCCTGGTGGCGAACCCGGAGATCCGGATCGAGGTGGCAGGATACACCGACAGCACCGGGACGAAGTTCTCGAACCTGCGACTGTCGCAGGCGCGCGCGGCCGCCGTGCGGTTCTATCTGGCGCGCAAGGGCGTAGCGCCGATGCGCATGGTGGCCAAGGGATACGGCGGCTCGGGCTACGTCGCCCCCAACAGCACCGCCAGCGGGCGGGCGCAAAACCGTCGCGTGGAGCTGCACAAGCTGCCCTGACGGCGGTGGTCAGACGGGGCGCGCCTCGATATCTTGGCCCCGCCATGAGGCACGTCCCCCTTCTCTCTTGCTGCGCTCTCGTCGCCATTTCGCTGTCCGCGCCGGCCTCGGCGCAGCACCGCCCCTCCCCTTCCCGACGGCCGGCCCCGGCCCGCCGCCGGCCACCGCCACCCCCTCCCCCCACCGCCGCGGCCCGTATCCCACCACCGCGTGCAGTGCTCGGCTTCGATCCGGGCGAGGATCGCAAACTGGCCGACTGGCCGACCCTGGTCCGCTATTACCAGGCCCTCGCCAAGGCGAGCGACCGCATTCGATACCACGAACTGGGGCACACCACGCTGGGCGCGCCGTTCGTCGCGCTCGCGATCTCGAGCCCCCAGAACCTGCGGCTGCTGGATCGCTATCGGGAGCTCAACGCCAAGCTCGCGGACCCCCGGGCCAAGCGCCCTCAGGACGTCGAGGAGGCGCTGCGGAGCGGGAAGGCCATCGTCCTCATCACGTCGGGGATTCATTCCAATGAAGTCGGCGGACACTTGACGCCCGCCCTGCTCGCGTACCGGCTCGCGAGCGACACCGGTGCCGCCACCCGGGCGATCCTCGACAACGTGATTCTGTGGCTCGTGCCGTCGCTCAACCCCGATGGGGTCACGATCGTCGCCAACTGGTACGGTCGCACCCTCGGGACGCCGGCCGAAGGGACGGACCCGCCCGAGCTGTATCACGCCTACGCCGGGCACGACAACAACCGCGACTGGTATGCGTTCACGCAAGTCGAGACGCAGCTGGTCGTGGATTCGATCCACAACGTGTGGCATCCGCAGATCGTCCACGACATCCACCAGCAGGACAGCGACGGATCGCGTCTCTTCCTGCCGCCCTACCTCGACCCGATCGAGCCCAACGTCGATCCCCTGCTGGTAGACGGCGTGAATGCGCTCGGCACGGCGATGGCGTGGGAGCTGGCGGGCGAAGGGAAGACGGGCATCGCCATCAACGCGATCTACGACGCCTGGACGCCGGCGCGCGCCTACCAGCATTACCACGGCGGCGTCCGCATCCTGTCCGAGGCGGCGAGCGCCAACCTCGCGTCGCCCGTCGACGTACCGTTCGAGCAGCTGGCCACGCGTGCGCGCGGCTTCAATCCGCGAGAGCGCTCCTGGAACTTCAGCCATCCCTGGCCGGGTGGGCGCTGGGCGCTGCGCGACATCGTGACGTACCAGACCGACGGGGCCTACGCCCTGCTCCAGAACGCGGGGCGCTACCGGGACCGGTGGCTCGCAAACTTTCTCGCTGTGGGCAGCCGGGCCGTGCGGGGCTGGCGCGGCTGGCCCTACGCCTACGTCATTCCCCGCCAGCATCAGGACTCGATCGGCCTCGTGACGCTGCTCGGCATCCTGCACCGCGGCCAGGTCGAGATCCGCACCGCGCTGCACCCCATCGCGCTCGGCGCGCAGCGCTTCCCCGCCGGCAGCTATGTCGTCGTGCTGCGGCAGCCCTATGCGGCATTCGCGAAAACGCTGCTCGAGCCACAGCGCTATCCCGACCTGCGCCTCTACCCCGGCGGCCCGCCGCTCCCACCGTACGACGTCACCGCGCACACGCTGCCGCTCTTGATGGGTGTCACCGCCGTCCCAGCGCACGATTCGCTGCGCATCGCCCTGTCGTCCCCCGTCGAGCCGCCGAGCGCGAGCCCAAGCTCGGCGGGCTTTGCCGGGCCCGAGGCCCCGCGCGTCGGACTGTACCGCTCCTACGCCGCGGCGATCGACGAGGGCTGGACGCGCTGGGTGTTCGACACCTGGAAGGTGCCGTACACGTCGATTGTGGACTCGGTCGTTCGGGCCGGGAAGCTGCGAGCCACGTTCGATGTCATCGTCCTGCCCGATCAGTCGCCGCACGAGCTGCTCGACGGCGTCCGCGCGAGTACCCCGCCCCGTCCCCGGGCGGCCTGGGCGAGGACGGCGTGAAAGCGCTGCGCCAGTTCGCCGAGGACGGGGGCACGCTCGTCGCCCTCAACGACGCGAGTCGCTTCGCCGTGCAACAATTTCTCCTGCCGGTCCGCAACGTGCTCGAAGGCGTGGCCGACGACGAGTTCTACGCTCCCGGATCGATCTTTCGGTTGGAGCTCGACCCGAGCCAACCGATCGCGCGCGGCATGCCGGCCCAGAGCATCGCGTGGTACGAGGGCGGCCCGGCGTTCGAGGTGCTCGACTCGAGCGCCGTCCGCGTGGTGGGCCGGTACCCGACGGATCCGGACAAGGTGCTGCTGTCGGGGTGGGCGCTGCACCCCGACCGCGTGGCGGGGCGGGCGGCGCTGGTCGAGGTCAAGGTGGGACAGGGCCGGGTCGTGCTGTTCGGCTTCCGGCCGCAATATCGTGGCCAAAGCATCGCCACTTACCCATTGCTGTTCAACAGCTTGCAGCTGACCAGCCGGTGATGTGACTCACGTCTCTTGTCGGATTCCGCCGCCGTTCCTATCGTGTAGCCCCCTATGGTTGTGGTCCGGCAGGCAGGCGTGCTCTTGCTGGCCGCGCTCATCTCGAGTCGCGGCCTTTTTGCGCAGGATGGCGCCAGCCGCGACTCGCTCGACCAGATGTCACCCTCGGTCTTGACCACCACGGCGGCGGACGAAGTGAAGGTGCTGCTCCGCCCCGTCGACATCCGCTACGTGCAGCAGGAGGACGTGCTGCTCCCGCGCGCCGCCAACATCAAGGGTCTGTACGTGAACGCTTGGGCGTTCGGGTCGCCCAAGTTGTGGCAGCTCGTACGGCTGGCGGATCAAACCGAGGTGAACGCCTTCGTCATCGATGTGAAGGACGACACCGGCTGCATGCTGTATCCGTCGTCCGTGCCGACGGCCCAGCAGATCGGCGCCAACAACTGTGTGCGTGCCAAGGATGCGCGCGCCCGGCTCGACACGCTCGCGGCGCACGGCATCTACACGATCGCGCGTATCGTGGTGGCCAAGGACCCGCTCCTGGCCGAGCGCAAGCCGGCATGGTCGGTCAAGGAGCGCGACACCGGGGGCCTGTGGCGCGACCGGATCAACATCGCGTGGGTCGATGCCTACAACGATTCGGTGTGGATCTACTCGGCCCAGCTGGCGGCAGAGGCGGTCCGCATGGGGTTCCAGGAAGTCCAGTTCGACTATGTGCGCTTTCCCGACGAGCCTCGCGAGCGCATGGCCACCGCGATCTTCCCCGCCCACCGCCCGGGACAGACGCAGCGGGAAGCGGTGCGCGCCCACGTGGCGCTACTCAAAGATCGGCTCCGGCCGCTCGGCGTACCGGTCACGTTCGACATCTTCGGGCTCACCGCGTCGGTCACGACGGGCGACCTGGGGATCGGGCAGGTGTGGGAAGATTTCGTACGCGTCGCCGACGTGGTCCTGCCGATGGTGTATCCCAGCCATTACTATCGCGGCGCCTTCGGATACGCGTGGCCCAACGGCCAGCCGTATCACATCGTGCGCAGCGCCCTCACCGACGCGCTACACCGCTCGCGCCCGCTGCCGGGCTCAGCCGAGATCCGGCCGTTCCTGCAAGCCTTCACGCTGGGACGCCGACTGCCGCGCTACACGCCGTTCGAGATCCGGGAGCAGATCCGGGCGGCCGAAGACTTGGGGATCACGTCGTGGGTGCTGTGGAACCCGCGCAGTGTGTATCAGCGCGGCTCGCTGCGACCGAAGAACGGGGTCGAGCCGGCCGCGACGCCCAACCTGTCGGGGACGAGCGGCGGCCGTTAGGCCGGGCGCCCGGCGAGCGCCATCCCCTCCTGCCACTCGGTGATGTAGCCGGCGATCGCCGACGCGGCGACCGTGTAGGGATTGGCGAGATACAGCTGACCCGGACCGGAGCGCCCGGGGAAGTTGCGGTTGATCGCGCTGATCGTCACTTCATCCCGCGTCTTCGAGACACCCGGACCCGCATTGATGCACGCGCCGCACGACGGCTCGAGGAACGTCGCCCCCACGCTCCGGAACAGCTCGAGGTAGCCCCGCTCCTCACAGTAGCGCTTCACGTCCTGTGACCCGCACTGGATGTAGAACCGCACCCACGGCGCCACCCGCTCGCCTCGGGCCGCGGCCTGCTCGAGGACGCGCGCGTACATGTCCATGTCCTCTTTCTTGCCGGCGGTGCACGATCCCGCGTACGCGATGTCCACGCGCACGCGCTCGGACCGCTCGATGGCACGCCCGTTTCCGGGATCGCCGGGCAACGCGATCATGGGCCGGATCGCGGCCGCGTCGATCTCGATCACTTCGCAGTACTGCGCGTCCGGATCGCTGCGGCCGCCGGCGCACAACCGCTCCGCCTGGGCGCGAGACATCGCCCGGTACGCCATCAAGTACTCGACCGTCTTCTCGTCGGGCGCGACGTAGCCCGTGAACCCCCCTACCTCGGCGGTCATGTTGGTCATCGTGGCGCGCTCGTCGACCGACAGCGACTCGACAGCATCACCACAGTATTCCACCAGTTTGCCGATCGCCTGGCCGCTTTTCACATAGGGGTGGCGCAGGATCTCGAGCATGAAGTCCTTCGCCGTGACGTTATCGGGCTTCCGCCCCCGCACCACCACCTTGACGGTCTCCGGAACGGTGAGCCGTACATCCTTCGTGATCCAGGAGTTGAAGATCGCCGTCGTGCCGACGCCGAACGCCACGCACCCGACCGCCCCGGCGTGCGGGGTGTGGGAATCGCTGCCGATGATGATCATGCCGGGCTCGGCGTGACCCTCGAGGATCTTCGAGTGACAGATCGCCTCGGAGCCGTGGTGGCCCAGCCGCAGCTCGCCGTACAACTTGATCCCCTGCTTTTCGGCGAACGCGCGCTGTTTCTTTTCGAGCTGCAGGGCCACGTCGAGCAAGCCCTCCTTCACGCGCTCCGGCGTCATCGCTTCACCGAGGAACGTGAGGTGGTCGCGGAACATGAGGATCGAGCCGGGATCGTGCACCTGCTCGTCGGGGCCCACGAGCTGCTCGAAGAAGATCGCGGCCATCGGCGTGACGTACTCGTGGCTGAAGCGGATGTCGGTGACGACGAATCCTTCGTCCCCCGGCTTTAGCGCCGGGACGCCCACCTTGCCGCGCGACGGGTCCACCACCCAGTGCCGGGCGAGGATCTTCTCGCCCAGGGTCATCGGGCGCAGCGCCGTGGCGGGAGGCGTGAGTACGACCTTCCCCTGCAGCCGGGCGACGTTGAAGTTGAACAAGCCGCCGTACTCGATGATGCCCCGCGTGATCTCACCCTCGCCCGCGGTGAACGCGCTGAGCGGGATCGCCTCTCCGCGGCGTACCGTGTCGAGCAGGGAGAAGTCGCTGGTCGTGAGCACGCCCAGGTTCTGGCAGTTCTCCTTGTAGATGCGCTCGATGTTTTCCGCGACCACGAGCTTGATCCCCGCGCACATCTCCGCGTAGGGGGACTGCTCGCGGGAGGAGCCCTTGCCGCGCCGCTTGCCGCTCACCGAGGCGACGAACCCGCCGCGTTTCACGGCGCCGCGGGTGATCGGAAACTCGTCGCCGCACTTGAGCCCCAGGTAGGGGAAATCGCCCAGCGTCTCGTCGTAGTAGTAGCAGATGTAGGCAGGGGTGATTTCATCGGTGGAGATGTCGTCACGGAGCGCAATTCCCGGACGCCAGGGGAGGTCCTCCCCCTCGAGCTGCCGCCGCACCAGGTCCGGGTCGGTGGTGAGGAACAACACCCGTCCGGCGAGCTGGACATGACCGGGCAGTTTCTCGACGCCCCGGGCGCGTAACGCCTGCACCATGCGCGAAAGATGACCCCTTGCCGAAGGTGGATCAAGCGGATTTTCTTCCCAGCCCCATCACGATGGATCGCTCTCGATGCGCAGCGTCACTCTCGTCGTCGCGGCGGCCGGGGCGTGCGCCACCGCGGCGTCGCTCCCGAGTCCCGCCCCCGCCCCCGCCCCCGCCCCCGTCGTGGTTGCTCCGAGCGCGGCGGCGATGGACGCGCACCTCAAGTATCTCGCCGACGACCAGCTCGAGGGACGGGCGCCCGCCACTCGGGGCGGACGCCTGACCGTCAAGTACATCGCGGCGCAGTTCGAGGCCCTGGGGCTCGAGCCCGGGGCCGCGGACGGATCGTACTTCCAGCCGGTGGCGCTCGTCGGGATGACGCCGCACCCGTCCCTGGCGTGGGGCAGGGGCGGCGCGCCGCACGCGCTCAAGTACCTGGATGACTTCGTCGCCTGGGCGGAGCGCCCCGAGGGCCACATCGTGGCGGACGGCGACGTGGTGTTCGTGGGTTACGGAGTCCAGGCCGCGGAGTGGCAATGGGACGACTACAAGGACACGGACGTGCGGGGCAAGGTGCTGCTCATGCTCGTGAACGACCCCGGTCTCCAGGACTCGACGATTTTCAACGGCCGCGCCCTCACCTACTACGGACGCTGGACGTACAAGCTGGAAGAGGCGGCACGCCGCGGCGCCCTGGGCGCGCTGCTGGTGCACACGACGGAGAGCGCCACGTACGGATGGGACGTGGTGCGCGGCTCGTGGTCGGTGGAGCAATTCAAACTCGATCGCCCCGCCGCGCAAAGCATCGCCTTCGCGGGGTGGGTGACGCACGACGCCGCTCAGGCCGCCCTCGCGCAGGCGGGGCTGAGCCTCGACTCGCTGACGCAGGCGGCCGGCCGCCGCGACTTCCGTCCGATGGCGACCGGGTTGCACGTCGCACTCGACCTCACCAGTGCCGTGCGACATGTGCAGTCGGAGAACGTCGTCGCCCGGATGCCCGGGAGCGACCCCGCCGTGAGTCGCGAGGTGGTCGTGTTCACCGCGCACTGGGATCACAAGGGCATCGGACCGGTCGTAAACGGCGACTCGATTTACAACGGTGCGGAGGACAATGCCTCCGGCGTGGCGGCGATGCTCGGTGCCGCCGGAGCGCTGGTGCGGAGTGAGGCCCGGCCGCGGCGCACGCTGCTGTTCGTCTCCACCACCGCCGAGGAGAGCGGCTTGCTGGGCAGCGAGGCGTACGTGCGCGACCCGCTCGTGCCGCTCGAGCGCACCGCCGCCGTCCTCAACCTCGACGTGGTGAACGTGCGGGGGGCGACCCGGGACATCGACGCGTTGGGCATCGATCGCTCGACCCTCGGGCCCGTGTTCGAGCAGGCGGCGCGCGCGGAGTCGTTGCGCGTCGTGCACCAGCCCGACGTCCGCGGATCGTTCTACCGGTCCGACCACTTCCCGTTTGCCCGCGCCGGCGTGCCGGCGCTGTCGATCGAGCCGGGCGTGGAGTTCGTGGGCCGGCCCGCCGGTTGGGGCAAGGACCAGGCGGAGCGCTACAATCGGGAGCGCTATCACCAGCCGGGTGACGAATACCGGCCGACGTTCCGCTACGAGGGGATGGCGCAGGAGGTGCGCGTGGCGTTGCGTGTGGCCTTGGCGGTCGCCGACGCTCCCAAGTTGCCTCAGTGGCTGCCGCACTCGGAATTTCAGCGACCCCAAGCCGGCGGGCCCTGACTGCAAGTGATTGCAGTATGTGGAAAGTATTATGGCATAATAACATAGCGAATCAAGGCGCGGCGGGACGAGTTGCCTCTGGCCTATTGCTACATACCTGCATAAGTTTGCGCCGCTTTTTGACTTCCCACCCCCCGCACCGCGGAGCGAGCGCCTGGGAATCCCCGCGTCCCATCGGCTGCCGCTGTCCTGGTTGTTGGAGGCGGCGAGCCCGCCGCTCGTGTACCGGGCCTATGCCGAGGTAGTGCCCGAAGGGGAGCGGGACCCCGAGCGGCTGGCGTCGCTCCGTCAGGCCGTGTTGGACTACAAGCCCGCCCAGGCGATCGCGCGGAAACAGAAGGCCAACGGTTTGTGGGGCGGCAACTTGCTCGCGCCGGCGGCGTCCAAGGTCTACGGCTGGACGGAGCCGGGGACCGTGTATCAGTACCGGCGGCTGATCGAGCTTGGCTGGCCGCCGGGCGAGCGGGTGTTCCGGGACGCGGACCGGTTCCTGTTCCAGCTGCTCTCGCGCATCGAGCCGGACGACCCGGACAAGAGCGTCTCGCAGCGGGCGCTCGAGCTGCTGGTGGAGTTTCAGAAGCCCGCCCGTACGGACCTCGCGCTGGCGCGCTGGGCGCGGCGGATGGGACGCGAGGCCGCCGCCGGTACACTGGCGCGTGGCGGCCATAGCGACGATCCGCGGGTGCGCGGCACCGCCCACACCATCGCCAGCAGCATTTCGCAGTTCCTGCGCAGCGAGCTCGCCGAGAAGCCGTTCAAGAAGGCGCAGGGCAAGACGGTGCTCGACCCACTCGCCCATCCGCCGAGCATCTTCGCCGTCGAGATGCTGGCGTTCCTCCCCCCGGTGCAACGCGAGCGGGCGGGGTTCGTCGAGCGGCTGGGTCATTATTTCTCGGTCCCCGCGCCGCGCCGGGCGTTCTTCGTGCTCGCCGGCCGCAAGCTCCTGAAACCCGTGTTCGAGCTGCTGGGGGACCCGCTGCGGTCGGACGCCCAGGGCCATGTGACGGACATTCCGTTCGCGCTCTATTGGCTCGAGCTGTTGGCGCGGCTCGGGCTGGTGCGCCAGATCCCGAGCGCCAACCGCGTGCTCGCACGCCTGTTCTCCGAGTGCGACGACCGGGGCATCTGGAGCCCAAAGAGCTTGCGCACCATGCCCAAGGCGGCGAGTCCGCTCTCGGTGCACTACTTCCCGCTCGAAGGGGCGGGGAAGAGCCCCGCGCAGCGCCAGACGGACGCCACCGTCCGGCTCGGGCTGATCGCCCGGCTGCTGGGGATTCCCGTCGAGATAGTCTAGCGACAGATCTCAGTAGTAGCGTATACTACTACTAACATGCCGACAGCGGTCGACCTCACGCCCTTCGGTTTCACTCCCACGGAGTCGCAGGTGTACGGCGCCCTGCTGCGGCTGGGACCTTCGACCGGGTACGCGGTGGCCCACGCGACGCGCGTCGCGCGCGCCAACACCTACGGCGCACTCGAGGGGCTCGCCGGGCGCGCCGCCGCGATCCGCCTCCCGGGTCGGCCGGCGCGCTACCGCGCCGTCGATCCCCGGGCGTTGATCGCCCAGCTCGCCGCCGAGCAGGGTCAGGCGCTCGACCGGTTGAGCCAGGCCCTGGGGGATGCCAGCCAGCCCGTCGAGCCCGAGAGCCGGACCGCCGCGGGGGCCCGCGCGGCCGCCAATCTGATCATGCAGCTGGTCGCGCGAGCAGAGCACCGGGTCGAGGGCGTCCTCGCCGCCGAGCTGGTGCGGCCGTCGCTGCCCGCCTGGCGGCGCGCCCGGGAGCGCGCGACCGTCGACCTCCGCGTCGCGGGCGACGTACCCGACGAGGCAGGGACCCTCGTCGCGGGAAGCGCCTCCTCCGACACGCCCACGATTCTGCTCATCGACGACGGCCAGGCAGTCGTCGCGAGCGGGGCGGGGGACGCAGTGGCGGCGATCTGGAGCTCGCATCCCGCGATCGTCGCGGTGGTGCGGCTGGCGCTACGGGGTCCCACGTGAACCGGTTGGTCTGGTGCTCGCTTGCCTGCTGGGTTGCGGGGGCCGCGTGCCGTTCACCCACCATCCCGGAAGCGAACCGATTTCCCGCGGGCACAGGCTTCACCGCCCGGCGCCTCACGATCGATGGCACGACGGTGCGCTACATCGACGCGGGGCGCGGTACTCCCGTCGTCTTCATTCACGGGCTCGGCGCGTCCATGTACGCGTGGCGCAAAAACCTCGCACCCGTCGCCGCGGCCGGGTACCGCGTGATCGCCTTCGATAACCGCGGCTTCGGATTCTCCGACAAACCCGACACGGGCTATGCCAATGCCTCCTACGCCAGTCTCACCGTGGCCCTGCTCGACTCATTGCATCTCCCCGATGCCGTGCTCGTCGGGCACTCGATGGGCGGGGCGATCGCCGCGGAGGTCGCGATCGTACACCCCGAGCGGGTGCGTGGCCT
>Ga0209474_10000656_pt1 | contig 36889 bp, 30 predicted proteins | sample GraSoiAngelo_145_FD_185902 | JGI IMG/M metagenome (GOLD analysis project Ga0209474, IMG submission 185902) | Grasslands soil microbial communities from the Angelo Coastal Reserve, California, USA - 14_1009_05_20cm (SPAdes) (version 2) | ecosystem: Environmental > Terrestrial > Soil > Grasslands...
CGTCGCTCAGATGGAGCCGCCGGCCACGGACGAACCTTATGTGCCTCGAGCACGCATAGAAGTCTGTCCGCATCACCACCGCAACCACCCTATGGACAGGTACGCCTGTTTTCATAGAAGGATGACACTCTCTAGACACCCTCAGCAGGCATTCTGACGAGTGATTGGGATAAGGAGAGCAGGGAATAGGCGCCGGGCCGCGCTCGGCTTTCGTTCTGTCCCGGGAGCGGCCATCGCTAAGCACCGAACCTGCCTCAGCACCGAAGCTAGTTCGGTGCTACCACGAGTCAAGATTGCGGGTCAATGAGAAATGTCATTTTGGAACTCAGGCGGCTTGGGAAAGCGCTGGTCGCAATCATTCGACGCTGGCGCGAGCAACGGATGCGAATTTCGCAATTCACTGCTTATTCACTGTTATTCACTGTTCTTTGTGGCGGAGGAAAATCGCGAATTTCCGTAATCCCTTACCGGGCAGGCGGTTGCGGGGAAGTGTCCGTTGCTCGCCACCTTTATTAGAAAAAATTCGCTGTTAAATTCGCTGATAAATTCGCTGTTCCGCGCACACCAGTGAATTCGGCGAGTTTCAGGCTGAATCCGTTGCTCTACGTGAGAATGGATCCCTGCGATCTGACGCTGGCTAAGACTCGCGCAAAGGAAATGGTGGCCAGGGACGGAATCGAACCGCCGCCGCCAGCCTTTTCAGGGCTGGACTCAGCGACGGTCATCTTGTTGACTTTGCGATGGCTTAGCTCCGCCCGTTGCACTATATACAGTGCGGTTTATTGGAACCATAATGGAACCAAAATTTCGGCTCGCCGGAGTTCGCCTCAATTCCACTCACTCGATGTCCATTTCTGCTCAATCAGAGGGGATTGGAGATGTAGGAACACGAAGCTCGTGTCTTCACGGACGAAAGAAACGCAACCGCTTGAAATTTAATCGAAAGGCCGGCGCACGGACAGCCCGTTTTGGAAGCGTGAGGAACACTCAAGAAGCATTATTGGCGCGCGAACAAATGATATTCTTGAGCAAATGAAGTACGAGATTTCAGCTTCCGACATCAGCCGCAACGCAGCGATGCTCAAAGAAAACGCGGTGTTACTTCGCAGCAAAGCAGAGAAACTCATTCGCCGATTGCATGAAGTCGAAGCCACTCAACACGAAGTGGAAATCAATCTGGAACACACAAAGGCGACGGCCAGAACGCTACATTCAAAATTCCTCACGCCGCCTTAACGCCAAGGGACGTGATGATGGAATGTCAAGAGTTGTTGCCAATTATGACATGCGTTCGGAGGCCTTCGGACCGCTTATCCACTGCTGCACTTCTTCCAAATTAAGCTGACGCGCAACTACACGGGGATGTTTAAGAATGAATTCGCGCGACCGACTGCCTACATCATTTTTGCTATTTTGCTGCTGAAGGAAGCATCTTGGATCAACTCGTCACGATCTTTGCAGCTCAGGAAGCACTGCATCCAGGCTACACAGTTCTGGACTCGAACTTCGGTGACGTCCAGACGGTTGGCGATCTCGCTGTCAGTCAAACCTGATCCTGCTAGGCGGTAGACAGGACCAAGCATCCCGACCTTTTCCCAAAATACCTGCATAGCTTCACCCCATCAGACTATGGGCTTCCATATTGTATGCAATCTGGTCAAAGTAGCTCACAGGGTTGGAGAATGCTAAGCCTCGGACCCGGTGAGTCGTTAGCCCTCGGATTCGGAGAAGAGGATATAGACTCCCGGATTCGACACGAGGATTGGACTTCAGGTCTATGGCAGAGGCGCTTCATGACACATCCTAGGCTGAACTTGATTGCTCTCGTGGGCCGTCGATGATCAAAGCATTAGATACTTCCAAGAATGCCCGATTCAATCCGGTACTCAATTTGGAGCGCGTCGCCTCGTTAATCTGCGTTGACGCGTTCCAGTTGAGCACGACCGCACATTCCAAGATGTTGTCGATCATGGTGTTCCCGCAGGAAGCACGAGATCAAGGAGCACGAGGAAAAGCAAGAAGGACGAGGCGATGCGAGCTTCCTCTTATCTAACCAGATACAGGCATTACGCTGCCTTAGATTGAGTCTTGGCTTCGAGTACCTTCTCACGCCCAACGTTAACTTTGATCTGCTTGGGCTTTGCTTCAGCCTTCTTGGCGAGATTGATGTTCAGCACGCCCTTGTCATAGTGGGCGCTCACCTGGGCGGGATCCACTGAGGAGGGCAGCGTGAATGAGCGGGTGAAGCTTCCGTAGTGCCGTTCCACACGGCGGAAGTTTTCCTCTTTCTCTTCTTTCTCGATCTTGCGCTCGCCTTGCACGGTAAGGGTGTTGTTGTCGATGCGAACATCAATGTCATTTTCGTCAATGCCGGCGACTTCGATCTTCAACGTGATGTTGTGCTCATCCTCGTAGATATCGACTGGAGGTGCGAAGCTGGTGGTGGTCAACGCTTCTTCCGGAGCTTCGGAGCTAAGTAACTCGCGGAAAAGGCGGTTCATGCGATTCGTGCGGTCTTGCATGGTGGAATACTGGCGGAAAGGTTCCCAATTGGCTAAGACTGTCATAACACAGTTCCTCCGGAGGGGTGATCTAAGAGGCAAAACTTCAGATGGGCTGACTTAGTTCAGAGGACCTGAAAGAGTAAGAAGTAAGAGCTTGCTCAATAACCAAGCTAGGCTTACGCACTCGTATTGTCAAGATGCGGTCGGCAACAGAAGTCTCGTAGACGACCTATCGATCGCACGGGGCCAAAAAGAGTAGTCAATCATGATTGGCTCGCTCCTCCAATTCCTTTTTGGTAACAGCAGTCAGTTCGGGATAAGCCTCAGGATCGAATTGTCGGGAAAATAGTAATTTTCGCTCCGCGCGCTTGAGCCATTTAGACTCATGCTTCCGACACATGCGGATGATGTCCGGCAAGAATTCACGGATTACATAGCCCTGTGCACTGCCGAGCAAGGATCCCTCGACGCGCTCCATCGTATGCGAGAATCCACGTTCCTGTTGGGGGTAGTACGCGTTGCTGAGCGACTTGACTATGACCGTGCTCAGGACTAATGAACTGTTGAATGTGTTCGTCCCATCATCCTTGCGGGTCACCGCCACACGACTCAAGGCATGTGCAAGCCGAACTGAAAACGGCTGGCCCGCGCCTAAGCGGAAATATCGAGGATCCTGGTGAAACAGTGACGGCAGAAGAAAAGTCCCGAAGAAGCTTCTTGCCTCTTGATTCGCGATCAGCGCGCCCCAACGTTTCCCAAACCCCTGCATGCCCTGCCCATATCCCGGCCAATCGTTCATAAGCTGTGCCCAGCCCGCATCGAAAGTTGTTCCGACTAGGATGTCTTGGGAGGAAGCTCGCCGCAGAAACAAATTAAACTTGTCTCTGCTGGTCAACATTGGGACAGATGCCGAGTAAGAAGGTGCTTCCGGCAACAGAATCTGCGCAGAGCCGCTTGAAACTACGAAGGCGGTGAACAACGCGAGCAGGAGGCTACGCCATTGGCGTCTGCGTCGGGAGGCCATAGAACACCTTGTTCTTTTATTGGGAGGAAAAATTGCCTCTCCAATCGTCGAAGGCGCCAGGGTTCTGATCGAAAATCGAGCAACGGTGGGTCTTCGTGGAATGCAGGACCAAATCTACGCTCAATGAAAATGCCCAACTGTGCACAATGGAACACTTTAGCCAAGATTCTTAGGTCTGAAGCGTTGTTTTAAAAGTGCTCTCCCATTCAAACCAACATCGAACAACGTCGTGTGCGTTGCGGACAATGTAGGGACGATGAGACGCGCATCACTGCTAGCTGCCTACGCCTATTCCGGACCTCCCAAAGCATTACCTGTTTCGGAATACTTTTGCCAGCGCTTCCAAAGAATGCGTAGCGCAGCCATGATTGGAATCGAGAGATAGACCCCGATTACGCCGGCGATTTCTCCGCCCGCGAGAATTGCGAACAAGGCAGCCAAGGGATGAAGCTCGAGCTTGCCGCCCATGATACGTGGCGAGTTTACGTAGTCCTGTACCAACCGCCAGAGAGACAAGAACAGTGCGAGGAGAAGCAAATGTTGGTAGCCGGTTAGAAATGCAACACCAAGAATTACCAGTGCCGCAACCAACGGACCGGCGACGGGAATAAATTCCAAGGCGCCGCCTACAATGCCGAGGATAATCGCGTAGGGCACGCGCAACAAAAGCAGCACGATGATATAAACGACGAGCGACAACCCAGCCAAGACAAGCTGCGCACGAATATACCCGGCGAGCATTACATTGAGATCCTCAACGATGCTGCTCAAGAATTGGCGCTGTCGGCTGCGTTCCGCAATTTGAATGACTGAATCCGCAAACTCACGCCCGTCACGCAAGAAGAAGATGGCCAGGATCGGTATGACGACGAGCCAGACGGTATTCGCCAACAGGATGGTTACACGACCGCCAAAGTCGCTTGCCCAGGCAATGATGGCTGCACGGTGTGCTGCGAAGAACTGCTGTACGCGGGCCTGCGTATCAAAGCTCCACCCGTGCTTTCCCCCAAGCTGTGTAACAATCCTGCCCGAGGACATCTGATCCAGAAGACCGGGCAGAGCTGCCAAAAGTTTTCGACCTTCATCTGCTACGCGGGGACCGATACCCAAGACAATTCCCGAAATGATCAGCAGCAAGATCAAATAAACTTGGAGAATGGCGAACGATCGTGATCCGCGTGATAGCCTCGACCGGCGCTGAACCAGCGATACCGGCAGGTCCAGCAAGTAGGCAAAGAGAACCGCGAACAAGAAGACAATGAGAATACGTCGAGCGCCATAAATGAATCCTGCCACCAGGGCAAACAGCACAACTGTGCTGAGTACTCGTACGGTGCGCTTATCAAAGAAGCTCATGTATTTGCTACACCCGATTGCTACCCAAGCCGCCCATTGCAGGACCGATCAGGACGCGCAGCGGGACTCTACGTTAGGGCCATCGTGAATTCTCAACGCCACAGATGGTTGGAGCAGCCTTCCGCAGAAGAAGTGTTGCCTTCTCCATCCTGGCAATGATCGCAATCGGTAGTGTGGATATTGATTGTCCTGCGCAGTTGCGCCTGTCGGTTTTCATATCTGTATAAGCTCATGCTTTCCAATCTGGGTCACCGGGCAACATGGTGCCCACGTGCTGCGATTGGTTCTTTGGGAGAGGACTTACGTTTTGCGGCTCGCATGTTTAATTCTGAAGCGAGAGCTGGAATCTGTTCTGGCTATGCATGGCGGTGTCATTCATAGATCGGAGGCGGGACGCTTTACTGAGCTGGTCACTATCGGTTCCTAGCGGTGGGGAGGAACAAAGAGTCCGCCGGAGATGGGAGTCAGCGCTCCCGATGGAACACCATGCACGGTGCTGTCGCTGGAAAATCTCGGAATTGTTCCCGGCCAGCACGTGGCAAACGATTTAGAATCTCCGATTCTGCCTGCAGCCAGTCTTCTGTCGCATGACCATCCTGCTTACGTCTCAGCTCATACAATTCGTGAGCGCGAATCTCAACAAGGTGCGAAACAGTAGCCGGAAGGGTTTGGAGTGGGCAACTACTTGCAGGGCGAGGCGACGAAAGGTGATTAGACATCGTGTGGCCTGCTCGCAGTTCTTACTGTGGGACACTGAGATGCGTACAATATTTCCAGGAGCGTCTTCCTGAGTGCGCTGGTCGAAATCATTGTGTGATAAACGTCCGTCAAAACAGCGCGCCTATCCTCTCCGATGCCGCACGTGTATTCACCCTTTGCGGCACCGCAAGTATATTCAATTCTCTGGGACATTGTCCGGGACCTGACGTGCAAGCGGCGCGTCACCGGAAGCTTTCGTAGGACTCTTGCTTCCTCCTGCCCGCCTAGCTCGAAGTCGAGCGTGTCGCTCTTTTTACAGCGATTGATTTCATGGCAGGTGCTCTGCAACCATTTCCGCGACTCAGACCACAGTAGAGGAGCTGCTTGCTGCAGTTCCATCAGTTCTCCGCCAGTGACGGTCTCGCCTCGGCCATTTCGCAAACGTGCAACGTATTGTTTTGCGTACTCGTTCATCTTCCTCACTCCTTCCTTACTGCGTGGCAGTCTTTTCTGTCTGCTTCATTTTTTTCTGTGTGCTATGCAGTGTCGAAGACGATCAAAGTGTTCGTACTGTCGTCGCTATGTTGCTGCCATCCGGAGGCGACGGTTAATGGAATTGAAGCCTCCCTCGTCATCCCAGCGCGACAAGGCATTCTCGTCTTCGAGTGTCGAATCGGGATCTATCAAGACAGGTGCTACCACCGTGGCCTCACTAACTTTAGTGTCTCCACACAGCGGCTCAGCGGAACGCGGATCGCCATCCGAGTCTGCGACAACAGAGTCGTTCACTTCTCGTAATAGCGTTCTTCGCATCGCGTTCAATCTGTCTATGAGAGCCTGAGGCAGACGCGAAACTAAGGCGAGATCATCGAGGATGTCCCCCAGGTCTTGATGTACTCGAACTATTCGGTCAGTGCTTGTTGTCAGGAGCATTTTGGGGTCCTTGTTCCCGAGTTACGTGTAAGCTGGAAGGCAGACTGATGCGATCCATGGCTTCAGCCATGCACTTCCTGGCTGCCTTCAATTCGGCTTGGCCCGGACAAGCGACCTGGATCAAACCACGTGAGACTTCAGAGGGAGACGGCGTGAACGCGTCTTGATGTTGCATGATTGCATCGAGCATCCAAGGGAGATCGGCTGAAGAGTTCCCGCTAGTGAATGTCGTTCTATTCTGGTGAGCTATTTCTGAGCCGGCCCGATGCTCGCAGACCAGGTTCCAGTAACCTCGCTTCGTCGATGACCAAAACTTCAGACACTCCAACGAGCGATTGGTCGCCGTGCCATATTCAACCTGCACCGAGGTCGCCTCGGCGTGGCGCGTGAAGTCCTTCCAGTTGAGGGCGACAGCGCACTCCAAAAGGTGCTCGATGGCCACCTTCGATTGGTCTTGATACTTAAGATCAGGTTCGTGGTTGTGAGGGATTGTCTGTGATGCTGCCATTCAGTCCTGATTTCTATCTTCAACTCAATTACACTCCACAGACTGATCTGGCACTGTGTAAAACTGCTCACCCGAGCAGTCACGGATGAAGGCTCCTAACCATGCCGCGTCAGTTACCCCACCCGAGAATCTGCTTCTCTAAATCTCTAGCCTGCAACTAATTCGTGCGCTGAAGAGAAGCTCGCGTACTGCAATTTCGGCAGCAGGATCATCCATAGTGACTGCCACACGCACGGAACGGGCGCACAGGTGCCTTAGGAGATCAAGACACCGACTTAGTCTGAGAACGGTTTCGGAAGTTCTTGTGAATAGCGGAGATGACAACACAAATAGGCTATGAAATGGATGGGGGGAAGCATACGGACGCGCAGAATATCGGCATCAAGTCACATGTGCGCTGAGGCTGAGAATTGCGGTGAACAGTTGAACGTGCTTCGCTAGGGACGGCTAATCGGCAACATTCCAAACGTAGAGAAACTGTCCATCGGACGCGGTCGCGACATTTCGCTTCTGTTTGCGTGTCGCACGGTTCAGCGCTGAACGGACATTCTCTTTGGAGTCGCCCAGTTCTGCCAGCTCGATCTTGAGCGCGGCACCGTTTTCCAGCCGGTCAAGGTCCGCGATAATCGCCGTCACAATCGATTTGTGCTTGCCGTTGCGTCCCTGGGGCACGTCCACTTGAGCCATCGTCGCGAAATGGCGCCCTGATTTCCCCGTGTTCTTGGTCTTCATGGAGATCCCTAGCCGTAAACCTGCCGCTAACCTAGCGAATCATAACAAGACGTAAACGTACCCTGCAACGTCTTTCGCAAACCTGACGGCGGCCTCCCCAGCGTATCGCTCAAGTTAAGCCCCATATAAATGAAGCACTTACAGGCATCGCCGAACCGTCTCGCCGAATTAAAGACTCTCCCCGTACGGAAGAATCGCTGTTAGCTTCGAGACTGAGGCTAGCAAAAAATGACCGATCCAAAGACACGGTTTCAGACCCTGAGTCTGGAAGACCTTAAGAAGATCCTTCCGGAGCAGGTAATGGCTGGAAATCACAATCACAGAGGCAATCACAAAGACAAAAAGAAAAACAGCCAAGACGTAGCGACAAAAACAAGCAAGCTGAAAGCAAAGGCTTGACCCGCGTTCTCGGTCCTGCTTCGAGGCATGATTCTCGCAACAAATATGGGCAAATACCGACGGTTTTTGCGCAAAGCATGAGTCCGAAGCCGGGACTCGCAGATCGCATGCGCGGCGATGCCTGTCGTTTCCCAAAGACCCCCTGCTGTCCGTTTGTAGCGGCATGCGCAGAAAAGAGTAAGCCGGTATGAAATCACCGAGACTGCAGCAGGTTCGGCCCGAGGTTTTTCTCTCCCAAGCGGGCATCGGCCGGGCGATCGTTGAAGTTCCCAGGAAACTGCAGCAATTTCAACCTGAGGTGTTTCTGTCCCAGGCGGGCATCGGCAGGGAAATCGTTGAAGTCCCGAAGAACAAGAAAATCTTTTCCCAAGGCGAGCTAGGCGAAGCGGTCTTTTATATCCAGAAGGGAAGAGCCAAGCTCTCGGTGGTTTCGCGCGAGGGCAAAGAAGCGACCATCTCACTCTTTGGTCCGGGTGACTTCGTTGGGGAAGACTGCATAGCCGGCGTTCGATCGACGCGTATGGCATCGGCCACCGCGATGACAGCATGCACGGTGCTGCGAATCGAGCGGAAGGAAATGATGCGCGTGATCCACGAGGAACATTTCTTTTCTGACATCTTTGTCGTTTACCTGCTTGCGCGGAATACCAGGATCCAGGCAGACTTGGTCGATCAGCTTTTCAACTCCAGCGAAAAACGTCTGGCGCGGGCGCTTCTCCTGCTGGCTAACTTCGGCAAGGAAGGTAAGCCGGAGACAGTGATTCCCAAGATCAGCCAGGAGATACTAGCCGAGATGATCGGCACAACCCGATCCCGAGTCAGCTTTTTCATGAATCGCTTCCGCAAGCTCGGATTCATTGAGTACAACGGCACTCTGCGAATTCACAGCTCCCTCTTGAATGTCGTTCTTCACGACTAGCCAGAGTAGCGCGTTTGCAAAGATGAACTCTTGTGAGTTGTCCAAAATTAAACAGATTTTGAAATCGGCAAATGGGAGACTCTTTTTGCCGCACTGCCTGAGTAATTTGCGGTGAGGAGAATCCCCCAATGCCCAACACTCCAACAAATCCAATCCTCATAGTTGATGACGATCAAAATAACCGCGCGACAGTGGCAATGTTGTTGGCTGCCAAAGGATATGAAATCTCGACCGCAGAGCATGGTTTCGATGCTCTCCTGCAGATGAAGAGCAGAGTACCTGAGCTGGTTATTTCGGACCTTAACATGCCGCAGATGTCCGGCTTCGAGTTTCTGTCGGTGATCCGCCGTCGCTTTCCAAAGGTGTTGGTTATTGCCATGAGTGGAGCTTATGACGCTGCCGATGCGATCCCAGGCGGAGTGATTGCAGACGCTTTTTACGCCAAAGGCACCAACAACCCGCGCTCTCTTTTGAGTCTGGTCGCCGACCTGTTTCGCACTTCTGCTTCGCGGGCCGTTGCCCATACCAGGCAATCCGCTCCGGTGTGGGTTCCCCGAAACGGCAAAGACTCGAGAGGAATACCTTACATCGTGTTGACGTGTACGGAGTGTCTAAGGTCATTTCCCCTGAACGTGTCCTCAGAAGTCACCGCGACAGTGATGGAAACGCCATGCATCTTCTGCCTTAGTGAAGTGAGATACATCATCGACTTTTCGCTTTCCGTGGCTTCTCCGAAGAAAAAGGACTTAGGCGTGGTTCGCATCACGGGAAGCGCAACAGGCTAGTCTTGTGCCTTCAGCCAGGCGGAATCATGATTCCATCGAAGACCGGTTGCGGACTTATGCGAGAGTATCGCGGAGGAGCTTGAAGCCCGAGACCAAGTACTACGAAGAAGATCCGAACAAGCCCTGACTTGCTTCCATTACCTGCAAGGATGGGCGGACTCGTTCCGGGGTGACGGAACTTCTAGCGAGACATTGTTATCTGCAAGAACACGAACAATGCGGCGCTTCCAAGAATGAATGAGACCAGCATGAGCTGCATTGCTTCTAAAAGTTCTACGTGACACACGTCCGTCACGTGGACTATAAACGCCTTGCGACGGAGGATAGCGTTGCGCTTCCTCTTTGGAAACTGGATTTAAGATAGCCAATTCCCACGCTGATTTCTCGAGTCTCAGTCTGACATTTTGCTTATCAGTAATACACCCAGCAATCTGATACTCTCGCGGAGACTTCCGGCGATGCCGAGCAGCGATTCTCATACTAACGGGTGCTTATCGGCCAGTAAGTCGAGTTGCTCGCAGACGTCTACCAGGTGCTCGATCTCGTGCTGAAGAGCTTCTGCTGCTGACATGTCGCGCGCTTCGGCGATTCTCGTTTTCCGATGGAATTCGCTCGGGAGTCGCACTCAGTTGTGTATCTATGTATTCATTTTGATTACACTCCGCACTCAGACCCGCAACTGTACAGAACAGCTCAGGCAGACATGTGTGGTGCGGTATTCTAAGCACGCCTCTGCTTGTTGGGACCATATGCTTTAGGTGAGATAGTGGAAGAGTGTCAAAAATACGGGCCAAGTTTCCAAGATTCCTTTTTCTTAGAAACTAATGGATGTGCGAAATTGCTCATACACGAGCGGGGCAACGTAATACCTTGTGGACACTGTGAAGAAATCAACTCTACTGGATGAAATGGCTCGGGTGGTCAGAACTGAGGCGCTGCGGATCGAAGCCGCCCGGCACGAGGCGAAGCGTCTTCTTCAGCGCCGCCAGGCCGAACTAGTCGAATGTGGCGCTCAGGAGCTGAAAAGCAAGAGAGTATCGCGTCATGGCACAACATGGGCGCTAGTCGCGAAGAACCACGGTGAGTAGCGCGCTATTCACGTGCAAGCTGCCGTTGTACTCAATAAAACCGAGCTTCCTGAATTTATTCATGAAGTAGCTCACGCGCGAACGAGTTGTACCAATCATCTCGGCCAGGGTCTCCTGGCTCATGTTGGGAATCACGGTTTCAGGTCTCGACTCTTTCCCGTAATGGGCGAGCAATAGGAGCAGGCGGGCCAGTCTTTTTTCGCTGGAATTGAACAGTTGATCAACAAGATCCTCTTCAATGCGGATGTTGCGGGAGAGCAGGTAGGCGATAAACATCTCCGCGAAGTCGGTTTCCTTGTGCAACAACTCCACCATAGTTTCTTTTGCAATTCGCGTCGTACTCAGATTTTGCACGGCAACAGCCGAAGAAATGCGTAGCGGCTGAGCTGCCAGACATCCCTCGCCAAAGAAGTCACCATGTTGCAGGATTGCGATCACGGCTTCCTTACCACGCTTGGAAACTACCGTGAGCTTCACTTTTCCTGTCTCAATGTAGAACACTGCGTCAGCCCGATCTCCCTGAGAGAATATCGCGTGCTTGTCGCGATAGTGATGAGTAGTTTTTCCAGTTCCCACCTTCGCGAGAAGCAAATCCGGATGAAAAGTGAGAGGCTTGCGAGGGGCTCGCCCGACGTCGCGATTGCTGAGTTCTTCAATGCGTGTAGCCGAGGCCGAAGACCTCGATTTCGATGCGCGTTGCGCCATAATTAATTTCCCTCAGCGAAATTTCGACTGTCCGAGTGCGCCGGCTGCTTCCAAAGGCATATCCCTAAATCAGCGTGAAAACGAGGAAGGACTACGAGACGCACAGTGCGAGGCAATTCGAGCAGAAACAACAACCGTTTTCTGTTCTAAATTGCACAGCCTCCTAAATTGTTCTCTTCCGCAGGATCCCCGCACTAGAATGCCTTCCCAGCTTGCTGCTTAAGATGCTGATTCAGTTTGCCAGCTCCGTTTCATTTTTATCAGCCCACATCAAAGCGAGTCGCGCCATTGTGTGACTGTATCGAACAGCTCAGCAAAGTCGTATGCCGAGGTCTAAAAACGAATAAGTGTCGCTCTCGTCACGAAAGCTGCTGTGATCCCAGCGCGCACAGGAGAAATACTTTGCAAACTCATCGCAGGCAGTTGCTCTGGACATTGGCCTTGGCGCTCGGTGCCTCGGCGGTAGCCCTTACCACTTCGGGCCGGCGGTCTCGCGCTGGACAGACGAACAATTACAGGAGCGCGTTGCTAAGGTACAGCTATGGCGACAGGAATTAATACAAAGCCATGTACCGCCAATCCTATCAGCGCCGGTACCAGCAAGCCTATAACGGGAATAGCTATTACAACGACAAGGTAAAGAACGTCCATGTTGGCCACCGCTGTACGGTTAAGTCGATGGTCAATATCTGAAGCCGCAAGGAATCCCGCATCCAGGCGAAAACGGCTTCATATGACCAGGCCCTTCATCGATATTCATGAAATGGAGACTCTCAATGAAAAAGCTCGAAGCATTGCTGCTCGTCGTCGTAGGAGTGTCGCTTACTCCAGTTTTTGGGGATACCGTCACTTTGCGTGACGGCACTCGTTATCCGAACGCTGTTGTCACCGCCTCATCCCGCAGCGGAGTCAGTTTCCGTGATCAGGGCGGAAAGGCCCGTCATTTCGGGATTGGGAAAGTGCAGACGGTGGAATATAGCCCGAACACCAGCCCCTCACTTCAGAGGCGCTTGCCAACCACTAACAACCATCGACACGGCAACTCCAGCGTCTACCGAACGATTCCCGCCGGCACAGAAGTTGACGTCCGGACGACTGAGCCCATCGATTCAAAGACGGCAAGTGTTGGTCAAAAGTTCTCAGCAAACCTATACGCGGATGTCCTCGACAGTTCCGGAGCAGTGATTATCCCGAACGGCTCCGATGCAGAACTTGTGATTGAAAGCTCAGCGCCGGGCAGCACGACGCACGCATCGGAGTTGGTATTGGACATGGATTCCTTGACTGTCTCAGGAACTCGTTATCTGGTCGCCACAAACGACGTGACCAGAAATGGCAACCAGCGGCTCGGGGCAAACCGCAGAACCGCAGAGATGGTTGGAGGCGGAGCCGCGCTAGGAACACTTATCGGCGTTCTCGTCGGTCATGGAAAGGGAGCCCTAATCGGAGCAGGCGTGGGTGCAGCGGCAGGAGCCGGAGGACAGGTCTTGACGAAGGGAAAGAACGTGCAGGTACCTGCGGAAACTGTCTTGAATTTCAAACTTGAACGAGACTTGCGGTTGCAGGCTGCACGGTGATCGCGGCGTGCCAGGGGAAGGTGCCGCAATGACGCCGGTCTTATCGGAGACTCAGAAGGACGGTTGGGGTTCGATCAGTGATATCAGCACTTGTGCTTCGCTGGCGAAGAGAACCCGCCGCCTCAATGAGCTGCGACGTCTCTTTGCAGCGCTCCACCCAGTTATTCGCGCTATATTGCTTTCCGCGTGTGTTCTGGGGGTGGGCGGATTACTCTTCGCCGCAACACTGCTCACGATCACGCTTCACTACCTGTACTTCGATCGTACTAACCTGCCAGACATAGAAGCCTTTGTGCGTTTTGATTGTCCTTCTATTGGTCACGTGTACGACAACCAAGGTGAATTGCTCGTGGAGCTCTCGCGAGAGCATCGTCACATAATTCAGTACGAGGAGATACCTCTGATTGTCCGCGACGCGATTCTCGCCGCCGAAGACAAGAACTTTTTCTCGCATGGCGCGGTTGACTACTCCCGAATCCCGCGTGTCCTGCAAAAAGTCCGAATCAGAACCATACTGACGCGGATGACCCGGGTAGGCCGGGCCGACAAAGCTGAGAGCCTGGCAATGCTTCGTCAGGGTGGATCGACCATCACCCAGCAACTCGTGCGCGCTTACTACCTACGTAATCTTACAGACAAAGAGAACGGCAACCAGCTTCGCTCGGGTGTGCTGTCCTATATCGTAGGTGCGCGCAGTGCCAAGAAGTTGGCTCGAAAACTCGAAGAGATGCGGCTGGCCGTCTGGGTCGAAGAGCAGATGCGTTCCCGTTTCGGGTCGAAGCAGCGAGCCAAGGAAGAGATTTTCGCCCGCTATGCCAACTTCCTGTACTTGGGAAACGGACAGTACGGTTTCGCCACCGCGGCAGAGTATTATTTTGGGCTACCTCTCTCAGCCTTCAGTGGTGCGGATGCCGACCGGGCTGCTCTGCTGGCGGGCATTGCGAAATCGCCTCGTTACTACGCTCCTAACTCGCCCGATGCAGACCGGGTATTGCACCGCCGAAACCAGATTCTGAGGCTCATGCTGGCCCGCGGCTCGCTGTCGCGAGATGCTGCCAAAGCCGCTGAGAGAATGCCGATCAGGTTGGTCACAAGGAATGGCGCGGTGCAGGCTGACAACTCAAGCCAGGCTCCCGCTGTGATCGAAACTGTCCTCGATGAGCTGAAACTTCGGTATTCCGGTGCGGATGCTGAAGATCTTCTGCAGGGACGAATTCAGATCTATTCCACGGCCGACGCTCGCTTACAGCGTGTCGCAAACGAAGCACTGGAGCACGGCTTGATGCGGTATGAGAAGCGGCATCCCGCTGCTGCCGGAATTATCCAAGGTTCCGTCGTGGTTCTTCGGAATAGTGATGCCAGCATCCTCGCGGAAGTGGGCGGCCGTAGAATGTTTAACCGGCGTCTCAATGACTACAGCGACTTCAATCGCGTTACGCAATCGGAACGGCAACCCGGTTCGGCGATGAAGCCGATCGTGTATCTTGCGGCCTTTCTGCATGGTCCCTTTACTCTCGAATCGATCGTTCCCGATGAGCCAATCAGCATCCCGGACGGCGACAAGCCGGGCGGGAAGGCCATTTCCAACTACGACGGCGAGTTCAAGGGACCGATACCTCTCCGTCTCGCGCTGGCAGAATCCCGCAACGCGGTAGCTATCTGGATTACAAAACAGATCGGCATCGGCAGCATTCTGCGTGCAGCGCAGGAGGTAGGTATCGAGTCGCGGCTCCAGCCGTATCCAACTACTTCGCTGGGCGCTTCCGAAGTGAACCTGCTCGAACTTGCGAACGCTTATCGGACGATTGCTTGTGGATCATTCAATACTCCTCATGTAATCCGGCAGGTCTCGCGCGGTGCAACGTTGGTTGCCGCAGCCTTCGCAGAGCAAACCATTCCTGAGGCCATGAATTCCACTGCAATAACTCTCTTGCAGGAAGGCCTGCGCGGAGTGGTCCGCTTACCGACCGGCACAGCCCATTCGCTCGATGGCGTCGACTTTCCAATTCCCACGATGGGAAAAACAGGAACGACCAGCCAGTTCAAAGATGCCCTGTTCGTCGGTTCCACCTATGGGATGGAAGGCATCACCGTCGCGGTGCGAATCGGCTTTGACGATAACCGCTCCTTAGGAAATAAAGAAACCGGCGCCCGCGTTGCGCTGCCGGTATTTAGAGAAATTCTGCTGAATACCTATGCTGCGAAGCTCGTCGGTGACGTTCCCGAGTTTCCCGCGCAAATGGAAGACAGCATCGCTCAATTCCTGAAACCACCCGCCGAGGTCACGCCCGAAGACGTCGTAACTCAACCGCAACTCTAGAGACCTCGACTACCCTCTGAACAAGAAACGGCTCAAGCGCATCTTCAACATGCGTCGCAGCTTCAGGAGGTGGAACCGAAGTGGCAGGAACAGTTAGAGAAATGAATTATCAGTCGGTCGGTGCATATTTCCGATTCATGGCTGCCTACTCGCTCGCAATGGCTGCAGATTACGTTCTGGTCTTGCCCGCGACCATCATACCGGCGCCGGCTAGGATCATCACTGCACTGATGATGGGCGAAATTTTTTCGCTGTGCTGCGTCTGAACCCCAACTGAGACGCCACCTGCTGAAATTCCCTGGCGCTCATTGTGAGGAATTGGGATCACCAGCGATAGCAAACCAAGGACGATCAACGCCAACCCAAACAGAAAGAGTATCTTCATCGAAAGCCTCCTTGCGGCACCCGTGAACTAACTTGCTGATCGACAGTTATCCCAAATTAACTCTAGCGGCAATACTAACCCTTGCCAAAACACGCGATGCTACACGTTATCGTTTCGTTAGATCTGTTCATAAGCGCTCACATTAAGACTTACTCAACCTCCTAAATAGCGGGACTGGATGCTTACGTTGTCCTGCAGCATTCCAGTTCTGTTCAATTGTGAACATACGGCTTAACCCAGAGTTGTTATGGTTGCTCCCGAACGCCGTACTGGCGCTGAGCCGAGAAGAAGAGGTTTGTATGCGGATACAAAGACGTCACAACATCTGTTTGACAGCACTTTTAGTACTCATTTTCGCGGTGGGTTGCGGTGATCCGGACAAGAATGGCGCGGCTCCCACCGATCCAGTAGCTCCCCCTACAGTCACGTCAGTTACGCCGCCAACCGGCTCTACGCTCATTTGTCCCAACACCGCAGTTGTCACTGCGACCTTCAGCAAGGCGATGAACCCTTCGACGATTAGCACTTCCACGTTTACTTTGAGTTCAAGCGCTGGCAGCGTGTCTGGGCAAGTTAGCTATGTTGTGGCTACCAGGATTGCTACCTTCATACCCACGGCTGCTCTTACTGCAAGCACGACCTTTACGGCTACGATCACCACCGGAGCTGCTGACACATTTGGTAATCCACTGGCTGCCAATTTCGTGTGGACATTCACAACGTCGGCTCCTTGTCCTCCACCTCCAACGCCTCTGCCCGCGCCCTCGCCTTTAGGAGCGGCTTGTAATTTCGGAATTCTGGGCGGCACTCCAGTGGTTAGTAGCGTTGGTCTCACGAAAGTTACAGGAGGAGATGTAGGGATATGGCCGGCGGCTTCGATCACTGGATTTCCGCCCGGCACAACCACCGGAGCATTTCACGCGGGCGATGCCGTGGCTATGGCCGCGCAAGGAGATTTGACCACCGCATACAACAACGCCGCAGCCGCTCCAGGAGGAGCAATCCTCCCGGCAGACATAGGCGGACTCACTCTCGCGCCTGGCGTTTACAAAACCACAAGCTCACAGCCATCACTCGGAATCACCGGGAATCTGACTCTGTCTGGCGCGGCCAATGGCGTGTGGATATTCCAAGTAGTCTCCACGCTTACAACTGCCGCTGGGAATAGCCAAGTCATCATGGCCGGTGGCGGCCAGTCTGAGAACGTCTTCTGGCAGATCGGGAGTTCGGCCACGCTCGGAACCAACACGACGTTCTCAGGGAACATCATGGCTCTGGCCTCCATCACCGTGAACACCGGAGCAACGCTGAATGGAAGAGCCCTGGCACGCAACGGCGCCGTCACATTGGACAGCAATCAAGTAAATGTCCCCACATGTCCATGAGCATTCGGAGTGGACCAGCTTCGGTCTGGTCCACTCCAGCTCCGGCGAAGCACAACCTTTACGTTGATGAAATTCGGAGGAATATTCGCATGTATTCGCAATCAAAGAGCGGTCTCGGTCGTCTTGTAGCGATGTTGCCGGCAATGATTATTTTCGGGTGCGCATTTGCCACGTTTGCCGTTGCCCAGGATCGCCCAGTTCCAAAATGGGAGCTTTATGGCGGATACTCCGTCTTTGATCCGGCAGCGGACGTGCATGGTCAACGTCCTGCAGCGTTGCTGCCCTTGAGCAGTCGGCTGGAAACGAATCCGAAAGGTGTTGGGCTTAGCGGGACTTACAATTTCAATCGCTGGCTTGGACTCACGATCGATGGAAGCAACCACTGGGGCAGCGGCGAAACTACATTCGCTACCAGAATTGATGACACTCGCTTCGACAACATATCGTTAGGCCCAAAGTTCACTCTTCGTTCCCGTCATTTCTCTCCATTTCTGGAGGCATTAGCGGGCGACCACCGTCTTGTGCCCGAAGCTTTTCATAGCGTCGATAAACTGGGCTTCATGGCCGGTGGCGGTCTGGACATCAATCTCTCCAGGCATATAGCGTGGCGATTAATCCGCGCCGACTACGTATTCTCAACCTATCGATTTGCTCCAGGCGGAGTGCCAACGACCGATATCCGAGGCGTAAGGTTGCAGACCGGTCTCAACTTCATGTTTGGCGGCGGAGAACCTGCAATCGCCCCCAGCGCCGCTTGCTCGTTACAGCCGACTGAAGTCTTCGCCGGCGAACCTGTGACCGCGACCGCCACCGGATCTAATTTCAATCCAAAGCGCACAGTCAAATACACCTGGAGTGGAACAGGGCTGAGAGTCGCGGGAACTGACGCCTCAACACAGATTGACACCATGGGCTTGCAGCCCGGGTCATACGCAGTGAATGCCAACTTGAGCGACGGAAGCAACGGTCTTGCATCATGCAGCGCCACGTTCACCGTGAAACAGCCTCGTCCTCCGTCGATTTCATGCGTGGCAGATCCGGCTAGCGTGCAAAGCGGCGGGAGCTCGACTATCAAGTCGAACGCCAGCAGCCCAGATGGCCGCAGGTTGACTTACAGCTACACCGCTAGCGCTGGTCAGATTTCCGGTACCGGTGAGACCGCTACCTTGACTACAGCAGGCGCACAATCAGGTCCTATCACGGTCACTTGCAATGTAAGTGATGATCGCAATCCGCCGCTCACGGCCTCGTCCACCACCACAGTGAACGTGGAAGCTCCGCCGCCTCCCCCTGCTCCTCCCGCTGAGGTCCAGCAGTTGGAAACCAGGCTTGCCCTCCATAGTATTTACTTTCAGACTGCTCGGCCCACGGTGCAAAATCCCACGGGCGGACTGCTCGCCAGTCAGGCGGAGATCCTGCAGACCCTCGCTGCGGACTTCAACAATTACCTGAAATACCGGCCCGATGCCCATCTGATACTCAGTGGCCATGCAGATCCGCGCGGCTCTGCGGAATACAACAAAACCCTCACAGAGCGACGCGTGGAACGCACCAAGAATGCCCTCGTAGAGCATGGCGTTCCTCAAGATCACATTGAGACCCGGTCCATTGGCAAAGAGGAGCAATTGACTGCCGACCAGACAAGGGCGCTGATAGCGCAAGATCCGGACTTGACTGCGGCCGACAGACAACAAATGCTGAACAATCTGCCAGTGATGGTGCTGGCCAATAATCGGCGCGTTGACGTCAACTTGAGTACGACCGGACAACAATCCACTCGCCTCTACCCGTTTAACGCGAAAGATTTCCTGGCGCTGATCAATACCAAGGGTGTCGAAAAAAGACCGACGCCCAGGAAGAAAAGCAAGAAGCGATAAGTGGCAGAGGCGCTGGGCAAAGAGTTGACTAGCTACTAGTCAGTGCCGACTCTCGCCGCGAAAAAGATAGCACGTCAAGCTCGCCACTAATCGAACGCAAAGAAGAACACCGACTGGGGAACACTCCCTGGCCGGTGTCATTTCGGGAAGTTGTTTGTTTTTGAGCTTACTATGGACAAAAAATCTCAAAGTGGTCAATTCAGACCAGTAGCTCCCAGGGGGGATGAACGATATTAGTTAAGTGCAAGTCTCCGTACGCTTCTGTTTCATGCACGGAGGCAGCCGGTAGGTCTCAGCGTGCCGGACGCACAGGCCTCTCCATCGCACTCCCCGCCGCGCACTCCGCGCGGCCGTCAACCAAGCTCTCAGAGAGAAGGTAACAATGAAACTCTTCACGAAATGTCTCATCGTGGTTTGCGTTCTCGCGGTCTCCTTATTTGTGTTGCCTGGCGCGTCGGCAGATGACTGGAATAAAAAGACTGTAGTCACATTCAGCGCGCCGGTCGAAGTTCCCGGCGTCGGCGCTCAGGTCCTGCCGGCGGGCACGTACGTGTTCAAGATTATGGATTCGCTGTCAGACCGCCACATTGTCCAGATCTTCAACGAGGACCAAACCCATGTTTACACCACCATCCTAGCGATTCCGAATTATCGTTTGCATGCAACCGACAAGACTGTCATGACATTTAAAGAGCGGGCGCAAGGCGAACCGGAAGCGATTCGGGCGTGGTTCTATCCTGGTGCTCAGTCGGGTGAGGAATTCGTATATCCGAAGTCGAAGGCACTAGAGCTGGCGAAGATCGCCAATGAGCCTGTGCTTGAAACGCCTACTCCGATGGCAGACGTAGAAGCGCTCAAGACAGCACCGATCGAAGCCGTGAATCCAGCTGGAGAACCAGTTCCCGTTGCTGAGGTAGTTCAGGCTCCAGTGCAAATAGCCAAGGTGGAAACCCTGCCGCAGACGGCGAGCTATATGCCGCTGCTGTTTTGCGCTGGGATGCTCTCGCTCGCCGCAGCCGGTCTGATCACCAAGTACTCCTCATAGATCGTTGGGATTTGCTTATATAGGCTGTACGTCTCCGGAAAACAAGCCGAAGCGCACAGCCGATATTTTGCCGCTATCGCGACTCCCATTGGCAGTTAGAACGTTTCGCTTGAACGGAAAGTTAGTCATGTTCATGATCCGTGAATGCGCGTCCTGCGTCCTCGCGATTATTTCTTTCGTAATACCCCTGATGCTTGTTAACGCCCAGCAGGTTACGCCATCACCACCCTCCGATACTGGTTATAGGATCAGAGTGAACGTTGATGAAGTCGTCTTGCACGCGACAGTGCGGAACCGTCATGGCGTTCCTGTGGCCGGTCTTAGCAAAGACAACTTCCAGATCTCCGAAGATAGAGTCCCGCAGGCTATCAAACATTTCAGTCATGAAGACATTCCGGTCACAGCTGGACTAGTTATCGATAACAGCGGCAGCATGCGGCCGAAGCGTGCGGAAGTGATCGCCGCAGCGCTGGCATTTGCCGGCTCCAGCAACCCGCAGGACCAGATGTTTCTTGTCAACTTCAATGAGAACGTTTCTTTCGGCCTACCGCATGGCACCTTATTCACCGACCGGCCCGAACAACTAAAAACTGCTATGGGCACGGTTATCGCGGACGGCGAGACCGCGTTGTACGATGCTGTGGCCGTCGCACTCGAACGCTTGAAGCAGGGAAATCGAGACAAGAAAGTGCTGATCGTTGTCAGCGATGGCGCCGACAATGCCAGTGTGCATACCAAAGCACAGATATTGCAGGCCGCAACTCAATCCGATGCGATCATTTATGCACTCGGAATTTATGAGCCTGACGACCCTGATAAAAATCCTCACGTCCTCAGTGAACTCGCAAAAGCCAGCGGCGGCGAGGCGTTCTTTCCGGATTCGTTACGCGAAGTGGTGCCGATTTGTGAACGGATCGCACGTGAGATTCGAAACCAGTACACCATTTCCTACCTTCCCACCAACCAAACACAGGACGGGACTTATCGCGCCATCGAGGTTCACGCCGCCTCTGCTAGTGGCGGCCACTTGCGCGTGACAACGCGCGCTGGCTATATAGCCCGCTCGAAGCCATCAGTCGCAACCGCTGGCGCAATCCAGCCGAAAACGCGGAATTAAATGATTCCGTTGGTTCCTCGTGCGAAGTTTCCGGCCTTGCAGCACAGCCGTTGGCTCTTTCTTGCACTGGCGATCGCATCGTTGGGATACGTTGCCTTTTCGCTGGTGGATGCGCAGTCCTTTCAGGCGTACGAAAATTGGCGATTGAATCAAGCAGCGAAGAATGCGCGCCAACCATCAGCGCAAGCAGAGTCGAAAGTTGTGTCCGCATCTTTATCGCTGCGCGACCACAGCCAGCGCAAAACGCTTGCTCTCGGCTCCGTGCTTGGACGCGTCGAGATCGGCAGAATCGGCGTTGCCGTGATCATCGTGGAAGGTACCAGCGGAAAAACACTGCGTCGCGCAGTTGGGCATGTTCCCGGAACGGCACTGCCCGGTGAGCCAGGGAACGTCGCGATCACCGGACACCGTGACACGTTCTTCAGAGCGCTGCGCAATATCCGCGAGGACGATGAAATTACGTTAATGACGTTTAACGGATCGTATCGCTATCGAGTCGATTCGATGAAGGTCGTTGAAGCGGAAGATACACAAGTGCTGAATGATTCAGACGAATCGATCCTAACCCTGGTCACCTGCTATCCCTTCTATTTCGTGGGTCCTGCGCCAAAGAGATTCATCGTGCGCGCGCATCGAATTTGAGCAGGCCGACTGCACAGCCGATTTAGCCCGCGGTACCGTTCCCATTTGTGTGGGGCTTGAGCCATTCGGGAGTGTCATCTCTCTTACGTCCGCGGTCGAGAACCCGTCTTTACTTTTTTGGCCAGAGACTCGAGCCGGCTGACGTCATCGAGCGTCAAGGTAGGGAACCTGGGCTGAATGGATGCAGTTTTGAAAATTCGATTGCAGCGTCTGGAAATTGTTGTTCCTTTGTGATCTGGCGAGTTCACTATGCTCCGCTCCTACCCGTCTACGCTGGTCAACAATGAACACTACCTGCACGGCCAAAATTCAATTAGAGCTACATTGACCAGACCCACGCACGTCTCGCTGCTAACGTTATTCACCTGGACCGATTTCTGAAAGGGCCGTCCGCATGCTCGGCACAGTACTCATCGTAATTCTGCTACTCATGTTGATTGGCACTCTTCGCCGGTGGAGATACAGCAAGAACTGGAATCACTATCCCAGCGGCGGCCTCGGCCTTGCACTGCTCATCGTTATCATTCTGGTTCTACTAGGCCGGATCTAAGAAATCTATTGCCGTTAACCAAGCTCTGGAGGCTGTAACTATGAAGAAACTCTTGTTGTTCGCAGTAGTGTTTGGTGTCACCCACTTATCATGGGCCGGGACAGCCCACAAAGATGCCGTCGATCGAATGGACAACGCAGCCCAGGTGCTGCATGAGATTCTCGGCGCTCCCGATCAGGGAATTCCGGAAGAAGTTCTCGAAGGTGCCCGTTGTGTCGCGGTTGTTCCGCATATGCTCAAGGGCGGCTTTATCATCGGCGCGAAAGAAGGCAAAGGAGTAGCGACTTGTCGCACTGCTCATGGCTGGAGCGCACCCGCATTTTTCAGTGTCGGCGGTGGCAGCTTTGGGGCTCAGATTGGCGTGGAATCCGTGGACTTGGTGATGATCCTTAACGAAAAAGGCATGCAGCGCCTGATTGCCAGCAAGTTCGAAATCGGCGGCGATGCCTCAGCGGCAGCCGGTCCGGTTGGGCGTCACGCGTCCGCCAACACCGACTGGAAGCTGGATACTGAGATCCTTACCTATTCTCGCGCTAAAGGAGCCTTCGCCGGAGCAACACTGGAGGGAGCATCCGTGAGGCGCGACGACGACTCTACTCGTGCCATTTACGGAAGCAAGGCGAATACGCAGTCGGTACTTGAAGGTCGAGTGAAAGTCCCCAACTCGGCTCACACCTTCCTCAATGCTGTGGGCGGAGCACAAGCCGAAGCCAAGAGCAAGTCCTGACAATACTGGTCGGGTGTCGCTTTGCGAGCACCCGACCAGACCATAGTCGAGGTTCGAGATACGAAATTGGAGAGAGGCTATGCTTTGGACTATCTTCGCCATTCTTCTTATCCTATGGCTTTTAGGCTTCAGCTTCCATGTAGCCGGGCGGCGCCAGTGCCCCACGTTCTGTTGCCGAGGGAGCGGCCGGAATCGTCTGGGCAGCGAACCTGCCCGATGGCGGTCCAACTGGTGGTTTCTTCCGTGACGGTAAACCGCTCTATAGTGAGAGATTCAAATGACACTCGCACTAGTACTTCTTGACCCAAATGTCCCGAACTGAAACTTTTGAGGGCGCGCCTTCGATCTCAATGCCGATCTCACCTGAGACGTTATTCGGCGAATTCGGATCGTCGTCGACTAGTACAGCCATCAGATGGCCATTGAGGATGTGGATGAGCGCACCGCCACGGGCAATGATCAGATATTGGTTCCAGTCGTTGATCCTGACGTAACCCCCCAAGGCTTCGCGATCGGCAATGTTCGCGACCAAGCGCGGCGGTTTGCCCGGATCCATGTGCACGACCTGACCGCGCCAGGCAATGATGCGGAGCGGCGTGTTTTCGGAATAGATCTGACCTGTGAACGTGGAGGTTCGCGGACTCACCGGATACCAAAAATCGGCCTGTAGACCCGTGTCCATCCAATTCAGGTTCGGCTGTGCCTGGCCGGGACGCAGAGCGAGCCACGGCACGCCGGTTTTGCTGCGGTATTGAATGCCGCTCCCACCACCTTTTTCTACTTTGATCTCGAGCTTCAGGTCGAAGTTCTTACCAGTGAAACCGCGATACGTGATATAGCTGTTGGCGCTTGGCTTTTCGAGCGTCGATTCGCCCACGATTGCACCTTCTTCGACGCGCCAGATAGAGGGATCTCCGTCCCAGCCTTGCAACGACTTGCCGTCGAACAGCTGCACATACCCATTGTGGTCCTCAAACTCGATTGGATCGGGCTCGCGAAAACTCAGCCGACCAGTCTGGCTGCGAGCGGTCGTCCCGTCGGCCTGTGCGGAAGTGGAAGTAGTACCTGACGTTTGTTCTGCAGTGCTCGTAGCTTGTGCGTGGCCGCAAGGTGCCATGGGTCCAAGCATCGCTACTGCGAGGGCAGCGGCAGTGCCTTCGAAAGACATTGTGGGAATCCTCCCGACGCTCTGTAATCAGCTGTTCGCCAAATAAGTCTCTATCGCAGAAAATCGAATTCCGGAACGGGCCGACAGAGTTTGTAAAAATAAATTCACCGGTCGGTTATGCGCAAGAAAACTGCGATGATTAAGGGGCGAATTACCTAACGGATTGCATAGTCTGTTCGCAGTTCCAATGGGTTACGGCTTGGCCATGAGCGCCTTTTCCAGTCGGACTTCACCTGTGAGCTTGATTCCGCCTGAGGAGTCACCTACCAGGACTTTGTAGTGTCCTGCTGGGGCGAGCCACTGCTCTTCATTCACGTCGTAATAAGCAAAAGAGCGCGTCTCTAGCGGTATGGTGACCTTTTGGGTCTCTCCTGCCCTTAATTTTGCTTTTGAAAAACCTTTCAACTCCTTCGGAGCGCGAGGAATGCTTCCGTCTGGTGCAGAAATGTATAGCTGTGCAACTTCCGCACCAGGCCTCTTCCCTGTATTCGTGACATCAAATGAGACCAGATATCGTGAACCATCTGCCGAGTTGAGATTTGGCTTTACCGCGAGATTCGCAAATTTGAAGGATGTGTAGGAGAGGCCGAAGCCGAAAGGAAAAAGAGGCCTGGCCTGGTTGTGCTCGAATCCGCGATAACCAACGAAGATCCCCTCACGATAAGAAACGCGTTTCGTTCCGGGTTCGGGATAGTAATTGGCGAAAGTCGGATTGTCTGTCTCCTGCTTCTCAAAACTGATCGGCAAGTGCCCAGATGGGTTGACCGCGCCAAAAAGAATTTCAGCTAGTGCAGTTCCTCCTTGTTCCCCTGAATACCACAATTGAAGATAAGCTGGCACTCGGTCTATCCAAGGGGCGGCATCAACGGCGCCGCCTGACGTGACTGCGACAATTGCGTTTTTGTTGTGCGATGCGATCTCTCGGATCAGAGCCTCCTGACCAGTAGGCAGAGAGAACGCTCGATCTGCACCTTCGCCTTCGCTGTCGCGATTGAAGCCCACTGCTATCAGGACAGCGTCGGCTTTTGCCGCTATTGCTTTAACACGATCGCTCACCAGCTTTTTCTGATCCGCAATCGCCAAACGCAAACGGCCACCGAAATGAGATCGTTGAACGTCTTCGACGACAACATGGTGGGGGCCCGATGCGAGTTCAAGAGTCACGTGATCCTGGTAGGCCTTTGCAAGTTCCCAGTTATCGAACACAATCTTATTGTCGATGGATACGCGAAAGCCGTTGTTCTCGCCTGGACCTTGCACCGCAATTTCATAAGGGCCGGAATCCTTCGCGATGTAGTAGCCCGTCCACCTACGAGAGGTTGTTTTGGGTGTGCTCGCCAGGAGAGGTGCAACATCCTCCCAATCCGAAAGCGTGTCCCATGAGAACCCAGGATTGTTAATGCGCCTGACAACTTCAGTACTCTCCGGTGAACCGGAAAAATCCGCATTCTCAAAGCGCTCCATTTTCAGTCCGGGTTCGCCGCCCTGAGCTTCAGTCATGAAATTAGTGCCGGAGACCAGCTCCTGCAGCGATGGTATGCCAGGCTCGTAATACACCTTCACTGAATTGCTAAGGATATGCGCCAGCCCCTCCACAATACTTATCGATGAATAGGGAATTGCAGCCCCACTTCCACCACCGACCGGCTGGGCCGGATAGGCATTTGGGCCGACAACCAGAACAGACTTTAGCTTCTGCTTGTCGAGTGGAAGCAGCTGGCCATCATTCTTTAACAACACGATGCTTTCTCGTGCGGCATCAAGAGCGATTTGATGGTTCAATTCGTTGTACTTCGAAAGAGATAAATCGGTCTGTTCTCGATCAGGCCACCCAAATCTGACAGCAGTGTGAAGGATATGTCGCACTTTCTCATCGATTACCTCCTGGCTTAGGCGTCCGGCTTGAACCGCAGGGAGCAGGTTCTTGCGATTCATGAATTCACCAGTAGGCATTTCGAGATCGAGGCCGCTATTTGCTGCGGCGACGCCATCGTAAGTCGACCTCCAGTCCGACATCACGATTCCATCGAAGCACCACTCCCTCCGCACAACATCATTGTTGAAATATCCGTTCTGTGTCGCGTGGGCGCCGTTAATTAGGTTGTAGGAGTCCATAATGGCACCCACGTGCGCTTGTTTTACGGCAGCCTCGAAAGCGGGTAGATAGATCTCTCGCAAGGTACGTTCATCGACTACAGAGTCGGAATCGTGTCGCAAGAATTCCGAGTTATTCGCAAGAAAGTGCTTAATCGTTGCACTTACACCTTGTTTTTGCATTCCGGTGATATACCCCACGGCGATCGCAGAGGCAAGAAAGGGATCTTCTCCGAAGTACTCAAAATTTCTGCCGTTGCGGGGCGAGCGGTAAATGTTTACTCCAGGTCCTAACATGAAATGCAGACCGCGGGCACGTGCGTCACGTCCGATGCCTGCCCCCACTTGCTCAGCTAAATCTCGATTCCAAGTTGCGGCGAGTCCGATGCCAGCCGCGTAGACGGTTGAAGGGGCGCGGGAATTGCTGCGCACACCCAAAGGTCCATCGGACATCTCCAATGCAGGCAAGTTCGCTTTTGGTACTGCCTTAATGGCAAAGCCTGTGCCGCCGATGTAATCAATCTTTTCTTCGAGCGACATCCTGCTGATGATCGATTCCACCCTATCTGCCGACGGCAGCGTCGATTGAGCTTGCGCATACGTTGAGGAAACACAGGCAATAAGAATTAGACCGCTGTGAAAGACAGTTTTCATGTATAGGCTCTGATTTCCCAACCGAAAGGAGTTGTTTGAGATCCGGACGCGTAGTTTCTGTAATCAAGACTGTCGGACGACTAGGCGTAAGATGCGACTGCTCCAACGTTCCGATCACGACGCTCTCTCGTGACTTGCTCCAGATATCCACTTTCGGAAAAGGTCTGGAGTGGATCTTGAGGGAGCCCGCGTACTTGCCGCCATTCACGGACGAGTGGCCGGACATCCTGCCAAAATGTAGTTCGGAAACACTCCTCGGCCTCCACTAAGGAGCAGGAGTCCTGAAGTTGAGACAGCCGATCACGATCTACAAGAGCGGCCTTGGCGTAGAGTTCCTGGGCGGTACACACGGTTTGGATCATGGCCTCGATCTTGCCCTTTAAGTTGTGGCTTTGATCGATCATGAAGGCCACATCAGGACTGGCCCCGGATTCCCATTCTTGAACGAGTAACTCGTGAAATATCCGAAAGACCTGATACGGGTCGATGGACCCGAGAGTTAAGTCGTCGTCAGCATAACGCCTATCGTTGAAATGAAAGCCGCCTAACATATCCTGGTGCAAAAGCCAGGCAACGATCTGCTCGATGTTCTGGGATTGATAGTGGTGGCCCGTATCGACAAGAACTAACGCCTGCGGCCCCGCATTCCTCGCGAGCGCTAGTGCCATGCCCCAGTCAGCAATATCGGTGTGATAGAAAGCAGGTTCGAAGGGCTTGTATTCAATGAGAAGCCGTTGGCCAGGTCGCAAGGCCGCATGGACCTCTTTCAATCCTTCTTCAAACCACGCAATTCTCTTGCGAATGCTTTGAGTGCCAGGATAATTCGAACCGTCGGCGAACCAAGGCGAGACGTCGCGGCTGCCAAGAGCGTCGGCAATGGCAACACACTCGAGGATATGATCCAGAGCTCTGCGCCGGATATCGGGATCAGGATTACCAACGGATCCGTACTTGTATTCCTGGTCTTGAAACACGTTGGGATTGATAGACCCAGGTCGGACACCGCACTTTTCTGCGAGCTTCTGAACTTTCGGCACATCGCGCAAACCATTGGGCAGATCCCATTCAACGTGTAGCGCCATTGTCGGACAGGCACCTGTAAGACGATGAACTTCAGCCGCGTCACTGAATTTCTCTTCAATACAGGTTGCTGCCGCAGGTTGAATGAATTTGCCGAAACGAGTTCCTGTATTGGCAAAGCCCCACGAGGGAATCTCAATCTTTAGTTCGTCAAGTGCTTCGAAGACGGTTGCGCCTGCGCTGTCTTTAGCCATTAGATCTCCTCAACTACTCCTTCTTCATGCCATCGATTCAGCAGAGACTGTTTCTCGTTCAGAGTGATAGCGACCAGTTAATGCACGCGCCCAAGCCGAAACCGTGTTAGAAGAAACTCCCACGGAGGATTTCCAGCCCCCCTCCAAGGTTGCTAGTTGCACAGCAAAGTTGCCGATGGTAGAACTCTCAGCCGGCCCCAGAATGACTTCCAGGCCGGTTTGCTCAGCAGTTAAGCGATTCAGCAGAGTGTTCCTATTTCCCCCACCCACAATGTAAAGCTTCTGTATTTTCTTTCCGGTTACCGCAGCAATATCTTTCAAAACTTCCGCATATCTTTTGGCTAGACCGTGAAAAATCAGATTCGCAGTGTCGGCGACGGTATCGCTACTCGAGAGTGGATTTCCGTTTTGCGTCTTTTTCAGTTGTGCTCGGATCTTTTCCGGAATATTTCCAGGCAGCAGCAAGTCGGGATCGTCAACATCAAAGTAAGTCGTTGGAGGCTGAAGAGCACTGCACGCGTGAACTAAATCGGGAATCGTCCATTTGTGGCCCTGCTCCCTCCAAGTCTCTAAGCATTGCTGGAGCAGCCACATTCCGTTCACGTTTTTCAAGAAACAGACTTTCTTACCTACCGCTCCAAGATTCGTAAAATTCTTCGAGAGGGCGTGATGGGTTGCGCAAGCTGTGTCTAATAATGTTCCAACCAGAGACCACGTACCCGAACTGATGAATGCCCAATCATCGCCTTCTGCCGGTATCCCGGCAACTGCAGACGCGGTGTCATGACAGGCTGGGGCGATCAGTAGAGTGGACTGGAAGGCAGTCAGTTCTGCAATTGCCCCCCGAAGGCGGCCCACGATCGCTCCGCTTTCAACAATTTGCGGTGCGGCGCTCAAATCCAGTCCGCTGCGATCGAAAATCTGCTGACACCAATTGCCGGTGTTCAGATCAACTAGTTGAGTGTGCGTGGCGTTGGTGTACTCGGCGACTTTTTGACCTCCAAGCCGAAAGAGAATGTACTCGGGCAAGTTGATCCAGCGAGCGTGTGGGTCAACTCCATCTTGCTGATCCGCGTAGAGTTGGTACAGCGTGTTGAAACGCAAAAACTGAATTCCTGTTAGTTCGTAAAGATCGTGGCGTGAGACGAGTTGGTGCACACGACGCTCGGCCTCAATTGTCCTCTCGTCGCGATAACAGCGCGGATTCCCTAAAGGTCTGCCGTCATCCGCCAACCGGACATAGTCCACCGCCCAGCCGTCAACACCAATGGAAGCTATGCCTTCGGTGGCAATTTCAGCACAGTGGCAGAGGCCTTCAGTTACTCCCCCAATAATTCCTTCGATATTCCAAACCAAGGAGTTCCCGCGGCGTATCGGACCATTTGCGAAGCGATGAACGACAGAAAGTTGGGGAGAATCGTCATCCCAACGTAACAGAGACACACGACAACTTTCTGCTCCCAAATCAATCGCAACTGATGCTGCTCGCTTCAACTTAAATCCCTCACGACCCCAACATCAACATCGCGCGCAAGTTCTCTCGAGTTCAATCCGAGAGACTCAGCGCAAGAAAGCGTCAGTCAAACCTCCATCCACGGGAATAAGATGCCCCGTGGTGCATTGGGACTGTGGTCCCGCCAGAAAGAGGATTGCTCGAGCACAGTCCTCCGGTCCTATCGGCGTATGAGTGAGAGTGCGCTGCGCATAAAACTTCGCAACGAGATTTCGGAGATCCTCGTCTGAGGCGTCCGCCGAGAACGGAATGGAATATTTCGTCAGAGATGCGATCACACGATCTCTGGGAAACATGGTTGATCCTTTGACCACGGTCGCGGGATTAATTCCGTTCACCCGCACCTTTGGCGCAAGAGAAACAGCCAGTTCACGCACCAAGTGACTCAGAGCAGCCTTGCTGACGTCGTAAGCCTCACTTCCACGCTTTGCAACGACCGAATTTGCGGAGCTGGTCAGCACGACGGAACCATCGAGCTCTTGGTCGCGAAACACTTGAGCGGCTTCATCGACAAGTCGATGGTTGCCGGTCACGTTTAAGTCGAGCGTTCTTGTCCACTGCTCGTCGACAATTTGTCCGCTTGCGGAAGCAGGGAAGATCGCTGCAGTGTTGATGATGATGTCTATGCCGCCGAATGTAGCGATTGCGGCACGCAGCCCTCGACGTATTGCGCTTCGATCACTAATGTCGATACTGATTGCAGCAGCGCTCTCTTTCGTGCTCGCCTTTTGTGCTAATTCGCAGGTAGCCTGTCCCCCTTGCTCGTCACGATCCGCGACGACGACGTGTGCGCCTCTGCTCGCGGCCAGTTCAGCCGTGGCGCGACCGATTCCGCTGGCTCCGCCGACGACCAGCGCGACTCGCCTGCTCAGCTCCTTTTCGGCAGGCTGGCGACGAATCTTCGCTTCCTCGAGCTGCCAATATTCGATACCGAAAGCCTCAACGGCTGGCAGCGCAACATAGTTGGAATAGGTGCAGAAGGCCCCTGTCTTCGCGGCTGGCCCGGCCTGAGGCAGAGGATTGACCTTGCTGCCGTCGCCTAAGGCAGTGGCGCCTTCCATGACATGGATCGCATTGGTGTAAAACTCACCTGTGATTCGAGCTTCAGTCTTGGTTTTCCCAAAACTAAACATTCCTATTCCAGGAATGAGCACTACAGTGGGATCGGAGCTCCGTATTGCAGGAGATTCCTTGCGGGCAAAACTACGATAGTACTGCTCGTATTCCTCGCGATACCCTCTCAGGGCCACATCAATTTGCTCTCGGAGTCCGCGAAAATCAGTAGACGGCGTCCAAGGCACAAACAAGGGACGGATTTTTGTCCGAATGAAATGATCTGGGCAGCTCGTGCCAAGGTGGGCGAGCGACTCAGCATCGTGGGAGTTTACAAAGTTGAGCACCTCGGGGCGATCGTTGAAGTTACCAATCATGCGTTGCTGGCTAGACACTCTCCCACGCAAAAATGGGAAGAGATCGACAGCAAGCTCACGAGGGCTGTTCAAGATGTTGTGCCGCGCCCCGCCGAAAATAGCGTTTCCTTTTTTCTCGACGTGCTCTTGGACAAACTGACCGAGCTGATCGATCATCGTCAAAGTGTTCATGTAGCATTCGCGCTGAGTTTCACCCCAGGTGAAGAGACCATGACCGCCAAGCACAATTCCGTCGCAGCGGGGATTGTCATTTACCGCCGCGCGTAACATCATCGCGAGCTCAAAGCCGGGTCGCTGCCATGGAAGCCAGACCAGCTTGTGGTCGAATCGGCGATTGAATTCATCCATCTTGTAGCGGCCGTTGGCGGCCGCTGCGAGCGCGATGCCCCAATCAGGATGGAGATGATCTATATGAGAGAAGGGCAGGAAGGCATGCAATGGAGTGTCTATCGAAGCAGCTACAGTGTTCTGTCCGAACATGCATAGTGGATACAACTCCACCATTTCATCTTCCCAGGCGACTCCGCGATAGTGCTCGGCAAGCGCAAGTACCTTGTCTAAATACAGCGTAGCGAAACCCGACAGGGTGATACTGCCGACGTCGCCTCCACTACCCTTGATCCACAGAATCTTGCGTTCGGAGCCGTCGAGCGGATCTCGCTCGTTTATTTTTGAGCTGGTATTGCCACCGCCGAAATTTGTAATGCGGAGATCGGAGCCAAGGAGATTGGAACGATACCGGAGCAGTTCCGCGTCGCTCAACTTGCGTTCAATCTGTTCGTCCCAACGGTCCTCTAAAAATTGCAGCTTTTCTTGTACTTTCACGGAAATCCTATGCACGCGAATGAACGTTCAGCCATGGTCTGCGAGTGTTCCGAGTGCTGAGCAAGATTAATAGTAAGAGCGATTGAATGCAATACATTAACAATTTCAATACAGAAAACATTCTGGTTTTTAGGGTTACTTCAATACGTTCTTAGTGCTGAAAGAATAGGTGCCCGCCGGAAGTTCGTAGCCCTGTCCCTCGCGATCCTCTAAACGCCGCGCCTTCGGGCTCTGGGTCAATGGCTGTCCGTCGACCGAAAATGAGTTTGCCCCGTCTGCAGATACAAGTAACCAGGCTCTGCTATTGGGCGGGATAGTAACCGTCCACGATGCCTTCTTCCCAGAGAGCGTCCATTCGGAGTGGATCTTTCCGTATGGTGATTGATACGAAAAATCCAAGGCCTTAAACCGCGGAACGAGTGGGCGAAGGATGACGGTCCGAAATCCAGGATCTACTGGAGATGTGTCGACTCCTGCAGCATAGCGATAAATCCATTCGGCGACTGCTCCATATGCGTAATGGTTATAGGAGTTCATGCTTGGGTCCCCACGCATCTGATCTCCATTCCATCGTTCCCACATGGTGGTTGCGCCATGCTCGACAAGGTAACCCCAAGAGGGATTCTCGGTGTTAAGAAGAAGGCGATAGGCGACATCGGAGTACCCGGTATCCGCTAACACCTCGAGGAGATAAGGAGTCCCGAGGAAACCTGTGTTGAGACGCCATCCGTTCGCTTGGATTTTATCCACCAGCCTCTTTGCCGACACCGATCTCAAGTCGTTGGGTAGCAGGTTCATGTACAGCGAAAGGACGTAGCTGGTTTGCGTATCGATCGGCTGATCGCTCAGTTTCCTTGCAGTTCCCGAAGCGAAGACAGGTGGTGGCGCAACGCCTCCTACGAACCCATCGGAGCGAACGTAAGCTTTATTGAAAGCTTCTTTGATTTTCTCGAACAGAGCAGCATACCTGTGCTCGTCGTCAGTTTTACCGGCTGCGTGGGCCATCTGCCGCATCAGGCTTACGTCATAAGCCCAGTAAGCAGTCGCGATGAGGTCTTCAGGAGTCGGACCTTCAGGAGAGAGCCAATCTCCGAATGGAATGCCATAGTTCTTCTTCCACAGAAAGTCAGGATTGTCCGTCTGGATCGCAGCCAGATACTTCTCCATGCCTTCCCAGTTCTGTTCTATGGTCCTCTTATTGCCGTACTGTATCCATCCCGTCCAGGGAATGATTACTCCGGCATCGCTCCAGCCTGTACCGTGTCCTGGATTCGGCGTTAGTGTCCCGGGTGCGAAGATGCCATACATCGGAGTGCCAATCTGGGTACCACGCAAGTCGGCGGAGTACTTCTTCGAGAACTCCGTGAGATTCATGTTGTAGGACGCAGCCCTCCAAAACACTTGGGCATCGGCGGACCATCCAAGACGCTCATCTCTCTGCGGGCAATCGGTCGGGACACCTACGAAGTTTGAGCGCTGTCCCCAAAGGATGTTGCTCCAGAGCTTATTCAGCATGTCATTGCTGGTTCGCAATTCTGCGGTGAAGGGCGCATCGGTATGGATGACCACTGCTTGAATTGCGTCTAGCCCAGGTTTGGAAGGAAGTCCTGTGACCTCGGCATATCTGAAGCCGTGAAAGGTAAAGCGCGGCTGATATTCCTCGATACCGTTTCCGGCCAAGATAAAGTGATCGGTTGCCTTCGCTGTACGCAGATTCTCGACGTACAACGTACCGTCCGGGTTCAGTACTTCAGCAAACCGAAGTTGTACGTCCGTGCCTGCAGGCCCTTGCACTCGAAGATGGGGGACACCAGATAGATTTTGACCAAAGTCAAAGACGTACACTCCCGGTTGGGGGTTGGTTATTGATCTAGCCGCGATCGTTTTCTCAACACGGATTGGCTGAAAATACTGCCAAATAATGGCAGGCTCCTTTGGAGCAATCAGTTGGGCAGCATGCCAGCGCGAGTCTGAGAATGATGCAGTGTCCCATCCTCGGTGAACTCGTCGCGCATCGTATGTTTCGCCGTCGTAAATCTCAGCGAAGGTGATGGGAGAGATGTCGGCTCGCCATGATTCGTCGGTGATCACCCAATCGATGGAACCATCAGAATGCTCGATTCTAAGTTGCGCTTTAAGGGCCTCTGGCGTGTCCCCGTAGTTGTACCCTTGCCTAAACCACTGCAAAGGAGTCGTATACCATCCCGGCGCAAGATAGGCTCCGATGGCATTCTGTCCGGATTTCAATTGAGAAGTAACGTCGTAAGCCTGATATGGGACGTGTTGTCTGAAGTCCATCCATCCAGGCGCAAGGATCTGGTCGCTTACGCGCGATCCGTTTAAGTGCACCTCGTAGGCGCCCAACGCGGTTACGTAAAGCCGCGCTGAGCGGATAGGCTTCTGCACCGTGAAGGAGTGTCGTAAGTACTTGACTGGTTCCGTCGGCCAAGGGTGACCGAGGTCGCCACTCTCAAACCCACTCCGAGGGGCAACATACTGCACCGCGGGGGCCCAAGAACTGTCATCGAAATCCGGAGCGAACCAATTGCCACTAGCGTTTAGAGTCGCTTTCCAGCCTGTGTCGCCAGTCTTGAATGTGCGGAAGATGCCATCGCTTAACTCAACGCAAAGAACGGCGTTCATGGGAACGCGGCTATTCGCATTCGACGGCTGGTCTTTCCTCGCATAGTGGATTACATCAATAGCTAGCAAGTTATTTCCGGCACGCAGTGCTGAATCGACCTCAACCTTTATATATGTCTTCCACGGAGCTTGATTCCACGCCGGCAGTGGTCTTGCTTCAAGAACCGGTCTCCCGTTTATCCAAGCCGCGGCTGTATCTTCGCCAGTCACGTAAAGGTTGGCGTGGCGAAAACCTGCTGGAGCATCAACGACGAATCGGAAGTTATGGTGCGTATCACCACTGTCTTTGTAATCATCACTTCCAGGATTGGTTACCCATATGGCATTCGCTTCTCGTAACGCCCGGTGCTCATCTTGTTCGTATCCGATCCATTTGGCGCGCCAGTTCTTCGAATCGAGAAGACCGGTTTCCCACCAGCTGACATCGCTCACTGGGTAGAGTCTTCCATCCTTATCCCAAATCTTTACGCGCCAGAAATAGCGCTTGCTAGGCTGCAGCGCTGGACCGCCATACTCTATGCCGACTGATTGATCGGACCGCACGCGTCCACTGTCCCAAATGTCTGGCTTATCTGATGTGAGAAGTGAAACTTGACTCGCAGTCTGGATTTGGTATGAGGTTTGTTTTGCGCCAAAACGATCGTCCTGCAACTGCCACGAAAGTAGCGGCTTGATATCGTCGACGCCGAGAGGAGTGACTAAGGAGTCGCACAGTAGTCCAGTCGGCTTGTCCACTGCTGCGGCCGCAAGAATCGACAAAGCAAGAAAGCAGACAGCAAAACCCAACTGTCTCAATTTCGGTAAAGCTGTCAGTCGGCGATTCAAATTTCGTTCCTCCTTAGTGCTGATATGGGAACAAGTGATCCCCTGCTTGCCTTTGACTACTCCATCTTGTCAATCATGTCGTCGATCCCGTTAATAATCGCTCTCTCTGCACATCCGGGCTTAAGAGACGAGCCGAGTACTTGGAAGGTGTATCGTCCGAAAGCATCATCCGTCGGAACATAGCCCGAATTCGACATGCCATTCGTCAGAGTCACAACGATTGTGTTGTGGAACTTCGACCCTGACTTCACATGCTGTCCAATCATGTTGTAGAGCTCCGCATTTGCACGGCCGAGCGCAACGTCGCCGATACGCAGTGCGCCTATCCTGATACGAACAGGCTCGAGCGAGTCCTCATACCTCCCAGGAGCGCCTTCGCGTCCTGTATCAAGTCTTCGGCGCCCTGGACAGCTGACATCCTGCTGCGCACCCTCGATCTTTATTTCAGTGTTCATCGAGCGAATGTGATTCATCACTCGAATGGTCTCTTCAGCGGTGATCTGACCCTGTGATTTGACTAGTTGTACGCTCTGTTCCAGTGCGACAGGGTCAAGAGGAATATTGTCCGCTGCTGGGTTCCCCACGAACATGGCATGCATGATGGCCGTGCCAAGGTCGACGTGTTCAGCATTCATCACCGCGCGAATACGTGCCTCGGTGATCTTCGAATTGGCCCGCAGGTACAGCGGATTCTGATCTCCGGCTGCGCCACTGGTCCAAAGCGCGACCGGCTTGTCGTTGTATGTGTGCTCGAGATAGCGCTCGGCCTCACCAGGAAAATCGCCCGACACCTTGCCGTTGAGAAACAGCGAATTCGCGTGCATTGCATAGTTCATATACACGGCAATCAAGTCGCCGGTTAATGATTCGATCTTGATTACCGCAAGAGTCTTGTCGGAGGGATACTCAAGATTCGGTTGCTGCGCCCAAAGGCGTGTGTGCTCGTCAATCGCATCACGGTTCACATTCAAGTACAAATTTCCTGTTCCATACCCGATTCTGGCTGGCTGCATCTTCTCCTTCGCTTGTTTAGCAGCCTGCACAAGGCCCGATTGCAGCTTCTTCTCGAAAGCGGCCAGGCCCTGGGGAATTTCAGAGCCGGGAGATCGCGGACCACCGAAGATCGCATTGTGATCGTGTGTAGCCGAAATGAGAATGTTTGCTGCTGGAACGTTCAGTTCCCGAG
>Ga0209474_10000657_pt1 | contig 36869 bp, 33 predicted proteins | sample GraSoiAngelo_145_FD_185902 | JGI IMG/M metagenome (GOLD analysis project Ga0209474, IMG submission 185902) | Grasslands soil microbial communities from the Angelo Coastal Reserve, California, USA - 14_1009_05_20cm (SPAdes) (version 2) | ecosystem: Environmental > Terrestrial > Soil > Grasslands...
CAGCCGGATGTCCGGAATTCCATGGCGGGTCATGGCGATCCGCTCCGGCCCCATGCCCCAGGCGAAGCCGGTGTACTGCTCGCTGTCCACGCCGCAGTTCTCGAGCACGGCGGGGTGGACCATGCCGGAGCCGAGGATCTCCATCCAGCCGGTCTGCTTGCACGTCGGACAGCCCGCGCCCTTGCAGATCTGACACTGCGCGTCCATCTCTGCCGACGGCTCGGTGAAGGGGAAGAACGACGGCCGGAACCGCACCCGCGTGTCGGCGCTGAAGAACTTGCGCGCGAACGTGGCGAGCGTGGCCTTGAAGTCGATGAAGGTGATGCCGGCGTCCACCGCCAGGCCCTCGATCTGCTCGAACACCGGCGAGTGCGAGGCGTCGAAGGGGTCGCGGCGGTACACCTGGCCCGGGATGACGACGCGGATCGGGGGCGGATAGCGCTCGAGCGTGCGGATCTGCACGGGTGAGGTGTGGGTGCGCAGCAGCAGATCCCCGCCGAGATAGAACGAGTCCTGGGAGTCGAGGGCGGGGTGGTCCTTGGGGAAGTTCAGCGCATAGAAGTTGTAGCGCTCGGTCTCGATCAGCGGCCCCACCGCGCGGGTGAAGCCGAGCTCGTGGAAGATCTCGCAGATCTCATCCACGACCTGCGTGACGAGGTGCAGCCCGCCGGCCCAGCGGGCACGGCCTGGCATGGTGAGATCGACGCCCGCCGCGGCTCCGGCGGCGCGTTTGAGCTCGCGCTCGCGGGCCGCGAACGCCGCCTCGAAGTCGTGCTTCAAGGCGTTCGCGGCGGCGCCGATCCGCTTCCTGGCGGCCGGCTCGAGCCGCGGCAGCGCGGCGAGGATTTTGGTGAGCGCACCGGCCTTACGGCCGAGGATCTCGGTCTTGAGCTCCGGGAGCCGGCGCTCGTCCGCTTGCGGGATCTCCGGTAGACGCTCCCGCAGCTCGGTGAGGGCTGCCAGGAGGTCGCGCATGGTCAGAGCGCCTGCTTCGCGACCTCCGCCAGCTGCTGGAACGCCGCCGGATCGCGCACGGCGAGATCAGCCAGCACTTTGCGGTTGATCTCGACCCCGGCGCGGCGGAGCCCGTTCATGAGACGGCTGTAGGACAGCTGGTGCAGCCGCGCGGCGGCGTTGATGCGGATGATCCAGAGCCGGCGGAAATCGCCCTTCTTGCGGCGCCGGTCGCGGTAGGCGTACTTCTGCGCGCGCTCCACCGACTCCTTCGCGGCCTTCCAAAGCTTGGAGCGCCCGCCAAAGTAGCCCTTGGCGAGCTTCATGACTTTGTGCTTGCGCTTCAGACGCGCCACGTTGCTTTTGACGCGGGGCATACTGGCTCCTTACGCCATCAGCAGGCGCTTGAGGCGTCGATCTGCGTGCGAGACCAGCGTTGGCTTGCGCAGGCGGCGCTTTCGTTTGGGATGCTTCTTGGTCAGGATGTGACGCCGGTAGGCGTGATAGCGCCGCAGCTGGCCACTCCCCGTCAGCTTGACGCGCTTGCGGAGCGCGCGTTTGGATTTCTGCTTGGGCATTGCATCCTCCCCGCGCTGACGCGCATCCTCCCCGCGCTGACGCGCATCCTCCCCGCGCTGACGCGCGGGCTCCCCGCGCTGACGCGCGGGGCTATAAGTTCATTTCGGCGCCAACACCATCGACATGTTGCGGCCTTCGAGCTTCGGATCCTGCTCGATCTTGGCCACGTCTTTGAGCTCGCTCGCGACGCGGTCGAGGACTTCCCGACCCAGGTCGATATGGGCCATCTGCCGGCCCCGGTACATCATCGTCACCTTCACCTTGTTGCCGTCCTGCAGGAACTCGCGCGCGTGCCGCGTCTTGAAGGCAAAGTCGTGGTCATCGATCCCGGGACGGTACTTCACTTCCTTCAAGTGAATGACGTGCTGCTTCTTCTTCGCCGCGCGCGCCGCCTTCGCCTGCTCGAACTTGAACTTCCCATAATCCATGATCTTCACGACCGGCGGGCGCGCGAGCGGCGCCACCTCCACCAGGTCGAGTCCCCGTTCCTGCGCCGCCGCCAGCGCTTCGTCCACGGTCATCACACCGAGCTGCGCACCATCGGGGGCGATCACCCGGAGGGGACTGATCCGGATCTGCCGGTTAACCCGAATGCGCGGCGCCTTGTTGTTCGTGCTTTCGATTGCCAGGTGCTGTCCTCCTCCTCGAGAGACACAAGCAAAAAAGCGGATTCCAGCCGCCCCGGAATCCGCAGCGTGAGCCATCGGCTATCAGCCGTCAGCCGTCAGCAGCTGAAGGCTGACGGCTGATGGCTCACGTCATGGGAACCCTGAAGCACTCTCCGCAACCGGAGACGCGGCGGGTGAGGCGCACGCGGCGCCCGCTTGGCTTATTGTCGCGCCTAAATTAGCCCGCCCGCAAAACTTCCACAAGACCAAATCCCTTCCCTTCCCGTCCCAGCCGTCCCGCCACCACCGCCGGGTCGTGCTCGAAGAGCAACAGCCAGCCCTCCGTCTCGGCGCGCCGGTACAGCTGACGCCGGGACTCGAGCGTCACGAGCGGCTGGAGGTCGTATCCCATGATCCAGGGGAGTGGCAGATGGGCACTGGTGGGCACGAGATCGGCCAGGAAACACACCCGCTCGCCGCCGCTCTCCACCAGCACCGACTGGTGGTAGGGGACGTGGCCCGGTGTGGGCAGGCAGCGGACGCCCGGCAGCAGCTCCGCTTCGCCGTCGATCAGCTGGAACGTCACCGGCTCGAAGTTGTGCGGCAGATAGCTCGCGGCGGTGCGCTCGTTGGTGTGGCGGGCAAACTCGAGCTCGCCCTTCTGCACCACGTACGTCGCCCGGGGAAAGCTCACCAACGTCGGACGGTCGGACGGTCGGACCGTCGGATCGTCAGGCGCGCGCTCGACAGGCTCCCGATAGGTGTTGCCGCCGGCGTGATCGAAATGAAGATGGGTATTAATGACCCAGCGAATGTCATCCGTCCCGTATCGAAGCTCTGCCAGCGCGTCTTCCAACCAGGTGCACCCAGTGGCGCCCTCGTTCTGCACACCGTAGATCTCGCGGAACTTGGCGTCTTCCTTGTTGCCGAGGCCGGTGTCGATCAGCACCAAGCCGTCGTCGTGCTCGACGAGCAGGCAGCGGAGCGCCAACGGAATGCGGTTGCGCGCGTCGGCGGGAATGCGCCGCTCCCACAACGGCTTGGGCACGACCCCGAACATGGCGCCGCCGTCGAGGGCTTGGCGGCCCGCTTCCAGTGCGTGACATCGCAGGCGGCCCACCTGGAAGGTGGTGTGTGGCACGAGCTAAACGCGGAACGCGGAACGTGGAACGCGGAACAGCAGGGCGCGACTCCTGTTCCGCGTTCCGACTTCCGCGTTCCGCGTTCTCATAGGTCGTCTCGCCGCAGCGGCAGCGTCATACACCTCGGCCCCCCGCCTCCCCGCACCAGCTCGCTCCCCTCGATCGTGACCACGCCGCGCGCGTCGTCCCCGAGCGTCTCCTGCCCCGCGAGCAGGCTCGCCGCCGGCACGATCGTGAATCCCGCGCGCTCGAGCTCGAGCAGCGTCGCCTCGTTGCGGGCGTAGGTGACGACCACGCCGGGCCGCACGGCGAAGAAGTTGCACGCCGACGACCACTGCTCGCGCTCCTGCAGCGAGCGAACGCTGCCGCCACAGAACACCGGCTCGAGCGGCTGGTCCACCGCCTGCAGCGCCGCGAAGAAGTTGGGCATCTCCTTCACGCCCTGCGACTGCTTGCGCCGGTGCAGCACCGCGAGGCGCTCCGGGCCCACGAAATGCGGCGGGTAGATGCAGCACAGCTCCCGGTCGAGCTGCGTGAAGATCATGTCGAGGTGGATCGCGGTCCGTTCGGCGGGCAGGACGACGACGATCACGTCCTTCACGCCGCAGTGCGCGAAAGCGACGTCGCACAGGTGGTCGAGCGCCGCCGGGCTCGAGCGCTCGCTGAAGCCGAGCACGAGGAGGTCGGGCCGGATCGGGTGGACGTCGCCGCCCTCCAGGGTGTAGTTGGTGCGCTTCTCCTCGGAGCCGTCGTACAGAATCCCGGCGTTGTCGAGGCACGGGTGGTAGCGAAACAGGGCCTTGATGAGCAGCTCTTCCGTCCAGCGCACGCCGTAGCGCATCGAGCCGATGATCGAGTGCTCGCCGATCACGATGCCGACGTCGCGCGTGAAGAACAGGTTGGGCAGGGGCGGGAGCGCATACCCCGTCTCGTTGAGCGCGCGGGCGATCGGCCCGGCGTCTTCCAGCGCGCCCTCGATCATCAGGCCGACGAGCTGCTCGGCCGGGAGCTCCCCCAACTTTTTCGCGAGCGCATCGGAGGGCACTACTTCGAGCGCCCGGGTGACGAGGAATTCCCGCACATCCGGGCGCGTGACCAGTTCGGTCAGGAGCGCGCGCACCTCGTACACCTGGGCGAAGCGCTCCAGCACTGCCACGAAGCGCCGGTGCTCGCGTTGGGCCAGCTCGAGGTCGATGATGTCGTCGTAGAGGTAGTCCTCACGATTGCCGGGCGTGACGGCGAGCAGCTCGGGACCGGGGGTATGCACGAGCACGGCCCGCAGCGGGCCGATTTCGGAGGTGACGCGGACGCGGGCCATGGGCGCAATCTAACAAGTCGGAACGCGGAAGGCGGAAACGCGGAACAGCAACGAGAGATCGCTCGCAGCGCGTACCCCGGTCCTGATGTTCCGCGTTCCGAGTTCCGCGTTCCGCGTTTCTGAGTTCCGCGTTCCGACTTCCGCGTTTCAGCGGTTCGCCAGCGCGAAGCTCAGCGTCTCGAGCTCGAGCGCCATGTTCACGGACTTCACGACCACGTCGGCCGGGACGGCGAGCCGAATCGGCGCGAAGTTGAGGATCGCTTTCACTCCCCCCTGGACCAGCTGGTCGGTCACGTCCTGAGCCGCGTCGGCGGGGGTTACGACGATCGCGATGTCGGTCGGCTCCTTCTTCAGGTCGCCCACGATGTGGCGCACATCGCGGACCACGAGACCGTTCCAGCGCGAGCCGACCTTGCGCGGGTCTCGGTCGTAAATCGCCGCGACGTGGAAGCCGCGCTGCCGGAACCCCGGGTACTGCACCAGCGCTCCGCCGATGCGCCCCGCCCCGACGAGCACGACGCGGTACGTCCGCTTCAGGCCCAGGATGTCGCGCAGGCGCGCGGTGAGCTCAGGGACGGAGTAGCCGAGCCCACGCTTGCCGAACGAGCCGAAGAACGAGAGGTCCTTGCGCACCTGCGCCGACGTGGTCGCGCCGCGGCGGGCGAGCTCGGCGGAGGAGATGGTGGTCTTGCCCAGCGCGTCGAACTGCTCGAGGAACCGCAGGTACAGCGAGAGCCGTCGCACTGTGCTCCCGGAAATCTTCCGCATATTGTGAATAGTTTCACAATCACCCCCTCCAGCGCAAGAGCCGTGCGAACGCCTCGGGGCGCAGCGTCTCCGGCCGCGCCGCCGGATCGAGGCCGAGCCGCTCCAGTCCCGCGAGCACGGCGGCGGCCGGCCGCCCGGTCGCAGCCATGACGACGTTGCGGAGCTGCTTGCGGCGGCGCGTAAAGCAGGCGGTGACGAACGCGCGGAACGCGCCGAGCTGCTCGGCGGAGACGAGCGGGTCCTGCCGGGGCGTCAGCCGCACCAGCGCGCTCGCGACCCTGGGCGCAGGATGAAACGCGCCGGGCTTCACGCGGAACAGCTGCTCCACCCGACACGTCGCCTGCACGCCGACGCTGAGCGCTCCGTAGTCCCTCGAGCCGGGCCGGGCCGCCAGTCGCTCGGCGACCTCCCGCTGCACCAGAAACACGATGCGCTCCGGCAGGGGCGGGGTGAGGGCCTTGTCGATCAGCGGCGAGGTGATGGCGTAGGGGATGTTGCCGACGATCTTGAAGCGCGGAACGCGGAAGTCGGAACGCGGAACGGCAGAGCCGGTATCTACGAGTGCATGCCAGTCTAGCTGCAGCGCGTCTCCGTGCACGATGGTCAATCGCTGTGTTCCGCGTTCCGCCTTCCGCGTTCCGAGTTCGCCTGCCAGCCGCCGATCCTTCTCTATCGCGATGACCCGCAGCCCGCGGGCGAGCAGCTGCTCGGTGAGGCTCCCCTTCCCCGCGCCGATCTCGACGACGACGTCCTCCGGCGTGGGATCGAGGGCGTCGACGATCTTGCTGAGCAGCCTCGGGTCGCTCAAGAAGTGCTGCCCGAGTCGCTGCTGTCGACTCACACCTTGAGGATGACGAGGGTGCGATCGTCGGCGGCCGGAGCACCGCCGGTGAAGCCAGCGAGGTCGGCGTAGACGGCCTCGAGGATGTCGCGGGCCGGGCGGGTGGTGAGCCGAGCGACGTGCCCCAGCACCCGGGCTTCGCCGAAGCGGTCCCCGCGCTCGCGGTCGGCTTCCGCTTCGGCCACGCCATCGGTGAAGAGGCAAACCACGCCCTCACGCGGCTGCCAGCGCAGCACCCCGTCGTGGCCGGGAGTCGCCGCGGCGCCGAGCGGTGGCCGCGTCGCCTCGAGGCGCGTCGCCTGGCCGGTGCGGCGATCCACCAGAAACGCGTGCGGGTGCCCCGCGTTGGCGTAGGTGAGCCGCCCCGCGCGTGGGTCGACTACCGCGTAGCACAGGCTGAGGAACATCTCCGTCCGTCCCAACTCCTCGACCAGCGACTGCTCGATGCGCTGGAGCGCCTCCGTCGGGGTCGCGGCCGATTGAGCATGGATGCCGGAGACGGCCATCACGAGCGCCATGATCAGCGCCGCCCCGAAGCCGTGGCTCGTGACGTCGCCGATGATCACGCCGATGCGGTCCTCGGGGAGGTTGAGCAGGTTGTAAAAGTCCCCGCCCACCGACTCGGCCTGGCGGCAGCGGGCGGCGACGTCCACGCGGGCCGCGATGACGAGGGGCGAGGGGAGCAGCTTCAGCTGCAGGTCGTGCGCCAGCTCCAGCTCGCGCCGTACGCGCTGCTGGCTCAGGTCCTTGGCGACCAGGGTCGCGTTCTCGATCGCGGCGCCGATCTGATTCGCGATGGCGGCGACGAGCTTGCGGTCGCCCGCGGTGAACGCATCGGCGCCGAGCCGGTCCGTCAAGTTGATGACGCCGATCGGCTTGGCGCGCTCGCCCGGCGTCGCGTACAACACGGGCACGGAGAGGAACGCCTTTCCCTTGTAGGTGCGGCCCTCGGGGCAGCCGGGGTTCACCGCCTGGGCATCGGTGGGGTCGTAGCTCACGATGCGCATGTCACGGAACACCCGCGCGGAGACCGAGCAGGGGTCGTCGACCTCGATCGGCTCGAGGTCCGTCACGTCCATCCCCTGCGCGGCGACGATGCGCAGCAGGCCGCGCTCGCGATCGTGCACCAGCAGGGTGGCGCGCCGGGCCCGCACGACGCCGGAGACCTCCCGCAGGATGCGGTCCGCGGCCTCGTCGAGGCGGATGGTCTGGCCGAGGATCTCGCTGATGGTATAGATCAAGTCGATCTCTTCGTACCGCTCCGACAGCTCCGCCGCCACTTGCGCGGCGTCGCGTTCGGCGCCGAGCGCGGCCCCGACGATCGCCGCCAGCGTTCCGGGAGCCCGCGGCCCGTCGCCCGGGCCCCGGATTTCCAGCCACACGCCGTCCACGTCCGGCACGGGCTCGAACCAGGCCGGCCCGCGCGGCGTGTCGATCGCGTGGCCGGCGGACCGGCCCGCGAGCGGCGGCGCCCAGTCGTCTTCGTCCGGTGCCCCGGCGCCCGCCGGGATGCGCCGTCCGTCGACGTGCCACACGGCGAGCCGGGCGCCCGACAGCTGCTCGAGCGCTGCCAGCATCCGCTCCAAGCGGATCAACCCGCTCGCAACGTCAAGCAGATGGAATTCCCGGCGGCGTTGAAGGCGACGTGGTCCACCAGACTGCGGAGCACGAACAGGCCGCGCCCGTCCTCGCGCTCGAGTCGGCCCGGGAGTCTGGGATCGGGCACGGCGGCGGGGTCGAAGCCAGCCCCGGCGTCGGTCACGTGAATGTGCACGGCCTGCCGGCCGGCTTCCACGCGCACCTGCACCACCTGGCGGGGATCGTGGTGATTACCATAGGCGATGGCGTTGGCGATGGCCTCCGCGAGCGCGGTCCGGAGGTTGAAGCGGACCCGGCGGGGCGACAGCACGCCTCGCGAGAACCGCTCGGCGATGAGCTCCACCGCGGGCCCGACGTAGTCCAGGTCGCTCGGGACGTCGAGCGACAGCTCGAAGTCGGACTCACCTCCCCTCGCCGAGCGGCGGACGTCGAGGCGCAGCGGCGTCGTCACGGCTAGAAGGCGGCGAGCGCCTCCGCGGGCGTCTTGGTGATGGAGAACAGCGTGTCCAGCTTGGTGAGCTCGAACAGCGTTTGCAGATCCTCGTTCAGGCCCGCGAGGCGCAGGTCCCCGCCTTGCTCGCGGATCTTCTTCGAGAGCGAGACCAGCACGCCCAGCCCCGAGGAGTCGATGTAGCCGGTCTTGGTGAAGTCGATGACGAACTTGCGCGCCCCGGCCTCGAGGGCGTCGAGCACCTTCTGCTTCAGGTCCTGGCGGTTCCCGACGATCAATTGTCCATCCACGCCGACCACCACCACGCCCCGCTTGTCCTTCGTCAGGCTGAAGCTCATGTCCGCTCCCCGGCTTGAAGGACGGCGACCACCGCCGTGTCCACAATATCATCGGCCGTCGCGCCGCGCGACAGGTCGGCGACCGGCCGCGCCAGCCCCTGGAGGATGGGCCCGATCGCCTCCCACCCGCCGAGCCGCTGCACCAGTTTGTATGCGATGTTGCCGCTGTCAAGATCGGGGAACACCAGCACGTTGGCGCGCCCCGCCACGGGCGAGCCTGGCGCCTTGCGGGCGGCCACGTCGGCCACCAGCGCCGCGTCGCCCTGCAGCTCGCCGTCGCACACGAAGCCGGGACCGCGCGCCTGCAGGATGGACACTGCCTGCCGCACGCGCTCGACCCGCTCCCCTGTGGCGCTGCCCCGCGTGCTGTACGACAGGAACGCGACGACGGGCTCGTCGCCCACGATGCGCCGGCGGTCCCGCGCCGCGGCGGCGCCCGCGTCCGCGAGCTGGGCCGGCGTCGGCTCCGGCACGACGGCGCAGTCGGTGAAGGTCAGCACCGTCTCGTCCCGCACCATGTAAAAGGCGCCGCTCACGGTCGCGATTCCCGGCGCCGTGCCGACGGTCCAGAGCGCGGCCCGGATCGTGTCGCCGCTGGGAAAGGTGGCCCCCCCGACCATCACGTCCGCGAGCCCCGCGCCCACGAGGCACGCTCCGAACGTGAGCGGGTGCTCGAGCGCGGCGCGCGCCGCGGCGTCGGTCGGGAACTTGTCCGGCCGGCGGGCGCGGAGATGACGGATGAGGCCGGGGACGGGGGAAGGAGGAAGGGGCCGACCCAGCACTTCGACCACCCCGAAACCGTCCGCCTCCAGCCGCGCCGCCGCCGCGCGCACCCGCGGGTCGTCGCCCTCGGGGAGCACGATGTGCTTCCGCGCGCGGCGCGCCCGCTCATACACGCGGTCGCGGAAGCTCACCGGCCGAACTTCTGGTGCAGCGCCTGCTGGACGGCCGGGTGGACGAGCTGCGACACGTCGCCGCCGAACCGCGCCACTTCGCGCACCAGACTCGACGAGAGGTACGTGAGATCGAACGCGGGAACGAGGAAGACCGTCTCGATGCCGGGGGCGAGGTTGCGGTTCATCAGCGCCATCTGGAACTCGTACTCGAAGTCGCTCACCGCGCGCAGGCCACGCACGATCACCGATGCGCCGACCGAGCGGGCGAACTCGGCGAGGAGCCCCTCGAACGAGCGGACGTCGACGTGGGGAGTCGCGACCGCCTGCTGGATGAGCGCCACGCGCTCGGCGAGCGTGAAGAGGGGCTGCTTCGCCGCGTTCACGGCCACGGCGACGACGACGCGGTCGGCGAATGTGAACGCGCGCCGGATCAGGTCTTCGTGACCCCGGGTGATCGGGTCGAACGACCCGGGATAGACGGCGATGCGCGGACCGCTCATGGGGCGTAGATGAAGGTGACGGCGGTGTCGCCGTAGCAGCGCGTGTCGTCGCCCGGGATGGGCCGGTCCGCGGGGTGCTCGATCGAGAAGATGCGCGCGAACGCGTTCAGCCGAAACATGGCCACGAGGCGCGCCGCCTGGTCGCCCGCGTACGGCGGGTCGGCGAAGGCGACGTCATACTGCCCGGGGTGGAGCCGCTCGGCGAACTTGAGCGCATCCAGACGGCGGACCACGGCGCGGTCGTCCAGGTGCAGCGTTTTGATGTTCGCCCTGAGGGCCGACAGCGCGAAGCGGTTCCGCTCGACGAACTCGGCCGTCGCTGCGCCACGCGACAGCGATTCCAGGCCGAGCGCCCCCGAGCCGGCGAACAGATCGAGCACACGCGCGTCGCGCACGGCGCGTTGCAGGATGCTGAACCACGCCTCGCGCACCCGGTCGGCGGTGGGCCGCACCTGGTCCCCGGCGGGCGTCTTGAGGCGGCGGCCTTTGAATTCGCCGGCGATGATGCGGATCAAGCCCAACCCCACCCCGTTCCGCGTTTATTGACTCGGCGCCAGAGACGCGACTCTGGCCTGTAATGTCGTTCTCCCCTCCCACTCGTCCCGCTCCAGCCGGAACGCCACGTCGAGCGGGTGCGCCAGCCAGGCATCCGGTACGACATCGGCCCACCGGAATCCGATAGCCGGCAGCACCCCGGAGCCGTCGTCGAGCGTGAAGCGCAGGTGGTTCGTGCCCACCCGCCGGGCGCCGACGGCGCGCGCGCCGCGCACCCCGAAGACGGGCGCGGGATTGCCCGGACCACAGGGCTCCAGGTAGCGCATCAGCCGCTCCAGCTCGGCGCTCACCAACCCCAACGGCAGCTCCAGGTCCACGCGCTGGGCGGGCACCAGATCGTCGGGGCCAAGAAGCTCGCCCGCCACGTCCAGAAACGCAACACGGAACGCCTCGTAGCGCTGCCGCCGGATCGTCAGCCCAGCCGCCATCGTGTGGCCGCCGTACTTCTCGAGGTGAGCCGCTACGCTGCGTAGCGCTGCGTGCAAGTCGAAGCCCACGATGCTGCGACCGGAGCCCCGGCCAGTGTCGCTCCCCTCCTCCCAGCCGATCAGGAAGGTCGGGCGCCCGTAGCGCTCCACCAGCCGCGAGGCCACGATCCCGATGACCCCGGGATGCCAGCCATCGGCCGCGAGCACGAGCGCCCGGTCCTCGGGCCGGAGCGTCGCCTCGGCGAGCTCCACTGCATCGTCGAGGATCCGCTGGTCCAGCTCCTGGCGGCGCGCGTTCAGGGTCTCGAGCTCGCGGGCGATCGCGGCCGCTTCGGTGGAGTCATCGGCGAGCAGCAGCCGCAGCCCTTCGGCCGGCTCGCCGATGCGGCCGGCGGCGTTCAAGCGGGGGGCGAGGATGAACCCCACGTGCCCCGCCTTGATCGGCCGCCCGGCGAGCCCCGCTGCGTCGACCAGCGCGCGCAGCCCCGTCCACCGCGAATCGGCGAGCATCTTCAGGCCGTGGCGCACGAGGATGCGGTTCTCGCCGGTGAGCGGGACCACGTCCGCCACGGTCGCGAGCGCCACGTAATCGAGGAAGTGGAACGGCAGGTTGGACGACTGGCCGAGCGCCGGCATCAGCGCTTGGGCGAGCTTGAAGGCGACCCCAGCGCCACACAAGTCCTTGTCTTCGGAAGGACAGGCAGGGCGGCGCGGGTCGAGCACGGCGGAGGCCGGCGGCAGCTCGTCGCCCGGGAGGTGGTGATCGGTGACGATGACGTCGATCCCGGCTTCCCGCGCCGCGCGCACCGCCTCCACGGCGGTAATTCCGCAGTCGCACGTGATGACCAGGCCGGCGCCTACGCGTCGGGCCTCCCGCAGGCCGGCCTCGCCGAAATCGTAACCGTCCCGCAGGCGATGCGGCACGAACGCCTGGACCTGCGCGCCTACGCTGCGCAGCACGCGGGTGAGCAGCGCCGCCGCGCATTGGCCGTCCACGTCGTAGTCGCCGTGCACCAGGATCGGCACGGCGGCGCGCACGGCGCGCGCCACGAGCTCGACCGCGCGCTGCATGTCGAGCCAGGCGAGGGGGTCGGAGAGGCGCTCGAGGCCGGGCCGGAGGAACGCTTTGGCGCGCTCGGGAGCCGTGAGCCCGCGCTGCACCAGGATGGCGGCCAGGGGCTCGGGGATATGGAGCTGGTCGGCGAGCGCGGTCGTGAGCCCGGGATCAGGCGGCGCGGCGACCGCCCAGCGGGCGGGGATCATTCCCTGGCGTAGAGCAGCACGCCGCAGGCCTCGCAGCCCTCGATCGACACACCGCGCTGGATCAGCGCGCGGCGCTGCGTCGGGACCGCGGTGAAGCAGTGACCGCAGGCATCGGCGTGCAGCGGGTAGAGCGCGAGCGGCGCCTTCCCGCGGCGGATGCGCTCGTACCGCGCCAGCAGCGTGGCGCTCACGCGGGCCGCCGCCGCCTCCCGCTCGGCGACCGCACGCTCCCGCTCGCCCGCGATCTGGTTGCGTCGTCCGGCCAGCGCCTCGCGCTCGGCCGCCTGCCGCGCCCGCAGCTCGTGCAGCGCCGTTTCGGCCTCCGCGGCGCGCCGCTCGGCTTCCGCCACCGCGTCGCCCGAGCGCATGAACTCGGCTTCCTCCTTGGCCAGCACCGAGCGCGCGAGATCGAGCTCGGCCATGAGCGTCGACGCCTCCTTCGCCCCGCGCACCCACTCGAGCCGTTGCCGGCGCTGCTCCTGCATGTTGCGGTAGTTGGCGATCTTCCCCTCCAGCTCGTCGCGCCGATCGTGGGCGGCTTGAATCCCCGCCCGCGCCGTGGCGAGCGTCCGCTCCGCCGCGGCCTGCGCTTCGTCGAGCGCCTGGGCCGCGGGGTCGAGCGCCGCGAGTGCCTCGTCGGTCGCCGTGACCGCCTGGTCCTTCTGCTGCAGCGCCAGCAACGCCTCAAGTTCCGGATGCACCTCGCCTCCTCATAGCGATCTTGTAACGCGGATACCGCTTGCGCAGCTCGTCGAACACGCGCCGCTTTTCCGCGATCAGCGACGCCTGCACCTCCGGGCTCTCGAACGGGAGGCGCTGGTCGAGTTGCTCCAGCTGCCGCTCCAGCCGGCGCGCTTCGATCCAGTTCACCGCTCGCTCGTACAAGGTGTTCGCATCGCGATCGCCCAGCCCTTCGGCTTTGAGCTCCTCGTAGGTGCGCGCGGAGATCTCGCTGAGCGAGAGCACCGCGTCGTCGGCGATCGCTTCGAACAGTTCGCGGTAGGGGACGAATTCGAACTCCTCGGCGTCGACGGCCTCGCTCACCCGGCTCTTCCATGGATCGCCCTCGAGCATCAGGAGCAGGAGGGCTTTCTCAGCGGAGGCCGGAAGATCGGGATGCGAGATGGGGGATGCGAGATGCGGGGCTGAGCCTTCTCGCATCCCGCTTCCCGCATCCTGCATCCCGACGACTTCACGCTCCAGCACATCCTTCCGCACACCGGCGGCTTCGGCCGCCCGGGAGACATAGAGCTCCCGCATGATCGGATCCGCCGCCGCGCGAATGGTAGGCAGCAGCCGATCGAGCGCCCGTCGCCGGCCCGGCAGGTTGCCGAAGAAGCCCTTGCGGTCGAGGATCTGGATCTTCCGCTCGAATACGTCCACGGCGTCCTTGAGGACCGCCTCGAGACCGGCGACGCCCCGGCGCTGCACCAGCGTGTCGGGGTCCTCGCCCGCCGGCAGGGTCGCGACGCTCACGCGCAGGCGCTCGCGCAACAGTTCATCGCCGGCCCGGAACGTGGCGCGCAACCCCGCCTCATCGGAGTCGTACAACAGGATCACGTGGGGAGCGTGGCGCTGGAGGAGCTGGGCCTGGTCGGACGTGAGGCCGGTGCCGAGCGGGGCCACCACCTCCTCCACGCCCGCGAGCGCGAGCCGCAGCACGTCGAAATAGCCCTCCACCAGAATCGCGCGCTCCGCCTTGCGGATGGCGTGCTTCGCTGCGTGCAGGTTGTAGAGCAGCCTCCCCTTGTGAAAAATCGGGGTGTCCGGGGAGTTGAGATACTTGGGCTCTCCTTCGCCCAGGATGCGACCGCCGAACCCCACGATGCGGGCGCGCTGATCGTGGATCGGGAACAGCAGCCGGCCGCGGAACCGTGGAGCCAGCGTGCCGTCCTCTCGTTTAACTATGAGCCCCGCCTCGAGCAACACCTCGTCACGCAGCCCCAATCCTTTCATCGCGTCGAGGAACGGCTTGCCCCGCGGCGCGTAGCCCAGGCCGAGGGGAAGCGCCGTTTCCAGCTCGACGTGCCGGGAGGCGAGGTAGTCTCGTGCCACCGCGGCTTCGGGGCTGTCCCCCAGCTGGCGGCCGAACCAGTCCGCCGCCGTGGCCACGGCGGTGTAGAGTGGCTCGTGGGGGTCGGGGCCTCCCCCGCCTGCCGGACCGCGCTCGGGGATCGTGATCCCGACCCGGCGGGCGACTTCGCGCACGGCAGTCGGATAGTCCATCCCCAGGCGCTTCATGAAGAAGGTGAAGACGTCGCCGGCTGCGTGGCACACGAAGCAGTAGAACATCCCTTTCTTCGGGATGACGGCGAAGTTGCGATGGGTCCCGCCGTGGAACGGGCAGGGGCCGCGGTAGTCGGCGCCGGTGCGCTTGAGCTCGACCTGCTCCCCGATGATCCCGACCAGGTCCGCGGCCTCACGCACCTGCTCGATCAGATCGTCCGGGATCATACTCATGCGGTAAACTCCACGATCGTCACCCCGTGGCCGCCCTGGTTGGCGGGCGCAAAGCCGAAGCGCTGCACGCGCGGGTCGGCGGCGAGGACCTCGTGCACACGCTCGCGCACCGCGCCGGTTCCTTTGCCATGGATGACGCGTAGGTATGGCAGATCCGCGAGGACGGCGTCATCGAGCGCCTTGACGAGCCGAGCCTCGGCTTCGTCCACGCGCAGCCCGCGCAGGGAGACCTCGGCGGTGGCAACGGCGGCGGTCAGACGGTCAGGCGGTCGGGCGATCGGCGCTGGTTTGCCGCGCGTCCGCTTCAGGTCCTCGAGCGACACCCACCCCTTCCCCTTTCCCCCTTCCCCAGCCTTGTCACCGGCCGTCTCCCCACCGGTTTCCTCGATCGCCTGCTCGACCAGCCGCCGCGCCTCGCGCGCTGTCGCTTCGTCCACGGCGGCGCGCGCCCGCCCAAGTGCCGCTTCGACCTTGCGACGTGCCTCGAGCAGGTAGGCCCGCGCCTGCTCGCGCGCCTCGCGCTCGAGCGCCTGGGCACGGGCCCGCACCTCCCGCTCGCGGGCGGCGACCTCGTCAGCCCGCGCGTCGAGCTTCGCCGCATCCTCGCGCAGCGCCGCGTCGCGCGCGGCCAGCTCCTGGGCCCGCGTCTCGAGCTCGCGGGCGCGCGTTTCCACCGTCGCGAGCAGCGCGTCGAGGGCGCGCTCGGCATCCGGCACGGCTCGCTCCGCCATGTCGAGGACGTCGGCCGCGATCCCGAGCCGGCGCGCGATGGCGAGCCCGTATGAGCGTCCGGGGACGCCCTTCAGCAAGCGATACGTCGGCGTCAGCGTCTCGGCCGCGAACTGGAGCGAGGCGTTGACGATGCCCACCGTCTCGGCCGCCAGTTGCTTCAGGGCGCCGAGGTGGGTGGTGGCGAGCGTCACGACGCGGCGGCGCGTCAGCGTGCGCAGCACCGCTGCGGCGAGAGCCGCGCCTTCCGCGGGGTCGGTGCCGCTGCCGATCTCGTCGAGCAGTACGAGGCCGCCCGCCCCCGCATGCTCCAGGATGTCGCGCAGCGCGGCGACGTGGGCCGAGAACGTCGAGAGGCTCGCAGCGATCGACTGCCGGTCCCCGATATCCGCGAACACGGCGCCGAACACCGGAAGCACCGACTGGGGACCCAGTGGCGGAATGATCCCGCTCTGCGCCATGAGACAAAGCAGCCCCACCGCTTTGATGAGCACCGTCTTGCCGCCGGTGTTCGGACCGGACACGAGCACCGTGACCTCGTCGGGGGCGAGGATGAGGTCGAACGGCACGACATCCCCCACTGACCCTCTCTCCGCGCCATCGGTCCTCACCCCCTGGCCCCCTCTCCCTTCGGGAGAGGGGGAATTCGTGACGTCCCCCCTCTCCGGAACGGAGAGGGGGAAAGGGGGTGAGGACGGAACGAGCAGCGGGTGGCGGCCGTTGCGGATCGCGAGCGGTGCGCCGCCGATCTCGGGCGCGAAGCCGTTCACTTCGACGGCGTAGCGCGCCCGGGCGCACAAGTCATCGAACGCGATGCACATCTCCCATGCGGCGGCGAGGCTGTCGCGCCGCGGGCGCAGCAGATCGGTGAGCTCGCGCAGCACGCGGAGCACTTCGCGCTGCTGCTCCGCCTCGGCGGCGCGCAGCGCATTGCCGAGCTCGATGACCTCCGGCGGCTCGACGAACACCGTAGATCGGGTCGCCGACTCGTCGTGCACGATGCCGCCCACACGGGCGCGGGCGGTCGAGCGGACGGGGATCACGTAGCGGCCGCCCCGCAGCGTCACCGCGGCGTCGGGCGCGCGGTCGGTCGGGTCGAGGGCGCCGAGCAGCGCCTCGAGCCTGGCGACGAGGCGCTGGCGTACCTCCCGCACGTGCTGGCGCGCGCGGGCCAGCGCCCGCGACGCCGCATCGAGCACGGTGCCCTCGGCGTCGACGGACTGCGTGAGTCGTTGCTCGAATTCCTTGGGCGGTGGCTCGACCCGCAGCGCCGCGGTGCGCGGGGCGTCGCGAGCGATACGCCCTAGCGTCGCCGCGGTGAGGCGGGCGGCGCCGAGCGCCCGGCCGAGCGCAGCCAGCTGCAGGCCCTCGAGCGCGCTGCCCGGCACGGCCAGCAGCTCGAGTGCCGGCCCGATATCGGGCACCGGCTCGGCGCAGATCGCATCATCGTGGAGCAGCAGCGCGGCGAGCTCGGCGACCTGCGCCAGCGCGGCCCGGATCGGCTCGGGATCGGTCGCAGGGGCGCGACCGCGCACGCGAGCGGCCCCGAGCGGCCCGGCGGCGTACGCCGCGACGCGCTCCAGCGCGGCTGGGAATTCGAGTGTGTCCAGCACGGAGGGGGCGACCCCTCCCACGACGCTCATACGGTCGCCGCCAGCTCCTCGCGGGCGATCTGGTTCACCAGCTTGCCGTCCGCCCGCCCCTTGAATTGCGGCATCACCTGCCCCATCAGCTTGCCCAGGTCTTTCGCTCCCGCGGCGATTGCTGCGCGCACCGCGCGCCGGATTTCCTCCGGGTCGACGGCAGCGGGGAGGAATGCCTCGAGCATTTTTACTTCGGCGAGCTCACGGTCGGCCAGTTCCTGCCGGGCGGCGGCGGCGTATTGCTCCGCCGCCTCGCGGCGCCGGTTGATACCGCGGCGCAGCACCTCGGCCGCCTCGTCGTCGGAGGGGGGATGCTGAAGCTCGAGTTCGCGGTTCTTGAGGTCTGCGAGGGTCGTGGAGAGGAGAAGGGTGCGCGCCTGATCGCGTCGTTTGCGGGCTTCGTTCATCGCGGCGCGCAGCCGCTCAGGCAAATCGGGCACGGTCAGACCGGCCGCGTGCGCCGGTTCTTGCGGCGCGCGGCGTTCATTTTGCGCTTCTTTCGTTCACTTGGCTTCTCGTAATGACGGTGTTTGCGCAGGTCGGAGAGGATCCCCGCCTTCTCGCATTTCTTCTTGAAGCGCTTCAGGGCGCGTTCGAAGCTCTCGTCATCATGAATGATGACTTCCGGCATGGCTATTCGCTAACTGTGATCGACGCAAAAACTTAGCCCGGGACGGACCCTCGTGCAACCCTGAACCCCGGACGTACGTGAACCCCGGGCTGACGCCCGGGGCTAAACGCCCGGGGCTAGCCAGGCGGCCACGTCATCGGCCGGCCGCCCAGCAGATGCAGATGTAGGTGAAACACGGTCTGGCCGCCGTCGGGATTCGTGTTCACCACGACGCGGTAGCCGCGCTGCGCAATCCCGGCATCGCGCGCCAGGTCGCGCGCGAACCCGAGCAGCCGTCCGAGCAGCTGGGGGTCCCTGGCGTCGTTGAGCGAGGCGAGATGGTCCGTCGGAATCACGAGCAGGTGGGTGGGCGCCTGCGGGTTCAGATCCTGGAAGGCCATCATGCCGTCGGCCCGCTTGACGATGGTCGCCGGGATCTCGCCCGCCGCGATCTTGCAGAAAACGCAACCGGCCATCATCCCTCCCATCGGTTTCCCCGGGCTCCGCGCGGGGCTTCCCCCGGGCTCACGCCCGGGGCTATGGCTCACGCCCGGGGCTATGGCTATCGCCCGAACGCCTGCCGCAGCTGCTCCCAGAGCTTCCGGCCCACCCGGTCTTCCGCCGGTGGTGCGGTCTCGACCTTCGCCAGCCGCTCGAGCACCGCCCGCTGCTCCGGCGTGAGCTTGGTGGGCGTCCAGACGTGGACGCGCACATGCAGGTCGCCGCGGCCGCCTTCGCCCAGCCGCGGCAGCCCCTTTCCCTTCACCCGATACACGGCGCCCGTCTGCGTCCCCGGTTGCACCTTGAGCGCGGCATCGCCGTACGGCGTGGGAATCACCACTTCGGCGCCCAGCGCCGCCTGGGCGAACGAGACGGGCAGGTCGTACACCAGGTCGTCGCCGTGACGCTCGAAGCGAGGGTCGTCTGCGATCTCGAGCACGGCGATCAGATCGCCCGGGGGCCCGTTGCGGGGGCCCGGCACGCCCTGGCCGCGCATCGTGAGATAGTGGTGCTCCTGGACGCCCGCTGGGACGTCGATCTGGATCGTTTTTTCGGAGCGCACCCGGCCGTCACCCTGGCACTTGGGGCAGGGCTGGCGGATCACCGTGCCCTCGCCCGCGCAGCTCGGGCACGGCGAGACGGACACGAACTGGCCGAATATCGAGCGCGCCGCGCGCCGCACCTCGCCGGTTCCGCTGCAGGCGGCGCAGGTCGTGGGGCGCGCCCCGTCCTGCCCGCCGGTCCCGCTGCACGCAGTGCAGCGGTCCAAGGTGCGCAGCCGCACCGTCTTAACGGCACCTTTCGCGACCTCGTCGAGCGTCAGCTCCAGCGTGACCTTCAGATCCTGGCCGCGCTGGCGGTCGCGCCGGGCGCGCTCGCCACCGCCGAAGAAGGCATCGAACCCTCCCAGCCCGCCGAAGTCGCGCATGAAGATGTTGAGCGCCTCGGAGAGGTCGAAGTGCGCGAAGTCGAACCCTCCCGCTGCTCCGCCGCGCACGCCCGCCACGCCGTAGCGGTCGTAGGCCGCGCGCTTGTCGGGATCGCGCAGCACCTCGTAGGCTTCGGTGATCTCCTTGAATTTCTCTTCGGCGGCGGTCTTCTCGGCGGCGGCGACGCGATCGGGATGGTACTGCATCGCCAGGCGGCGGTACGCCTTCTTGATGTCCGCCTCGCCCGCGTCGCGCGCGACGCCCAGCAGGGCGTAGTAGTCGTATGGCCGGCTCACTCGAGCAGCTCGCCTACGAGGCGGCTGGTATGGTCGACCAGCGCCACGATCTTGTCGTACGGCATCCGCGTGGGGCCCAGTACGCCGATGACGCCCGACAGGGCGCCCATGCGATACGAAGCGGTGACGAGCGTGAAGGGCGAGAGCCGGGAATCCTGGTGCTCGCCGCCGATCGTGATCGTGAGGCCGTGACCCAGCTGTTTGGCGAGCGCCTCACGCAGCAGATCGCGCCGCTCCGTGACCGCGAGCAGCCCCTGCAGCCGCTCCTTGGTGGCGAACTCCGGCTGGCCGGCGAGCAGCTGCGCGCTGCCCAGCACGACGCCCGCCGCTGCGGCGCCCGTGGCCGGCACGTCGAACAACTCGTCCGCCTCCTGAATAAAGATGTTGAGCAGCTCGCCCGAGGAGGAATCGCTGGCCGCGTCGCGCAACCGATCGGAGAGCGTGGTGCGAATCTGGCGCAGTGTGAGCCCGCCGAGCCGCTCGTTCAGCACAACGGCGACCTGCGCGATCGCCTCGGCCGCCATGCGCGACGTCACCTCGACGAAGATGGTTCGGACGACGCCGCTCTTGAGCGACAGCACCAGCAGCAGCCGCTCCGAAGACACCTGGAGCAGCTCGAGCCGCTCGAGCACCGCGTCGTCGAGCGACGGACCGACTGCGACCCCCAGCTCCTTGGTGAGCACGCCCAGCACCTGCGCCGCGCGCTCGAGGATCCTATCCACCGCCGCGCGCTCCCCCGTCAGCTCTTCGCGAATCTGATCCGACTCGGAGCGCGACACCTGCCGCAGCCGCATCAGCGAGTCCACGTAGACGCGGTAGGCGAGGTCAGTCGGGATGCGACCGGCGGAGGTATGGGGATGGTACAGGTACCCCTTCTCCTCGAGGTCGCTCATCGTGTTGCGGATCGTCGCCGAGGACAGGGCCATGGCGAACCGCTTCGAGATCGTCCGGCTCCCCGCCGGCTCAGCGGTCTCGACGTACGTCTCGATCACCGCCTCGAGCACCTGCCGTTCGCGTTCTGTGAGGGACTTCGGCATGTCACCCAACCTCTTAACTACTAACAATTTAGACCATCGCGTCGGTGCTGGTCAAGTCGCCGACGAGAGCATCGAGGCGGAGCCACCCCTGGGGCGTGCAAACCAACCGTCCTGCGTTCACCTCCGCCCAGCCATGCTCGATCCATCGGGCGGTCGAGGGCGGTCGCGGGCGGTCGAGGGCGGTCACCGGCAGTCCGGCATCAGTGCGTAACGCGAGGTACAGGCGCTCCAGTTCCCGCTGCTCGGGCGTGAGGATCTCCTCGCACTCGACGGGGGAGCGGCCCGCGGCGATGGCCCGGGCGTATGCCGGCCACGCCGGGATATTCCAGCGCCGCGCGCGGCCATCGTAGCTGTGAGCCGCGGGGCCGAGCCCGACGTAGGCGCGACCAGACCAGTACGCCGAGTTGTGGCGGGAGCGGAAGCCGTCGCGACAGGCGTTCGAGACCTCGTAGAAACGATAGCCGTAAGCCGCAAGCCGCGCGTGCGCCAGTAAATACTCTTCTGCATACCGGTCATCTTCAGGAGCAACGACGGCGCCGCGCGAGATCCAGCGGGCGAGGGGCGTCCGCTCCTCCACTGTGAGCCCGTACAGAGACAGATGATCGGGACCGAGCGACAGGGCCAGCTCCAAGTCCCGCTCCCAGTCGCGCTGGAGCTCTGCGGGCAGGGCGAAGATCAAGTCGAGCGAGAGGTTGTCGAACCCGGCGTCTCGGAGCGTCCGCACCGCCCCGCCGATCCGCGCCGCGTCGTGGGAACGATGCATCCAGGTCAACACTCGGTCATCGAATGACTGAGCGCCTAGCGACACACGGTTCACGCCGGCACGACGCCAGGCGGTTGCATGCGCGGGCGTCACGTCTTCCGGATTGGCTTCGAGCGTGACTTCAAAGACGTCGCGCGAAGGCGTCACGGCACTGCCTAAAGACGTCACGCTAGAGGCGTCACGCGAAGACGTCGCGCCGAAGGCGTCACGCAACGACGTAACGAGCATTGCCAGCGCGTCCGGAGGGAGCAGCGAGGGTGTGCCGCCGCCCAAGTAGAGGGTGTCGAGGCCCCGCTCCTCGGTTTCGTCAGGGCTGGCCCCGGGGTCAGCACGTCGCAGGAGCTCGACCTCCCGCAGCACCGCTTCCACATACTCCCGCGCCGGGATGCGCTTGCGGACGGCGATAGAGAAGTCGCAGTAGGAGCAGCGGCGCACACAGAAGGGGACGTGGAGGTAGAGGTGGCGCATGCAGAGAAACTAACGCGGAAGTCGGAACGCGGAACGCGGAACATTAGTGCCAGTTTCGTGCGGCGAGCGAACCTTCATTGCTGTTCCGCGTTCCGCCTTCCGCGTTCCGCGTTTCAAGTGATCCCAAACCGCATCCCCGGCTCCTGCTTCACCAGCCCGCGCATTTCCAGCTCCGTCAGCGCCGTCAGCACTGCGCTCGTCTCCGCCCCGGCCGCGGCGACCAGGGCGTCCACGTGTTGCGGCTCGGACGCCAGGGCGTCCCAGAGAGAGCGTTGCAGCTCCGTCAGATCGGGTGGCTGACCCCGGGGCGGTGCCCCGGCGCTCTCGGACGTCCCCTCGGGGGTCTGTCCCCGGGCCATCGGCCCGGGGTCAGCCGTCCCCGGCAGCCCCAACTCCTCCAGAATGTCCCCCGGGCACAGCGCCGGTTTCGCACCCTGCTGGATGAGCTTGTTGCAGCCGAGCGAGGTCGGACTGGTGATCGGTCCCGGGACAGCAAGGACGGTGCGGCCCTGGTCGAGCGCGCAATCGGCGGTGATGAGCGCGCCCGAGCCGGCCGCCGCCTCGACGACGACGGTGACGCCGGCGAGACCGCTGATGAGACGGTTGCGGCGAGGGAACGTGTGGGCATGCGGCCGCTCGCCGGGCGGCAGCTCGGTGACGAGGCAGCCGCACGCGATCATGCGTTCATACAGCGACCGGTTCGCGGCGGGGTAGACGACGCCGAACCCGTTCCCCAGGACCCCGACGGAGGCGCCTCCCGAGTCCAAGGCCGCCGCGTGCGCGGTCGCATCGATGCCGCGGGCCATACCGCTCACGACGACGACGCCCGCCCGCGCGACTCCGGCGGCGAGGAACTGCGCCGCCGCCCCGCCGTAGGCGGTATGGTTCCGGCTGCCGACCACCCCGGCGGCGGGACGCGCCAGCAGGCCAACATCCCCCCACGCGTACAGCAGCGCCGGCGGCTCCGGAATGTCGCGCAGCAGGGGCGGAAACCGATCGTCGTCGGGGAGAAGCACGCTCGCCCCCAGGCGGTCGAGCTGCTCGAGCAGCGCGTGCGCCGCCCCCCGCGACGCGGCCCGCACCGCGGTGGCGGCGGCCCGGCCGAATCCGGGGAGCGCTGCGATGGCGCCGTGGGGTGCTTGCAGCGCGGCCCCGGCGCTCTGGAAGGCGGCCGTGAGCGTGCGGAGCCGCGCGGCTCCGATGCCTGGCACCTGGGCGAGCGCCAGGTAAGCGACTAGCTCGTCCCGTTCCAACTCGCTCACTTCACTCAGACGTTCGCCGCGGGCCCGCAGACGGAGTTGGAACGGGACTCGTCGCTGCTCGCACCGGGAGCGACTGCCACAGGGTCTCCAACAGCTCCGGTAGCCCCTCGCCGGTGACGGCCGAGATGGCCACCACCGGAGCGCCGGCGTGCGCACGGATCGTCGGGATGCGGGATGCGGGATGCGAGAGATCGAGTTTCGTCAGCACCACGACGTGCGGCTTCGCCGCCAGGTCGGCGGAATACAGCGCCGCTTCCCGCCTTAGCAGCTCGTAGGTCGCCTGCGGGTCCGGGCTGTCGACGGGGACGAGCACGGCCAGCATCCGAGTGCGCTCGACGTGCTGCAGGAACCGGAGACCGAGTCCCTTCCCCGCATGTGCGCCCTCGATGATCCCCGGAATGTCTGCGACCACGAGCGAACGGCCGTCCGAGAGCCCCACGACCCCGAGATGGGGCTCGAGCGTGGTGAAGGGATAGTCGGCGATCCGGGGCCGCGCCGCCGAGATCACGGAGAGCAGCGTGCTCTTGCCGGCGTTGGGCTCGCCCAGCAGGCCCACGTCGGCAATGAGCTTGAGCACCAGCTCGACGTTGCGCTCGTCCCCGTACTCACCCGGCTCCCACTCGCGCGGGCTCTGGTGCGTGGCGGTGGCGAAGCGCGCGTTGCCGCGGCCGCCGCGGCCCCCGTGCGCGACGAGCAGCGTGTCCCCGGGGCTCAGCACCTCGCCGAGCATGGTATCGGCGTCGGCGTTGTGCACCTCGGTCCCGGGCGGCACGGGCAGGTACAGATCCTTGCCGGTCTTTCCGGTCATGTTCTTGCCCTTGCCATGCTGGCCCCGCTCGGCCTTCCAGTGGGTGCGGTACCGGTAGTCGAGCAGGGTGGCGAGGTTGGGATCGGCGCGCACGTAGACCGAGCCGCCGGGGCCGCCGTCCCCGCCGTCGGGGCCGCCCTTGGGCACGAACTTTTCGCGGCGAAACGAAGAGGCGCCGGCGCCCCCCGCGCCCCCGACCACGTGAACTAAAGCTCGGTCGATGAACATCAACGCGGAACGCGGAACGCGGAACGCGGAACAGAGCGGCTGCCTTCGCGTGCGGTGTGAATCGACGCGATCGTGATGGCAACGAGCTGCTCCGCTTCGTCGCGGAGCTCCGAGGTCCGGCTGGAGGTCACCAGCCCCGCTTCGAGCAGCAGCTCCAGCCAGAACGAGCTCTCGTCGCTCTCTTCTTCCACGATCCCCATCTTGGCGAGGAACTCCTTCCGGGAGCGGGCGCGGCGGGCTGATCGATAGTTGGCAGCGACGGATGTCCCCGCGCGGAGCAACTGACGCCCGATCACGTCGGCAGCGCGCCCTCTCGGCAGGGCGTCAACCAAGCGCACGATGGCGAGCGCAAATGCCTTGGTACGCTGCCTCAGGTCTCGCGGCGGCAGGGTCTCGCCTCTCTGTTCCGCGTTCCGCGTTCCGACTTCCGCGTTCACAACTTCCTGCCCTTCACATCGTTCCATTGTTCATGCGCCGAGCGCCGCCGCTCCGCATCCAGGTCTCCGTCGATCACCGCCAACACCCCCTCCACCTCCGCCCGCGTCGCCCCGGTGTTCAGCGCCCCCCGCAGGTGGGAGTGCAGCTGGTCGGCGGCGCCGAGCACGGCGATCTCTGCCACGGTGCACAGCTCGCGGCGCTTGAGATCGAGCCCCGGCCGGCCGATCACCTTGCCGTACGCGTCCACGAGCACGAGATCCTCGAGCGCCGGATGCAGCCCCCGCAGGTTGAGGAGCAGCTTGTGGTAGGCGCGCCCGTACACCGCCGCGCACACGGCGGCGCCGCGCTTCGCCCACGACTCCCAGTCTTCGTGCGCCAGCTCCTCCCCGCCCACACCCCCGACCCCCCGGCCGGACGCCGGGCCGGTGATCTCACGCCACACGCCGAATGCGACCAGCGCGAGCGGATAGCCCACGACGAGCAGGCTCTGGAGCAGCAGCTCCTCGATCCAGATATCGGGCACGGCCGCCGCCCGCGCTGCGACCAGCCGTTGTCGCAGTGCGGGCTCCTTCCCTTCGGCGAGGGCCGCCGCGACCTGCACTAGCGCGACCGTTGGGGGATCGATGGGCTGCGCGTCGTGTGACCCCGGGGCGCCGCCCCGGGGTAAGCCGCCCTCGCCCATATTACCAGTCCCGCTTCCCCGTTCCCTCATCCTTTCATTTCTCCAGCCCCCCATTTACACGCAGCTCCCCCACCGTCTCGCCGCGGGTGTTCACGTTAGGCCGGGCGATGAGCGCCGCCGGGCGCGGCCGCAGGCCCAGCTCCTCCAGCACCGCGGCCAGCGCCAACGCCGCGGCGACGCCATGGCCGTCCTGCACCTTGAGCGCCACGCCGAGCCCTTCGTGCACCAGCAGCGCGCAGTACACCCCTTCGGCGCCCACCTTTGCGAGCACGCGACCGGGATGGGCGCGCATCAGGTCGGTGCAGGGACGCCCTTCACCCGCGATGAGGTCGGGGCGGCGGAGCATGGCTTCAACAATGCGGAATGCGGAATTCGGAATGCGGAATTGCTGTGGAGGGTCGTGCGCGACGCGAAGCCCCCCTCGAAATTCCGCATTCCGCATTCCGAATTCCGCATTGGCCAGTCGTGCATACGCCAGGGCCATACTGCGCAACTGCAGCCCGTAGCACACCACGCCGCAGCCGTCGACCGCCGTCTTGATCTCCGCTACCGGCACGTCCGTCCACCGGCTCACCTCTTCGAGGCAGCGCTGCTGCACGGGGTGCTCGAGCCGCGTGTAGAACGCCGTGGGCCAGCCGTGGTGCCGCGCGAGCGCGAGCATCCCGGCGTGCTTTCCCGAGCAGTTCGAGTAGACCGCCGTGAGCCGCACGCCGCGCGTGGCGTAGTCCTGGGCGACGCGCTCGGAGAGCGGGGGGTGTGGACCGCACAACAGATCCCGCTCGCTGCACTCGATCTTCGCGAGGAAATCGCGCACGATCACCACTTGCCCCGGTTCGCTCGAATGCGACGCGCAGCAGAGCGCGAGCTCCTCGGTCGTGAGCCCGAAGCGGTCGGCAGCCCCGTCCGTCACCAGCGGCAGCGCCTGGAACGGTTTCGCCGCCGAGCGCCAATAGGTGACGAGGTCGGGATCCCCGACCTTGGCGACGAGCCTCCCCAGCCCGTCGACGACGGCGACGTGGACGTCGTGCCAGGCTTCCACCACACCTCCCCGGAGTTGCTCAATCCGCATGGCCTCGCTCCAACCCCCCTTCCCTAACGCGGAACGCGGAATGCGGAACAGAAATGGAAGGTCGTGCCACACGACGCTCCTCGAAATGTTCCGCGTTCCGACTTCCGCGTTCCGCGTTCATTCTCTGGCTCCCAACGACATCGCAATCCCCAGGAGCACCAGGATCCCGCCTATCAACGCGGCCGGGGGCGGCACCTCATGTATGGCCGGCACCAGCCACGCGATCAGGCTCGCTCCCACCGGCTCCCCCAGAGCGGCCACGTTCACGGTGGTCGCGCGGTAGTGCTTGAGGGCGTAGTTCATCCCCGTGTGGCCCAGCAGCATCGGCCCCGCCGCCATGGCGCCGAACACCGTCCAGTCGCGGGCGCCGAATCCGGTGAGCGAGGCACTGCGCAGCGCTGCGCTGAATCCGAGCAGCAACGCTGCGACCGCGTACACTGCCGACGCGTAGCTCCAGATGCCCACGGTGCGGCGCACCCGGCGCCCGATCACGTAGTAGCCGGCGCCGGTGAGCGCGCCGGCGAGCGCCAGGGCGTCGCCGCCCAGCGCGCCGAGCGAGAGCCGCGCGTCCCCGAGACCGATCAATGTGGCACCGGCCACCGCGAGCGCGATGCCCCAACGCTCGGTGGGAGCCGGATGCTCGCCGAGCCACAGCGCCGCGATTCCCCACGCGAAGATCGGCTTGAGCGACACGAGCACCACCGAGCTCGCCACCGTGGTGAACCGCAATGACGCGATCCAGGTCCAAAAGTGCACGGCGAGCAGCACGCCCGAGAGCAGCATGAGCGGAAACGCCTCGCGCATGACGCCGGTCCGCTGCCGCTCGCGCGCCGCGAGTCCGAACGTCACGGGCAGCACGAGCACCAGGCGCCAGAATGCGATCGCGACCGCCGGCGCCGTGGCGAACCGGACGATCGGGCCGGCGTAGGTGGTGGCCAGGACGGCGACTATCAGGACCAGCAGCGGGGACATGGGCGGGGACAACTTAATGGAATGAGGGTCCGGGTGGGCTGACCCCGGGGCCACGCCCCGGGGTCAATCACCCCGACCCCGTGGGACTCGGAATCGCCCCGGCGATTTGGAATCGCCCCTGGGACTCGGAATCGCTCCGGCGACTTGGAATCGCCCCTGAGACTCGGAATCGCCCCGGCGATTTGGAATCGCCCCCGAGACTCGGAATCACCCCGGGCCGTCGGCCGGGGTCAGCCGACCCCTAGCAGCATCGGTGTCCCGGGCTGTTGCGAGACGCGCGTCCCGCATTCACATTCGGCCCCTCCATGCGCGCTCTCCCCCCACGCGTCATCTTGATAGCGCTTCACCTGATCCCCGCCCTGACGGGCGGGGCGATGCGCCGGCTGGCTCGTTCCATTGTGCTGTGCTGCGTCATCCCCGCCCTGACGGGCGGGCCCATGCGCCGGCTGGCTCGTTGCATTGTGCTGTGCTGCGTTATCCCCGCCCTGACGGGCGGGCGCATGCGCCGGCTGGCTCGTTGCATTGTGCTGTGCTGCGTCATCCCCGCCCTGACGGGCGGGCCCATGCGCCGGCTGGCTCGTTGCATTGTGCTGTTCTGCGTCATCCCCGCCCTGACGGGCGGGGCGATGCTCGCTGCGCAGGAGGCCTCTCCCTACGTACCGCTGCAGCACTGGGCAATGCCGTACGTCGAGCACCTGATCACCACCGGCGTGGTCGCCGATCCCACGCCGCTCACCCGGCCGCTCAAGCGATCGGACCTCGCACGCGCACTCCAGGCGGCCGACACGACACGGCTCAGCCGCGCGGCGCGGGCCACGGTGCGCCGGCTGCTGGCGGAGTTTACGCCCCGGCATCCGGCACCGTCCTATCGCATCGAGGGAGCGACCGGCGCCGCGGCCGCCACATACGCCTTTCGCGATCCGCTCGAGCTCGAGAGGGGCAGTCCGGCACGGCAGGACGACAACCGGGCGTTCGCCAGCGCCGGGCTTGAGTTTCAGCTGCGATTCGGGTCGCTCGTCGCCGTCACGCGCCCTACGGTGGATACCCGCACTCAGTACGACCCGGATTGGTACGCGTCTAACGACAACGCCACGCGATTCGAGGAGGCCTACCTGAGCGCGCAATGGCGCTCTGGCGAGGCGTTTTTCGGGATCCTCGACCGCAACTGGGGGCCGAGCTCCGTCCAGGGACTGCTGCTATCAGGCAATCCCTACAGCATGGACCACCTGGCGCTGTCTGTCGGCACGTCCCGCGTCCAGATCCAAGCCATGGTCACCCAGCTCGACACCCGAGATTCGGCGGGTGCAGCGGTGAACCGTTACATGAACCAGCACCGACTGTGGATTCGGCCGCAGGGGCGCTGGACCCTGGCGGTGTGGGAAGGCTCCGTGTGGTCCGGAGTGGGGCGCCAGATCGAGACGTGGTACGTGAACGTCGCCACCGTCGGCTTCTTCCGGCAGTCCAGCAGTGGGGTGAATGTCAACAACTTCCTCGGCTTCGATGCCGAGCGACGAGCGAACACCACAGTGTTCGCACAGTTCATGCTCGATGACATCCAGGTATCGCGCAAGACTCCGGAGGATCTCAAGCCCACAAGCTACGCGTTCACGGTCGGCGCGAAGGGCCGGGTGCGACGCGCGTCACTCGGCTGGCAATTGTTCTACACGCAAGTCGCCAACCTCACCTACCGCAACGAGAACAACCTCCAGGTTCCGCTGTACCATCTGCTCGGCACCGGCCGGAACTTCGCCGACTACGATCAGGCGACGCTCAAGCTGAGCGTGCTGCCGCGTCCCTCGCTCTTGCTCGAGCCGGAGCTGACGCTGCTGCGGCAGGGGGAGGGCGACCCCCAGCTGTTGCATCCGCTCGTGCCCGATTATCCGAGTACCGCTACGTTGTTCCAAGGCGTGGTGGAGCGCACGTTGCGCGTCGCGCTGGGAGGGAGCTGGCAGCTCGGCGGATTCCAGCTGTCCGGCAACGGTGGCGTGCACCTGATCCACAACGCCGGGCACCTGAGCGGGACGAGCGACACGCGCTGGGTCGGGTCGCTCGGCGTGACCTACCGCATCTCCTACGAGAACGTGCTGCCCTGACGGCGCAGTTGCGACGCCGGGTCAGGCGCGTTCAATTTGCGCGCTCGCTATGCGCCCCCTCCTCGCCTTCGTGCTTTGCGCCGCGCCGCTCGCGGCCCAGCAGGCGTCGGCGTACCTGCCGCTCGATCACTGGGCGACGCCGTACGTCGAGCACCTGATCGCCGCGAGCGTGATCGCCGATCCCGCGCCGCTCACGCGGCCGCTGCGCGAAGCCGACGTGGTGCGCGCGCTGCGGGAGGTCGACACCCTCGCCACCAGCCCCGCAGTCACCCGCACCGTGCACCGCCTGCTGGCGGCGTTGGGCGATGAGGAGAGGGGCCCCCGCTACCGGATCGAGGGGAGCGCCGGCGTCGCCGCCGCGACGCACCCGCTGCGCGACCCCCTGGAGATTGGCCGTGGCCAGCCCCCCCGCGATCCCGGGGCGGACCGGGGCTTCGTGAACGGCGGCCTGGCCGTGCAGCTGCGGCTCGGCGCGCTCGTCGCCGTCACCCATCCCTACTTCGACACCCGCCTCAAGTACGACCCGGACTACTTCGGCAAGAAGAATCGCGTCATCGCTGGTCGCAACGCCAACGCGTATCTCGACGCCCACTGGCGCTACGCCGAGCTGTTCTTCGGCTCACTCGACCGCAATTGGGGTCCGCCGCAGGTGGCGAGCCTGATCGTGTCGCCCAGCCCCTACAGCTATGATCACTTCGGCCTCGTCGTCGGGACGCCGCGGTTACAGCTGCAGGCGCTCGTCACCCAGATGGACGACGGCCCGGACACTGCCGGCACTCTCAATCACCGCTACTTCATCGCGCACCGGCTGTTGGCCCGGCCGGGAGACCACACCAGCTTTGCCGTGTGGGAGGGGGAAGTGGCCGCCGGCCCGGGACGCACCCTCGAGCCGTGGTTCGCCAACGTGCTCAACCTCGGTCTGCTGGTGGAATACGACCAGAACGTGGCGGTGAACAGCCTGCTCGGGGCGGACTTCGAGATGCGGCTCTCGGCGCTAACGCTGTTCGGCCAGCTGCTCATCGACGACTTCCAGATCGACCGGCGCACTCAGGCAGACAGCGAGCCTCCCTCCTACGGGCTTACGCTCGGGGTACAGGGGGCGGTGCACAGTGCCAGCTGGACCGCATACTACACCCAGGTCGCGAATCTGACCTATCGCACCGCCAATCCGGCGGAGGCGGTCGAGCGGCGCTTTGTGGGGCTAGGGCGAAACTTCAGCGACTATGATCAGGCCACCTTGCGCGTAACGATGCTTGCGGCCCCGGAGCTGCTCGTGTCGCCGGAGCTGACGCTGCTGCGTCAGGGGGAGGGCGACTTTCGGCTGCGCTACCCTCCCAGATCGGCGTACGGCACCACGGCGACGATCCTTTCGGGCGTGGTGCAGCGCACGCTGCGCGCGGCGCTGTCGGGGAGCTACTCGCCCGACGCGCACCTGGGCCTGAGATTCGACGCCGGGGTGCATCACATCAGCAACTACGGGCACGTGACCGGACAAACGCAGACGAAGTTCGTGGGGTCGGTGGGATTGACGTACCGGTTCGGATGGAAAGGCGGGCTGCCGTGACGCTCGACAGCAGTGCGGAGAGCTCGGTCGAGTTTCCCCGCCCTGAAGGGCGGGCTCGGCCGCAGTTGGTCCTAAAGGACGACGTGCTTCAGCACGCACTGCAGCCGAGCCGGTCCTTCAGGACCGGGACGCCCCGGGAGACCAAGACACTAAGGGAGATCGGGTGAACACGCCCACGCCCGACCCCCGGCTCACCCGCGACTACCTGGCGGGCCTGTTCCAGAAGATGGCGGCCCGGCGCATCGTCGTGGTCGGGGACGCGATGCTGGACGTCTATCTGTCAGGAGACGCCGACCGCATCTCACCCGAGGCGCCAGTCCCCGTGGTCACGGTGCGCGCGCGTCGCACCGCGCTGGGCGGCGCGGCCAACGTGGCGGCGAACGTGGCGGCGATCGGCGCCGAGTGCCGGCTCGTGGCCGTTATCGGCGACGACGCGCGGGGCGACTCGTTTCGCGCGGAGCTGGTGCAGAACCGGCTGGTGGACGAGCACATCGTGGTCGCGGCCGCGCGACTCACCACCTCCAAAACGCGCGTCACCGCGCGTGGCCAGCAGGTGGTGCGGATCGACGAAGAAGTGGAGGACCCGATCTCGCCCCGCGCCGAGGAGCAGCTCGCTGCCCGGCTACAGCGCGCCATGGGCGACGCCGACGCGCTGCTGATCGAGGACTACAACAAGGGGACGCTCACGCCGGTGGTGATCGAGCTGGCGATGTCGCTCGCCAAGAAGCGCGCCGTGCCCACCGTCGTAGACCCCAAGTTCAAGAACTTCTTCGCCTACCCCGGCGCCACCGTATTCAAGCCCAACCGGCGCGAGCTGGAGCAGGCGATGGGGGCGACGCTCGACCTCGAGCACCCGGACGCGCTCCCCATGTCGCTCGACAAACTGGGCGTGGACAACCTGCTGCTCACGCTCGGCGCCGAGGGGATGGCGCTGTTCACCAAGGACAAGCAGGTGCACCGCATCCCGGCGATGGCGCGTGAAGTGTTCGACGTCTCGGGTGCGGGCGACACGGTGACGGCGTGGGTGGGCACTGCGCTCGCGGCTGGGGCGTCGGTGCGCGAGGCGGCGCAGGTGGCGAACTACGCGGCCGGCGTCGAGGTCGGCAAGTCGGGCGTCGCGACCGTGTCCCCCGCCGAAGTGCTGGCGGCGCACGACACGCGCTATGACCAGTTGGGGAAGCTACGACGCGGAGGGTTGCTGTGAGGTCACCCCGGGCTCGCACCCGGGGTCAGCGCGCTCACAACCCCACCACCACGTGGACTGGCTTTTGGGCCGAGCCGCTAGCGTTGTGGCTGTCTGTCACGGTCACGCGGAGCGTGTAGTCGGCCGGCATAATAGTTATGGGATACGAGTGGTTCCCGTTGATCGACCCCTCATTCGAGGTCGGGAACGTTGTCGACGTCCCGTCACCCCAGTCGATGGTGACGGTCCACGGCGCATCGTGGTCCGGGTCGCTGAACGACGCCCCGTCCAGCGTAAACAGCGCACCGACCAACACGGTTTGCTCTCCCCCGGCAGTCACGCTCGGCGGCTGGTTCGGCGCGCTGGGCGACGCGGGGTTCGTGACCTGATCTGTCGCGCCCTGGTTGTCGGTCACCGTGAGGGTGACGTTGTAGGTGCCACCGGTTGAATACGCGTGTGACGGGTTTCGCGTGTTCGAGGTCTGGCCGTCGCCGAAATTCCACTGCCAGTTGGTCACCGAGCCGTCCGGGTCCGTGCTCTGATCGGTGAAGCTGCAGGTCAGCCCGCTGCAGCTCGAGGTGAAGGCCGCCGTGGGCGGCTGGTTCGGCGCGCGGGGCGACACGGTGTGCGTCACCGGGGCCGAGGACGCCCCTGCGTCGTCGGTCACGGTGAGGGTGACGGTGTAGTCGCCAGTCGCGCCGTACGGGTGCGACGGGTTCCGGCTGTTCGAGGTCGCGCCGTCGCCGAAATTCCAGCTCCAGCCGATCACCGAGCCGTCCGGGTCCGTGCTCTGATCGGTGAAGCTGCAAGTCAGCCCGCTGCAGCTCGAGGTGAACGCCGCTGTGGGCGGCTGGTTCGGCGCGCTGCAGGTGATCGTGAAGTCGGCGTGCCCCGTGCCGCCCGACGGGACGGTGACGGTCTTGGAATTGCCGCCGCTCACGGTGCAATTGGTCGGCACGTCTGTGAGTGCCACGGTGTGATCAGTGGCCGTGAGCCCGCTGTAGGTGGTGCTCCCGTTGTTCGCCGCGATGGTGCGGCTCTGGCCCCCGTCGACCGTGACGGTGTAGCTGCTCGGCGCGCTCGGGCCCGTCGTGGCCGTGGTCACCGTGAGATCCCCGGTGGGCGTCACGCAGCTGATCGTGAAGTCGGCGTGCCCCGTGCCGCCCGACGGGACGGTGACGGTCTTGGAATTGCCGCCGCTCGCCGTGCAGTTCGCCGGCACATCCGTCAGCGCCACAGTGTGATCGGTGGCCGAGAGCCCGTTGTAGGTGGTGCTCCCGTTGTTCGCCGCGATGGTGCGGCTCTGGCCCCCGTCGACCGTGACGGTGTAGCTGCTCGGCGCGCTCGGGCCCGTCGTGGCCGTGGTCACCGTGAGGTCCCCGGTGGGCGTCACGCAGCTGATCGTGAAGTCGGCGTGCCCCGTCCCGCCCGCAGGGACCGTGACCGTCTTGGAGTTCCCCCCGCTCGCCGTGCAGTTCGCCGGCACGTCCGTCAGCGCCACGGTGTGATCGGTGGCCGAGAGGCCCGTGTAGGTGGTGCTCCCGCCATTCGCCCCGATGATGCGGCTCTGGCCCCCGTCGACCGTGACCGTGTAGCTGCTCGGCAGGCTCTGGCCCGTCGTGGCTGCGGTCACCGTGAGGTCGCCGGTCGGGGGCGGGGCCGCCGTGATGTTGAATGAGTTGCTCGTCGCCTGAGTGAGCGTGCCGGAGGTGGCGGTGAGCGTGTAGCCGGTCCCCACCTTGTCGATCGTGAGATTCGCGAACGTTGCCACTCCGTTCACCGCATTCACCGGGCCGTTGCCTGACAGCGTCGCACCCCCTGCGTTGCCGAGGGCGAGGGAGATCGCTCCCGTGAAGCTCGGGACCGTGTTCCCCGACGCGTCCAGGGCGGTTACCGTGACCGCCGGGGTGATCGCCACCCCGACCTGCGTGTTACTCGGCTGCACGCCGAACGCGAGATGCGTCGCGGGGGGCGGCGGCCCCGCCGTGATGTTGAACGCGTTGCTCGTCGCCTGGGTGAGCGTGCCGGAGGTGGCGGTGAGCGTGTAACCGGTTCCCGGCGTGTCGATGCTCAAGTCGTTGAAGCTCGCGACGCCCGCCGCAGCCGCGACCGGGATGGTGCCGCTGAGCGTGCCGCCGGACGGGTTCGTGGCGATGGCGAGCGTGACGTTCCCGGTGAATCCGGTAGCCGTGTTGCCGAAGGCGTCGCGCGCGATCACGCGGACGGCTGGTGTGATCGTCGCCCCCGCCTGCGTGGCGCTCGGCTGGACGGTGAACGCGAGCTTGGCCGCCGCGGCAGGGGAGATCGTGAACGCGGTACTCGGCGTGCTGAGCGACGCGCTGGTGGCCTGGAGTGTGTAGCCAGAGCCCGCCTTGTCGATCGAGAGGTCGTTGAATGTCGCGACCCCCGCCACCGCTGGGACCGTCGTCCTCCCCGACAGCGTACCGCCGTGCGAGTTGGTGTAGAGCGCGATGGTCACGTCGCCGGTGAAGCTCGTGATGGTGTTCCCCTGGGGATCCTGCGTCGTGACCTGGACTGCCGGCGCGATCGCCGCTCCCGCGACGGCGTTGCTCGGCTGCATGGTGAACACGAGCTGCGTGCCCGCGAGCGCGACCCGGAAATCCGGGTCCGACTCTGCATTGCCGCCGAATGAGACCCAGGCGCTCGCGCCACCCGACTCGTCGACTGTGCGCGCCTGCCAGTGATACGACACATTGTCGACCAGCCCGCCGACGGTCGCGCTCGCGGTGCCGCCGCTCGCCGCCGCTGGGCCCGAGCCGCTCGCCGTGCCGCTGAACGCCGTGCCGATGGGCTCGACTTCCACCTCGAGCCGCAGCGCGGCGCCGCCGGCGGGGGCCGACACCGTCGCCTTGAAAACCACCGAGCGGCTGGTGGCCGTGCCGCCCACGTCCAGGGCGGTGCTGCCATCACTCTGGAACTGGGCTAGGCCGGTCGGCGCGTTGGGCGGCGGCGCGCTCCCCGCCACGACGAAGTCCACGGGAATGCGCGCGGGACTGCCCACCGCCTGCCCCGCCGACACGACGACGGTGCCGTGATACGCGCCTGGGGCGAGCCCGTTGGGGTCGAGCCGCACCTGTACGCGCGCCGGCGTGGGCCCGCTCTTGGGAGTGATGTCGAGCCACGCGCCCCCGTCCGCCACGCTCGCGCTCCAGGTCAGTGCGCCCGCGCCGGTGCTGGAGACCGTGAGGCTTTCGACCCGCATCGCTGCGCTGCCCGCGGCGGCGGTGTCGAGCACATGCACCGGGGTGACCGAGAGCGCTGCGACGTTAGGAGGATTGTTGGTGAGCTTGTCGATCTGGCAGGTGGCGAGCAGGACGGTCAGCGCGCACCCTCCCGCTCCTATCGCCCACCGTCTGGTGACAGGCCTACTGCGCGCTCTGTGGATGCCCTGCGACGGAAGCACAAAAATGTGGGTGGACCAAATGCAACGCCTGCAAAGTGCGTACCGATCGCAGCACAAGCTGGAGCGTTAGTCGTGACGTCGCGCCGGCGCAACACGTCGGCGAGGGAGGATCAGACGAACCGCGTGATGTTGAACGCGGTCCTCACCACGCCTGTGAGCACCATCACACTCGCGACGGCCCCCCTTGCCATGGAGCGCCGCAGGTAGATCAAGGTGTCACGGTGATGTCGAAGAAAGCGCTCTCCGCTCCGGCGAGGGTGCCCGCGCTCACCACGAGGGTGTAGTTGGAGCCAGGTTGATCGATGCTCAAGTCAGCGAACGTGGCCACCCCAGCCACGGCAGTGATGGAGAGCGTGCCGGAGAGGGTGCCGGGGAACAGAAGGCCTCCGTTGTGGCCGATGGCGATCGCAACTTGCCCTGTAAAGGTGGTCGCGACGTTCCCGAAGGCGTCGGATGCCGTCACCTGCACCGGCGGCGAAATTGTCCCGAACGCCGCGGTGTTAGTCGGCTGCACCGTGAACGAAAGCTGCGTGGCGGCGCCCGGCGTGATGTCAAACGAGTTGCTGGTCGCCCCTGTCAGCTGGCTGGCGCTCGCTGCCAGCGTGTACCCGGAGCCGGCCTTGTCGATCCTCAGGTTCGAGAACGTGGCGACGCCGTTCGTCGCGCCGACGCTCGTGGTGCCCGACAGAGTCCCACCGCCCGCGTTGGTGCCGATGGCCACCGTGATGTTGCCGCTGAATCCGGTGGCAGTGTTTCCCTGAGCGTCCAGCACCGTCACCTCAACGGCTGGGGCGATCGCCTCACCCGCGGTGGTGCTGGACGGCTGAACTGTGAACACCACGTGGGTCGCCGGCGGTGGGGTGATGTTGAAAGCGTCGCTGGTCGCTTGTGCGAGCCCGGTCGCGTCCGCCGTCAATGTGTAACCCGTCCCCGGCTTGTCGATGCTCAAGTTGGAGAAGGTCGCCACGCCGTTTACCGGCGCCGCACTCGTCGTCCCCGAGAGCGTCCCGCCGGCGGGGTTTATCCCGATCCCGAGCGTCACGGTGCCGGCAAAGGCGGTCGCGGTGTTCCCTTGCGCGTCGCGAGCCGTGACCTGCACTGCAGGCGAGATGGTCGCGCCCGCAGCAGCGCTGCTCGGCTGCGCGGTGAAGCCGATCGTCGCCGCGGCGCCGGCGCCGAGCGCGATCGCGCTCGAGATGGCAGGACCGAGGTTGGTAGACTCGAAGCGCAGCGTGTAGCTCCCCACGGTGCCGCTCAGTGTGAGCCCGCTGAAGCTCGCCGCGCCGCTCCCGGTGGTCGTGGCGGAGGCATTGGCGAGGGTGCCGCCCGGACCGCTCGCCACCACCGCTGTCACAGTGACGCCGCTCTGGCTCACGGGGTTGCCGTTCGCGTCCTGCAGCTGGAGCACCGGCTGCTGGGCGAGGGCGACGCCGCTCGATGCGCTACTCGAGGGCTCGGTCGTGATCGCTA
>Ga0209474_10000658_pt1 | contig 36833 bp, 38 predicted proteins | sample GraSoiAngelo_145_FD_185902 | JGI IMG/M metagenome (GOLD analysis project Ga0209474, IMG submission 185902) | Grasslands soil microbial communities from the Angelo Coastal Reserve, California, USA - 14_1009_05_20cm (SPAdes) (version 2) | ecosystem: Environmental > Terrestrial > Soil > Grasslands...
CGGAATCGCCTGGGACGAGGGGCCGGTGCGGCAGAGCGACCGCGCGGAGCGCCACCGCGAGGTGGGCGCGCCACTCGGCGACCGCTTCGAGGGTCTCACGCTCGTGCGCGAGGACGGTTCGCCGACGTACCACCTCGCGTCCGTCGTCGACGACATCGACTTCCGCATCACGCATATCGTGCGCGGCAACGATCACCGCCCCAACGAGGAGCTGCACCGGCGGCTCTTCGACGCTCTCGGTGCGACAGCGCCGGAGTTCGTCCACCACGGCCTGATCCTCGGGCCCGATGGGCGCAAGCTCGCAAAGCGGGCTCCGGGCGGGACCGTGGCGTCGCTGCGGGACGAGGGGATCCCGGCCGAGGCCGTGCGCGCGTACCTCGAGGAGCTGGGGCTGCCGCGCCACGACGTCCATCTCGACCCGGCGCGGCTGCGGCGGCTCTCGACCGAGGCGCTCGCGGCGCTGAGCGACGAGGAGCTGGCGGCCCGCGTCGGCGTGCCCGTCTCGGTGGCGCCGGTGTTGCGCGGCGCGCGCGACCTCGCCGAGGCACGTGCCTACGCCGCGCTCGTGCTCGAGCCGGCTGAGGCCCAGGTCTACTCGCCCGAGACGCTCGCCCGCTTCCGCGAGCTGGTGGAGGCGGGAGCGGAGCCGCGCGTGGTCGTGCGGGAGCTGAAGGCGGTCGGCGGCGACCTGAAGGCGCTCCGACTGGCGCTCACCGGGCAGGAGCGCGGCCCTGAGCTGGCCGCGGTGATCGCTGCCCTCCCGCGCGACGAGCTCCTGCGGCGCGCGACGTAGGCTAGGAAGCCGTGCGCGTCCACGACACCTACACGGGCTCGCTCGTCGAGCTGCCGCCCCCGCCCGGCCCGATCGGGGTTTACTGGTGCGGTCCGACCGTCTATCAGCGCATCCACGTCGGCAACGCGTTCGCGGTCACCGTTCTCCCGCTCTGGCTGAAGCGCTGGCTCGGGTACCGCGGGTACGAGACGAAGGTCGTCGTGAACATCACCGACATCAACGACAAGATCTACGACGCCGCGCCGGGGCACAGTGCCGCGCTCGCGGCGGATGCGACGCGCTGGTACTTCGAGGACACTGCCCGCCTCGGTCTGGGACGGCCTGACGTCGAGCCGACCGCCGCGGAGACGATCCCGGAGCAGATCGCGTTGATCGAGCAACTGCTCGACGGCGGCTTCGCGTACGAGGTCGAGGGCGATGTCTACTACAGGGTCGCGCACTTCCCGGAGTACGGTCGGCTCTCGCGGCAGCGGCTCGACCAAATGGAGGAGCAGGAGCCTAACCCGCTCAAGGAGGATCCGCGCGACTTCGCGCTCTGGAAGGCCAACAAGCCGGGCGAGGACACCTCCTGGGATTCCCCGTGGGGCCTCGGGCGGCCGGGCTGGCACATCGAGTGCTCGGCGATGGCGGAGAAGTACCTCGGCACGAGCTTCGAGATCCACGGCGGCGGCCTCGACCTCAAGTTCCCGCACCACGAGAACGAGATCGCGCAGTCGCGGGCGCTCGGCCACGGCTTCGCCCGCATCTGGATGCACAACGGGATGCTCAGCATGCGCGGCTCCGAGATGCACAAGTCGATCGGCAACGACGTCTCGCTCAAGGACGCCCTCGATCGCTGGGGCTGCGAGACGCTGCTCTTCTTCTTCCTCACCGGACACTGGCGCAAGCCGCTCGATTACTCCGACGAGACACTCGAGCAGGCGCGGGCGCAGCTCGAGACGTTCCGCAACGCCTTCCGCTCCACGAGCGAGCCGGTCGGAGACTGGGCGGAGCTCGAGGCGGCGCTCGACGACGACTTCAACACGCCCGAGGCGCTGGCCGTGATGCACGGTTGGCGCGACCACGAGCTGCTACGGCGTGCGTTTGGGATCTTCGGGCTCGAGTCGATCGCCGAGATCGAGGAGGCGCCGACGGAGCTCGCCGACCTCGCCGAGCGGCGACGGGAGGCCAGAGACGCGAAGGAGTTCGCCGAAGCCGACCGCCTGCGGGACGAGCTCGCAGCCGCGGGCTGGGAGGTGCGCGACGTGGCCGAGCCTCCCGGTTACAGGCTCGTCCGCCGTCCGTGACGCGCGACCTGGTGTACGGCCGCCGGCCGGTACGCGAAGCGCTGCGCGGGCCACGCGAGGTACTCGAGCTCTGGGCGAGCGAGCGGGCCGTCCGGAGCGAACCGTGGCTACGTGAGGTCGAGCGGCCGCGCGTGCAGACGAAACTTGAGCGGGACCTGTCGGAGGTCGCGGGCACACGCGATCACCAGGGCGTCGTCGCCTGGTGCGAGCCATATCGCTACGTGGATCCGTTCGAGCTTGCCGCGCGGCCGGCGCCGCTTCTCGCGTGCCTCGACCAGGTCAGCGACCCGCGGAACCTCGGCGCCGTGATCCGGAGCGCCGAGGGGGCAGGGGGGAGCGGCGTCGTCGTTCCCGCGCACGGCTCGGCGCGAGTCACCGCCGCGGTCTGCCGGGCGTCGGCGGGGGCGGTCGAGCATCTTCCGGTCGCCGTCGTGCCGAACCTCGCCCGGTACCTCGCGGACATCAAGAGCGGCGACCTGTGGGTTGCGGGCGCTGTGGGCGAGTCGGTATCGCCGATGTGGGAGGCCGACCTCTCCGGCGGCCTCGCGTTCGTCTTCGGAGCCGAGGCCAAGGGACTGCGCCCGCTCGTGCGGCGCACCTGCGACCTGGAGGTCTCGATCCCGCAGCTTGGGTACGTGGAGTCGCTCAACGTCAGCGTCGCGGCCGCCGTTCTCCTGTACGAGGCACGGAGGCAGCGCGGTGGCTGAGCCGACCCTCTACCTCTTCGACGGCTTCAACCTTCTGCACGCGGGCGGCTTCGGCTCGCCCGAGGAGCTACGCGATCTGCTCGCGAGCTGGGTCGCCGCGCAAGGGGCTCGCGGCGTGCTCGTGTTCGACGGACAGGGATCGAACGAGCGGCACGGCCCGCTCGAGGTCCGCTGGGCGAAGGACGCGGACGCGCTGCTCGAACGGCTCGCGGCCGAGCACCGCAACAGGGAGCAGGTCGCGATCGTCTCCTCCGACGCGGCCGTCCGCGGCACGGCGGGGATCGAGGTGCGGAAGATGGCGTCCCAGACCTTCCTCGCCGAGCTTGCGCGACCGAGCCAGCCGGCGTCGGCTCGCGGCGATCTTCGCGATCGCCTCGACTCTGAGACCCTGGCCAGGCTCGAGCGGTTACGTCGCGGCACGAGCTAGCGCCCGCTAGCGTCCTGGGTCCACGGCAAACTGGGTCCATAGCAATTGGACTTGTAAAACCTTGGACCGCTTGCTATCTTCGCCTCGACCACAGGGTGAGACTTTCGCCCTCACGACGCCGGGAGGCGCCATGGCTGCTCGCGCTGCCACAGCACGTTCGCCGCAAAAAGCTCAACGAGAGCTAGAGGATCTACAGCTCGTCCTCAAGGCCCGGAACGGCGACGGAGTCGCGATGGACGCGCTCATCCGCCGCTACACAGGCTTCGTGCGCCTGAAGGCGAGCTCGTACTTCCTCGCCGGCGGCGACAACGACGACCTTCTGCAGGAGGGGCTGATCGGCCTCTACAAGGCGGTCCGGGACTTCCGCGCCGACAAGGAGACGTCGTTCCGCAGCTTCGCGGAGCTCTGCGTCACGCGGCAGATCATCACCGCGATCAAGACCGCGACCCGGTTCAAGCACGCGCCGCTCAACACGTACATCTCGTTCAGCCACACGCCGGCCGGGCAGGATGGCGAAGGGGACTGCACGCTCGGCGACGCCTTGCCGGGGCCGGCGGTGCACGAGCCGCCGCTCGTCGTGATCTCCACCGAGGAGTTGCAGAGCCTCGTCTTCAGCCTCGGCACCGGCCTCTCGCCGCTCGAGGCAGACGCGTTGCGCCTCTATCTCGAAGGCTCGTCCTACGAGGACATGGCCGACGAGCTCGGCTGCGACACGAAGACGATCGACAACGCGCTCCAGCGCGTCAAGCGGAAGATCCTCTCGCACCAAAAGGGCCGCGAAGTCCTGCTGTAGCGGTCGCTACGCTGCGCGGTGCTGCCGGAGTAGCTCAGCTGGTAGAGCAACGCCCTTGTAAGGCGTGGGTCGTCGGTTCGAGTCCGACCTCCGGCTCTCCTCTCCTCTCTAGGCCCTCGTGCGGCTGAGAAGCGCAGCCAGCACGCGCGGCAGCTCGTCGGCCAGACGCGCCTTGCGCACGTAGTCGTCGGCCCCGGCTTGCCGGATCTCGAGTACTCGCTCCTCGTAGTCGTGGCCGCTCACGGCGACGATCGGCAGGTCGGGTGACGCCGCTCGCAGGAGCCGCGTCGCCTCGACGCCGTCGAGAACCGGCATCTCGATGTCCATCACGACGGCGTCGGGCGCTTCGAGCTCCGCCAGCTCGACCGCGTCCTGTCCGTCGCGTGCCCGCCCCGCCACGGCGAACCGCTCGTCCTGCTCCAGCACGAGTGCGATCACGTCGAGGAACGACTCGTCGTCTTCAGCGACGAGAATCCGGAATGGCGGCGACAGTTTTCCCCTCCTGCTCGCGTACAGGAGCCTGGGTACCCGCCTGCCGGAGGCTGAATCTAGCCGAGCGCCTGCTCGAGGTCGGCCCAGAGGGTCTCGGGATCCTCGAGGCCTGCGCTGAGGCGGAGCAGGCCGGGCGGGACGCGCTCGCCTTCCCAGCGGCGGCGACTCTCGATGAGGCTCGTCACGCCGCCGAGGGAGGTCGCGTTGACGATCACCCGGGTCGACGTCTCCACCTTCCGCGCCACGTCGGCATCGGCGACGTCGAACGAGAGCACGCCCCCGAGGCCGGGATAGCGGACGGTCTCGATGGCGGGGTGCGCCCGTAACCGCTGGGCGAGGAAAGCGGCAGTCTCGGTCTGTCGTCGCACGCGGAGCTCAAGGGTCTTCAAGCCTCGCAGCAATAGCCAGGCGGGGTCGGGAGCGGCGACGATGCCCGTGCGGCCGCGGAACGTCCGCAACTCCTCCGCGACGGCTTCGTCGCGGCACACGACGGCGCCGAGCAGCGTGTCGTCGTGGCCGGCGAGGTACTTCGTCGCGCTATGGAACGCGAAGTCGGCGCCGTGCTCGAGCGGTCGCAGATGGACGGGCGTCGCAACGGTCGCATCGACGACGACCGGTGCCGGATGCGCGACGGCCGCGGCGAGATTCGGCATCGTGAGGTACGGGTTCGAGGGCGCTTCGAGCCAGACGAGCTGGACCCCGTCCGGCGGCGGCCCCGTCTGGTCGAACTCGACGACGCGGACGCCCCACCGCTCGAGGGCGGCGAACGTGACCCCAGTGCCGTAGTAGCCCCCGCCGGCGAGCGCGATCGTGTCGCCCGGCTCGAGCAGAGAGAGTACGAGCGCCGTCGTCGCGCCGGCGCCGGAGGGGAAGAGGAGGGCCGTGCCGCCGTCCAGCTTCTCGAGCGCGGCCTCGGCGGCGGCGACGGTCGGGTTGCCGAATCGCTGGTAGTAGAAGTCGCGCGGCTCGCCGCGCTCGTCGTACGGCCACACCGTCGAGCGGTCGAGGGGCTCCATCGAGCCGATCCTACGCGGGTTCCGGTTGGAGCTCGTCGAGCCGACCCATCCGCGCCAGTGGGGGGAACAGACGGCGCCAGGAGGCTGCGACCCCGATCATCACGGCCCCTCCCCCGACCACAGCTGCGACCGTTCCGATCAGAGAGGCCACCGCGCCCGACTCGAACGCTCCGAGCTCGTTCGAGGCGCTGATGAAGACCCACTCCACCGCGCTCACACGGCCCTGGAGCTCCGGCGGCGTCACGAGAAGCACCGTGGTGGAGCGGATGTTCATGCTGATCATGTCCGCGAAGCCGCTGACAGCGAGCGCGGCGAGCGAGAGGGGCAGCGAGCGTGAGAGGCCGAACACGATCATCATCGCGCCGAAGGCGGCCACGACCGCGAGCAGGGTCGGGCCGGCGCGGTAGTGGAGCGGCCGCCGTGCTAGGAGCAGCCCGGCGACGAGCGCGCCGGCCGACGGCGCAGCCCGAAGCGCGCCGAGGCCGACCGGGCCGACGTCGAGGATCGTCCGCGCGAACACCGGCGCCAGCGCGATCGAGTCGCCGAGGAGCACCGCCACGAGATCGAGCGAGATCGCGCCGAGCAGCATCCGCGTGCGCAGGATGAAGCCGATGCCGGCGGAGAGGCTCTGCCAGTTCAGCTCGGTTTCCGGCGCGACCGCGACACGCGCCGTCACGCCGAGGATCGTGACGAAGGCGAGCAGGAACAGTGCGGCAGCGGTGATGTACACCGCGACCGGCTCGACGGCGAAGATCACGCCTCCGAGTGCCGGCCCGACGACGATCCCGGCCTGGGTAGCGACGCTGCGGAGCGCCACTGCGCTCGCCAGGAGCTCCGGCGGCACGATCTCAGGCGTGAGTGCGCGTCCCGCCGGGTTCGTCACCGCCGAGGCGATGCCGGCCGCGACCGCGATCGCGAGGAACGGCCAGAGTTTGTGCGCGCCCGCAAGCGTGATCACGGCCAGCAGCGCAGCGATTGCGACCTGGATGGCAAGGCCCGCAGCGACGACCAACCGGCGCTCGACCCGGTCGGCGAGCTGGCCGGCCGGCAGCGCGAGAATCGGCAGCGGCACGAACTCTGCGAGGCCGACGAGGCCGAGGTCGAGCGGGTCGCGGTGGATCGCATAGACCTGCCAGCCAATCGCGACGACGAGCATCTGGAGCGCGAACCCGTTGGTCAGCGAAGACGTCCAGAGCAGCGCGAAGTCGCGCAGGCGCAACGCCGGGGGCAAGCGATGCCTCACGAGCGCGAACGTTAGGCTCCGCGACGGTGGCCGAGGCGCACGAAACGACGGCGGGCAAGCTGGAATGGCTCGAGGAGCTGCGGGGCGAGGCGCTCCACGCCGGCAGCGAGAAGGCCGTCGCGCGGCGTCGGGAGGAGGGGAGGCTCCTCGCCCGCGAGCGCGCCGAGAAGCTCTGCGACCCCGGCTCGTTCGTCGAGCTCGACCGCTACGTCCGGCACCGCGAGGTCGAGTTCGGGATGCGCGAGAGGCGACCCTACGGCGATGCGGTGGTCACCGGCTACGGCACCATCTTCGACCGCAAGGTTTTCGTCTTCTCGCAGGACTTCACCGTCTTCGGCGGCTCGTTGAGCGAGGTCTTCGCCGAGAAGATCTGCAAGGTGATGGACCTGGCCGTCAAATACGGCTGCCCCGTGATCGGGATCAACGACTCCGGCGGGGCCCGGATCCAGGAGGGCGTCGTCTCGCTCGCCGGTTACGCCGAGATCTTCTGGCGCAATGTGCAGGCGTCGGGTGTGATCCCGCAGATCTCGCTCGTGATGGGCCCGTGCGCGGGCGGCGCCGTCTACTCGCCGGCGATGACCGACTTCGTCTTCATGGTCGAAGGCTCGTCGTACATGTTCATCACCGGCCCCGACGTGGTGAAGACGGTGACCGGGGAGGAGGTGACCTTCGAGGAGCTCGGCGGCGCGGCGACGCACGCGTCGAAGTCGGGGGTCGCGCAGTTCACTGCGGCCGACGAGGAGGCGTGTCTCGAGGACGCGCGCTACCTCCTCTCGTTCCTGCCGCAGAACAACGCCGAGCAACCGCCCGCGTGGCCCACTTCCACCGATCCCGTCGACCGGGAGGACGTGGAGCTCGACACGCTCATCCCCGACAACCCGAACAAGCCGTACGACATGCACGACGTGATTCGGCGGGTCGTCGACGACGGGGAGTTCCTCGAGGTGAGCGAGCGCTGGGCGGAGAACATCGTCTGCGGATTCGCGCGCCTCGGCGGCCACCCGGTCGGGGTCGTCGGGAACCAGCCGCGCTCGCTCGCCGGCGTCCTCGACATCGACGCCTCGAACAAGGCGGCCCGCTTCGTCCGCACCTGCGACGCCTTCAACGTCCCGCTCGTTACCTTCGTCGACGTGCCGGGCTTCCTGCCCGGGACGGCCCAGGAGTGGGGCGGGATCATCCGCCACGGTGCGAAGCTCCTCTACGCCTATTGCGAGGCGACCGTTCCGAAGCTGACCGTGATCACGCGCAAGGCGTACGGCGGCGCCTACGACGTCATGAGCTCGAAACACATCCGCGCCGACTTCAACTTCGCCTGGCCGACCGCGGAGGTCGCCGTGATGGGGCCGGAGGGCGCTGTGAACATCATCTATCGCGATCGGCCGGAGGAGGAACGGCCGGCGCTGATCGCCGACTACAAGGAGCGCTTCGCCAACCCGTACACGGCCGCCGAGCGCGGCTATGTCGACGACGTGATCGAGCCGCGGCGCACGCGCCCCGTGCTCATCGACGCGCTGGCGACGGCACTGACGAAGGCTGAGCCCCGCCCCCGCCGCAAGCACGGCAACATCCCGCTCTAAGCTCGTGGGTGCTGCGCACCCGCTCGTTCGGTCAAGGAACTCGGGCCGGGAGAGCGCGCTCTCCCGGCGGCGGAGTTCCTGGTCAACCCGCGGAAACGCGAAGCGGTTCCGCGGGCAGCAGCTCTTCGCTGAGCGCCTTGACGACCGCCGGATCGAACTGTGTCCCGGCGCAGCGCTCGAGCTCCGCGAGCGCGTCCCGCTGCGGGACCGCCTGGCGGTAGGCGCGTTCGGAGGTCATGGCGTCGTAGGCGTCGGCGACGAAGATGATCCGTGCGCCGAGCGGGATCTGGTCGCCGGCGAGCCGGTTCGGATAACCGGCGCCGTCCCACCGCTCGTGATGGTGCAGGACCCATTCTGCGACCGGATCGACGCCGAGGCTCTCGAGCATCCGGAAACCGATCTGCGGATGCCGCAGAATGGGCAGCCGCTCTGCCTCGCTCAGCGTGTTCGGCTTGCGGAGGACATCCTCCGGGATCGCGAGCTTGCCGAGGTCGTGGAGATTGCCGGCGAGCCGCGTCAGCTCGACCCCGGGCTCGTCTGCGCCCAAGCGACGCGCGATCCGCGCCGAGTAGTCGCCGACCCGCTGCGAATGGCTCCCGGTATAGGCGTCGCGCTCGTCGACCGCTTTGGCGAGGCTCTCCGCCGCCCGGTACCGCGCCGCGCGGTCCGGTGTGTCGGTGAGCTGCTCGAGATTGGCGCGGAAGATCGACTCGGCCGCATACGCACGGACACGATTCTTGCCGTCCTTCTTCGCCCAGTAGAGGGCGCTGTCGGCGAGCCGGATCAGCTCATCCCGTCCGGAGCCTTGCGTCGGGTACGTCGCGACGCCGGCGCTCACTGTCACGGGGCCGACGCCCTCCACGTCGAGAGCGGCGACCCGCTCGACGATCGAGCGCGCCACCGCGGTCGCCTGCCGCTCGTCCTGCCGGGGCAGGAGCACCGCGAACTCGTCCCCGCCGAGCCGGAACGACTCGCCGCCCTGCCGCAGGCGGGAGGCCACCTGGCCGAGCACGAGATCACCGACCGGATGTCCGAAACGGTCGTTGACGCTCTTCAGGTCGTCGAAGTCGACGAGGCAGAGCGCGAGCGACGTGCCTTCCTCCTCCGCCACGACGAGCTCCCGCTGGAGCCGTTCGTGGAAGCTGCGATGGTTGCCGAGACCGGTGAGCGGATCGGTCAGGGCGAGGCGCATGGCGCGGATCGCCTTGAACGTCGAGCGCTGGTAGAGGGCGATCGCGAGCAGCGGGCCGACAAGCGCGATCGACAGCGCGGGCTCGCGCTGCCAGAGGACGATGAGCGTCAGCGCGGCCGAGGCCATGAACGCGAACGGCGCCGTCGTCTGCGTGATGTTCTCCCGCGCGATGGTGAAGAACGAGCGGCCGGAGTCGGCCGAGAGCACCGCGCTGATCAGCACGAGGTTGACGACCCAGTAGTAGATGAAGCCGCACAGCACGACCCGCGCGACGAGAATTCCCGCCGAGCTTCCGTGGACGTGCTCGACCGCGAGCCCGGCGGCGAGCGCCGACAGGGCGAACATCGAGCCGTTGTAGGCGACGCGCAGCAGCGGACGGCGCTGGAGGAGATGCGTGAATGTCGGCCCTCCCGTGGCGACGATCACACCTGCGGGCCAGCCGAGCAGGATGATCGAGGAGACGGAGAAGACGAAGCCGAGCGTGACGCCGCCGGCGCCCATTCCCTCCACAGGCACCGGAAAGCGTTCGGCGAGCGCCATGCTCGCCAGCAGCCCGAGGAGGGCGGCAAGGTCGGATGCCGAGCGGGGCGCATCGGCGTAGCGAAAGAGGGCGAAGCCGAAAGCGCCGGCGCCTGCGACGATCACGGGCGCCACGACCGCGAGGACCCTCGTCGGGATCGCAGCGGGAGTCGTCACGCCGCGTCCCCACCGAGCCGTCGCCGTTCGGCCGAATCTAGGTGCCGGCTGGTGAACGCCGGCCGCTGCTCACCCGCCACCGATCCTCCCCTACGAGGTGTCGCCGGTGCTTACCAGCCGTAGTTGTGGAGCCCGATGAAACTCCCGAACGCGGCTGCGACGGCCGCAGTGACAGACAGGAGAATCACGAGGCGAAACTTCCACTCAAGCATTGTGCCTCCAGGGGAGTTCGTCGAGGGACGCCAGACGCAAGAAATTGTCGCTGCGGCCCCGCCGAGCCGAAATCACCCGAAGGGGGTAGCGGCCTCACTCGAACGGGGTAACCGCGGCGGATTCGCCCGCTGTCCCTCTATTCGAGCCCGGCCTCGTGCAGCGGCCGGCGGCCCCAGGCGAACTTCTTCTTGTACCAGCCGCTGAGCTGGGCGAGCGCGACGCCGTAGTCCGAGGACTGGATGAACCAGCCGTTGCCGACGTAGATCGCCGTGTGGAAGATCTGCGGCCCGCTCGAGCGAGTCCCGTGGGTGCCGAAGAAGAGCACGTCCGCCGGCTGCAGCTTCGCGAAGGAGATCCTCTTCGAGCGCGGGACCTCTACGCTCATCGTGTACGTCGTCCTGCCGAGGATCGTCGAGGCGAGGTTCCCCTCGTTCGGGTAGCTCTGCAGCTTGTACACGCGCCAGACGAAGCCCGAGCAGTCGTAGCCGCCGCGCGCGGTGACCCCGAAATCGACCTCCGTTTCGTCGCTCGCCCCGCCCCAGACGTACGGCATCCCGATCTTCGAGAACGTGACCGCGAGGATCCGGCGCTGCCAGTCGTTGAGCGTGGGAAGGACGAACGAGTCGGCGAGGCTCTGCACCTGAGCGATCTGCCAGCTGTCCTGAAGGACGCCGAAGCCGAGGATCTGCGCCGCCGAGTACGCGGCTTCCGCGCGAGTGGCTGGGTCCTGCGGCCGCAGCTCGAGGAAGTCCTGCGCCGCCGGATGGTTGATGCGCAAGCCGAGCAGGCGGGCGGCGACCTCGAAGCCGAAGCGCCCGGGAGCGGCGATGCCCGCCGCGCGCGCGCCCTGCGCGAACTCCTTCGCCGCGTTCCCGAGGCCCAGAGCCTGGACGAGGCTCCGGTCGAGCTGTGCCATGGTCACTTGCCCGCTCGGATTCGAGACGTCGGGCGGTGGTGTCGTCGTTGTTGTCGTCGTCGTCGTCGTGCTGGTGGTCGTCGTGGCGCTGGCGGTCGTACCGGTCGTCGTTGTGCCTGTCGAGCCGGAGTCGGACCCAGCCGACGGATTCGTCTCCGGCGCCAGCTGTTGCTTCAGGCCGACGCCAAGATTTGCGAGCGTCTGCCGCGTGAGGGCGGCATTGGGCCGAAACTTGCTCACGCTCTTCGCGTCCATGAGCCGGTGTGTCACGACGGTGGCGATCTGCGGAGCCGCCCAGTTGGGGAGGCGACCGGCAGCGCCGGGTGCCGCGGCAGCAGTGACGGCGGCCATGGCAACGATGGCCGCGATTGTGACGAGGCGCTGACCCACGTTCCGGTCATCGACCGGCGCCGCGCGGGGCATTACCCTCTTTTCGGTGACACCTCTTCAGATCACGCCGGAGCCCGACGAGGCGGAGCGGGAAGCGATCCTCGCGGCGCTGGCCGCCGAGGAAATGGAGCGGCCGACGGCCTCCTGCTGGGCCGAGGCGCTCCTACCGGCCCGAGGCGGGAAGGAAGACGAGCCGTAACCGAGGCGAGCCGTCGGCCGTTTCCACGGCATGTGGGAGGAGTGCATCCGCTGCGGCGAGGCTCCCGCCGTTGACGATCAGGGCTACTGCGGGCACTGTCACTGGGCCGTTCGGGCGGAGGTCGAGGAGGGGTTCTACGCGCTGCGGGAGTACCTACGCGCGTGGGCCCGCTTCGGCGAATGGTGTGAAACCCGCGGGATCCCGGCCTGACCGGCGACGCTATTCCGGCTGGGCTCTGCTGAACAAGCGGGGCGCGCTGCGGGCGTAGTCGAGGCCCGACAGCCAGGTGAGCACGACGGCCACGAGCAGCGTCCACCACGCGGCACGCTCCGTCCAGGCCCCGGCGGCAGCGAACCCCGCGACGGCTGCGGCGACCGCCTGAGCCCACGTCTTCAGCTTCCCGAGGTCGCGCGCCGCGAGAACGACCCCGCGCTCGATCGCCGCCTGCCGCAGACCCGTCACCAGCACCTCCCGCACGACGATCGCAGCGACCATCCAGGCCGGCACGACTCCCTGCCCGACGAGCATCACAAGCGCTGCGAGCACGAGCACCTTGTCGGCGATCGGGTCGAGGAGCGAGCCCACCGAGGAGGCGCGGCCCTGTCTGCGCGCGAGCCTTCCGTCGAACCAGTCGGTGGTCATCGCGACGCAGAAGACCGCCGTGGCCCAGTAGTCGTGGCCGGGGAAGCTCCAGGCATAGAGGACGACCACGAGCGGGACGGATGCCGCGCGCGCGACGGTGAGCTGATCAGCCGGTGTCATGGCCACGGCGTAGAGAGAATACGGCCCGCCCATGTTCGAGAAGGTTCTGGTTGCCAACCGGGGAGAGATCGCGATTCGCCTCTTCCGTACCCTCCGCGAGCTCGGGATCTCCGCCGTGGGCGTCTACTCCGACGGGGATCGCGGCGCCCTCCACGTCGCCTACGCCGACGAGGCGTTCCTCCTCGGGCCCACTCCGGCGGCAGAGAGCTACCTCGCGATCGAGCGCATCCTCGACGCGGCGCAGCGCTCCGGGGCCCAGGCAGTCCATCCGGGGTACGGCTTTCTCGCGGAGAACGCCGCGTTCGCGCGGGCGGTGGAGGACGCCGGGCTCGTCTGGATCGGCCCGCCGCCCGCCGCGATCGAGCTGATGGGGAACAAGACGGCTGCGCGCATGGCGATGCAGCAGGCCGGCGTCCCGATCATCCCCGGCACGACCGAAGCCCTTGCCTCGGCGGACGAGCTGCTTGCGCTCGGCGACGAGATCGGCTACCCGCTCCTGATCAAGGCCGCAGCCGGCGGCGGCGGCAAGGGGATGGAGGTCGTCGAGGCGCCGGGCGACGCGGAGGAGGCGTTCGAGCGGGCGCAGCGGCAGGGGCAGTCCTACTTTGCGAACCCGGACGTCTACGTCGAGAAGCTGATCGTCGATCCGCGGCACGTCGAGGTGCAGGTGCTCGCCGACGCGCACGGCAACGTCGTCCACCTCGGCGAGCGCGACTGCACGATCCAGCGCCGCCACCAGAAGCTGATCGAGGAGACGCCGTCTCCGGCGGTCGACCAGGAGCTGAGGCAGCGGATCGGCGCGATCGGTGTCGAGGCGGCTCGAGCCTGTGGGTACCGCTCCGCCGGGACGATCGAGGGCCTTCTCACCCGCGACGGCGACTACTTCTTCATGGAGATGAACACGCGCATCCAGGTCGAGCACACGGTCACCGAGATGGTCACCGGGCTCGATCTCGTGCGCGAGCAGATCCTCGTCGCGCTCGGGGAGCCGCTGTCGCTGCGGCAAGAGGACGTCGAGCTGCGGGGCCACGCGATCGAGTGCAGGATCAACGCGGAGGACGCTGCCCGCGGCTTCCTGCCCTCGCCCGGAGTCGTGACCGTTTACCGCGAGCCGGCGGGGCCGGGCGTGCGTGTCGACTCCGGCGTCGCCGAGGGCTACGAGGTCTCCGGCGCCTACGACCCGATGGTCGCGAAGCTCATCGTGCTCGGCGTCGACCGCGAGCACGCAAGGCGGCGGATGTTGCGGGCGCTCGACGAGTTCTGGATCGAGGGGCCGGCGACGCTGATCGGCTTCCACAAGGCGCTTCTCTCGCACCCCTGCTTCGTCGCGGGCGAGACTTGTGAGGGGATCGTCGAGTCGCTGCAGGTAGAGGACGGACGCCCCTCTCTACGCGGGAGCGCGGTCGGCCGGACGGTGGAGCGTGTCCGCACGGTCGAAGTGGACGGGCGGCGGTTCGAGGTGCGGCTTTCGGACCCCGAGCCGGAGTGGCGGGCGCTGGCGCGACTGCGCCGGGAGCGAGTGCGGCAAGGTGGCTCCGGCGCAGGCGGCCGCGACGCCGTCGTCTCGCCGATGCAGGGCGTCGTCCTCGCCGTGCGCGTCGCCGACGGCGACGACGTCGACGCCGGCCAGGTGATCTGCGTGGTCGAGGCGATGAAGATGGAGAACGAGGTGCACGCCCATCGCGCAGGCACCGTGCGGAGCCTCTCCGTCGAGCCAGGCCAGCCCGTCGCGACGGGCCAGGTCATCTGCACGATCGAGGGCGACTAGGCGCCGCGTGCAATCCGAGGCCGGACCAGGCGCGTAGACATCGACAACCCAGTCAGGAGGAATGCAATGCCAAAAAGGATCGTCGCTGCTGCTGTTGTCGCAATCGCGCTCGCCGCCGCCGGCGCAGCCGCCGCCGCCGTCGTCACACACCAGAGCTCCGTCTCGACCGGCACCGTCAACCTGCACCAGACGAAGCTCGGGAAGGTGCTCGCCACGAGGACAGGCAAGACGCTCTACCTCTTCAAAGCGGACCGCAACGGGCGCAGTGCCTGCTACGGCAAGTGCGCCACGTTCTGGCCGCCGCTGATCGTGACCGGCAAGCCCACCGCCGGGACGGGCGTCAAGGCAAAGCTGCTCGGCGTCACGATGCGGAAGGATGGCAAGCACCAGGTGACCTACGGGGGTCATCCGCTCTACCTGTTCAAGCTCGACAAGAGGGCGGGGCAGACCAAGGGCCAGGCTCAGGACTTCTTTGGCGGCCTGTGGTACGTCGTCTCTTCGGCCGGCCGCGCGGTCACAAAGACGACGACGACCTCTACGACCACGACCGGCACCACGTACACGACGACGACCTCGCCCTACTGAGAGCTCCGCGCGCAGGCTAACTGCGCGGTCCATCGGCGTCGCGTCGTTAGTGTCCGGCGCCGGTGGACCTCTACGAGTACCAGGGCAAGGATCTCTTTCGGCGCGTCGGGATCCCGGTCTCTGAAGGACGTCTGGCCACCTCGCCGGAGGAGGCGCGGCAGGCGGCGGAGGAGCTCGCCGGCCCTGTCGTCGTCAAGGCTCAGGTGCTGACCGGCGGGCGCGGCAAAGCCGGCGGGATCCAGCTCGCCGCCGATCCGGCCGAGGCGGAGGAGAAGGCCCGGCAGGTGCTCGGCCTCGATATCCGGGGCCATGTCGTCCGGACGCTCTGGCTCGAGAAGGCGTCGGACATCGCGCGCGAGTACTACCTCTCCGTCACGTTCGACCGCGGTGCGAAGAAGCCGCTCTTCATGTTCACGACGGAGGGCGGCATCGAGATCGAGCAGGTCGCCGAGGAGAACCCTGACGCGCTCGTCCGTCTCCACGTCGACCCGCTCGAGGGCTTCCAGCCGTGGGTGGGGCGGCGACTCGTCTACGGCGGCGGAGTCGAGGATCCCTCCGAGCAGAAGCAGATAGCGGCGATCGTCGAGAGCCTCTACCGCGCGTTCGTCGAGTTCGACGCAATGCTCTGCGAGATCAACCCGCTCATCGTCACGCCGGAGGGCGAGGTGAAGGCGCTCGACTCGAAGTTCACCGTCGACGACAGCGGGCTTTTCCGTCACCCGGACGTCGCGGAATGGCGCGACCCGACCGCCGCCGACCCGATCGAGACGTTCGCCCGCGAGAGGGGCGTCACATACGTGAAGCTCGACGGCAACGTCGGCGTGCTCGCGAACGGCGCTGGTCTCGGGATGTCAACAGTGGACGTCGTCGCGCATGCGGGCGGGCGGCCGGCGAACTTCTGCGACCTCGGCGGTGGCGGCAGCGCGGAGGGTGTCGTCGACGCGCTTGAGGTGATCACGCGCGACGAGCAGGTCCGCTCGATCTTCTTCAACATCTTCGGCGGGATCACGCGCTGCGACGAGGTGGCGCGCGGGATCCTCGCGGCGCTCGAGCGGCTCGACATGTCCCGCTATCCGATCGTCGTCCGGCTCGACGGAACGAATGCCGAGGAGGGCCGGCAGATCCTCGCCGACGCCGGGCGCGAGAACATCCATCCGGAGGCGACGATGCTCGACGGGGCGCGGCGCGCGGTGGAGCTGGCGGCGGCCGCGTGACCGACCTCTGGAGCGACCGGGCGCAGGCCTACCGGGCGAGCGCGACGCACGCTGCGGGGGAGGACCTCGACCTGGTCGTCGCGTGGAGCGAGCCCGGTGCCGGCGTTACCGTGCTCGACGTCGCGAGCGGCGGTGGTCACGTGGCGCGGCGACTCCGAGAGCTCGGCGCCCAGGTCGTAACCGTGGACGCCGCGTCCGGGATGGAGCCGGACGTGATCGCGCCGGCCGACCACCTCCCATTCGCCGACGCAAGCTTCGACGCCGTCGCCTGCCGCATCGCCGCTCATCACTTTCCGGACGTGCTCGCCGCGCTGCTCGAGATGACCCGCGTCGCGCGCCACAGGGTGGTGATCTGCGACAACGTCTTCGTCAGCGAGAGCTCCGAGGAAGCCGACCGGCTCCGCGATCCGAGCCACGTCCGTAACTACGGCGCGGCTGAATGGCACAGCTTCTTCGAGCTCGCCGGGCTCCGGGTCGCCGAGGAGGCGTTCATGGTCCGTGAGACCGGCTTCGAGGATTGGCTCGCGCGCACGGAGACGCCTGAGGACGACCGTTCGCGCGTCCGCGAGCTGCTCGGTGACCGCGTGCGGGATGGGCGACTCGGGCTGCCGACAGTCGTGCTGAAGGGCGTGAAGGGCGCCTAGTGGCGATCATCCTCGACCACGACACGCGTCTCGTCGTCGCCGGCCTGACCGGTTCGGAGGGCCGCTTCCACGGCCTGCGCAACCGGGCGTACGGCACGAACCTCGTCGCCGGCGTGACCCCCGGCAAGGGCGGCCAGGAGGTCGAGGGCGTTCCCGTCTACGACACGGTCGCCGAGGCGGTCGACGAGGCCGGTGCGAACACCTCGCTCATCTTCGTCCCGGCCCGCTTCGCAGTCGATGCGATCTACGAGGCCGTCGACGCGGGCATCGGCACGGTGATCTGCATCACCGAGCACATCCCGGCGCACGACATGCTCCGTGCGTACACGTACTTCCGCGGCCAGGGCACGACGATGATCGGCCCGAACTGCCCGGGCGTCCTGTCGCCGGGCAAGGCGAACGCGGGAATCATCCCGGCCGAGATCTTCAGCGAGGGAAGCGTCGGGCTCGTCTCGCGCTCGGGCACGCTCACATACCAGATCGGGCACGAGCTGACGCAGCTCGGGCTCGGCAACTCGACGATCGTCGGCATCGGCGGCGACCCGGTCGTCGGCTCGTCCTTCGTCGACGTGCTCGCGAAGTTCGAGGCGGACGAGCAGACGGAGCTGATCGTGCTCGTCGGCGAGATCGGGGGCGACGAGGAGGAGAAGGCCGCCGCGTACGTCGCCGAGCACGTGACGAAGCCGGTGCTCGCCTACATCGCCGGCTTCTCGGCGCCGTCCGGCAAGACGATGGGCCATGCGGGTGCGATCATCTCCGGCTCGTCGGGCACGGCGCAAGGGAAGAAGGAGGCCCTCGAGGCGCGCGGGATCGCGGTTGGCACGACTCCGACCGAGGTCGCTCAGATGGTGGCCGAGCGGATGAAGTAGCAGTAGCCTCGCGGTGTGAGCGTCTGCGCCGCCTGCGGCCACGAAATCCCGGAGAACGGCAAGTTCTGCCCCGAGTGCGGCGCGCCGGTCACGCCGGCAGCGGCGCCGCGCGAGCAGCGGAAGACCGTCACCGTCCTCTTCTGCGACGTCGCGGGCTCGACCGAGCTGGGAGAGTCGACCGACCCCGAGGCGCTGCGCGCGATGCTCGCCCGCTACTTCGAGCGGATGAAGGAGATCGTCGAGCGCCACGGCGGCAGCGTCGAGAAGTTCATCGGCGACGCAGTGATGGCCGTCTTCGGGGTGCCGGTCGTGCACGAGGACGACGCGCTCCGCGCCTGCCGCGCCGCGATCGAGATGCGCGAAGCGCTGCCGGAGCTCGGCATCCGCGGCCGCATCGGCCTCAACACCGGCGAGGTCGTGACAGGCACCGAGGAGCGGCTCGCCACGGGCGATGCGGTCAACGTCGCGGCGCGGCTCGAGCAAGCGGCGGAGCCAGGCGAGGTTCTGATCGGCGCGGGCACCGTCCGCCTCGTCGGCGACGCCGTCGAGCTGGGGGCGGAGCGACGGCTCGAGCTGAAGGGGAAGGCCGAAGCGGTTACGGCGTATCCGTTGCTCGCGGCGGCCGGTGAGGTCTCGCGGCGCTCCGACGTTCCGATCGTCGGCCGGCAGAGGGAGCGGCGGGCGCTCGACGACGCGTGGGAGCGCGTTCGCTCGGAACGCGCGTGCCATCTCTTCACCCTCCTCGGCGCCGCAGGCGTCGGCAAGTCGCGATTGACCGCCGAGTTCGTCGCCTCGCTCGACGGCCTGCCGGTCGTGCGCGGGCGCTGCCTCTCGTACGGCGAGGGCATCACCTATTGGCCGCTGGTCGAGGTCGTGCTCCAGCTCGACCGGCGCCCGTCCGACCCGGGCGCCGCCGCCGCCATCGCGTCACTGCTCGGCGAATCCGAGGAGCCCGCGACCGCGGACGAGATCGCCTGGGCGTTCCGGAAGCTGCTGGAGGAGTCGGCGCCTGTCGTCTGCGTCTTCGACGACCTGCACTGGGCCGAGCCGACCTTCCTCGACCTCGTCGACCACGTCGCCGACTGGAGCCGCGACGCGCCGATCCTGCTCGTCTGCATCGCGCGGCCGGAATTCCTCGACCGGCGTCCTACCTGGGCCGGCGGCAAGCTCAACGCGACCACGGTGCTGCTCGAGCCGCTGACGGCGGCCGAGACGGATGAGCTGATCGAACGGCTGCTCGGTGAGGCGCCACTCGCCGAGCCGCTTCGCGCGCGGATTCGCGACGCGGCGGAGGGCAACCCGCTGTTCGTCGAGCAGATGCTCGCGATGGTCGAGGAGTCGCCGAATGGCGACGTCGTCGTGCCGCCGACGATCCAGGCCCTACTCGCGGCGCGCCTCGACCAGCTCGAGGCCGCAGAGCGAGGAGTTCTCGAGCGCGGGTCGGTCGAGGGCAAGATCTTCCACCGAGGCGGCGTCGAAGCGCTGGGGCCGGACGAGCCCGACGTACCGACGAAGCTGATGGCGCTCGTCCGCAAGGAGCTCGTGCGGCCCGACCGGACACAGCTGCCCGGCGACGACGCGTTCCGCTTCCGGCATCTCCTCATCCGCGACGCCGCGTACGACGGCCTTCCCAAGGCGGCGCGGGCCGAGCTCCATGAGCGCTTCGCCCGCTGGCTCCAGGCGCAGGGCGCCGGCCTGGTCGAGCTCGACGAGATCCTGGGCTACCACTTCGAGCAAGCGCACCGCTACCGGGTCGAGCTCGGGGTCGGCGGCGATGAGACGGACGAGCTTGCGCGGAAGGCCTCCAAGCGGCTGGCCGCGGCCGGGGAGCGGGCCCTGATCCGTGAGGACGCTCGCGGCGCATGTGTCCTACTCGAGCGGGCACGTGCGCTTGTGCCTGTGGAGGAGCGCCCGCTGGAGCTCGAGATCCAGATGGTCCACGCGCGATTCGACGTGGGTGATCTGGCTGAAGCACTCGTCGTTGCGGACGAGCTTGCTGCACGCAGCCGCGCCGACCGCGACCGCTCGGCCGAGCTGCGGGCGTTGCTGGCCCGCGCCTTCGTCGCGCATCTCGCCGAAGCCACCAAGCTCGCCGAGATCCGCCCACTCGTCGACGAGGCTATCGCCTTCTTCGGCGAGTGCGGCAACGATGCCGGCTTGGCCGATGCCTGGCTCGTCGCTTCGGAGAACGAGCTCGGCGCCCTCCGGTGGCGGGCCATGGCGCTCGCCCTTGAACGAGCAGTCGATCACGGAAAGCGGGGAGGCAACCGCATTGTCGCCCACATCGCGGAGGGACACCGGAAGCCGCCGTATGCGTATGGCCCCTTTCCCGTCGAGGAGGCGCTCGCATTCTTCGACGAGCACCCTTCCGCAGGTTCCTTTCACCCGGCCTTTCGCGGACAGCTCGAGGCGATGCGTGGCAACTTCGAGGCCGCACGCGATTCTTTGAGGCTTGCGCGCGAGCGTGCCCGCGAGCTCGGCAACCGACTGGCCGAAGCCGGCCACTCGATGCAGGAGGCGGAGGTCGAGCTGCATGCGGGTGATGCCGAGCGTGCGGCCGAGGTCGCGCTCGAGGGTGTGGCTGCCCTCGACGCGCTCGGCGAGCGCGGCTGGCTCTCGACCGTCGCAGGGCACGCTGCGGAGGCGCTCTATCGACTCGGCCGCGACGAAGAGGCCTGGCAGCTGACTGTAAAGGCCGAGGAGGCCGGAGCGGCCGACGACGTGATCACCCAGATGCTGATCCTTCAGGTGCGGGCGAAGCTCCTCTCTCGCCGCGGCGAGCACGCGGAGGCCGAGCGGCTGGCACGCGAGGCCGTCGCGTGGGGCGAGCCGACCGACGCTCTCGAGTACAAGGCAAGCGCGCTCCGCGACCTCGCAATCGTGCTCGCGGCTGACGGAAGGCCCGATGAGGCGCTCGCCGCGCTCGACCAGGCGCAGACGCTGTACGAGGAGAAGGGCCACACCGTCGGCGTCGCGCGCGTCGAGCAGCTGCGAGCCGAGGTGGTCGCTACTCTCGAGGCGTGATCTCCTTCGCCCGCGGCGTCCCGGCGCCGGAGTGTCTCGCCGTCGAGGAGCTCGCGGATTGCGCCCGCGCCGCGCTCGAGCGCGACGGCCGCACGATCCTCAGCTACGGCCCCGGCGGCGGGTACGCCCCCCTGCGCGAGTGGCTCGCCGAACGGCACGGCGTCGAGCCCTCGCGCGTCGTGATCACGAGCGGCTCGCTGCAGGGCTTCGTCTTCCTCGCCGAGCAGCTCGTCCGGCCCGGCACACGTGTTCTCGTCGAGGCGCCCACGTACGACCGGCCGCTCAAGATCCTCACTCGGCTCGGCGCGGAGATCGTGACCGTCGCGATGGACGAGGACGGACTCATTCCCGACGAGCTGCCGGACGGCGACTTCGCATTCCTCTACACGATCCCGACCTTCCAGAACCCGAGCGGGCGGACCCTCTCGCTCGAGCGTCGTCTGCGCATCGCCGAGCTCGCCCGCGAGCGGCAGCTGCTCGTGCTCGAGGACGACCCGTACGGGCTCGTCCGCTACGACGGCGAGCCGCTCCCGAGCGTGTTCGACCTCGCGGACGGCGACCAGATCGCCTACTGCTCCTCCTTCTCGAAGACGGTCGCGCCGGGCCTGCGCGTCGGCTGGTTCGTCCTGCCGCCGCGGCTCGCGACCGAGATCGAGGCGCTTGCGGTCTCGACGTACATATCGCCGCCGTACGCGACGCAGGCGACGGTGCTCGAGTTCCTGCGGCGCGACAGCTTCGAGCCGAATCTCGAGCGCGTGAACGGGCTCCTGCGCGAGCGTCGCGACGCGATGCTCGAGGCTCTCGCGCGCGAGCTGCCCGAGGACGCGAGCTGGACACGGCCGGAGGGCGGCTACTTCGTCTGGCTCGAGCTCCCATCCGGCCCCCCGACGAGCGACCTGCTCTCCGAGGCGGAGGAGGCGGGCGTCACGTTCGTCAAGGGAAGCGACTTCTTCCCCGGCGGCCGGGGCGGGGAGCGCGCACTGCGCCTGGCTTTCAGCTTCGTCTCGCCGGACGAGATCGCCGAGGGCGTCTCAGTGCTCGGGAGCCTCGTGCGAGCGGCGGCGCCGGCGGCGCTCTAGCTGCGCGGCGAGGATCCCTCCGAGCAGGCCGATCCCGACAGCGAGCAGGATCAGCCAGACGAGCGAGACGCGCGCCGTCGCGAAGACGAAATGGACGCTCACCTGCTTCCGGTTCTCGAGCACGAACGCGATCGCGTACGCGAGAAGCATTCCAAGGAGGATCAGCCGCACGTAGAGCCGCGGCTGCCAGCGGTCGGCGACCTCGTCGGTATCGATCCGGGGGCGGCGCAGAAAGCGCACGCCCGAATCCTAGAGCTATGCGGCGGCGTGTACGGCTAGCGCGCGCGGGACGAGGCGCGGCTGAGGCGGCGGTGCCAGGCGGCCGACGGACTCGACGCGGAACGTCGGGCAGATCGCCTCGCCGGGGAGAGCGCAAAGGCCGGCGCGCCGGAAATAGCAATCAGCGCACGTTGGTTTGGACCGTTTGCTCATTTTCGCCTCTGCTCTAGGAAGTCCAGGCCGCTTTCGAGGTGCGATGATAGGTGCAGAAACCGCAGAAGCAAGCGTTGTCGCCGACGAAAACTGACGAATTTCCGCCAGTTTCGGACGGTAGGAAAAACGATCTCTCTACCCTGCTCGCGGCAGTGTTGCCAAGGCGCGCAACGCCTGCTTGAAGGTGCTGACCGCGATGACGCGAAGATGCTTGGCGTATCGCCGCGCGAGCGTTGCGTTCTCTCCAGCCGGAACGAGGAGGACGTCGACGTCGGACTTGTGCGCGTCGACGACCTTCTGCCTCACGCCGCCGATCGGCGCCACGGCTCCGTTCAGCTCCATCTGTCCGGTCGCCGCGACCCGATATCCATGCGTCACGTCCCGCCCGAGCTTCTGCATCACCTCGAGCGCGAAGGCGAGTCCGGCCGAGGGACCGCCGACTCCGCCGGCGTCGATCGAGACGCGGATCGGCAGCTTGAACGTCGCGGCCTGGTCGGGCGCGAATCCGACCAGCGCCTGGCCGGGCTCCTGCGGCACGGCGATCGTCCGGACGCGCACCGTGATGATCCGGCCGCCCCGTCGGACTCGCAAGGCGACGATGGCACCGGGCTTCACGCGTCCCAAAACGCTGTGCAGGGCAGCGATCGTCGGCGTGGCCGTTCTGTCGACCGCGACGATGATGTCCATCGGCTGGAGCTTGCAGGGTGCGTTCGTGCCGGCAATCAGCTGGGAAACGACGACCCCGGTCGGCTTGACGGCGACGTGGTAGCCGAGCTGACGTAAAGCGACTGTGGCGGCGACGCGCTGCGAGAACGCCATTTCCTGAAGTTGGGCCTGCAGCGCCTGCTGCGTGGTAGAGCACGGAGGGACGATCGCGTTGGCGGGCTCGAGCGTCCCGTTCGGGTGGATCCAGGGGAAGAGAGCCTCGAGCTCGCTCGCGTGCCGCTCGATCACGTCGAGGAAGTAGATCGATCCCGAGCCGCTCGGCGTGTGCGCGCCCTGGACCTTCACGAGCGGCGCGACCGGGTGGGCCACGTCCGGGAGCAGGACGTACTGCCCGGAGGGCACGCTGAACAGGATCAAGATCGTCGCCAGCAAGAGGACGGCAATCCCGCCCGTGACACGCCAGGGAGTGAGGAGGGATCTCAAAACAGGAACCGCTTGAGCCCGCCGTCGACGACGAGGGTCTGGCCGGTGACGTAGCGGGCTCGCTCAGAGGCAAGGAAGCAGACGACGTCACCGAACTCGCGCGGCGTTCCCCAACGCCGCAGCGCTATCTCCTCCAGCTGCCCTTCGCTCGGGCCGTCGGGATAGAGCTCGTCGAGCCTCGCCGTCGCGATCCGTCCCGGCGCGACACAGTTGACCGTGATGCCCTGCGGTCCGACTTCCCGGCTGAGCGTCTTCAGCCAGCCCGTGAGTGCCGGGCGGAACGTGTTCGAGAGTGCGAGATGGGTGCTCGGCTCCTGGGCTGCGAGCGACGTGAGCGCGACGATCCGTCCGGCAGGGCTGCGCTCGAGATGCGGCAGGCAGAGGCGGACGAGCGTCACCGCCGGCCGCAGGAGGAGCCGGTAGGCCGATTCGAGCGACGTCTCGTCGGCATCCTGGGCGGTTCCGGGCGGCGGGCCACCGCCGTTCCAGACAAGGACGTCGAGGCCGCCGAAGCGGTCGACCGCGGTCGCTACCGCCCGCTCGAGGTCGGCATCCTCCCTCACGTCGCCGGCGATCGCGACACCGCCGAGCCGTTTCGCGTGCTCCTCGAGCTGCTCCTCGCGTCGGGCGAAGAGGACGACGTTCGCACCCTCCTCCGCCAGCGCCTCGGCGCTCGCCAGGCCGAGGCCCGACGACGCGCCGCAGACGAGCGCCGTGCGGCCGCTCAGTCCGAGATCCACGAATCCGGCAACTCCCCGGCGCTCGCGACCACGCGCGTCGTCATGCCGCCGCGGGCGGCGAACTCGCCCTCGACCTCGACGAAGCGCGGCGCGCCGTCGGCGACGAGCCGCTCGAGCACCTCGTTCACGACCTCCTCCTGCAGGATCTTCCGCTCGCGGAACGAGGTCAGGTAGTCGCGCAGCGACTTGAGCTCGAACAGCTTCTCGCCCGGGACGTAGCGGATCGTCAGCTCGCCGAAGTCGGGTGCGTCCGTGAGCGGGCAGATCGAGGTGAACTCCGGCGCGCCGAGCTCGACGAGGTAGTCGCGGCCCTGGAACCGGTTCTCGAGCGTCTCGAGCACTCAGGTCGAGAGCACGCCGACGACGTCGCGCACGGCCTCGGCGCTCTGCTCGAGCGCCGCCTGCTCGTCGTCCGAGAGGTCGAGCTCGACGATCTCCTCGATCCCGCCGGCGCCGAGCTTCACCGGCACGCCGATGTAGAGGCCGTCGATCCCGTACTCACCGTCGAGGTACGCCGTGCAGGGGAGGACGCGCTTCTGGTCGAGGAGGATGGCGTCGACCATCTCCGCGACGGCCGCGCCTGGCGCGTACCAGGCGGAGGTGCCGAGCAGCTGCACGATCTCGCCGCCGCCCTTGGCGGTGCGCTCGACCATCAGCCGGATGCGCTCCTCGGAGACGAGCTTCCGCAGCGGGACCCCGCCGACGGTCGCCGCCGAGACAACGGGCACCATCTGGTCGCCGTGGCCGCCGAGCACGAGCGCCTGCACGTCGCGGACGGAGGCGCCGGTCTCCCAGGCGATGAAGGTGCGGAAGCGCGCCGTGTCGAGGATCCCCGCCTGGCCGAACACATGCTCCTTCGCGAGTCCCGACACGCTCTTCGCGACGTGACACATCGCGTCGAGCGGGTTCGAGAGGATGACGAGCGTGCAGTCGGGGCTCTGCGCGACAATCTGCTCGGTCACCGAGCCGACGATCTTCTCGTTCGTCGTCACGAGGTCGTCGCGTGACATGCCCGGCGAGCGCGGGAGGCCGGCGGTGATGACGACGACGTCGGAGCCGGCTGTCTCCTCGTACGAGTTCGTGCCGGTGATCCGCGGCTCGAAGCCGAGCACGGGGCCCATCTGGTTCAGGTCGAGCGCCTTGCCCTGCGGCAGCCCTTCCTTGATGTCCGTGAGGACGACGTCCGCGTAGTCGCGCGCGGCGAGGATGTGCGCGGCGGTCGCGCCTGTTGCGCCGGCGCCGACGATCGTGATCTTCCTTCTCATCATGCCGGTACCTCTGCCTCCAATTTCTCGATGATCGCGTCCGCGACCTCGCTCGTGCCTACGGCCGTCGGGTCGTCGCGGTTCGGTTTCATGTCGTACGTGACGCTCCGCCCCTCCGCGATGACGGCGGCGATCGCCCGTTCGAGGCGGTCGGCCGCGCCGCGCTCGTCCAGGTGGCGGAGCATGAGGACGCCCGACAGCATCTCCGCAATCGGGTTGACCTTGTTCATCCCGGCGTACTTCGGCGCGGAGCCGTGCGTGGGCTCGAAGACCGCGACGGTCTCACCGTAGTTCCCGCCGGGGGCGACGCCGAGCCCGCCGATCATTCCCGCCGCGAGGTCGGAGAGGACGTCGCCGTAGAGGTTCGGCAGCACGAGCACGTCGTACTCCTCCGGCCGCTGCACGAGCTGCATGCACATGTTGTCCACGATGCGGTCGTCGAACTCGACGTCCGTGTTCTCTGCCGCGACTTCGCGGGCCACGCGCAGCCAGAGCCCGTCGGTGAACTTCATGATGTTCGCCTTGTGCACTGCCGTCACCTTGCGGCGGCCGTTGCGGCGCGCGTAGTCGAACGCGAACTCGAAGATGCGGCGCGTGCCGGTGACGGAGATCGGCTTGATGGAGATGCCCGCGTCGTGGTGGCGCAGTTTCCCGCCCTTCGACTCGATCCAGCGGATGAGCTCCTCGGCGTCGGGCGTCCCCTGCTCGTATTCGATGCCTGCATAAAGGTCCTCGGTGTTCTCGCGCACGATGATCAGGTCGACGTCGTCGAAGCGGCTGCGGACGCCGGGATAGCTCTTGCACGGCCGCACCTGCGCGTACAGGTCGAGCTCCTTGCGCAGCGCGACGTTGACGGAGCGGAAGCCGCCGCCGACGGGAGTCGTGATCGGCCCCTTCAGCGCGCACCCGGTCTCGCGGATCGCATCGAGGACGTCCGAGGGCAGCGGGTTGCCGCCGTGCCGCTCCATCACGTCCGCGCCCGCCTCGCGCACGTCCCAGTCCATCTTGGTGCCGGTCGCCTCGAGAACACGCCGCGTCGCCTCTGTCAGCTCCGGCCCCGTGCCGTCGCCGGGGATGAGGACGGCCCTGTGCACCACGGGCGCGAGCGTAGCTGAGCGGTTTCCGGAGGCGCGCCGTTAGGCTCCTGAGGTGACCCTGGCAGAGGCAGCGGCGCGCGCGGACGAGCTCGCGGAGAGCGGGGCCGCGCAAGACCTCGCCGCGTTACGAGCCGAGTGGGACGACGAGCTCGAGGCGGCCGCTCGCAGCGCCGACTTCCGCGAGCGGGCGCTCGCCTTCCGCGCAATCGGCCTGTTCCGCTGGCGCGCGAAGGAGGAGCTGCTGCGGCGCGGCCTCGACGATGGGAGCCCGGCGGCGCGTGGCTCCGCGCTCCTTTCGCTCGAGCTCCTCTCGCGCGACCACCCGAGCACGGTCAACTCCGTCCGGCCGCTTCTGCACAAGATGGTCGCCGACGAAGATGAGAATTCCGCGGTGCGCAGACTCGCCGTGATGGCGCTGAAAAACGGCTCCGCACAACGCGAGACGGTTGTGCTGCTCGAAGGGCTCGCCACGGACGACGACGCGGACGGCGATCTGCGCCGCGCGGCCGGCAGCGTCGCGCAGGCGCTGAAGCAGAAGGCTCAGGAAAAGCGCTAGCCCGCGCAGCTGGTGCAGACGCGTGCCTGGATCTCCCGGCCGCAAGAAGGGCAGATGCGCCGGCGCCGGCGGCGTTCGAGCGCGCTCTTCTGGAGTCCCGCGACCGTCATGAGCCACGCGGCCCCGAGTGTGGTGGCGCCGGCGATTGCGACATGTGGGTCGAGGTGCATTGCTACTTCCTGGTTGCTTGCGTTGCGTGCTTCTTTCGGCGCGCATGCGGGTGCGCCTGGAAGTACAACTCTCGCCGCCTGCGATCGGATACGTGGGTGTACAGCTCCGTCGTAGCGAGATCGGCGTGCCCGAGCATCTCCTGGACGGCGCGCAGGTCGGCGCCCCCCTCGAGGAGGTGCGTGGCGAACGAGTGGCGCAAGAGGTGCGGGTGGATGCGCTCCGGCTCGAGCCCGGCCTTCGCGGCCAGGCGGCGCAGGATGAGGAAAACGCCGGCGCGGGTAAGTGGCCCCCCGTGCGCGTTGAGGAACAGTTCCTGCCGGTGTCGCCGGTCGAGGTACGGACGGCCGCGCGAGAGGTATCGGCGAAGAGCATCCACGGCCTCCCGTCCGATCGGGACGACACGCTCTTTGCTCCCCTTGCCGAGGCAGCGGACGAGCCTGTTCTCGAGGTCGACGGACTGGCGGTCGAGCCCGACCGCCTCGCTGACGCGAAGTCCGGCGCCGTAGAGGAGCTCGCCGAGGGCGCGGTCGCGGAGGGCTCGCGGCGTCGTGCCCGCCGCCGCGTCGAGGAGGCGCTCTACCTCGGCGGGTGAAAGCGTGCGCGGCAGTGTCCGCCGGCGTTTCGGGAGCTCGACGTTCGCCGCGGGGTTGTCGGTGCGCGCGCCCAAGAGCACCTGGTGGCGGAAGAAGGAACGGACCGCGGCGAGCCGGCGCGCAACCGTCGTCGCCGCGAGGCCGTCGGCGCGCAGCTGCGCGACGTACGCGGCGAGGTCGTCCGTGCTCGCGTCCGCAGGCGAGCGGCCAAGCCCCGAGCGACCCAGCCAGCGAGTCAGGTGGGCGAGATCGCGCCGGTAGGCCTCTACGGTGCGCGGCGCGAGCCGCGCCGCTGCGAGGGCGAGGAAGCCTTCGACGGCCGGATCGGACTGCTCCTGTTTGGTCACGCGCGCTGACTTCGTCCCGGCCGACCCTACGCCTGCTCGAATGTGCGCGTGGAGCGCAGGCGAGTCGTCATACACGGCTTCGTTCAGGGTGTCGGCTTCCGCTTCGCGGTGGAGCGGGCCGCGCAGTCGCGCGGGGTCGCCGGCTGGGTGCAAAATCGTCCAGACGGGACGGTGGAAGCGGTCTTCGAGGGCGAGCTCCAGGACGTCGAGGCGCTCGTCGACTTCTGTCGGGAGGGCCCGCGGGGCGCAGGGGTCGACCACTTGGACGTCGCGGCGGAGTCACCCGAGGGCCTGGCCGGCTTCCGCGTCGCCGGCTGAGGTGTCCGCAGCGAGCCCGCGGAGCGGCTCGGCGCTCGCCCAGACGATCTCCCCGCGCCCGAGATCGAGATCCTCGAGCTCGTCCCTTCTCAGCCGGGCCGTCAGACGCACCCCGTTTCCGTCCGCAAGGTCGACACGGGCGTCCGCGCCGAGGACGGCGATGCGCTCGATCTCGACCTCCACCGCTCCGTCGTCCGGCCAGCGCCTGAGCGTGATCTCCTGCGGACGCACGAGACGCGAGCCGAGGCGGACGGCATCGCCGACGAAACGCAGGACGAACTCGGAGGCCGGAGCGTCATAGAGGTCGGCCGGCGCGCCGACCTGCTCGAGATGCCCGTGGTCGAGGACTGCGACGCGGTCGGCGACCTCCATCGCCTCCTCCTGGTCGTGCGTGACGAAGACCGTCGTCACGCGAACTTCCTCGTGGAGGCGACGCAGCCAGTCGCGCAGCTCCGCTCGCACACGCGCGTCGAGCGCCCCGAACGGCTCGTCGAGCAGGAGGACGCGCGGCTTTGCAGCGAGGGCGCGGGCGAGGGCCATGCGCTGCCGCTGGCCGCCGGAAAGCCGCGACGGGTAGCGGTCGGCGAAGCCCTGGAGCTGCACGAGCTCCAGCAACTCGTCGACGCGCTCGCGGATCTCCTGCTTCGGCCGCTTGCGGATCGTCAGCGCGAAGGCGACGTTGTCACGGACGGTCATGTGCTTGAAGGCCGCGTAGTGCTGGAAGACGAAGCCGACGTCCCGGCGTTGCGGCGCGACTCCGGTTGCGTCCTTGCCGGAAAGGAGCACCTCACCCGAGTCGGGACGCTCGAGGCCGGCCACGATCCGCAGCAGGGTCGACTTCCCCGAGCCGCTCGGCCCGAGGACGGCTGTGAGCGAGCCCTCGGGGATCTCGAGCGAGACGTCGTCGAGAGCGGTGAACGTGCCGAAGCGCTTTGAGACGTTGCAGATCTCGATCGACATCAGGCGGTCTCCTCCTGCGGTTTGATCAAGGTCATGAGGACGAGCACGACCACTGCGATTGCGGCAAGGACAACGGCGATCGCGTAGGCCCCGGACGTCTGGAAGTTCACGACGTAGTCCTCGACACGCAGCGTGGCGGTCTCCGTCTTGCCTTGCACACGCCCCGAGACGACGGCAACCGCGCCGTACTCCCCGAGGCAGCGCGCGGTGGTGAGGACGACGCCGTAGATCACCGCCCAGCGGATCGATGGCAGGGTGATTCGCCAGAAGCGCTGCCAGCGCGTCGCACCGAGCGTGGCGGCGGCCTGCTCCTGCTCGTTGCCGAGCTCGCGCAGCGTCGGGATCACCTCCCGAGCCACGAAGGGGACGGAGACGAAGATCGTGGCGAGCACGATGGCCGGCAGCGCGAACAACACCTGGATGCCGTGCTCCGTGAACCAGCCGCCGAACCAGCCCGTGCGGTCGTAGAGGAGGTAGAGCGCGAGGCCGACCACGACCGGGGACAACGCGAGCGGCAGATCGATGAAGGCGTTGAGCAGACCTTTGCCCCGGAAGCGGCGGCGGACGATGGCCAGGGCGCAGAGCACGCCGAAGACCGTGTTGAGGGGCACGGCGATGGCCGTCGCGATCAACGTGACCTCAAAGGCGTGGATCGTGAGCGGGTCGGACAGGGCCGCCCAGACCGGCTCCAGGCCGTGCTCGAAGGTCCTGTAGAAGATCACCGCCAGCGGCGCGAGGAGGATCACGAGCAGGTAACCCAGGGCGACGACGCGGAGTCCCAGGCGTCTAAGCACGCTCGTACCTCGTTACGAAGAAGCGAAGGGCGCCGACGGCGAGGAGCAGGACGAACGAGGCCCCGAGCAGGACGACGGCGACCGCGGCGGCGCCGGCTGAGTTGCCGCTCTCGATCTCGTTCAGGATGTACACAGAGGCGACCTGCGTGTGACCTGGGATGTTGCCGGCGAGGAGGACGAGCGAGCCGATCTCGCCCAGTGCCCGGGCGAGCGCGAGCACGGCGCCCGAGAGGATTCCGGGCAACAGGTTGGGTAGGACGATCCGCCGGAACACGGCCGTCTGCCGGGCGCCGAGGGAGCGGGCCGCCTCCTCCATCTCCGTATCGAGCTCGAGCAGCACGGGCTGCACTGTCCGGACGACGAACGGGAGCGTGACGAAACAGAGTGCGAGGACGATCGCCGTGCGGGTGTAAGCGACGTGGATCCCGACGGGCGAGCGCGGCCCGTACAGGGCAAGCAGCGTCAGTCCCGCGACGATCGTCGGCAGCGCGAACGGCAGGTCGATGACCGCGTTCACGAGCGACTTGCCGCGGAAGTTGTCCCGCACGAGAACCCAGGCCGTCGCCGTCCCGAGGGTGCCGTTGATCAGCACGACGATGAAGGCCGCGCCGAAGGTGAGCTTGAGCGCGGCGACCGCCAACGGGTTCGAGACGGCCTGCCAGAAGGCGTGGGCGCCGCTCTGCTTCGACTCCCAGACGAGGGCGGCGATCGGCAGGACGACGATGACCGTCAGGAACGTCGAGATGATGCCGACCGAGACGGCTGTGCTCGCGCGTCCGCCCGCGCGAGCTGTCTCACGCGGGCGGAGGCGCGATGCTCTCGCGGCGGCGCCGGAGGCTTCCATCTAGCCGCCGCCGACGGCGCGCTCGATTCCGACCATCCGGCCGGTGTTGGGGTCGAACCAGACTCTGTTGGCCTTGAGCCAGCCGCCGAAGAGGCGGTCCCGGATGTTGAAGGTCGGGCCCGTCTTGTACTTCTTCGCCCAGCTCGCGAGGTTTTGCCGCTCGAGGACCGACTTGACGACGGGGCGATAGCCGTTCGCCGCGAAGATCGCCTGCTGCTTCGGCGCGTGCGCGTAGGTGATGAAGGCCTTCGCCGCGGAGGGGGCATCCTTGAGTGCGACCATCGGCAGCTCGATCAGCATCGTCGGCTTGGGGACGACGAGCTCGCCCTTGTTGCCGGTGGCCAGCGCGCTGTACGCCTCGCTCTCGTAGGTGATGAGGACGTCGCCCTTGCCCGAGAAGAACGTGTTCGCCGCGTTCGAGCCGGACGTGTCCTGGGAGACGACGTGCTTGAAGAGCTTCGTCACGAACTGGAGCGCCTTGTGGTCGCTCATCCCGGATTTCCGCGCTGCTCCGTAGGCGGCGAGCACGTTCCACTTCGCCGAGCCGGAGCTGAACGGGTTCGGCGTGACCACCTGGACACTCGGTTTCACGAGGTCGCTCCACCCGTGGATGTGCTTGGGGTTGCCGGCACGTACGACGAAGGCGACGACGGAATCTGCGGCGATACCCCCGTAGGGCGCCTTGTTCCAGTTCTTGGCGACGACGCCGGCATCGGCGAGTGTGTCGATGTCGAGCCCGGTCGAGAGAAAGGCGATGCTCGCGGGCTGGCCGGCGGCGATCGCCCGCGCCTGCGAGCCCGAGGGCCCGTACGACTGCGAGAACGAGACGCCGGTTCCAGCGGACGTGTGACCGAAGCGCGAGATGAGCTTCTGCATGACGGGCTTCGGCGTCGAGTAGGCGACGAGGTTGATCGTCGTTCCCGCCTGGCGGGCCTCGGCGGCGCCCGCGCAAGCGCAGGCGACCGGGAGAATCAGAGCGGGGATCAAGAGTCGGCGCATTGCGCTTGTCCATCCTTTCGGGGATTACCTACCGTTTTTCTAGGTATTGGCGATGCTGATTATTGCCATAAGCGGAACCCGCACCGCAAGTCCGAACAGAATGCGAACAATCAGGTCTTGCGAGCGGGCCCGGCGAGGTCCGCGAGCGTGGTCTGCTCGAGTACGCCGCGGATCTGCGAGCGCAGCTCGAGCCAGACGTCGCGCAGACCCGTGGCCGCGCCGTCGTACTCCAGCTCGTCCGGTCGCACGCCTCGCACAGTGGCGATCGGCCCCTCGAGCTCCCGGATCACCTCGGCGATCGAGATCTCCTCGGCCGGCCGGGCGAGCTGATAACCGCCCTCGGCACCACGCTGGCTCGCTACCAGGCCGGCGCTCCGGAGCTGGGAGAGGATGCTCTCGAGGAACTTCGGCGGGATGTGCTGCGCCGAGGCGAGCTGTTCGGCGGTCGTAAGGCCGGGCGGTGCCGCGGCGAGCTCCGCCATCGCGCGGAGCGCGTAGTCGACCTTCGCCGAGACCCGCATCCCCGCATTCTCCCGGTCCTCACGACCGTGGATGCGATCGGTCGTAGACGCGCCGGAGATGGCGTGGGTCGACGTGGCTGTAGACCTGCGTCGTCGAGAGGGAGCTGTGGCCGAGCAGCTCCTGGATCGTCCGCAGGTCGGCGCCGCCGTCGAGCAGGTGCGTGGCAAACGCGTGCCTCAGCCGATGGGGGTGAGGAACGATCCGGCGCAGTGTGCTCGTGTCGAGCCGCCGGCCGCGAGCGGAGATGAACAAGGCGTCGTTTGCGCCCGTTGCGAGGTCGGGGCGGGCGTCTCGGAGGTAGCGGCCGAGCCAGAGCGCCGCCTCCTCGCCGAGCGGGACGACCCGTTCCTTGCCGCCCTTGCCGCGGCGAACGTGCACGTGCTCCTGCTCGAAGTCGACGTCTCCGAGGTCGAGCCCCACCGCCTCGGCGCTGCGCAGCCCGGCCGAGTAGACGAGCTCGACGAGCGCACGGTTCCTGAGCGCGATTGGTCCTTCGCCCTCGAGCGCCTCGAGCATGCGCTCGACCTCGGCTGCCGCGGGGGCGTCGGGCAGGCGGCGCGCACGGCGGGGCCCGAGGCGCGCGTCGGGGACCCGGTCCGGCCCGAGCGCGTGTCTGAGGAAGGTGCGCACGGACGCGAGCTTCCGCCCGATCGTCGCGGGCGCGAGCTTCCGCGGCCGCCGCCCGTGTCTCGGGCCACCGAGCCAAGCGACGTAATCCGCGAGAACGCGGACGTCGACGGCGTCGAGGCCCGTGCGACGTTCCTCGAGCCAGGTGCAGAACTCCTCGACGTCGCCGCGATAGGCACGCCGAGTGCTCTCGCTCAGTGCGGGCGAGTCGAGGAAACGATCGGCGGCGGAGCGAGCGTCCACGGAGGTCGATTTCGACATACGTTCCCGGCCGCCTGCGGCCGACGGTTCCGGCGCCGACGGCGTCGGCCGGTGCGCTAGCGTCGTCTATGTGATCGCAAAGCACGACGTGCTCGTCGTCGGTGCGGGCTGCGCAGGCATGCGCGCAGCGATCGAGGCCTTCGACGCGGGCGCGGACGTGGCGATGATCTCGAAGATCCACCCGACACGCTCGCACTCCGGCGCGGCCGAGGGCGGCATCAACGCGGCGCTCGGGAACGCGTCAGAGGACAATCCGGAGATCCACGCCTTCGACACGGTCAAGGGCTCCGACTACCTCGGCGACCAGGACGCGATCGAGATCCTGTGCGACGAAGCGCCCGGCGACGTCTACCAGCTCGAGAACTGGGGTGCGGTGTTCTCGCGCACGGAGGACGGCCGCATCGCGCAGCGTCCCTTCGGCGCGGCCGGGGCGCCTCGCACCGCGTATGCCGCCGACATCACCGGGCACGTCCTCGTCCAGGTGCTCTGGGAGCAGGTCTGCAAGCGCGACATCCCGACGTACGAGGAGTACTTCGCCTGGCAGCTCGTCGAGAACGACGGCCGCTGTCAGGGCGTCGTCTGCTGGGACCTGCTCGACGGCGGGCTGAAGACGATCGGCGCGAAGACCGTGATCCTCGCGACGGGCGGCGCCGGACGGCTGTACGTCGGGACGACGAACGCCTACTCCTGCACGGGGGACGGCATGGCCATGGCGCTGCGTGTCGGCCTGCCGCTGAAGGACATGGAGATGATGCAGTTCCACCCGACGACGCTGGCCCCGACGGGCGTGCTCATCACCGAGGGCTGCCGCGGCGAGGGCGCCTATCTGCTGAACAAGGACGGCGAGCGGTTCCTCAAGCGGTATGCGCCGAACACGATGGAGCTCGCCTCGCGCGACGTCATCTCGCGCGCCGAGCAGATGGAGATCAACGCCGGCCGCGACGTCGACGGCAACGTCCTGCTCGACCTGCGCCACCTCGGCGCCGAGCGGATCATCGAGCGGCTGCCCGGGTCGCGCGAGCTCGCGATGACGTTCCTGGGCGTCGACCCGATCTACGACCCGATCCCGGTGCGGCCCGGCGCCCATTACCACATGGGCGGCGTGGCTACCGACGTCTGGGGCCAGACCGAGCTCACGGGCCTTTACGCCGCCGGCGAGTGCGCGTGTGTGTCGGTGCACGGCGCCAACCGGCTCGGCGGCAACGCGCTCATGGAGACGATCACGTACGGGAAGCGCTCCGGCGCGCACGCCGCCGAGTGGGCCCTCACGCACACGACCGTCGAGGTGCCGGACTCCGTCGAGCGCGACGCCGAGAGGGAGCTAGGCGCACTGCTCGAGCGCAGCGACGGCGAGCGCCCGTGGAGCATCCGCGACGAGCTCGCCACCTCGATGCACGAGAACTTCGGCGTCTTCCGGCGCGAGCACCAGATGGAGGAGCAGGGCGGGATCGTGGCCGGCCTCCGCGACCGCTACGAGCGCGTGCTCGTCGAGGATAAGGGCGAGGTCTTCAACAGCGACCTCACGCAGGCGATCGAGCTCGGCTTCCTGCTCGACCTCGCCGAGTGCATGGTCGTCGCGGGCGTCGAGCGGAAGGAGAGTCGCGGCGCGCACGCCCGCCCGGACGACTATCCGGTGCGCGACGACGAGAGCTTCCTCAAGCACACGATCGTCCGCCTGGTCGACGGCGCGCCCGAGCTCTCCTGGGAGCCGGTGCGGATGACCAGATGGCAACCTCAGGAGCGGAAATACTGATGCAAGTCGGCCTCAAGATCTGGCGTTACGACTCCGCGACGGGCGAGCGTGCGCTGAAGGAGTACGAGATCGAGGCGCCAGAGTGGGCGACCCTCCTCGACTGCCTCGACATCGTCAAGGACCAGCAGGACGGCTCGCTCGCCTACCGCAAGAGCTGCCGGATGATGATCTGCGGCTCGTGCGGCATGCGGATGGACGGCGCCGCTGTGCTCGCGTGCAAGACGCGGATGTACGAGATCGCGCAGTCGGGCCATGTCCCGGTCGTGTCGGCCATGGGGAACCTCCCGATCCGCAAGGACCTCGTCGTCGACATGGATCCCTTCTGGGCGAAGTTCAAGGCGATGAAGCCGTGGCTCGAGCCCGGCTACGAGCGGCCCGAGGACGGACGCGAGTACCGGATCTCGCAGGAGCGGATGAACGTCGTCCACAAGGAGTCGCTCTGCATCAACTGCGGCTGCTGCGTCTCGGAGTGCAACGCGATGGAGTCGGATCCCGAGTTCCTCGGGCCACAGGCGCTCGCGAAGGGGATGCGCTTCGTCGGCGACCCGCGCGACGGCGCGACGATCGAGCGGCTCGAGCTCTACAACTCCGAGCACGGGATCTGGGACTGCACGCGCTGCTTCTTCTGCAACGAGCGCTGCCCGAAAGGCGTCGACCCGCGCGACGCGATCGCGAAGCTCGGCGCCGAGTCGGTGGCGCAGGGGATCGACCGCGACATGGGCGCGAAGCACGCGAAGTGGTTCGTCAAGTCGGCCGAGACGACGGGCTGGCTGCGCGAGACCGAGCTCGTGCCGAAGACCCAGGGCGTCGTCTCCTCGATCAAGCAGATGAAGTTCGCGATGGGCCTCGCGCTCCACGGCAAGGTTCCGCCGCCGTTCCCGCCGCACGTGGCGCGGGACGTCGGCGAGGCCCGCAACCTCCGCAAGCTGGTCCGCGAGCAGGACCGCCAGGGTGCGCTCGGACACGTCCAGGGTGAGCACGCGCTCGCGAAGCTCGACCACGGGCACGCCGGCGAGTCGCTCGAGGAGATCTACGCGCGGCCCGGCGCCGCGCCGAGGCCGTGGCTACCCGAACTGGAGGAGGAACCGAAGAAGTGAGTGCCACCGAGACGCCGCTGAAGAGGGTCGCCTACTACAAGGGCTGCCTCGCCTCGCTCTCGGCGAAGGAGCTCGACACGTCCACGCAGGCGCTCGCACCGCAGCTCGGGCTCGAGCTGGTCGAGCTCGAGTCGGTGACGTGCTGCGGCGCCGGCGACATCCACGAGGCGGAGCCGGATTACTACCTCCACCTCAACGCGCGGATCCTCGCCTACGCAGAGGCGACCGGCTGCGACATGCTGATGACGGTCTGCAACGTCTGCACGCTCAACCTGCGCCAGGCCAACTACATGCTGCAGGGCGACTCAGCGCTGCTCGCACGCGTGAACGAGAACCTCGAGACGGTCGGCGTGCCGCGGTACTCGGGCGGCGTCGAGGTGCGGCACCTGCTCTGGGAGATCGCGGAAGGCCCGGGCTACGAGA
>Ga0209474_10000660_pt1 | contig 36800 bp, 31 predicted proteins | sample GraSoiAngelo_145_FD_185902 | JGI IMG/M metagenome (GOLD analysis project Ga0209474, IMG submission 185902) | Grasslands soil microbial communities from the Angelo Coastal Reserve, California, USA - 14_1009_05_20cm (SPAdes) (version 2) | ecosystem: Environmental > Terrestrial > Soil > Grasslands...
TACATCCCCAGCTCCATGAAATCGGTGACTCCGAGATGCGGCTCGAGCGTGGCGTGGAAGACCCGATGGGTCGGTGCCTCGCCCTCCGGAGACGTCTTGCGCCGGCCGGTAAGCACCGAGTTGAGGTGCGTCTCGAGACCGATCTCGCCCGGCGTCGCCGTCTCCGCGTCGTAGACCTGGATCTCGAAGGGATCCTGCGCGCGGGCTGCCGGAACCACTCCTGCCGCGGCGAGCAGGGCAAGCAGGAAGGCGCGCACGGGCGAGACGGTATGCGACCCCGCCACTCCCGTCGAGCGCGTGTTACGTTTCGACCGTGGCCGACGAGGTGACGATCCCTGCATTCCGCACCGTCCCGCGAACCGGCGTGATCTACGTCACGATGGAAGCCCACAAGCGCGGCTTCCGCTCCAGCGACAAGACCTGGGTGAACCTCGGCCAGGGCCAGCCCGAGACCGGCGAGCTGCCCGGCGCCCCGCCACGCGTCCTCGAGGTGCCGGTCCATCCGGCCGACCAGGACTACGCGCCGGTACCGGGAGTGTGGGAGCTGCGCGAGGCCGTCGCGGCGCTCTACAACCGCCTCTATCGCCGCGGCTTGCCGTCGCAATACACGGCGGAGAACGTCTCCATCTCGGGCGGCGGCCGCGCCTCGCTGACCCGCGCCGCTGCTTCTCTCGGCCACGTGAACCTGGGCCACTTCCTGCCCGACTACACCGCCTACGAGGAGCTGCTCGACATCTTCCGCGCCTTCACCTCGATTCCCATCCTCCTCGAGGGCGAGCGCGGCTACGCCTTCACTGTCGAGGACCTGCGCCGCGAGATCCAGGGCCGCGGCCTGTCGGCGTTGCTCCTCTCCAACCCGTGCAACCCGACCGGGAAGCTCATCCAGGGAGACGAGCTACGGCGCTGGGTGGCGACGGCGCGCGAGCTGGAGTGCGCGCTGCTCATCGACGAGTTCTACTCGCACTACATCTGGACGGTGCGGCCCGGGGAGCTGCCCGTCGAGAGCGCGGCTCGCTACGTCGAGGACGTCGATCGCGATCCCATCGTCATCTTCGACGGCTTCACCAAGAACTGGCGCTATCCGGGCTGGCGCGTGACCTGGACGGTGGGACCGCGCACGGTGATCGAGGCGGTGGCCAGCGCCGGGTCCTTCCTCGACGGCGGCGGAACGAGCCCTTTGCAGCGTGCCGCCATCCCGCTCCTCACCTGGGAGCATGTCGAGAAGGAGACCCGCGCGACGCAAGCCATCTTCCGCGAGAAGCGCGATCGGATGCTTTCCCGGCTCGACCGCCTCGGGATCCGCGCCGACCGCGCACCGGACGGCACCTTCTACGTCTGGGGGAACCTCGCCAGCCTGCCGCCGCCGCTCAACGACGGCATGACTTTCTTCCGCGCCGCGCTCGATCGGAAGGTCATCACCGTTCCCGGCGAGTTCTTCGACGTGAACCCCGGCAAGCGGCGCAGCAAGCGCGCCTCTCGATTCCGCAGCTATTCGCGCTTTTCCTTCGGGCCTCCCTTGGCGGAAGTCGAGGCGGGCCTGTCGCGGATCGAGGAGATGGTGCTGGCGGCGACCGGTAGGACGTCAGGAAAGACCTGACCGATCGCCGCCCAGGACGATTACTTCTGGTCAGAGCCGCTGGTGCCCGAAGAGCTGTTCGTGCTCGAAGAGCTGTTCGTGCCCGAGGAGCTGTTCGTCCCCGAAGAGCTCTGATCGCTCGAGCTCGACGATCTCGACGAATCCATCGAGGGCATGTTCGAGGTCACGTCGATCTTCAGCGCCGTCGCCTGGCCGTCCACCATCTGGTACGAGGCGCGGACGTCGCTGCCGGGCTGGATCTGCGCGGTCGACGAGGGCTTTCCGTCGACGGTGACGGCGGTCGAATCATTGACCTTCAGGGCCATCTCGCGGTCGCCGGAGCGCACCTTGAGCTGATCGGACGAAGCCTGGAACACCTTGCCGTCGATGTCGCGGGTCTGCGACCAGGACTTCTGGTTTTCCTGGTGCAGCGTCTGCTTCTGGCTCGCCTCCGTCTGCTGGAGCTGGAGCGCCTGCTGCTGCGAGCTCGTGCCCTCTTGCTGCGCCTGCCGCGCCAGTTCCTGGGCCTGCTGCTGCGCCTGCTGCGCCTTGACCTGCTGGCCCTGCGCCCGGGCCTGGGCGTCGGCGAGCGCCTTCTGCGCCGCCGTCACGTCGGCCTGCGCCTTCTCGGCCTTGGCCTGCTCCTCGTTGGCCTGCTTCTGGGCATCGGCCGCGCGCTGGAACGCGGAGGCCGCCTGCGTCTGGGCCTTCGAGGTCTGGCTGGTGCTTTCATTGTTCTTGCTACCGCCCAGGCCCGCGCACGCAACCAGCGCGCACGCGGGAACGAGCGTCATCCACCGGGGTGTCATGTCGTTGCTCCTCCAAAGATGTTCCCTCCGCGACACCCAACCTGGGCACCGGTCGACTTTTCTGCAGGTTGGACCGATGTCTTTGCACCTCGGGCGGAGCAGCCGCTGAACCCGGATGCCTGCCGCCGACGCGGTGCGCAGATTGGGCCCTCAGGGGGCTTCCATGCGCTTCGTACGTTGGTTTTCGGAGGTGGGTCTTTCGGACGTCGATCTGGTCGGCGGAAAGAACGCGTCCCTCGGCGAGATGATCCGCGAGCTTGCGCCGCTCGGCATCCGCGTGCCCGACGGCTTCGCCGTCACCGCCGAGGCCTATCGCGAATTTCTACGCGCGGCCGAGCTGGAACGGCCGATTGCCAGCGTGCTCTCGGGTCTGCAGCGCGAGAACCTCCAGGACCTCGTCGAACGCAGCGCCCGCATCCGCAAGCTCATCCTCTCGTCCGATCTTCCCGACGAAATCGCCGACGAGGCCGTGCAGGCGTACGCCGACCTGTCTGCCCGCTACCAGGTAACGGCCGCCGACGTCGCCGTCCGTTCGTCCGCGACGGCCGAGGACCTCCCGGGGGCGAGCTTCGCCGGCCAGCAGGACACCTATCTCAACATCCAGGGCGAGCACGCGGTACTCGACGGCATCCGCCGCTGTTTCGCGAGCCTCTTCACGGCTCGCGCGATGGGATACCGCGCCGACATGGGCTTCGATCATGCCCAGGTCGCATTGTCGGTCGGCGTCCAGAAGATGGTGCGCTCCGATCTCGCCGCGAGCGGCGTCATCTTCACGCTCGACCCCGAGAGCGGCCATCGCGAGATGGTGCTCGTCACCTCGAGCTACGGTCTCGGCGAAGCGGTGGTGCAGGGGCAGGTCGTTCCCGACCAGTTCTACGTACACAAGCCGACGCTCCGCCAAGGCTTCTCCTCGCTGGTCTGGCGCACGGTGGGGAGCAAGGAGCAGCGGATGGTCTACGGATCGTCCGGCGACGAGCTCGTCACCCTGGAGCCCGTTCCCGAGGAGCTGCGCCCCCGTCCCTCGCTCTCCGACGAGGAAGTGCTGGAGCTCGCCCGCTGGGCGGTCCGCATCGAGAAGCACTACGCGGCGAAGCGCGGCACCGATTCGCCGATGGACATCGAGTGGGGCAAGGACGGCCAGACGGGCGAGCTGTTCGTGCTGCAGGCGCGCCCCGAGACCGTGCACTCCAACCGCAAGAAGAAGTCGCTCCGCATCTATCGCCTGACCGGCAAGGGAGAGGCGCTCGCCCAGGGCCTCGCGGTAGGCGAAGGCGTCGCCGTCGGACGCGCGCGGGTGATCGCGAGTCCGACCGAGTTCGCGCGCTTCGAGAAGGGCGAGATCCTGGTCACCGCGAGCACCGATCCCGACTGGGAACCGATCATGAAGATGGCGGCCGGCATCGTCACCGAGCGCGGCGGCCGCACCTCGCACGCGGCCATCGTCGCGCGCGAGCTCGGCATCCCGGCTGTGCTCGGCACCGCGAACGCGATGCAGGGGATTCCCGACGGCGAAACCGTGACCTTGAGCTGCGCCGAAGGCGAGCAGGGCCGCATCTACCGCGGCGCCCTCGAGTACGAGGTCGACGAGCTCGATCCTTCGCAGTTCCCGCGCCCGCGCACGCAGATGATGTTGAATGTCGGGAGCCCCGAGCAGGCCTTCCAGGCGGCGATGCTGCCCAACGACGGCGTGGGCCTCGCCCGCATGGAGTTCATCTTCGCGGCCTGGGTGAAGGTCCATCCGCTCGCCCTCACGCGCTTCGACAAGCTGTCGCCCGAGACGAAACGTGACGTCGAGAAGGTTGCGCGGGGCTACGCCGACAAGACCGAGTACTTCGTCGACAAGCTTTCCCAAGGAATCGGCGTCATCGCCGCCGCCTTCCACCCCAAACCGGTCATCCTGCGGCTCTCCGATTTCAAGTCGAACGAGTACGCCACGCTCCTCGGCGGTAAACAGTTCGAGCCCTGCGAGGAGAACCCGATGATCGGCTGGCGCGGCTCCTCGCGCTACTATCATCCGGAATACAAGGAAGGTTTCCTCCTCGAGGCGAAGGCCATCCGCCGCGCGCGCGAGGTGTTCGGCCTCACGAACCTCAAGATCATGGTTCCCTTCTGCCGCACGCCCGAGGAGGGGCGGCGGGTGCTCGAGGTGCTTCGCGAAGGCGGCCTCGTGCAGGGCGAGAACGGCCTCGAGGTCTACGTGATGGCGGAGTTGCCTTCCAACGTCTTCCTCGCCGACGAGTACGCGGAGATCTTCGACGGGTTCTCGATCGGGTCGAACGATCTCACCCAGCTTTGCCTGGGCGTCGATCGCGACTCGGCGCTGGTCGCTCCGCTCTTCGACGAGCGCAACGCGGCGGTGAAGCAGGCGTGCGCGCGGATCATCGACGCCGCCCGGCGCGCCCGGAAGAAGGTCGGAATCTGCGGGCAGGCGCCGAGCGATTTCCCCGACTTCGCCGAATTCCTCGTCGAGCAGGGCATCGACTCCATCAGCCTGACTCCGGATTCGCTCTTGCGGACCTCGGAGCGGGTGGCGGCGGCGGAAGCGCGTCCCCGGCGGCTGCGGCCGGCGCGCAGGGCGGCGGACATGGTAGGTGCGGCGGCCAATGGCGACCTGCTCGCCGAGCCGGTGGCTGCCTACGCCGACACGGAACCGATGCTTCCCAACAAGAAGGAGTAGACTCGGGTTCCGTGTTCGCGGGGCACGTCGGGGCGGCGCTAATCGTCAAGAGGGCCGCTCCAGGGGTCGGCCTGGGCAAGCTCGTTGCGGGAGCGCTGCTCCTCGACACGCTCCTCGGCGTCTTCGTCCTCGCCGGGCTCGAGTCGGTGAAGGTTCCGGACGACTTTGCGGCGCTTCATTTCCTGAGATTCGATTTCCCCGTCTCGCACGGATTCCTCGCCGCCGTTTCCTGGTCGCTCATCGCTCTCGCGATCGTGCGCAAGAAGTGGGGCAACGAGGCCGGCAACGCGGTGGGCCTCGCGGTGTTCTCGCACTGGCCGCTCGATGCCATCGAGCACGAGCCGGAATTGCCGCTCGCGCTGGGATCGCCGATGGTCGGGCTTTCCCTCTGGCACATCCTGCCGCTTGCCATCGCGCTCGAAGCGGTGATCGTCGCCGGCGGGCTCGTCGCGTACTGGCCGGTCGGGCGTGGCCGGCGGCCGCTCGTTGCCATCGCCGCCGGGGCCATCGTGCTGTTGACCGCGACGCAGCTCTTCGCGACCGGGTCGCCGTCGTTGCGGGTCGAGGCGGTATCCTGGATCGTGACCGCGCCTCTCCTCGGCTTGCTCTTCGGCTGGCTCGATCAGGAGCGGCGCTGACGCCTCGCTCGAGCGAGGAAGATGCACGAGAGCCCGATGACGAGAAGCGTTCCGGCTTCGCCGGCGAGGCCGGGAAGCCGGGGCGGCAGGGAGCGCGGCACGGCCCGCAGGGCGATGAGCGCCGCGACCAGGATTCCGGCCAGCCCTTCTCCCGCGACCAGTCCGGAAGCGGCGAGGACGCCGCCGTCCGCTTCTCCTTCTTGAACCGGCGTGGCGCCGCGGTCCGCCGCCGCGCGAACGCAGCCGCCGACGAAGATCGGCATCATCGAGGAGAGCGGCAGGTAGACGCCGATCGCGAAGGCGAGCCCGGACACGCCGCAGAGGATCGCCGCGATGGAGAGGCCGCCACCCGTGAGGACGAGCCCCCAGGGGAGCGCGCCCGCCAGCACTCCTTCCACGATGGTCTTCATCAAGGTGGCCTGCGGAGCGGGCAGCTCGCGCGAGCCGAAAGTGTACGCGCTGCCGAGAAGCAAGACCGTCGCGGCGACCGCCCAGCACGCGAAGGCCGCGCCGATGAGCTGGCCGAGCTGCTGCCGCAGGGGAGTTGCCCCGACCAGCCAGCCGGTCTTGAGATCCTGCGAGATGTCGCCGGCCTTCGAGGCGGCGATGGCCACCACCGTGCCCACCGTGAGCACGGCGGCGCGGTCGGCGAGGCTCGTCCAACCCGATGCCGCGAATACGGTGGCGGTGCCGAGCAAGGTGACGAGGGCGATGCCGGAGGTCGGCTGCGAGGTCACACCGACGATGCCGACGATGCGCGCGGCGACCGCGACGAAGAGCAGGCCGAAGAGGCCGACGCCGGCCGCGCAGACGATGCGTTGACCCAGCGTCAACGATCCCGAGAAGATCCCCGGCACGAACGCGCAGACGACCACGACGACCGAGATGCCCGCGACGACGAAGCTTCCGGGGAGATCGGTATCGGCCTCCGGATTCTCCACCCGGCCCGGAATGCGCACTGCGCTTGCGGATTCGGCGGGCTGCGGGACGGTCCGCAGCCCCGTGAGGACGGCCCGGAACGCCGAGGCCATCGTCGGCAGATTGCGCAACACGGTGATGATGCCCGCCACGGCGACGGCGCCCGCGCCGATGTAGCGGACGTAGCGCGACCACAGCTCGCCCGTGCTCATCTGCGCGACGAGCTTCGAGGGTTCCGGATAGAGCGGCCTGGGCAGCCCGGCGCCGAAGAAGGCGATGAGCGGGATCAGAACGAGGGACGACACGAGCGCTCCCGCGACCAGCACCGCGGATTGCCGGAACCCGAGAATGTAGCCGACGGCGAGCAGCGCCGGCGCAAGCTCGATGGCGAGCTGTGCGCGGGGAAGCACCGGTAGCGCCACGCTGAGATCGCCCGGGATGAGGAAGGCGAGCGAGATGGCGAGCTTGATCGCGGCGCCCACCGCCATCCCGAGGAAGATCCAGCGCCCGCCGGCCGGTTGCTCCGACGTCGTTGCACGCAGCACCTCGGCGCAGGCGGTTCCCTCTGGATACGGCAGATTTTCGTGCTCGGCGACCACCAGCAAGCGGCGGAGCGGGATCATCGCGGAGAGGCCGAGGACGCCGCCCAGGAAGCAGAGCGCCACCACCTGCAAGTAGGGCGGCGCCATTCCCCAAAGGAAGAGCGCGGGGATGGTGAAGATCGTCCCGCTCGCGAGCGAGGTGGAAGCGGAACCGATGGTCTGCGAGAGGTTCGCTTCCAGGATGCTCCCGCGGGAGCCGACCAGCCGGAAGATCGCGACCGTCATCACCGCGGCAGGGATCGAGGCGGTGATGGTGAGCCCGACCCGGAGGCCGAGATAGGCGTTGGCCGCGCCGAACACGAGCCCGAGCAGGATCCCGGTGGCGGCGGCGCGGACGGTCCACTCCGGCACCGGAGGCGATCGCATGGGGCGGAAGTCTTAGCACGGCCGGTTCACTCCCCGATGACCTTCACCAGGACCCTCTTCTTCCGCCTCCCATCGAACTCCCCGTAGAAGACCTGCTCCCAGGGTCCGAAATCGAGCTTTCCTTTGGTCACGGCGACCACCACCTCGCGCCCCATGACTTGCCGCTTGTGGTGGGCGTCGCCGTTGTCCTCGCCAGTGCGGTTGTGGTGGTACCGCTCGGGGCTCGGGTCGTAAGGGGCGAGCCATTCGAGCCAGCGCGTGTAGTCCTCGTGAAGCCCCGGCTCGTCGTCGTTGATGAAGACGCTCGCAGTGATGTGCATGGCGTTCACGAGGCACAGCCCCTCCCCGACGCCGCTCTCCGCCACCGCCCGCTCGACGTCGCCCGTGATGTTCACGAAGGCGAGGCGGGCAGGGACGTTCATCTCCAGGTACCGGGTGAGCGATTTCACGGGAGCACCTCGTTGACGGGATTCCGCGGCCGCTCCCCACGCAAGACGCGCGCGGCGTCGGTGAGCGCAAGCTCGGCCATCCGGGCGCGGGTCACCGAGGTCGCGCTGCCGATGTGAGGAACCAGGACGACGTCGTCCCGCCCGACGAGGCCTGGATGGACTCGAGGCTCGTCCTCGAACACGTCGAGTCCCGCGCCGGCGATGGTTCCGGCCTCGAGCGCCGCGACGAGCGCCACCTCGTCGACGATGGGTCCGCGTGCGGTGTTTACCAGGATGGCGCTGCGCTTCATCCCCGTGAGTTGCGCCGCGCCGATGAGGTGACGGGTCTCCGGCGTCAGCGGGCAATGGATCGACACCACGTCGGCGCGCGAGAGAAGGTCGTCGAGAGGAATGGCGCCAGATGCGTGTCCGCCGCACCAGACGACTTCCATGCCGAAGCCGCGCGCCCGCGCCGCGACCGCCTTTCCGATGCGCCCGTAGCCGACGATTCCGAGCAGCGCGCCACGCAATTCCAGCCCGAGCAACATCGTCGGTGCCCAGTAGTGCCAGCGTCCTTCGCGGACGATGCGCTCGGCTTCGTGCAGGCGTCTCGCGACCGCCAGGATGAGCGCGAACGTCAAATCCGCCGTGGCGTCGGTGAGAACGTCCGGTGTATTGCAAACCTGGACGCGCCGGGCGGTGCATGCGGCAATCTCGACATTGTCGTAACCAACCGCGTGGTTGGCCACGACGCGCAGCCGCGGCGCGATGGCGAGAAGCTCCGGATCGATTCGATCCGACAGCGTCGCGACGATTCCGTCCGCCGGAGCGACGCGTCGCAGCAACTCGTCGCGTGGAATGGGCCGCTCGTCGTTCCACTGAATGATTTCGATCGGGGGAGCGGCGTCCGGATGGACGAAGGCCGCCGGATCGACGGCGAGACGTCGGGCGACGAACAACCGAAGCACGGATACGCATGCTAGGGCGCAGCCGGCGCCCCGTACATACAATTCCGTCATGCGGATCGTCGTCGGGATGGGGGTCCTGGCCGTTCTCGCGGCCTGCGGGGGCGGCAACGCCAACGAGGTGAACGGCTCCTACCGGGGCCAGTCCATCAGCGTTTCCGATGGGCTCTTGCTGCCGACGCAGCGCGACCTGCTCGGGGGTAGCGTCTCCGTCGTCGCCCTCGAGTCCGCCCCGGGTGCCTGTTCCCTCTTGCAGAGGAGTTCCATCAACAACACGCGCATCGTCACCATCGCGCTCGGGATCGAAACGGTGGACGGCCTGCTCGCGCCGGCCACCGCTACAGGCACCTACGCGATCGGCGGTCCGCCGTTTGTCACGCCTGGCACGAAGCTCGCGGGCGTCCGGTTCGGCATCATCGGAGCTTGCGGTCGGGGCAATACCGCCGACGCGCTGTCCGGCTCGGTCCAGATCGATCGCGCGATCGCGAACACGGCCGGGACGGTCACCCATCTCGAGGGAACGTTCCAGGCGGTCTTCGACAACGCCGAATCGCTGTCCGGCGCTTTCCAGGTGGGGCTATGCCCCGGCGCCCGGCTTGCGTTCGGACTCTGCCGGTAGCACCCGCGGGGGACCAGGCAGTCGATTGTTCGCGCGCCGCGCCTAAGGGTCACAGCGGATTGGTTCACCGCAGCGCAATTCCTATGTTCGCTGCCAGGAGGGGCGCTGGAGGGCAGCGTGGGTCTCTTCAAGGTGCTCGGCAGCTGGCCGCTCGCTCGCCAGGTTGCGAAAGGCGACGCGACCGGGCTGGACGGTACCGCGTACTCCGCGCGCACCGAGACACTGCGGCCGCGAACCGAGAACGCCGACGCGGTCGTGAAGAGCATCTGTCCGTATTGCGCGGTCGGTTGCGGTCAGCAGGTGTTCGTCAAGGACGGACGGATCCTCGACATCGAAGGCGACGAAGATTCGCCCATCTCTCGCGGCCGCCTGTGCCCGAAAGGCGCGGCGACCTTCCAACTCGTTACCGGCAACCATCGCGTCCATCACTGCCTCTATCGCAAGCCCCGCGGGACGGACTGGGAGGTCATCCCGCTCGAGCAGGCGATGGAGATGGTCGCGCAGCGCGTGAGGAAGACGCGTGACGAAACCTGGGAGGCCAGAGACCACAAGGGCAAGAGCGTCCAGCGCACGATGGGCATCGCGCATCTCGGCGGAGCGACCCTCGATAACGAGGAGAACTACCTCCTCAAGAAGCTCTACACGGCGCTCGGGATATTGCAGGTCGAGAACCAGGCCAGGATCTGACACAGCTCCACGGTCCCCGGTCTGGGGATCTCGTTCGGACGGGGCGGGGCGACGACCTTCCAGCAGGATCTGGCGAACGCCGATGTCATCGTCATCCAGGGCTCCAACATGGCCGAGTGCCATCCCGTCGGCTTCCAGTGGGTGATGGAAGCGAAGGCGCGCGGCGCCACCATCATCCACGTGGATCCACGCTTCACGCGCACGAGCGCGATGGCGGACATCCACGTTCCCATCCGCGCCGGCACCGACATCGCGTTCCTCGGCGGGATCGTCAACTACATCCTGCAACATGATCGCTGCTTCCAGGAGTATGTGGTCCAGTACACCAACGCCTCGTGCATCCTGCGCGAGGATTTCAAGGACACCGAGGACCTCGACGGCGTCTTCAGCGGCTGGGATCGCAAGAAGGGGATGTACGACGAGACCAGCTGGCAATACGAAGGCATCGACGGCGAGGTGCCGGCCGCGGGCCACAAGGAGATCGTTCCCGCCGGCTCCAAGGACGAAGTGCGCGGGAAGAACGCCAAGGAGATCCCGCGCGACCCGACGCTCCAGCACCCGCGCTGCGTCTACCAGATCTTGAAAAAGCACTACGCACGCTACACGCCGCAGATGGTCGCCGACATCTGCGGGATCGCCCCCGAGCAGGTCGTCCGCGTCGCGGAAGAGCTATGCCGCAACTCCGGCCGCGAGCGCACCGGCGCCTTCTGCTACGCGGTCGGCTGGACGCAGCACACCGTCGGCGTGCAGTACATCCGGACCGCCTCCATCATCCAGCTCTTGCTCGGCAACATCGGCCGTCCGGGCGGCGGAATCATGGCGCTGCGCGGACACGCCTCGATCCAGGGATCGACCGACATCCCGACGCTCTTCAACCTGCTCCCCGGCTACATCTCGATGCCGCACGCGGAGCACGACCAGTACCGGGAGTACCTGAACACCAACACGGCGGGGGTCGGCTTCTGGTCGAAGTTCGAGTCCTACTTCGTCTCGCTCATGAAGGCGTGGTTCGGCGACGCGGTGAACCGCGACAACGACTGGGGCTTCCACTGGCTCCCGGCGATCACAGGCGATCACTCGCACATGACCACCGTCGCCGACATGGTCGACGGCAAGGTGAAGGGCTACTTCGTCATGGGCGAGAACCCCGCCGTCGGCTCGATGAACGGGGCGCTCCAGCGCAAGGGCCTGCAGAAGCTCGACTGGCTCGTCGTCCGCGATTTCCAGCCCACAGAGACCGCCGAGTTCTGGCGCTCCGCTCCCGAGGTCCAGTCGGGCGAGGTGTCGCCGGAGGACATCGAGACCGAAGTCTTCTTCTTTCCCGCCGCAACCCATGTCGAGAAGGACGGCTCGTTCACCAACACGCAGCGCCTCTTGCAATGGCATCACAAAGCGATCGAGCCGCCCGGCGACTGCCGCAGCGATCTCGACTTCGCCTACAAACTCGGCCTGCGCCTCAAGGAGCTTTACGCGAGCTCGCGCGAGGGCCGCGACGAGCCGATCCGTCGCCTCGTGTGGAGTTACCCGACCAAGGGCGTCCACCGCGAGGCCGATCCGGAAGCCGTACTCGCCGAGATCAACGGGTGGTCCGCCCTCGATCGCCGGCCGCTCTCCGCCTACACCGAGCTGAAGCCGGACGGCTCGACGGCCTGCGGCTGCTGGATCTATTGCGGCTGCCGCAAGGAGGGCGTGAACCAGACCGCTCGCCGCAAGCCCGGACGCGAGCAGGACTGGGTCGCCAAGGAATGGGCCTGGGCGTGGCCCGACAACCGCCGCATCCTCTACAACCGCGCTTCCGCCGATCCCGATGGCAAGCCGTGGTCGGAGCGCAAGAAGCTCGTCTGGTGGGACGCGGAGAAGAAGCAGTGGACGGGCGCCGATACTCCCGACTTCATCAAGGACCGCCCGCCTTCCTACCGTCCCGCCCCAGGAACGACAGGGGTCGACGCGCTCGCCGGCGACGATCCCTTCATCATGGAGGCCGACGGCAAGGGATGGCTCTTCGCGCCGAGCGGCATCATCGACGGTCCGTTGCCCACGCACTACGAGCCGCAGGAGTCGGTGGTCGAGAACTTCCTCTATGGCCAGCAGTGCAATCCGAAGCGGCTCGAGTACTCGCGTCCGGACAACCCGTACCATCGCGCCTTTGCCGACCCGCGCTTTCCCTTCGTGCTCACCACCTACCGCCTCACCGAGCACCACACCGCGGGCGGCATGACGCGCGTCCTCTCCTGGCTCTCGGAGCTGATGCCGCAGATGTTCTGCGAGGTGTCGCCCGATCTGGCGGCGCTGCGCGGGCTACGGCACGGCGGATGGGCGACCATCACCACGGCGCGCGGCGAGATCGAGGCGCGCGTCGTGGTGACCCGCCGGATGCCGGTATTGCGCGTGCGCGGCCAGGTGGTGCACCAGATCGGCCTTCCCTATCACTGGAGTCTCGTAGGCCTCGTCCAGGGCGACGCGGCCAACGACCTCACCGCGTTCGTCGGCGATCCCAACGTGCACATCCAGGAATCGAAGGCGTTCACCGGCGACATCCAGCCCGGCCGGCGCTCGCGGAAGCGCAGGGCGGCGTACCGCGGCGAGCTGCGCGCGAGCGTGCCGGAGCTTCCGCGCGATCTGCCCCAGGTGGAGCCGCTCCAGGGAAGGGTCCCGAAACAGCACGAGCTGGCGAAGGAGTAGAGCGTGAGCAAGAAGGGCTTCTTCACCGACACGACGCTCTGCATCGGCTGCAAGGCCTGCGAGGTGGCCTGCAAGCAGTGGAACCAGCTGCCCGACGACGGTTTCAAATTCACCGGGCTCTCCTACGACAATAGCGAGCACCTCGGCTCGTCGACCTGGCGCCACGTCGCCTTCGTCGAGCGGCCGATGGCGCTCGGGATGCAGGTCAGCGGGGCCGGGAACTTCTCCTGGCTGATGATGAGCGACGTCTGCAAGCACTGCGCGCGCGCGGGATGCCTGGAGAGTTGCCCGACCGGCGCGCTGGTGCGCACCGAGTACGACTCCGTCTACGTGCAGCCCGACGTCTGCAACGGCTGCGGGTACTGCGTTTCCGCTTGCCCGTTCGGCGTCATCGACCGCCGCGAGGACGACGGCAGGGCCTGGAAGTGCACGCTCTGCTACGACCGGCTGAAGGCGGACATGACGCCGGCCTGCGCGAAGCATTGTCCGACCGCTTCCATCCAGTTCGGCGATCTCGTCGAGCTTCGCGTTCGCGCGCAGCAGCGGGTGGAGGAATTGCACCGCCGCGGGACGACCGAGGCATACCTGTACGGAGCGGATCAGCCCGGCACGGAAGGGCTCAACGCCTTCTTTCTGCTCGTCGACAAGCCCGAGGCCTACAACCTGCCGCCCGACCCGGTGGTGCCGACCAGGAAGGTTCGGCGGAGCTGGGTCTCGCTCGCCGGAGCGGCGGTCGCAATGGCCGCGCTCGCCGTCGCGGCGGTGACGGGGGTGTGAGATGAAATGGCACCTTTCTCCTGGCCGCAATCGCGACGGCGACGGCCGCAACATCGACGAGTCGCTCGGCGTTCTCGCCGGCGAGGGCGCGCACCAGGACGTGCGGGAGACGGCGGGGAAGGGCGCGCGGCCCGTGCCGGAGCCGAAGGAGCGCGCCGAAAGCACCGCCGATCGCGACTCCTATTACGGGCTCCCGATGCTCAAGGAGCCGGTCTGGAAATGGCCGATCCCGACCTATTTCTACGTGGGCGGTCTGGCCGGAGCGAGCGCTGCGCTGGGCATGGCGGCGGGTCGCTTCGGCGGTCCAGAGCTTCGGCCGCTTTGCGAGCGCACCCGCATCATCGCCGCGGGCGGAGCAGTGGCCAGCTCGGCGCTGCTCATCTGGGACCTCGGCCGGCCTTCGCGCTTCCTCAACATGATGCGCGTTTTCCGTCCCACCTCGCCGATGAACGTCGGCACCTGGCTTCTCGGCGCGTTCGGCGGATTCTCGACCATCGCGGCGCTCTTGCGGCAGAAGCGCACTGGACTGCTCGGCCCCATCGGCGACGCGGCCGCTTTCGCCGCAGGCGTCGCCGGTATTCCGCTCGCCGGCTATACCGGAGTCCTGCTCAGCAACACTTCGGTGCCCCTCTGGCAGGGGGCGCGGACCACCTTGCCGCCGCTCTTCATGGCCTCGGCGGTGACGAGCGCCGCCTCCGCACTCGACCTCTGTACCCTGCCGCCCGCCGCCCAGCGCGCCGTGCGCCGGTACGGCATCGCGGGAAAGATCGCCGAGATCGCCATCGCCAGGATGCTCGAGCGCGAAGCCGGTGTCGTGCCGCGGGTCATCGCTCCTCTGCACGAGGGCGTTTCGGGCTCGTTGTGGAAGGCAGCCAAGATCTGCGTCGTCGCAAGCCTCGCTGCCGGCGTTCTCCGGCAGCGGCGCCTCGCCGGATGGCTCGGTACGGTCGGATCGTTGGCGCTGCGCTTCGCCATGGTGAAAGCCGGAACCGCCTCGACTCTGGATCCCCGCGCGAGCTTCGAGCAGCAGCGCGCCCGCCTCGGCGCGGCAGAGGTCACGGGGCCCGCTCCGGAGCTGGAGCAGGGCACGGCCGTGCCGGCGCCAGAGCGCGTGCTCGTTCCCGCCGGGGCCTGAATCAGGACCGCGCCCGCAACTCGTGCAGCTTCGCGCGCGCCTCGCGGGCCCGGTCGCGGGCTTCGTTGGCGGCGCGGTCCGCTGCCGCTGCCTTCTCCTCGAGCTTCCGCACGAGCGTCTCCGCCGCCTTGATCTCGCGCGCCTTCTGTGCGGCTTCCTGGGCCGCCTCTTTCGCGCGGCGCTTGGCCTCGGCCGCTTCCTTGCGCTCCTGCGCCTTGCTGGGCGCCGCAGGTTCCTTCGCGCGGGTCCGCGGGGATGGCGCAGCCCCGCGAGGGCTCGCTCCGAGAAGCGCCTCGAACCCGGACGGCTCCTGCTCGGACTCGAGCCTTCCTTCCTGGAGCGCCTGACGCAAATCCTTGTCCCCCGCGGCGGCGGCCTGCAAGGTACGCTGGACGCTGCGCAGGACCGCCGGCGAGACGGATAGCCCCGCCTCGCGCAGCGCGCCCTCCGCGGCGGTTTCCAGGCGGGCGAGCGCCCCGCGCTGCTCGCCCATGGCGGCGCGAAGCTCGTCTCCGGCTCCCGTCCCGCGGGCCTGCATCTTGCGCATCCTGTCCGTGGTCTCCACGAGCGCGGCGACGTCGTCCTCATTGCGTCGGGCAAGCTGGTTCGCGGCCCACTGCGCGGCGGTGGGCCGGCGAAGCTCGAGGACCCGCTTCGCGCGCTCCTCGTCGCCGCCCTCGCGAAGCTCTTTCGCGAGCGCGTTGCGCGCCGCCGTGAACTCCGCGGGCAGCTTGGCGAACAACTCGACGAGCTTGCCGGCTTTCATGCCACGAACGTCTCGCCGATCGCCGGGATGCGCAATCGTTCGGCAGGCAGGCCCCTCCGCTCCCAATCCGCGCGGAGGCGCTTCGGGGGCTCGTCGAGCGGCTCGTCGGTGAGCTTGAAAGTCCCCCAGTGCATGGCGACGAAGTTGCGCGCGCCGAGATCGACGAAGGCGCGCATCGCCTGCTCCGGGTTCATGTGCTGCATTTCCATGAACCAGCCGGGATCGTAGGCGCCGATGGGAAGGAGCGCGGCGGAGATTCCGGGAAAGCGCCTCCCGATCTCCGCGAAGCCGTCGAACCAGGCGGTGTCACCGGCGTGGTAGACCCTGCCGCTCGGACCCTCGATCACGAACCCGCCCCACAGCGTCCGGTTCACATCGTTCAGACTGCGGCGGCTCCAGTGCTTGGAGGGAACGAAGTGGACGCGGACCTTCGTCGTCACGGGGGCAGATTCCCACCACTCCATCTCCCTGCAGCGCTCGACGAGCGCGCCCATTCCCAGTCCGGCGAAGGCGGGCGCGCCGAGGGCGCGGACCGAGGGTTGATCGAGGTGGTCGTAATGGTTGTGCGAGACGAGCGTGGCGTCGATGCGCGGCAGGTCGGCGGGCTGGAGCGGCGCGGCCACCTTGCGCCGGATGAATCCGCCGATCCGCTCGCCGAAGATCGGATCGATCGCGATCGACGCTCCGTCGAGCTGTACGAGGAAGCTTGCGTGGCCGAGCCAGGTGATGCGCGGCGCCGTCGCGGGGGTCATCAGCAAAGCGCGATCGGGCTCGACCACCGGGGCGCCGCTGCCCTCGCTCTTGCGCCGCCGTCCAGCGATCTTGTCGACGACCGCCCAGCGGAGCACCTCGGCGGCCTTGTGCGGTCCGGAGCCGTCCAGGTTGATGAAGCGGCCTGCCCGATCCTTCGGCTGCATCCGGCGTCTTATTGCACGAGTGGAGGTTGATGGTCCTGCGGGCTCTCGTCGACGATCCGCTTGCGCATCAGCTGCTGCCGCTCGTCGACGAGATAGAAGGCGACGCGCAAGAACGCCGCCACCACGGTGACGAGGATGGAGGAGAGGAACCAGTCGAGCACGGCGCTGATCACGGGCAGCCGCGGCACCACGTGGATGAGGTACGTCCCCGTGAGCGGCACGAGCACGAACGCGAGCCAGTGCGAGGCGCAATAGGGGCAGGCCATGAGGTAGCCCCGCCAGGTGCGGATACCGCCCGCGGCCCGGCGCAGCGGATCGAAGATCTTCTCCTTGGCGATGGTGTGCGACAAACCCATCACCACGGCCGAGACGAGCAGGAGCTGGACGAGCATCGCCGCCAAAGAGCTCCTCAAGCGGGCGAGTACCCGACCTCGTTGTTGTCGCGCGCGGCGCGATCTCCGGCTTCGCGAATCGAAGGCTCGTTCACCGCCGAGCGGTGCATGTAGCCGGGCTCGGCGGCATCCTCGGGACCGGCGCCGCCCGGCTCGGGCAAAAGTGAATTGACGAGCCCGAGCACACGAGTCGTCAGGCCGGGCGCAAGGGAGTGCGCGATGCGCAGCACCTTCGCCTGGAATCCGACGGTCACGAATGCCTCGCCGCGCTCGCAGGCGTCGACGATGCGCCGCGCGGCCCGCTCCGCCTGCATGGATACGAACGGCATGGTCGAGCCGAGCGCGAACCAGGCCAGCTCCTCCTCGCGCTTTCCCTTGAAGAGCGCATTGAGGAAGGACCCGGTGCGCATGAGCCAGGGCAACACCGTGGTCACCCGGATGCGATCGCGGGCCAGCTCGGCGCCGAGCCCCTCCGAGAACCCACGCATGGCGAACTTGGCGCAGCTGTACGGCAGGAGGTGCGGGACGGCGATCGCGCCCCCGATGGAGGTGATGTTGACGATGCGCCGCACCGACGACTGCCGCAGATGGGGCAGCGCAGCGAGCGTCACGTGCACCGCGCCCCAGAAGTTCACCGCCATCGCTTTCTGGAAATCGTTCAGCGACATCGACTGGTAGGGACCGACCTGGATGATGCCGGCGTTGTTGATGACCACGTCGAGGCCGCCGAAACGCTGCAGGGTATCGGTCACCAGCCGCTCGGCGCCCGCCGGAATGCGCACGTCGCAAGCTACGGTCAGGACCTCCGCGCCGCGCGCTTCCAGGTCCTTGCGGGCCCGCTCGAGCTCCTCTTCGTCCCTGGCGCAGATGGCGAGGCGCGCGCCCCGCCTGGCCAGCTCGCGACAGAGGACCAGCCCCAGCCCGCGCGAGCCGCCGGTGACCAGCACCACCGCGCCGCGCAGGTCGGCGATGGGAGCGAGCCAGCGGGCGAGAACCGCTACCGACGCCGCACCAACCGCGAACGCGAGTCCCTTCTTCATCGCCGTTCCTCCGGGTGGAAGGTCCGCACCGGAAGCGAATGCGGAAAGGAGCAGCCGGTCAGGCGGGCGAAAGCCAGTCCTGCCGGATCTTGTGAGTCATGTCCTTGGCGAAAGCCACCAGGACATTACTCCCGCTCACGTCCAGCACCTTGCCGTGCCCGTACCGGCGGTGGCGGACCTCGTCGCCGAGTTGAAACCTGGGGACCCGCTCCGCTGGCTTCGGTGGCGCGCGTTTGCGCGCGGCAGTGGGCGGTCGCGCCGTGAGCGGCTGCCTGCAGTTGTCGCAACGCCCGCACGCCGCGCCAGGCTCTTCCGCGAAGTACTCGCGCAGGGTGCGGACGCGGCAGCCGACCGATTGCGCGTAATGCATCATCTGCTCGAGCCGGTCGCGGTCGCTGGCATGGCGCTTTTCGTAGCTGGAAAGGAGACGGTCCAGCTCTTTCGGCCGCAGCGATCGCAAAGGAACGATGTGGCGCCGCCTGCGCTCGGCAGCGCCGGCCCCGATGAGCTGCGCGGCGATCACCTTGACCTTCTTTTCAGGCAGGTCGGTCTTTCTCGCCAGCTCGCGTGCGCTGGCCGGGCCGCGCGCGATGGCGCTCCAGACGGCGAGGGTGTCCTGGCGGCGCGGGTACTTGCCGCCAAGGAAGAACGACTGCACGCGCTTGTCTTCGAGCCGGTAGAGCAGGATCGCGCGTGCGGGCTTCCCGTCCCGTCCGGCGCGGCCTACCTCCTGCAAGTACGTCTCCAGCGAATCGGGGAAGTTCCAGTGCACGACGAAGCGGATGTCGGGCTTGTCGACGCCCATCCCGAATGCGCTGGTCGCCACCATGACCCGCGTGCCGCCGCTCATGAAGCTTTCCTGGACCTGCTCGCGCTCGCGGGTGGGGAGCTTGCCGTGATAACGGCCTGCGTCGATGCTGTTCGCGACGAGGAAACGGTGGAGGTCCTCGACGGTGCGGATGGTCGCGGCGTAGACGATCCCGCTCCCTTTTTCCTCGCGAAGGACGCGCAGGAGGGATTCGCGCTTCGCTGCACCATTCACCGTGCGCAGGACTTCGTACCGCAGGTTCGGACGCTCGATTCCGAGGTTGACGATCTCGGCGCTGGACATTCCGAGCTGGCGAACGATGTCTTCCACTACCTGCCGCGTCGCCGTCGCCGTGAGGGCAAGGATCGGCGGCCTTTCCAGCGCGCGAATGGCGTCGGGCAGGGCGAGATAGGCGGGGCGGAAGTCGTGTCCCCACTGCGAGACGCAGTGGGCCTCGTCGACCACGAACAGCGAGACGCCGCGTGTGCGCAGCAGATCGAGGTACTCGGGATTCTCCAGGCGCTCCGGCGTCACGTAGATGAGGTCGTTGGCGCCGTTCGCGATCTCTTCCGCCGTCTCGCGCTCCTCGCCTGTCGTCAACGTCGAGTCGAGCTTCGCCACCTCGATGCGCGCGGCCTGCGCCTTCTCCTGCTGGTCCTTCATCAGCGAAAGCAACGGCGAGACGACGACGACCGCCTTCGGCAGGAAGAGTGCGGGAAGCTGGTAGGTGAGCGACTTCCCGGCGCCGGTGGGCAAGAGACCGAGCGCATCGCGGCCCCGGAGCGCAGCTTCGAGCAGCTCTTGCTGTCCAGGGCGAAACGTTCGCACCCCAAACCTTCGCGCCGCCTCGCGTCGCATCGCGCTCCAGTCGATGGACGGGCGGGCCGTCCGCCCTCCGGTCCGAGCGCGCCGTTTCGCCATGGGCTCAAGCTAAGGCGAGCCCAGTCGCGGCGCTGCCCACGAGCAGCCATGATTGCGGGATAGCCGTGTCTTACGCTAGAGTAAGGAAACGCTGGGAGGTAAGGAATGCCGAGCGCCAAGCTCACCAGCAAGGGTCAAATCACGGTTCCCAAGGAAGTCCGCGAAGCCCTGGGGCTGCACACGGGCGACCGGTTGGCCTTTCGCATCCGCGATGACGGGACCGTGCTGTTGGAACCCGAGACGCTCGACTTGATGTCGCTCCGTGCGTCGGTGCGAACCGCGGTGAAGGGAGTGACCGTCGAGGCCATGGACGAGGCCATCCGCAAGAGCCGCGGGCGCGGATGATCGCTCTCGATACCAATGTCCTGGTGCGGTTCCTCGTCGAGGACGACAAGGCGCAGTCGGCCAGGGCCGCGAGGCTCGTGGCCAGGGCGATCGAGGCGGATGAGCCGCTTTTCATCCCGGACGTCGTGATCTGCGAAACGGTCTGGGTGCTCCTCGCCGCATATCAGGTACCCCGATTGCAGGTCGGCGAGACTCTCGGTCGACTGTTGATGGCGGCGCACCTTCGTTTCCAGGACGTCGACCGCCTCTCGCGCGCTCTGCAGGCGTTCCTTGCCGGGAAGGGCGACTTCGCCGATTACGTGATTCGCGAAGAGGCGCGCGCGGCTGGCTGCGATCGGGTCGCCACGTTCGATCGTGTGCTGCTGAGGGAAAGCGCATTCATCGCCCCGTAGGCGACGTCGACATCCGACCTACTCGAACCGCAGCGCGTCGATCGGATCCAGCCTCGAGGCCCGCAGCGCCGGATAGAACCCCGCGATGATCCCCGCGAGACCGGCGAGGATCATGGTTCCGATCATCACCGGCGGCGAAAGCAGCGTCGGCCACTGCGCCTGGATGGCCATGTACTTGGCGACCCCGGTGCCGAGGAAGAGCCCGATCGCCCCGCCCACCGCCGCCAGCACCACCGCCTCGGTGAGGAACTGGAACATGACGTCGCGGCCGCGGGCGCCAACCGCCATGCGGATGCCGATCTCCCGCGTCCGCTCGGTCACCGAGACCAGCATCACGTTTGCGATGCCGATGGCGCCGACGATCAAGGAGATCAAAGCCACCGACCCGAGGAGCAGCGCGATGGTCTTGGTCTGCTCCTGCGCCGCGTTCTGCATCTCGGCGAGGTTGCGCACCTGGAAATCGGGCTCCGATTGCTCCGACTGGTGATGACGCTGCTTGAGCAGCGAAGTGATCTCCCGCTGCGCCTCGCTCACCGACTGGGGAGAGCGCGCCGACACCATCAGTTGCCCGACCGCGTCGCTCTGGCTGCCGATGATCCGGCGCACGAGGGTGGTCCAGGGCATGAGGACGACGTCGTCCTGATCCTGTCCCCAGCTGCTCTGCCCCTTGGCGGAGAGCACGCCGACCACCTTGCAGGGGACGTGCCTCACGCGGATCTGCTCCCCCACCGCCGGAGAGTCGCCGAAGAGCTTGTCCTTCACCGTCTGCCCGATGAGACAGACCTTCGCCGCCGCCGCGTCCTCCTCGCGGCCGAAGGCCTCGCCGTCCGCGAGCGGCCATCCGCGCACCGCGAGATAGCCCGGTGTCGTCCCGACCACCTGCGTGAACCAGTTCGCGTCTCCGTAGATGATTTGCGCGCCGGTACGGTTGATGGGCGCCACCGCCGCCACCGGCCCGCCAAGCTCCTTCTCGATCGCCGCGGCGTCGTCGCGGGTGAGGTTCTGCGTCGCGCCGGCGCCCGTCGCGGCGCCGTGCTGCATCACCGAGCCCGGGAGGATCATGAGCAGGTTCGATCCCAGCGACGCCATCTGGTCAGCGACCTTCGCCTTCGCGCCCTCGCCGATGGCGACCGTGGCGATGACCGCCGCGACCGCGATGACGATGCCGAGCGCGGCGAGAAAGGACCGCAGCTTGTTCTTGCGCAGGGCGCGGAGCGCGGTGCGGAGCGCGGCGAAGATGTTCATCCCGTCGCTTCCGCCGCGAGCTGGATCCGCGCGATCCGCCGCTTCTGCACCGGGCGATCCGACAGCACCACTCCGTCCTTGAAGACCACCACGCGGCGCGCGTGCTCGGCGATGTCGCTTTCGTGCGTCACGAGCAGGATGGTGAGCCCCTGATCGTTCAGCTCCTGGAAGATCGCCATCACCTCGATGCTCGTCTGCGAGTCGAGATTGCCGGTGGGCTCGTCGGCGAGCAGCAGGACCGGGCGGTTGACGAGGGCGCGGGCAATGGCGACGCGCTGCTGCTGGCCGCCGGAGAGCTGCGCGGGAGTGTGATCGACGCGATCGCCGAGGCCCACGCGGGCGAGCGCCTCGGAGGCGCGCTTTTTCCGCTCCTTCGCCGACACGCCTTGGTAGAGCATCGGCAATTCCACGTTCTCCAACGCACTGGTGCGCGGGAGCAGGTTGAATCCCTGGAAGACGAAGCCGATTTCCCGGCCGCGCACTCCGGCCAGCTGATCGCGCGAGAACCGGCTCACGTCCTTGCCGTTGAGCAGGAACGCTCCCGCGGTGGGACGGTCGAGGCATCCGACCAGATTCATGAAGGTGCTCTTCCCCGAGCCGGAGGCGCCCATCACCGCGAGGAACTCGCCAGCCTCGATGCGCAAGGACACGCCGCGCAGCGCGTGCACCTTCATGTCGCCCATCGAGTAGACCTTCTCGATCCCCTGCGTATCGACGACGGCGGCCCTAGAAGACACGCCGCGCTCCGCTCGGGGCCGGACGGCTCGCACCCGGGCTTGCCCCGCCCTCGGCCACGATGACCGCATCGCCCTCGGCGAGCGCTCCGTCGAGGACCGCCGTGCGCTGGCCGTCCGAGATGCCCACCCGGAGGTTCACCGCGACAGGCTTGCCGGCGACGAGTTTGTAGACGCGCGCGGGCCTGCCGCGCGAGGGCGCTCCGCCGTCGGATTGCTGCTCGCCGTGTGAGGGGCGGCGCTCGCCGGCGGTCCGCGCCATCGTCCGATCGCCACCGCCTTGCGGGGCCCCGCGTGCAGGTGCTCCCTCGACGGGTTCCGCGTTCTCTGGCTTCCATCGCAGCGCCGCGTTGGCGACGCGGAGGACGTCGTCCTGCCGGCTCGTCAGCACCTTCACCGCGGCGGTCATTCCCTGCCGCAGCTTCCGCAACGGATTCGGCGCATCGATCACCGCGGCGTAGGTCACGACGTTGTTGATCGTCGTCGGGGCCTGGCGCACCTCGCGAATCGACCCGCGGAACTCCTCGCCAGCGTAGGCATCCACGGTGAAGACCGTCTCGGCGCCCTCATGGACCTTGCCCACGTCCGCTTCGTCAATGTTGGCGAGGATCTGCATTTTGGTGAGATCGTTCGCGATGGTGAAGAGCGTCGGGGTCTGGAACGAGGCCGCCACCGTCTGGCCGACGTCGACCGCACGCGAGACCACGATTCCGTCGATGGGGCTGGTGATGCTCGTGTAGGCGAGGTTCGCCGCCGCCTGATCGCGATCGGCGCGGGCCTGCAGCACCTTGGCGCGGTTGCCCGACAAGGTCGCGGCGGCCTGTTCGCGGGTGGCTACGGCGCTGTCCACGTCCTGCTGCGAGACGAGCTTCTGCTCGAACAGCTCCTTGTTCCGCTTCTCCAGCCGCTCAGCGTCGTGCAAGGCGGCGGTGGCCTTCTCCACGTCGGCCTCGGCGCTGGCGAGTCCCCCTTGCGCCTTCTCCAGCGCAGCCTGGAAGAGCCGTGGGTCGATCTGCGCGAGCCGCTGGCCTTTCTTCACCGTGCTGTTGAAATCGACGAAAAGCTTGGAAATGGTGCCGGACACCTGGCTGCCGATGTTGACGGTGATGATGGCGGACACTTCGCCCGTCGCGGATACCATCTCGACGACGGGACCGCGGCTGACCGGATCCGTGCGATAGGTGTCGGCGGTTCCGCGGCGACAACCCGCGATCGACGAGGCAATGGCGACGAGCGCGAGACTGATGCGGAACCGATGCAAGATTCGTTCTCCCTGATTCGAGAGGACCCTAGCGGCCCCTCTCGTTAAACGTCAATCGATGTCACCTCGGAGAAACATGATCGCAAGAAAAGCCGCCGCCGCGCTGCTCCTGGCCATTCCGCTCGCCGCGAGTGCCCAGCCGCGGCCCGCTCCCGCGCGCATCACCCTGGACGAAGCCGTGCGCCGTGCGATTTCGCGCAACACGAGCGTCGAGATCGCCGTCGCCGAGATCCAGCGGGCCCACGCGCTGCTGCGCGAGGTCCGCTCCTTCGCCCTGCCCACCATCACCGGGAACGGAGCCGCGACGCTGCTCGATTCGGCACGAATCTCGAATGGCACGCAGATACAGCCGCGGGGAAGCCTCACCGGGAACGTCCAGCTCCTGGTCCCCCTCGTCGTCCCCCAGCGCTGGGTCAACTGGTCGCACGCCTCCGAGCAAATTGAGATCGCGAGCCTCTCCGCCGACGACGTGCGCAGGCAGATCGCCGTCTCGGCGGCCCGCGCCTACGTGACCGTGCTCGCGCAGCACCGGCTGGTCGAGGCGAACCAGCGCGCCCGCGACAACGCCAGGGACCATCTCCAGTACGCTCGCGCCCGGCTCGATGCGGGCACCGGCAACCGCCTCGACGCCGTCCGCTCCGCGCAGGAAGTCGCCTCCGACGACGCGCAGGTCGCCGCGGCGCTGGTGAACCTGGTCCGCGCGCAGGAGGCGCTCGGCGTCCTGGTGGGCGCCGATGCCCCGCTCGATGCGACCGAGGAGGTCCAGCTTTCCGCTGCCGCCTCGGAAACCGACGCGATGCGCGAGGCCGAGGCTCGCCGCGCCGACCTGCGCGCCGCCCGCGGCCGTATCGATGCCGCCGACCACGTCCTGCGCGACAGCTACGCGGACTACCTCCCCTTCCTGAACGCGAGCGTCACCCCGTTCGCCGCCACCTACTCGTCGCTGACGACGCCGGGCACGGGCTGGCAAGCGCAACTGGTGCTGACGGTCCCCTTCTTCGACGGCGGGCTCCGCTATGGGGCGCGCGAGGAACGATCCGCCTTGCTCGGCGAGGCCCGGATCGCGCTCGAGGGAGCGCTTCGGCAGGCGCGCTCCGAGGTCCGAACGGCATTCGAGGAGGTGCAGCGGGACGATCTCGCGCTGCAGGCGTCCCGCGAAGCGGCGCGGCTCGCGGAGGAAGCGCTGCAGATGACGACCGCGGCATACAAGGCCGGCGCGACCAACGATCTCGACGTCCTCGACGCTGAGCGCCGCTTCCGCGATGCGCAGACCGCTGCCGCGACGGCCGAGGACAACTCGCGGCAAGCGCGGATCGATCTGCTCGCGGCGACGGGGCGCTTTCCCTGATCGCGGCCGCACGCTCCCCTGCCGCACGTCCGTTGCTGCGCCCGCTCCGTGCGCCGCAGGCGGTCAATCCGCAACCTTGCGATGCCCCTGAGCGGAGGGAAATCCAAGGTGCGCGCACTGAGCTATGAGGGACCGTACAAGGTCAAGGTCGCCCGCAAGCCCGATCCCGGGATCGAGCATCCCAACGACATCATCCTCAAGGTGACGAGAGCCGCCATCTGCGGCTCCGACCTCCATCTCCTGCACGGCTACGTCCCGGATACGCGCGTCGGATGCACGTTCGGGCACGAATTCACCGGCGTGGTGGAGGAGACCGGCAGCAGCGTGACCACGCTGCGCAAGGGCGATCGCGTCGTCGTGCCCTTCAACATCTCCTGCGGCAGCTGCTTTTACTGCCAGCGCGGTCTCTCGGGAAATTGCGAGAACACCAACCCGAACAGCGACATCGCGAGCGGCGTGTTCGGCTATTCGCACTCGACCGGCGGCTACGAGGGTGGACAGGCCGAGTACGTTCGCGTCCCCTTCGCGGACGTCGGCCCGATGAAGATCCCCGACGACATGCACGAAGAGGAAGTGCTCTTCCTCTCCGACATCTTCCCCACCGGCTACCAGGCCGCGGAGATGGGCGAGATCAAGGGCGGCGAGACCGTGGTGATCTTCGGCGCCGGCCCGGTCGGCCTGTTCACGGCGAAGAGCGCCTGGCTCCTCGGAGCGGGCAGGGTCCTGGTGGTCGATCATCTCGACTACCGTCTCGACTTCGCGCGCCGGTTCGCCGGCGTCGAGACGGTGAACTTCAAGGACGTCGGCGCGAAGAACATCGTCCTGCACCTCAAGGAGATGTTTTCCGGCCGCGGACCCGATGTCTGCGTGGACGCGGTCGGGATGGAGGCGGAGGGCTCGAAGATGCACAGCGCACTCGGTCTGCACATGAACATGGAGGCCGGAGCGGCGACGGCGATCGCCTGGTGCATCGACACGGTGAGGAAGGGCGGAAACGTCTCCATCATCGGCGTCTACGGACCGCCCTGGAACCTCGTCCCGGTGGGTAACGCGATGAACAAGGGACTCACCTTGCGCATGAACCAGTGCAACGTCCGGCGCTACATGCCGCACCTGCTCAAGCACATCCGCGAGGGCCGGGTGGACGCGCGCAAGGTGATCTCGCACCGGTTCCCACTCGAGAAAGCGCCCAAGGCGTACGAGATCTTCAGCGACAAGTCCGACGGCTGCATCAAGTGCGTGCTGGTGCCGCACGGGGAGGCCTAGACCATGGCAGATCGTCAGAAGCAGCGCGTGGTCCATGCCGACGAACCCGTGGTCGGCCGCGACATGCCCCGGTCGGAGCGCCCCGGCGTTCCAATGGAATACGAGCCGCCGCGTCCGCTCACGCCGATGGTGCGCTGGAACGAGCCCGAGCGGATGCACCCGGTCCCTGGCGTGACCAAGCGGATGGAGATCGATCGGCTGACGCCGGTGTTCAGCACCGCGCTCAGGCCCAAGGGCCTCAGCGGCGTCATCCGCCGCATGGCCTACCGGATCCCCGAGTCGCACGCGCGCCACTGGGCGACGTTGATGCTCGCCGACCGCGTCGACGTCCTCGAGCACCGCGTCGCCAAGCTCGTGAAGGTGATGGTGCTCGTCCCGGCGGGGACCGCGGCCGCGGTGCTGATCGTCGCAAAGGTCGCGGGCCGCTTCCGCTAGCCGCGCTGCGCGGCGAGCAGCGCCTGGACCTGCGCCCGTCTCGGGAGCGATGCCTGCGCCCCGAGCACGGTAGTGGCGAGCGCGGCGGCCGCGCTGGCGAACGGTCCGGCCTCCGCGAGGATGCGACCCTCCGCGAGGCAGACGGAGAGCGCCGCGGCGAACGCGTCGCCCGCGCCGGTTGCGTCGACCCGATCGACGGTGAAGCGCGGCAGGAAGACATGCCGCATCGAGGTTCCTTCCATCCAGGCGAGCAGGTCCCCGAGATCGCCCGTTTGCACGCAAGCAGCGCCCGCTCCCCGCCGCATCAGATCGGCGGCGGCGCCGTGGCCGGATTCCGGATCGCAGGGATCGATCCCGGTCAGCGTCCGCGCCTCACTGCGGTTCGGCCGGATGACGTCGAGACCCGCGAACAGATCCGGCCGCATGGCCAGCGGTGGAGACGGATCGAGCACCACCCGCGCTCCTCCCGCCTTGCCCAGCTCGATCGCCTCTGCGATGCAATCGGTAGGCACGCCCAGGGACACCAGCACCACCGCGGTGGATGTGAGCGCGTCCCGCGCCGCCCGCACGTCGTCGACGCTCAGCCGGCTGTTGGCGCCGGCGGCGGAGAGGATCTGCTTCTCTCCGTTCCCGCCCACCTGGCAGAGCGCGACGCCGGTCGGCGCGGACGGATCGCGCACGATATGATCGACGGCGACGCCCTCGGTGAGGAGCGCCTCCACCACCGAGTCCCCTCGGGCATCGTTCCCGATGCGGCCGACGAGCGCCACCCGCGCTCCGAGACGCGCCGCCGCTACCGCCTGGTTCGCGCCCTTGCCGCCGGGAGCCTGCTGGAAGAGGTCGCCGTTGACCGACTGGCCCGGCAGCGGCAAGCGAGGCCCGCGGACCAGATAATCCACGTTGGCCTTTCCGACGACGACGACGTCGAAGGCGCGGGCGTCCACCGGATGACTTTACTAAAGCACTACATCCCGGTGGGAAAGCTTTCGGGCGGCTCGAGCGGCGTCCAGCGCTCGACGCGGTCGAGCGGCTCGACCGCGCGGGTCCGGTCGAGGTGGACGATGGCGTCGAACTGGTCGGCGACCCGCACGCTGAAGTAGTGGCTCGCGCGCTCGGTACCGGGGCGATAGATGACGCCAATGGCGCGTTCGAGGCGCGGTTCTCGCAGCGCGCCGAGCGCTTCGCCAGGGTCGCGCAGCGGCAGGAAGAACCGCGGCAACCCCACGTCGTGGAAGATCGACTCCACGCTGCCCGCCATGCTGGGCACGATCTGCATGCGCTCCGCCGGTCCGTCCCACTCATGGGCGGCGGTCACCGTGCCGTCGTAGGTGGTGAAGCCGACGAGGAGCGCGGCATTGCCGAATCGCTCGCGGACGAGTTGCCCGACGTTCAGCTCGCCTTCGTCGCCCATCTCGGTCGCTCTCGCGTCTCCGAGATGGGAGTTGTGCGCCCACACCACCACGCGGGAATCGGGACCGAGGAAGGCGAGCAGGCTCTCCAGCGTCTCGGCCATGTGGCGGTCGCGGAGGTTCCAGGATGCGATGCGCGATCCGAACATCGACCGGTAGTAGGCCTCGGCGTTGCGGGCGAGCCGGGCGTTCTGCGCGGCGGAGAAGGCGTCCTCGCCGTCCGTCGCCGACCGCTTCTGCAGCTCGGCGAGCATCTTGACGACACTCTCCTCGCAGTTCCCGATCCCGAGCCGCGCCGCGTACCCATACGACTGCGGATCCCCGTGATGGTCGAAGCACGCGTAGCGTGCGCGGGCGCGTTCCGCCGCCGCGGGATCGTTGCGATCGAGGTAGTCGATGACCGCGCGGATCGACGCATACAAGCTGTAGAGGTCCATCCCGTAGATGGCGGCGCGCTTGTTCGCCGGCGCCTGGCTGTTGCGGGCGCGCAGCCAGCGGACGAACTCCACCACGGCGGTGTTGCGCCACATCCAGGTGGGGAAGCGCGCGAAACCGTCGAGCGCTTGCTCGGGGCTATCCGCTCCCATACCGTCCCGTACGTACTTGCCCACCCGGTCCGCGTCGGGCCAGTCGGCCTCCCAGACGATCGCCCTGAATCCCAACTCGTCGACGAGGCGCTGGGAGATGCGCGCGCGCTCCCGATACACCTCGTGGCTTCCGTGGGTCGGCTCGCCGAGCAATACCACCCGCGCGTCGCGCGCCATCTCGATGAGCAAGTCATGGTCGTGGCGCGTTCCGCCGAGGAACGTCGCGGAATGCCGTACCGCGGAGACGATGTCCCCCTCGCGCGCCATCGATCAGAAAGTAGTCACGCGGCAGGTGCGTCCGCATGCCATGCCGGACGTAGGAGGAGTTACCGGGTAGCCCCTAGCGGGTGATCCCGGTCACCGGCCGCTCGCGTCGACGAGCGGACAACTCGCCGATGAGCGAGGTCAGATCTTCGGGATCGACCGGCTTGACGAGGTGCGCATCGAAACCCGCCTCGAGGGCCTTCTCGCGATCTTCCGGCCGCCCGTAACCGGTGAGCGCGACGAGCAGCATCTCGCGGCCCACCGGATCTGCACGGAGCCTGTGCGCGACCTCATAGCCGTCGATCCCCGGAAGGCCGATGTCGACCAGCGCGGCGTCCGGTTTGAGGGCGAGCGCCATCTGCACGCCGCGCAGCCCGTCGCTCGCCAGATCCACGCGGTGTCCGAGGATCTCCAGCAGGTCGCGAAGCGTTTCCCCGATGTCGGGGTTGTCCTCGATGAGCAAGAGGCGCGCGTGCGAGAGTTTCTGTCCGTCGCCCGCCAGCACACGGACCTGGGCCGGCGTCTCCAGGAGGGCTGGAAGGCGCACTTCGAACTCGGTCCCCTTGCCGGCGCCCTCGCTGCGGGCGCGGACGCTGCCGCCGTGCATCTGGATCAGGCTGCGTACCAGAGTGAGGCCCACGCCGAGGCCGCCGCGCGTCCGCGCCACCGACTGGTCGACCTGGGCGAAGAGCTCGAAGATTCCTTCCAGCATGGGCGCGGGAATGCCGATGCCGGTATCGCGCACCTTGAGCACTGCCTCCTGGCCGCGCCGCTCGAGCGAGATGCGGATGCGGCCGCCTGGCTCGGTGTACTTGGCGGCGTTGGAGAGCAGGTTCCACACCACCTGCTCGATGCGGGTCCCGTCGCCGTTGACCCAGACCGGATCGGACGGAAGCACCAGTTCCAGCACGTGGCGGCGCTCGTCGATCGCCTGGCGAACCGTGGAGACGGCGTTGCGCACGGCTTCCACCGCGTCGACCGGAGCGCGGCGCAGCTCCACCTTGCCCCGGGTGATGCGCGAGACGTCGAGCAGATCGTCCACGAGGCGCGTGAGCACGCCGACCTGCCGGAGGATCACGGACCGCAGCTTGACCGAGCGCGGCTCCATCGAGCCGATCTCGCCCAGGGTCTGGACCGAGGCGGTCATGGCCGCGAGCGGGTTGCGCAGCTCGTGCGCGAGCATGGCGAGGAACTCGTCCTTGCGACGGTCGGCGAGCTGGAGCTGATCGAGCTTTCCGCGCAGCTCCTCCTCGAGGCGCTTGCGCTCCAACGCGCCGTGCTCGCGCTCCTCCTGCGCGCGGTGGCCGTCGGTGACGTCGGTGAAGATGGCGACGGCGCCCGGCCCGTCCTTCACCGGATCGCAGGTGACGCGCAACCACCGGTTGCCGCTCTCCACGGTGAGCGCCTCGCGCCTGCGGCGCTGGACCGCGTCCCGGAAGACGTCGCGCACCTCCGGTCCGCAGGGAAGAAGCTCGCTCACCGCCTGTCCGACCAGCTCGGAGGCCGGCCTGCCGAGGATCCTCTCCAGCCCGGCGTTCGATTCGAGGACCTTGCCACTACCGTCCAGCAACGCGATCCCATCCGGGATGGCGTCGAAGATGGAGAGCAAGTGCTGAACGAGAGGTGCGTCCTCGGCCACGCCCGCTCCTTGGAAGTCGCCCTCGTGACGACGATCACCGTCGCGAGTGACGGCGCCGTCAACCGGGCTCATTTGGAATCGTAACGCGGGATAGTGGCGCGTGGGAATCCGGCTGGGGAGCGCCCCGGCCGAGATTTCGTCTGCAAGTGTGCGGTGGCGGATGCTCCCCGGACACAGAGATGCTGGCGGCGCGTCAAACGGACCACGAAACTACAGCTCCTTCAGCACCTCGTCCGCGAAGGTCGCCGGCGTCGCCTTCGGCCAGACGTGCTTCACCTTGCCGTCCGGTCCGATGAGGTACGCGACCCGCTTCGCCGTCGCCTGTTCCAGCGACTCGCCCGCGCCGAACTGCATTCCCATCTCCTTGGAGACGGAGAGCAGCGGATAGGTGAACTTGAACTTCTCGGCGAACTTCTTGTTCGCGTCGGGCGGGTCGTAGCTCGCGCCGAGGATCTGCGCGCCCTTGCCTTCGATGTCCTTCGCCCTGTCACGCAGGGCGTTGCCTTGGATGGTTCAGCCAGGCGTGTCGGCCTTGGGATAGAACCAGAGCACGACCGGCTTTCCCTTGAAGTCGGAGAGCCGCACCGTGCGCCCGTCGTGCGTCTTGGCGGTGAAGTCGGGGGCCTGGGAGCCCTCTTCGAGGAGTGGCATGGCCGCACAGCTACCAGACGCCGATGCGGATGGCCACCGGGTGGTGATCCTCGACGGAGCGGTGGGAACCGAGCTGGGCAAGAGGGGCCTCGATACCAGGTCGCCGCTCTTCTCCTCGGTCGCGCTCCTGAGCGACGAAGGCCGCCGCATCCTCCGCGACCTGCACCTCGAGTACCTGCGCGCCGGAGCGGATATCGTCACTGCCGCTACCTTCCGCACCAACCGCCGCGCGCTCGAAGCGGCGGGGCAGGGGAGCCGCTTTCCGGACCTCGTTGGAGCGGCCGTCGCCGAGGCCCTCGCCGCACGCGACGAACATGGTTCGGGCCTCGTCGCCGGATCGATGGCGCCCGTCGAGGATTGCTATCGCCCCGACAAGCGTCCCGCGCCCGAGGCCCTCTTCACCGAGCACCTCGAGCATGCCCGCGCGCTCGCCCTGGCCGGCTGCGACTTGCTGCTCGTCGAGACCATCGCCTCCGGCGAGGAGGGCATCTCGGCCATCGAGGCCGCGTCCGCGACCGGTCTTCCCATCTGCGCCTCGGCCCAGATCGCTCCGGACGGCAAGCTCCTCGACGGCTCGGACGCGCGGGAGTTCTTCACCGCCGCCGCCGCCGCGGGGGCCGGAGCGGTGCTCATCAACTGCATTCCGCCGGACGGAATCGACACCATGCTCGAGGTCGCGAGCTCGGCGGGCGTCCCCTTCGGCGCCTATGCGCATCTCGGCGAAATGGATGCGGCGGTCCGGTGGCCGCGGTCGCCGGTCCTCGAACCCGAAGCCTACGCCGACCGGGCGGCCCGCTGGATCGAGCGAGGGGCGACGATGATCGGCGGCTGCTGCGGCACGACGCCTCTGCACATCGCCGCGGTTGCCCGGCGCTTCGGCCGGGCCGGGCGACCCGGTACCTGACACCGATTGCAGCCCGGCGACGAGGAGTGCGATTGTCCGGATCGTGCTGACCGCCTCCTCCGCGCCCGTCGAAGATCCCTCCCTGCTCGATGTGGATCAGCTTCTTGCCGAGCGCCGCCAGACGCTGGACGCGTTCCGCGACCCGCATCGCAGCCCCTACGCGGCTGTCGAGCGCCGCGATTTCGCGGGCTCCCAGCCGCTGACGCTGGGATCAGCCGGCGAATGCGATCTGCGCCTCGAGGGCCTTCATCCCCGGCACGCGCGGATCCGCGTCGATGGCGACTCCTTCCTCGTCGAGGCGCTGGACGCCGACGCCACCATCGAGATCGCTCCCGGAGGCCCGACGCGAAGGGCGCGGGTGCCGCCGGGCGCGCGGGTCGGTCTCGGCCGCTACACCGTCCGCCTCTCGCACCAGAACTTCCCGGCGCTGGTCCTGCTCGATCCCCGCAGCCCGCTTCTCCAGGGCGGCCCGCCGCCGCGCTGGTTCGATCCCGACCCGGCCTTCCGCGTGATCGCCTCGCTGGCACGCGATCCCTCGCCGCGCGAGGAACTGGTGGTGTCGACCCGGGGCAACCGCCGCCGCGCCCATCGCATCGGTTGGCTCGACTTCGAAGTGGCCGGGTCGCGGGGTCGCCTCGTCGCCTTGCGCCTGCTCGAGCCCGGCGTCGACGAATCCGCGGTCTCGATCCTCTTCCGCGACGCGACCACCGGCCACGAGACGTACTCGGTGGGCAGGTACCTGGACCCGAGGCCGCTCCCGGCCTCCCGCGATCGCTACCTGCTCGACTTCAACCGGGCCTACAACCCGGTCTGCGCGTTCTCGCCGCACTACAACTGTCCCTTGCCACCGCAAGAGAACCGCCTCGTCATGCCGATCCGCGCGGGCGAGCTCGATCCCGGCCACGCCGGCTAGCGCAGGGCGTCGTTGACCACTTGACACCGCCCGGGCGCGGATGATGTGTCCGGAGCTCTCCTTCCCGAGGGGGAACTCCCATGCGCCGCATTGTCTGCGTCGTGGTCTGCGCGCTCGCCGCCGCCTGCGGTGGGAGCGATTCCCGCCGTCTGGTCCTGCTGCACACCAACGACGAGCATTCCCACCTGCTCGGCTTCGGGCCCGAGGCGGACGAGTTCCCCATCGTCGCAACCCGTACCGGTACGGGCTCGATCGTGGGTGGGGCTTCCCGCCGCTCGACGATCCTCGCCCAGGAACGCCAGAAGGCCAAGAACGCCGGCGCCGACTCCCTGACCGTCTCCGCCGGCGACAACCTGATCGGCTCGCTCGCGCAGCTTCGAGCCACGGTGAACGCCCCCGACTACAAGGTGATGAGCCTGCTCGGGTACGACGTCACGACGCTCGGGAACCACGAGTTCGACTTCGGGCCCGACACGCTCGCGCAGGTGATCAACGCCGCGACCGCGGCCGGCGCGAAGGTCCCCATCGTCTCCTCCAACATCCACTTCAGCGGCAACGCGGGAGCGCTCGACGCGCCCCTCAAGGCGCTCTTCGACGAGACGGGGAAATCGGCAACTGCGCCCGTGCACCGGTACCTCGTCCTGACCACCCCGCAACGCCTCAAGGTCGGTTTCGTCGGCATCGTCGGCGCCGACGCCGCGAACGTGGCCCCGCTCAAGGCGCCGGTGACCTTCTCCGTCGACCCGCGCGCGGGCGAATCGAACCTCGCGGCCTCCCTCGCCGTCGTCTTTTCCGACGTGCAGTCGGTGGTCGACCGCATGCGCTTCGAGGCCAATCCGGACGTGGTGGTCGCGCTCAGCCATTCCGGCCTCGATCCCACCAGCCCCGCCGCCCTCGACGCCAGCGAGGACGCGCAGATCGCGCACCACGTCTCCGGAATCGACGTGATCGTGAGCGGCCATTCCCACACCCAGGTGAAGGCCTTCACCGTCAAGAACGACAAGACCGGCAAGGACGTCGTCATCCAGCAGGCGGGACGATTCGGGGATGCGGTGGGCCGGATCACCTTGAACGTCTCCAACAACGGGACGGTCTCCTTCGATGCGGGCAACTCCGCGATCGTGGCGGTAGACGACAAGACCGCTCCGGCGGACGCCCAGGTCAACCAGGTCATCACCGAGGCGTACAGCGCGCTGGAAACCGCGCCGGTGGTGACCACCCCGCTGCCGCTCTCCTTCATGCAAATCACGCTCGCGCACATCAAGGGGGCCGTTCCGGAGGTTCCGGCAACCGCCGGCTCGCTCCTGTTCGCGCCGCTTTCCCAGCTGACCTTCGACGTGGACAACACCGGCGCGCAGCGGGAGACGGCGCTTCTCGATCTGACCGCCGACGCGATGCTGTTCGCCCTCAACAATACCGCCGCGCTCGTCGATGCGAAGGGCAATGCGATCACCGGCCTGGCCGACATGGCTGCGGAGGGGGCAGGTGTCCTGCGCGTCTCCAAGCTCGAACGGGGCAGGACGGGCGTCCTCGGCTTCGGAGACGTGTTCCGCGCCGTCCCGCTGGGAGGCTCGAAGGTGTCCGGCACGCCGGGCTATCCGCTCACCCGCTTCGCCATCTCCGGATTCGAGTTGCGCGCCGCCTTCGAGGTCACCGCGGGGCTCGCCTATAGCTCGGCAGGGAACGCGCAGTTCTTCCTCGTCCCCTCGGGCATGAAATTCATCTACGACACCAACCGGCCGCTCTTCACCACCTCCGACATCCTCAACCCGAACGCAGGACGGGTCACCCAGATCTCGCAGGCGTCGAACGATCCCACCGTGCCCGACGCCGCTCCGACGCTCATCTACGACGGGACCGATCCGGCGCTCGCTTCTACCTTCGGTTGGAAGGCCGTCTCGCCCAACAAGCTGTACACGATCGCGACCAGCCTCTATGTCGCGAGCTTCGCCTCGCTCGCCGGCGTCAAGCTGAAGAACCCCGCCAACCCGGCCGAGATCTACACCGATCCCGAGCAGGCCATCGTGCGCCGACAGGATGGCAGCGAGATCAAGGAATGGGAAGCCCTCGGCACGTACATCGCGGTGGTGAGCAAGGCGAACGGCGGCAACCTCCCCGTGCGCTACGACGGCTCGTCGGCGACCTTCGCAGGTCTCCGGCGGACGACCTGCAAGGGGGCCCTCTGCGAGCCTTGATCCGGCTCGCGACGCTGTTCTCTTGTGCCTTCGCTTTCGCTCGGTGCGCCGCGCCCGCCAAGCCCGCGGAGCGGGTCAAGGCAGAGGACCTCGTCTTCCCGGCGGAGATCGGGCGGGCACCCGACGCCGCGGTGCGGGGCTTGCTCGCCGAGCCCGATGCCGCCGCGCGAACGCGTGCGGCGCTCGCCACGGGGCGGATTGGCGATCGCGAGGCCGTCCCCGCGCTGGCGAAGCTCCTCTCCGATCCGGCCGCGGGGGCGACGGCTGCCTGGGCGCTCGGCCGCATCGACGGCGGTGAGGCGGCCCTCCTCGCTTGCCTCGCGTCCTCTTGCCCGGCGGCCGCTCCTTCCGCTCGCGCCCTGGGGACGGGAACGCGGTCGCCGGCGGCGCTCGATGCGCTCGCGCACGCACTCGGCTCCACCGATGCATCGGTCGCGGGCGCCGCCGCCACTTCGCTCGGCGTCCTCGCGCGCATCGGGCCCAAAGGGACGGATGAGCAGGTGGCCACGCGGGCTCGGCCCGGGCTCGCACGGCTTCTCGCGAGCCGCGACGCAGGCTCTCGCGGCGGCGCCGCGTACGCGCTCGGGCGGATCCCTCCGGATTCCGCGCCGGAGGCGCTCGCCGCGGTGCTTGCCGATCCCGACGCGGAGGTCCGCGCGCTGGCAGCCCGGGCCTGGGGAAAGCAGCGGGGAGATCCCCGCCGTCTCGAGCCGTCGCTGCGCGATCCCGACGTCCGCGTGCGGGTCGAGGCGGCCCGCGCTCTCGGTGCCAGCGCCGAAGCGCAGTCCCTCGTCGCGGCTGCCATCGGTCCGGCCATCAAGGACCTCCGCGGCGATGTCACCGCGGCCCGTTTCGCCCATCCGCTGGTCGCCCTCTTCGAGGCGGCAGCAGCGGTCCATCTCGATCCGGCGGCTTTGCCCGACCCGGCTTCCATCTCCGGCCCGACCCGCGCTTCGACCGCCGCTGCGAGGTGCGCGGATGCGCTTGCGTACGACCGCATCGTCGGGCGCATCGTTCGCACTCCCCGATGCGGCGCCGGTCTAGAACCCGAGTGGCGCTCGCGAATGCGGACGGGAATCCTCGCTGCCGAGCTTGCCGAGCGCGTTCCCGAAGCGCGAGCCGCTGCCGCGGCGGCTCTACGGGACCCCGATTCGCGGGTGCGCGCGCAGACCGCGGGCGCGGCGGGCGCGGCGCTCGCCAACGAGCTTCGCGTGCTGCTCGACGATCGCGATCCCTACGTGGTCGCCGACGCCGCCTCGTCGCTGGCGAAGGATCCCTCCGTCGCGAAGGCCTCGCTGGCCGCTGCCGAGCAGGCCCTGCAGAGACTGATCGCGGCGAAGTCGAAGGGCGCCGGCGATCCTGCCTCGGACGCGCTCGCCGCTCTTGCCCAGCTCCTCGGGGCAGCCGAGGACAAGCACGTCGCGCCGGCGCTCGTTTCGCTGCTCCCCACCGGTTCGCCCTTCGTCCACCGATCGGTCGCCGACGCGCT